>Ga0182030_10009728_pt1 | contig 19653 bp, 23 predicted proteins | sample 812S3MmetaG_FD_121299 | JGI IMG/M metagenome (GOLD analysis project Ga0182030, IMG submission 121299) | Permafrost microbial communities from Stordalen Mire, Sweden - 812S3M metaG (Illumina Assembly) | ecosystem: Environmental > Terrestrial > Soil > Wetlands > Permafrost | place: Sweden... | reverse complement strand
TGACCGGCTTCGTCCGCGAAATGTTCTGGGGATTAACGAAATACGATGCTCAACACATCGTCGGCGCGGTGCCCGTCCATCAGGGCAGCGGGTTGGTGATGGGCGCGACGATCCTGATCGTGTTGCGCGCGTTCGCCAACGGCGGCACGTCGCTGACTGGTGTCGAGGCAATTTCGAACACCATCAACGTCTTTCGCAAGCCGGAGGGCCTCAACGCACGTCGTGTGCTCACCGTGATGGCATGTATTCTCGGGTTCCTGTTGGCGGGCGTTGCCTGGCTGGCTCACGTCACGCATGCCGTGCCGTATCTCGATGAGTACCCGTCGATGTTGTCCGAAATCACCCGAGCCGTCTTCGGCGATGGGGTGCTTGGCAAGGTCCTGTACTTCCTGGTGCAGGCCGCCACTGCGGCGATTCTGTTCACCGGATGTAACACCAGCTTTAACGGCTTCCCTCAGTTGGCCAATTACGTCGCCGAGGATCGTTTCCTGCCGCGCCCACTGACCAAGCGCGGCCACCGTCTGGTGTTCTCCAACGGCATCATCACTCTCACCGTTCTCGCCTTGGTGCTGCTCATCGTGACCGAAGCTTCGGTGAATGCGTTGGTACCGTTCTTCGCGATCGGTGTGTTCACCGCGTTCGCCATGACCGGCTTCGGCATGGCCAAACACCAACTGACTCACCATAAGCCGCGCTGGCGCCTCAAGGTGGCGGTGAACTTGGCGGCGGGGATCATGTCGACGGCCGTGGTGGGAATCTTCGTGGTAGCCAAATTCACCGAAGGTGCCTGGCTTATTGTCGTCATCTTCCCCTTGCTGGTGCTCGGCTTGATGAAGCTGAACAAAAAATATCGCGACGAGGCATCCGTTCTCGAGATGTCGCTCACCGAACATGTTGACCTGGCCCGGCATCCACGCCTTCAGGTGCTGGTCTTCGTGGATACGATCGACCTTGCCGAGATCGAGGCGATGCGCCTCGGGAACGGGCTGCATGCTGATGAGATCACTGCAGTGCACTTCGTCCTCGATATTGACCATGCGATGCGACTGCGGGAGCGCTGGGATCGCTTCGAACACGACACCCCGCTGTGGCTGATCAACTGCCCCGATCGCCACCTGAGCCGGGCGTCACATGAGTTGATCTGGCGCGTGCTCAACGACCATCCGGACACCAGGGTGACGGTCCTGCTGCCGCGGCGAACATACTCGCCGCTGCTGGGCCGGCTACTTCACGACCGCACCGCGGACCGGATGGCCCGCGCCGTCAGCCGCATCCGGAATGCGACCGCCATCATCCTGCCCTACGACATCGAATCACGGATTGCCCGCTTAGCCCCTCCCGACAAGTTCGGAAACCGGGAGATTGAAAAAGCCGACGCGGTCCAGACACCGATCGTCAGCCTGGTGGGTGATCAGCCGGCGAGCGCTCGCAGCCGCTGATCCATTTGGTCGCGATTTTACGACTGCTTTCCGGCTCGCCGCGTCGGCGAGAAACCTTAATTGCCGGGCGGTAATCTTGTCGCGATGACGAGACGGGCGAGCTGGCCGAGCCAAGGCGTCTCACCTTTTGAATCAACGGTGACGCAGCGCGGAGAGGGTGCCGACAGTGCGTCGGCACCCTTGCGCAATCGCTTATACCGCAACTTGTTTATCGCCCAGTTCGTCTCCAACGTCGGCACGTGGATGCAAAGTGTTGCGGCGCAATGGTTCCTGGACGTCGACCACGATGCTTTCGCGAAAGCCGTAAGCCACACCGCCGACAGCATCCCAACGATGCAGTACTTCATAGCCCTACGCTTGTCCCGATAAGCCCATCGCGGTGTTACGGTACCGGCCCCCAGACGGCCGCATCCGGTGGCAGGATGAGTCCATGACAATCGACCCTTCCGCACTGCCTAGCGGCACGGGTTGTGCCGAGTGCGACGCCGCCGGCGGGTGGTGGGTGCATCTGCGCCGCTGCGCGACGTGTGGTCACGTCGGCTGCTGCGACGACTCGCTCGCCAAGCACGCGTCGGCGCACTGGCGGGCGAGCGGCCACCCGATCATTCGATCGTTCGAGCCCGGTGAGGATTGGTTCTGGAACTACGAGGTCGACGAATACTGCGCGGGCCCGGAATTAGCGCTGCCCGATAGTCACCCGGCCGACCAGGGTGTTCCGGGTCCGCGAGGGCGCCTCCCGGGTAACTGGCAACAGCTGCTCCTTCGTGGGCGTAACGGGTAGTGGCTAGCTAGCACCTGGTAAGGCCAGGCGCCCAACAACTTTCGATCACGATGGCGCGACGCCTAGCGCGGCGGGTCCGCAGCAGCGGACACTGGCACGATGTCAGCTTCAAAACCGACTTTCGCGCGCGACCCCGACACTGCGGCCTACTACGACCGTCATGCGAGCGAATACGACCAGTGGTATCTGGGGGAAGGGCAGTTCGCCGAGCGCGATCGGCCCGGATGGAATGCCGAAGTCGACCAACTTAGTGGACTTTATCGGCCGTCTCGCGCCGGCGCGAACGCTAGACGTCGCTTGTGGAAGCGGCTTTTTGACCCGCCACCTCAGCGGCGTCGTCGCCGCCATCGACCAAAGCCCTGCGATGGTGGCGCTGACCCAGTCTCGATTGCCGCACGGAGTCGTTGTGGTCGGCGATGCGTTGAACCTGCCGTTCGCCGATCAGACCTTCGATCGGATCTTGACCGGGCATTTCTACGGCCATCTTGCGTCCGATGAGCGCCGCGCCTTTCTCGAAGAGGCCCGTCGAGTGGCCGGTGAATTGATCGTGATCGATTCCGCGCTCCGGCCAGGACTCGAACCCGAACAATGGCAGGAACGGATTCTCAACGACGGCTCACGTCACCTTGTCTACAAGCGTTAGCTCACCGGCAGACAATTCGCCGATGAGATCGGGGGCCAGCCGATACTGGATGGAACATGGTTCGTCGCGGTACAGGTACGGTGGTCTCAGCCGTAGCGCCTCGAAAGCGTTTGTCTTGCAACAGTTTCTGGCCCCTCCCTCGCGCACCGTTCACGGTACCCAGCACTATCGGTACATCAGTGGGCAGCTGTCGGCGGGGCAGATTCGATGGTGACAAGTTCGGATAATCCGCTGATGGCGAGGACGGGCATCAGGGCGGGATGTGCGATGAGGTCGATGTGGTCGGCGCGCCTGAATAGGGCGTTGATCGCCGCACTGTCCAGGTACTCGACAGCACTGAGGTCGACGGTGAGCGTCACACCCATACCCACGGCCTCGGTCGTGGCGGTGCTGAGGGCGTGGTCGAATGCCTCGATATTGCTCAGGTCGATTTCCCCCGCTGCGATCAGGACGAGTTTTCCGTCGTTGCGGTGCGCGGTGTCGAGCGTGAGCGACGTGGACATCATTCGATCCTCGCGGATAGGTGAACCGTGGTTCCGGCGGTTTCGGGGTTAATAGTGACGTCGTGCATGAGCCCCCGCATGAGGGTGATGCCCCGGCCGCGATGGGGGTTGGCGGCCGGTTGGGGGGTCTTCCACGAGCCGGTGTCAGTGATGGTCAACTGCACCTCGTCGACCAGTGCGGTGGCGTCCAAGCTGATGGTGCCCGGGCTGTTCCGGTGGCCGTGCTCGATGGCGTTGGCGACAGCTTCTCCGGCGGCGATAAGGACATTCAGACTCTGATCGGCGTCTACCCGTGCTCGCGTCAACCAGCTGCGCAAGGCGTGGCGGGCCGGGGCCAGGTTGCTGACGTCGGCCTGAAACTTCAGTTCCAGTGGGGCGGGATGGCGGTAGAGCAGAAGAACAACGTCGTCCTGATAACCGCCGCTTGGCGCGAGACTAGACATCATCTGGTTCGCCAAATCGTCCAACGGCGAGACGCGGCCGTCCTGAACGAGGGTCGCGGCGCGGGAGATGCCGTCATCCAGTGCAATACGGCGACGCTCGACCAGCCCATCGGTGTAGAGCAACACGGTCGAGCGCGCCGGCATGCTCACGTGCGCTTCGGGGCGGGGCCAGTGCGGTCGTATCCCTAAGGCGATGGTGTGGCCATCGTCGAGTATTCGGGTGGTGCCATCGGCGTGCACCAGGACGGGCGGCGGGTGTCCGGCGCTGGAATACACCAGTTCACCCGTCTCTGGGTCGAGCACCGCGCAGACCGCGGTGGTGCATTGGGCACCGGGCAGCCGCGCCGCGAAACGGTCCAACTTGGCGAGAACGGCGGCGGGGCTCGCGTTGTCCAACAACAGCGCGCGGCAGGCGCTGCGCAGCTGCCCCATCACGGCCGCGGCGGCCAGGCCATGGCCGACACAGTCTCCGACAACCAACGCGATACGCCCGTCGTCCAAGTCGACGATGTCGTACCAGTCACCGCCGACTTGTAGGGGCCAGCTGGCTGCTTGATACCGCACCGCGAACCCGTGCGGTAGTTGCGCAGGGCCAAGGATTGCGTGTTGCAGCGCCAGAGCGGTCTCGCGCTGCTGGTCAACCTGGTGCACCCGCTGCAAACCCTGGCCGAGTCGGCCGGCCAGCACGGTGAGCAATGTCTGGTCCTCGAGGGTGAACGGCCGTCGCTCCGCCAGATCGATCCAGACGACCAGTACGCCCTCGGGGTGCTGCAGTGCGATGCCCGCCGTCCCGGGATTTGTCGAGCTGGGGGTGAGGAGATCGCCTTGACGCAACGCGCTGAGCTTGTCTCGTGTATCGGATGGCAGGTCCGTCCATTGCGCGGGCTCGCCGACCGAGACGACCTCCGGTGTGCCGTATGCGTTTTGGGTGGCCGAACCGCTGGTTGGAAACGTGACGGCCAGAACGCGGCGTGCCCGCCACAGCCGACGCAATTCCTCAGCCGCTGCGCGCACTGCGTCATCGACGGTGTCGGCTTGGGCGAGTTCCTGGTTGAGCGCATGTTCGCGACCGGCCGCCAACGCCAGCGCAATCGCAGCGTGTCGAGCGAAGTCGCTGACGAGTTCGAGGTAATCGTCACCGAATGGCGGCTGCTGCGGGTGGCGTGCAACGGCGATCACGCCAAGCATCCGGTCGTCGCCTATCAGCGGCATCACGATCGCCGAGCGTTCACCGACATCGGTGAACCCCTCGATCGGATGCTGGAACGAGCCCGTGATCAGCGGCAGCCCCCGACGGGCAACGCCGCCGGTGGTGGAGCCGGCCATCGGGACCTGGCGGCCGATCACCTCCGAGGCGTATCGTCCCGCTGTCGCGGCCACGACCAGCGCGTCGACCTCATCGGCGGGCAGATCGGGCTCGCTGGGGGTCAGCAAGATCGCCTGCTCAGCATCGGCCAATTCCAGTGCCCGGTTGACAATGAGCTGCAGCGGCCCGGTCTGCGGGTCACCGGACAGCAGCGCGGTCGTGATCTCCCGACTGGCCCTCGTCCATTTCGCCGTTTCACGTTCCCGCTCGAAGAGTCGCGCGTTGTCGATCGCCGCGGCCGCCGCGGTGGCCAATGCCCGCACCGCGGCTTCCTGGACGTTGGAGAACACGTGGTCGGGTCGGTCGTCGGCGAGGTAAAGGCTGCCGAAGTCAGCGGCTCGCACCGTGATCGGTATGGCGAGGAGCGCCCGCAGGGGTGGGTCGTGTGCATGCAGCGCGGTGGCATCGGGGTGCGTAGTCAGGTCCCCGATGCGAAGGCCCCCGCCCACGGGCAGCTCGCCCAGGCTACGCGCCGTGTCGCCGTCGATTCCCCGCAAAATGTAAGTAGCCAGGGCGCCGTCCGACCCGCGTATGCCCAGGGCTCCGTACCGGGCACCAGTGAGTTCCATCGCCCCAGCGACGACTCGCTGCAACGTCACATCGAGGTCCAGGTCGGAACCGATCTCGACGATGACCCGCACGAGTTGTTCCATCTCGTCGCGCGCTGTGACCAGTTCGTCAAGCCCGTCATGCACTTGACCCACCGAGTCTCGCAGGCCCTGCCGGGTGAATGCAGGGTCGTCCGGGTCGTCGGCCATAGGTGTAAACGTAACCGTTCAGGCGGGTGCTGAATCGTTTCAGGGCACCCCTTGCTAGCCGGCGCCCTTCCCGTTGTCGACTCGATAGACGGCGCCATGGATCGCGGCCGCGGCGTCGCTGGCAAGGAACGCGATCACATTCGCGACATCGAGAGGCTGCATCATGCCGCGCGGCGAGGCCGTCCGCATGATCAAGTCGTAGTTCGGGTTGTCGGGCGCACTGAACTGTTCGAGTTGCGGGGTGAGCATGCCGCCCGGACAAACCGCGTTGACGCGCAGGCGATCGGCGGTGTACTCCACCGCCAAAGCACGAGTGAGCCCGATCAGTCCGTGTTTGGCAGCGCAGTAGCCGGCCGAATAGGCCTGGCCTTCGACGCCGGCAATGGATCCGACGTTGACGATGTTGCCGCCTCGTTCCAGCAGTTGGGGCAATGCGGCCCGACACAGGTAGAACGGTCCGTTCAGGTTGACCGCAAGATCTTGTGCCCAGTCGTCGTCGGTCATCGACTCCGTGCGCCGCATCTGGTGCTTCCCGGCGATGTTGACCAGGACATCCAGTCCGCCGAACTCTTGGACGCACTGCTCGACCGCATCTGTGCAGGCCTGCGGCGAAGCAACGTCCGCCGAGGCGTAGGAACCGCTGTCCACGTCGGCGAATACGCCCGCCAAGCGTCCAGTATCGCGGCCTATGCCGAAAACCGTTGCGCCCTGGCGGGAAAACAGCCGGGCCGTTTCAGCGCCTAGGCCCGACGAAGCACCGGTCACCAGCGCGACCTTGCCTTGCAGTGCTGCCATAGGTGATTCTCTCCTCGCTGGTCGGGCTCGCCCGAGTGCGTATTAGCAAATCAACCCTCGACGTAGGCCGCGCCAGCAGGGCCGGTCATGCGCCGTTTCGGGATGCGTTCACACGACTCAATAGGAACGTAATCGTGCGACGCCACCACGCAAAAGCTGAAGTGGCACAGTAGTTCTCAGTCCCCAGAAGACTGCCGTGACGGGGAGCACGCGCTCGAATCCGTACCGCTGCCGAACGCGGCGTGCGGTAATCAGCACGAGCAGGCTGATCGCACGCCTGCCCAGGGCGACGCGACTCGTTCGGCTTTTCCAGGTTGACGGCGTCGAGCCCACGCGCCGGCCGACGTAGTAACCGGCCCAAGCCGTTGTCGCGAGCGCGCACACAGCCGCAACCACCATCATGGTGATGAGCGTCCTTCGTCGCAGTTGCGGGAAGGTCACGTCCGGGATACACCTCGGCCAATAACCGAGCCCGAGGTCGCGTCACCCCGACCGCGTCAGTTCTGGTATCCCCACATCTGGGCCGAGGTTCGTTCGCCGTTGGGATAAGACACGAACTCGATCGGGGTGCCGTCAGGATCCCGTATGAAAAACATCCGAACACCGCCGATCTCCACCGGTTCTTGGTCAGGCTGTAGGCCGGCGCCCTCGATTGCGGCCAGGGTGGTGTCGATGTCGCTGACACTCAACGAGATGTTGGTGTAGCCAAGCATGTTTTCGGATCTCTGCGCGAAGCTGCGGTGTTTGAACTCGAGCAGCTCCACGACGGTACCGCCCAGCACCCCGCCGATCATCCGACCACGTGCTCCGGCCTCCCCCGTCACGACTTCCATTGGCGAGCCCTCTAATTCGACGTCGAAAAAAACGTCAAGCCCAAGCAGGTCGCGGTAAAAACGCAGCGCCGTCTCAGCATCGGATACCGCGATGCAAACGTGGGAGAAGCCAATGATTCCGATCGGGTGCTGGGCCATGCGGAAGTCTGCTACGGCTCGAGCGGGTGATGCTCGTTTCCCTGCGGGAAATCGCAAATGCGGCATTGCATCCCGCTGCCACTTCCGAAACACTCGCTAATGCAATCAACCTTTCCGATGCCGATGGTCAACAGGAACGCCCCAACGACAGCCATAATCACAGCCGCGACTGTTTCCATTCGTTGCCTCCCGGCCTCGAAACGGTTTTCTGGATCTTCGGGGTATATCACAAATTGAGATCAATGGGACCTACCGGTTTTCGATCGAATACCAACCAAATCAATTGTGCTGGTTCGTTTTACACTCCTAAAAACGGGACTTGCCTTAATCCGATCACCCCTCGACAGTGCTACGGGTTAATTACCTACAAATAGTATTGAATGAGTTTTCCCGCAGCCGGATCTCGGTAAGGTAAATTCACGGCGCACGGTCGATCGGACGCGATTTGCGCCCGAATTGCACGAACTCGTCATCAAATGCGGCGGCCGAGCACCGGGTAGTACCGGATAACTCAAAATGCCAACACTGTGCTTCCGACATCGTCGGCGATTCGGCAGGTTTGCCTGCATCGCCCGACCTCGGGTAGCGAGAGGTGAATAGCCGGGCTTGTCGTGGCCCGTCCCTATCATCGGCTCATGCACAAGGCATCGTTGGACAGCTCTGCCGCGGGCTTGCGAGACCGATTCACGGCATGAAGTCGGCCTTCATCGTTCTACCGCTCTACTTCGGGCTCGTTGTCGGCTTTTTCGGGCACAGCGTCGGGTTCGGGGTGGCGGGAGGTGCTTGCGGCCTGCTTTTGGCAATTCTGCTGGCGGGGCCGGCTAACCGTCGGTCGTTGCGACGACTGCGCGGCAATGCCAGCATCAAGGAAATTGATGCCATGAACGGGATGGAGTTCGAAGACTACGTCGCCGCACGCCTGCAACGGGCCGGCTGGGAGGTCGACTTCACTCCCGTCGTCGGCGATTATGGTGTCGACCTGATCGCCCAGAAGGACGGCCAGTACGTGGCGATCCAATGCAAACGACACGGTAAAGCCGTTGGCGTGGCCGCCGTCCAGCAGGTGGTCTCGGGAGCGCGTCATCACGGATGCGCGCGCAGCATCGTGGTGAGCAATCAGGATTTCACTATTGCTGCAAAGCAATTGGCTTTCACGCACGGCTGCCACTTGATCGGGCGCAAAGCACTGCTCAGCTGGGTACCCCCGCCCGCGCAAACGGCCAGTTAATTACTGACAGCCGAGAAGACGCTGCTTTTGCTGGCCGAATTCCGTATCGGTCAATACTCCGCTGGCACAGAGTTGGGCCAGTTTGCTTAGCAATTCGGTAATTTCGCGTAGCGCATCAGCGGCTCCGGTTGCTCGACCGCCCGAGGGACTGGGCGAGTTGTCCACGCGGCCGTACGGAGCCGCTCCCGCACGCATCTGAAAGCCGGCCCCTCGCTTATGTCGCCCGCTCGGCGGTCCCGCGAATCGTCTGTGCCGCGTCCGGGCAAGGCCATCAGTGGCGCCCCGCCGAAAACAGGCATTCCGCTGAATAGACCGGGGCTTGAACCGTTCGCCGGGACGGGACCGGCGCTGGGCGACGCGAGACCGACGAGATACACCTGCGGGCCGCTGTGGCCCAGCCCTCGGGCACTGACAGGGAGCTGAGCGAGGACGCGCGGCCTATTCCGGCGACGCCGCCGACGCCGTCGGCGGCGTCTCGGGGAGGCGTGCGCCAACCTCTCCGCCGATCCCGGTCCGGGTGCGGCGTCCACCCCTTCAGCCTTGTGTTCTACGTCAGTAATGAACCCGCGGCTCCCGATAGCCCGATGAGCCCGACGCCATTTCCGAGCAGGCTGGAACCGAGCGATGCCAGGTCATAGGGATTCGAGAAGTCCGAAAATGCAGATACTCCCGCGGACGGTGACGTCAGCGTTTGCAGCGCGTTCGGCACCGCAGACATCATGCTGCCGGCGCTCGTAAGTGTCGTTTGGGCGTTTCCGGCCGACGTACCTGCAGCCTGGGCGGTTGCAGCGCTCTGCGCCCCGAGCCCGCCTTCGTTGGTGGTCTGCTCTGGTGGGGTGAAGTGACCTGCGAGGCAGCTTGCGAATCGCCGGCATAGCCATACATCGCGGCGACGTCCTGCCCTCACATCTCGCCATAGGCGACTTCGTTGGCCCCGATCGCGGGGGTGTTCTGGCCGAGCACATTCGTCGCGATGAGCGACGTCAACTGCGCTCGGTTGGCCGAGATCTCCGGTGGCGGCACGGTCATGGCATACGCGGACTCATACGCCGCCGCCGTGGTGTGCAGCTCGTCAGCCAGTTCATCCCATGCCGCCGCAGCGGCCAGCATCGACCCCGCGCCGGGGCCTGCGTACATACGCCCGGAGTTCACCTCCGGGGGTAATACCGCGAAATGCATGTGCTATCCCCCTGAAGTCGTGGAGGCATCGGTCCATACCTCGGCTTCAGGTTCCCCTTGATACCACCGGATCCAGGAATCTTCGATGAACCGCCGGCGTGCAGAGCGCCCTTCGTCGCTGACGTTCCGTCAATTAACTTGCTGCCGAATGCTTTTCATTCGCAATTTGACGCTGTTATCTTCGGCACAGACACCGGTCGTGCATACGATCGGTCAGCAACTTCGCGAACTGTCTCGTCGGGATAATCTGGTGATCCACGGCTTGCGCGTGCGCCACCATGAAACGCCAAGCCAGACGGGCGGCCGCGCTTTCTTCCATGGGTTCAAAGGAGAATTCGCTTGCGAGGTGAGGCTTTTGCATCCGGCCGACTACCGTCCCAAGCAGAAGCGGAGCGGAGGCGGCTTGGTCGAAGTACGTGCCCGCGGGAGCGATAAATAGCCGCGGTAGACATAGTGAGACCCCGCGATAGCAGGGACTGCGCACGACGCCGATATCCGTTGGTACTGGACACAACCACTCGGCCACATAAAGTCGCCGGCACCGTAGCTTACAGGACCCTCGACCCTCGACCCTCAAGCCGCAGGCCGGGATACGGCCTCGACATCGCCGACAATCCGCAACTCACCCCTCCGGCAGGATGAATGCAGACAGCGGAACGCCGGCACTTTCCTCCAACGCCGGAAAGCGAATTACTCGTGGCGCGGAAGTTGTGTCCCTTGGCAGCAACTCAGCCAAACTCCGCACGGTGGGCGCATCGAACAAGGTGCGTACCGAAAGGTCGGCGTTGAGGTTGATGTTGATCGTTGCGATCAAGCGCATCGCCTCCAGTTCCAACATGCCCGCAGCAGAAAGCGTTTGACTCAACACGCTGACCTGCTCAGCCACCAGCAAGGCGTGCAAGTCCTCCGGTGAGCGCGCCACATCTTCGGGCACCACGACCAGCCGCCCGCCATGCAACAGCGCGCCGAAGATCTCCCACACCGAGACATCGAAGGCCAACGAATGCCATTGCGACCACACTCCGCCCGACGACAAGCCGCCCGGGATTGATGCCAACAGCGAAGTCACGTTGCGATGAGTGACCGCAACACCTTTGGGCACACCGGTGGTACCTGAGGTGTAGATGAAGTACGCAATATCGTCCGCTGCCGGCGCCGGCAACGACATGCTGGGCTGGGCGGCCGCCACAGGCTCGTTGGCATCGATGACCGTAAGGCCGTGCCCGTCGAGCCGGTCAGCCAACTCGGCGGTGGTGATCGCCGCGACCGGGGCAGCGTCGCCAACCATGAAGCCAATCCGCGCCGACGGCAGCGGTCTTGCCGTCGCCCCTTGTAGTTATTGACGTTCTGTCAATTAGCTTGCTGCCGTGGGATTTCCACTCGCAGTTCAAAGCGGTTACTTTCGGCACAGATCGCCCACATCTCTGGTCAGGCGGACTACGAACGATCGGCCGCAGTCGGCGCGTCCAGTAAGGTGCGGTCCTTCGATACCGACCGTCAGGCCCGTTACCTGGCGGCACCTCCGCAGCAACCCGTCAGAATGTCCTGGCCCCCGATCGGACGCCATGCGGCAGCGACTGCGCCGACGGCACCAAAACCAAATCTGCTCTTGTGATTTCGCGAACAGAACAAGTATCACTGCGGTTTGCCGGGTGAAAGTGTCCGCACGGCGAAAGTGCGCGCGACCTGCCCAGTGTCTCGTTTACGGTGCGTAGCTGCCCAACTAGACGCGCATTGGCCGCAGCTCCGATCACCCCGGCGGGCCGCCGACCGTCGACCTGCACCCTAACCATCCACTCAGTAGGTTTCAGCGTCTTCCGATAGCAAGCTTGATGGCCACCGAATCGTGATCACCCTGGCGTTGCAAACCGATATCAAGATCACTGACATGGTTAGCTGCGGGAGTGCCGGTGGTACGCATGGGTCGTGAAAAACATTGCTCGCGTTGCAGTATCGGCACTTATCATCTCTTCAGGCTTAGGGCTGGCCGGTTTAGGGGAGGCTACCGTCGCCCAGGCGCAACCAGGGCCGTTCCCGCAATGGTGTCCCGGTGACTTCTGGGACCCGATTTGGGGCGGCAACCCGGACGGCTTCCACTGTCACGACGGTGGTCCTGGATGGAATCGCGGCGGCCCTGACGGCTGGAATCGTGGTGGCCCAGGCTGGCACGACGATGGTCACGGTGGCCCCGGCTGGCATGACGATGGTCACGGCGGCCCCGGTCATGATGACGGCCATGGCGGCTGGCGGTAATCGGACACTCCTAGCGGTTCGGGGCTGCGCACAACCGTGCGTAGTCCCGTAATCGCAAGACGGACACGCATATTCGAATCTTGCGTTGCTACGCCCAGTCGGCTGACGCCTGGATACGGTTGAGCGATAACGATGTTTGATGAGGTACTAGTTCGCGGACAGTCGCGCATCGGTTATCGCGAGCTGACCGTCGGTGTTAAAGGTGGCACGGGTGGCCGCAGCATGGTCTTCAACGGTAGTTGGCCTGGATCCGGTGATCTCCCGGTGCACCCTTTCGGGTTCCATACCGCGGGCAGCGCAGTGACCATTGTCGAAATCTCGACCGGCTCGTACCGCACCGAAATGCCGAGGATAACTTGGACTTTCGTGGTGAGGGCGTACCAATCAAGTTCTTGGGCACCGAACAGCTCATAGATCTGACGTTCATGCGGACCGGGGTCTTGTGGGATCGCCGCGGCTGCGCCCAAACGAAATTGGCCCCGAGGATCGAGGTATGCGTGAGTCGCGGAGCAAACACCGGCTGGCACGCGGATCGGCCGGCGCATAAGGCACCGACGGCAATCGTGCCTGGGCTGAGTCTCGGTGCGCCGCGCCGATTCCTGGTCCGCCGAGTCGGCGGTGGACCGAGCACGGTATTTACTCCCGCAGGCGGAGACCTCATCATCATGAAGGGCCGTTGTCAGCGTGACTGGCAGCATTGCGTGCCCAAGCAGAAAGCCCTGGCCGGGCCGCGGATGAGTTTGAACTTCTCCACCGTCACCCAGTCTTGACGCTGACGACAACCGAAAACAGCCCACCGGATTACGGGAAAGGTCAATGATGACTGAGGCTTATGTCCTAGGTGGAGTGCGCACCCCGTTCACCCGCTACGGCGGCACGTTGTCGGGTATCCGCACCGATGAGCTGCTGGGCATGACCATGAAAGGCGCCTGCGAACGCGTCGGAGTGCCTATGGACGTCGTGGAAGACATCGTCGCCGGCTGTGTGAACCCCGCGCACGAAGGAATGGGTGACATCGCCCGTTGGGCGGCATTAGCGGTGGGATTCCCCGACATCGTCGCCGGGACAACGCTTAATCGCTACTGCGGCTCGTCGCTCAGTGCCTTGGTCAGCGTCAGTCATGCCATCAAAGCCGGCGATCTGGGCGTCGGGATCGCGTGCGGTGTCGAATCGATGTCACGGTCAGGGTGGGCGCTGATGAAGGGCGACGCACCGTTTAGCCCACGAGGCCCGGTGCTCATGCTCGACACTATGTGGGCCGGCGGAGGGGGACCACCCAACCCGGTCCTGCTCGCCCGCAACGCTTACATCGGCATGATCGAGACTGCGCAAAACGTCGCCGACCGTTACTCGCTGAGCCGCGAAGAGATAGACGCTTTCGCGCTACGGTCCCAGCAACACGCCAAAGCCGCACGCGACCGCGGCCGGTTCGCCAAGGAGATCATGAGCGTGCCCATCCCTGCGACGAAGAAAACCCCCGCACGACTAGCTGAGCATGACGAATTCATCCGCGACGACACCACCGCCGAAACACTCGCCGCGCTGCCTGTCCAACCAGGCACCACCCAGATGACCGCAGCCAACTCCACTCCGCTGACCGACGGCGCGAGCGCGGTCGTCGTCGCCTCCGGCGAAAAAGCGGCCGAAGTCGGGGTAAAACCACTGGCTCGGGTGGTGTCCAGCGCTGTCTACGGGATCGATCCACTAGTTATGGGACTGGCACCGGCGTGGGCCATTCCGATGGCGATCCGACGAGCAGGTCTGACCCCTCAGCAGATCGACATCTGGGAAGTCCATGAAGCCTTCAGCGCCCAAGCCCTCGGCGTCTTGCGCGAACTCCCCAACCAGCTCGACGGTTTCGTGATCCCCGACGACAAGCTGACACCCAACGGCGGCGCTGTTGCAATAGGACATCCGTTCGGCGCCACCGGAACCCGCTACGTGCTGACCTTGGCCACCGAACTGCAGGAGCGCGGGGCGCGCTACGGCGTCATCGGAGTGTGCATCGGGTCCGGCCAGGGCGTCGCCGTCGTGTTGGAAAACCCCAGCGCCGGATAATCAGAGCCAACCGGTGCGGGCGGCAGCAACTGGCTCGGCGGGGGCCGGCGCCAGTTCCCCATCCCGCACGCCGTCGAGCAGCCGTTTGACCGCGGCGATAATCTCCGGGGCCGCCGCGGCGAGCCCGGTCTTATCGGCTTCGCTGACCTCATCGGCATCGACGCCGGCCCGAGCCAGCACAGCGTCCGGGTTGGCCAGCTCATCGGTCAGCCAGGACAGCGGGTCGGCTGACAGCTCGGGGACGAAGTTCCGGCGTCCGGGCTCCCAGCCATTGAAACGCGGATGGTGGTGGGCCCGGTCGAGCGTCCCGGGCGGACTCTCCGTGGAGCCGAAAAGGTCTACCCGCCACACCGGTCGGGTGAAGGCGATTGGGACGCCGGCGTAGATCGACCCCTGGGGCGCGGCCCGGTCGACGAGGCGGAGTTCCAGTCGGACTCCCCGCTCCGGGGTTGCCTGACCTTCGAGCGGGGACGGGTCGATGAAATACATATCCCCGACGACCACACCCATGGCTTCAAATCCGAACGCTGCAAGCATTGCGTACCTCTCCTTACTTCCTTTCGAGCGTAGACCGCGCCCGGAGCCCATTGCAGTGCCATCATTTGCGGTGCAGCACCGCGAAAGGAGATTGGCGGATGCGTCGCAGCCTGATGAGCTCTCGCCCAGCGCCGCGGGTGGTGTTCGCGATTCCCCTGCTGCTCATCGCCTATTTGGCCGCGCTGGCGCTGCGGCCCTCCATCCTCAACGCGGAACCGCCCTGGCTGAGCTGGTTCGGCCGCCCGGGATCGATGCTGTCGGTTGGGATCGTGGTGGCCGCGTTGGTCACGGTTTGTGTGCTGGCGGTGCGGGCGGAAGGCAGCCACCGGCTGGTGGGTGTTTCGTTCACCCTGGTCGCCGCCCTCGTCACGATCAGCGCCTTGCTAGGCATCAGCGCATATTGGAGATGTCACGACGCCACCCATCCCGCCGTCTACACGCCGCTGGTAGCGACAGCACAGTTGATCACGGGCAACGTCGGCGACTTCTCATTGAGCGGGAAGATCTGTCCAAATCCCGCCCCAGTCGGACTGCACGTGGCACAGGTCGCAACGCTGTCGGCGATCCTCATCGGTGTCGGCGGTGTCGTGGTCGGCGTGTTCCACCACCAGGTGGACAGGCTTCGGGCCAACCTCGCCGACTCCGTGACCGCCATCGTGGGTATCGATGACGACACCCAACCGATCATCAGCGCGGTCGCGCGGACGCTGGACCGGCGCAGCACCCTGGTTGTCATTACCAACGCGGGTGATGACCGCGTACAGCGGGCCCGCAGGCAAGGCGCCCGGGTGGTGCTGGTGGACTTCAACAAGCCGTCCACCCTCGTGTCGCTGCGGCTGTGGCGCCGTTTGGGACGTCTCTACCTGATGTCAGCCGACCCGGCGACCAACTTGGCGTGGCTGGACCTGATCAGTGCCCGGCTTGCCGAGGTCGCCCACGAGCAGCGGTTGCCGCTCATCGTGCGCATCGACGACCCATGGCTGGCCGAAGCATGGCGTGACCAGCAGTTCGGCGGATCCAACACCCGATGGGCGGCCGATGTGATCGGCAAATACGCGGTGACCGCTGGCCGACTCCTCGACAGCATCATCGCGAATGAGGCCATACAGCGCGTATTCATCTGTGGCACTTCACAATTGACGCTGGCATTGTGCGCCAACATGACCCGCCGCCACTTAGAACGCGACTTCTACACCGCGCCCGGCACCACCGCACTGCCGACGCTCACCCTCCTCGACAACGAAGCCGAGGAGTACCTGAGAGATCACGAGCTTTACTGTCAGCAAGCCGGGGCCATGTGCGACGGACCGGCAATCGACGCGGTGGCAGAGACGCCGACGGCATCAACGCTGCAGCGCCTGATCGGCGATAGTGACCCGAAAACCACGGCGGCAATCCTTGTCGACGGCCACGTCTCGACGACCGGGGCCCGGCTCGCCGCCCGCTTTCCCGATATGCCCGTCTATGCCTGGGATCCCAAGGCGCACGGCACCGAGGACTCGTTGGAGATCGTCGGCATATTGTTGCCCTACGGCCTGGCGCTGGACACGCGCGAAGGCCAGGTTCAGGACGCCTGGGAACGAGCGGCCAAGCTGATCCACGAGCGTTATGCCGCCGCGATCGACCCACGGGCGCCGCGCTCGCCGGCGGCGATGCCATGGGATGAGCTCAACGAGTTCTACCGCGGGTCCAACCGACGTCAGGTGCGCAACGCGCTGCGGATGGTCGAACAGATTGCGGGGCACACCTGGAATACCTGGGGCAGCCCGCCAGCGGAGCTGTCCGGGCGCGTGATGGCCGATTCGCCACCGCTGCAACAACTTGCCCTGATGGGCTTTGACCACTACTCGGCGATGGGCATGGCGAAGGCCGAACACCAGGACTGGTGTCGCTATTACCGCCGTAACGGCTGGAAGCACGGTTCGCCCCGCGACGACGCCCGCAAGATCCACGACAAGCTGGTCGACTGGTCGGTGGTCGAAAGCAACCCGGATCTGCTCAACGCTGCGGTGCGCAGCTTGGCTTCCACTTTGTGGCGGCTGCGCCAGCTGGGCTACCGGTCACGTTCGCTGTGGCAGACCTTCGCTCGGGTTGGGACGGTGGCCGCGGAACAACGAAGTGAACCGTGGACGTGGCAATCAGATTCGGGACACACGATGCACGCCGACGCTGGAGACTGGGCCGTCCACGAGGACGGAAAGACTTGGTCGGTGCGCGATGACATCTTCCAGAAGACCTACGAGCCAGTCGGCGAAGGACTGTGGCGCAGAAAGGGACTGGTGCAGGCCCGCCCAGCGAACCCGGGTGAGATCATCGACACCCTGGAGGGCCCTACGACCGCAACCGCAGGTGACTGGATTGTGCGAGGCGTCGATGCTGAGCAGTGGCCGATTCCCGGCGACGAGTTCGCAAGGCGTTACACCGAATTCCGTCCGCAGGCGGATTCCGGCGTCCCGGACGGCCGCGACGGATGACCGTTTCGCAATGCGCGAGAACGGTTCTCACGCACGGTCGTCAGTTGAATTTACTCTGGTATTGCGGGCAATAATTGCCGACCGCGACGCCCATGATCTTGCCGATCGAGGCGTCGGCCAACTGCGGGGCAACCGATTTCACGTCGGCAAGGGCTTGCTCAAAGGTCATCCCATTAGAAAAGTCCTTGCAGATGCCTTGCCCAATATGGACCATCGATCCGTCCCCTCCATCCGGCCAGGTGATCTGAGCGGCCTTGAGGCCTTGCAGGTAAGCGTCATCCGTCGAGTCGGCATTCGTGATTGGGGCGGCGACGACGCCGATAGCGCCCAGAATGGCTACGAGCGGGCCTGTTAATCGTGCAGTGTTCTTCATTCGTCGACTCCTCAGACTTCGGATAGATCAGTCGGCGCAACAGAATTGGAGGCGGTACGCACCGAGCGCAAACCCTTGTCAGGGTCAACTTTTAGATCCAGCTTCATCGCAGTTGCGATCAGCTGGCGGCGCGCACACCGAAGTGGACCGTTGCGAACCCTGTGCTCAGCGAGACGTAGCGGGGATCGACGAAGCCTGCTTCCAGCATCGCCTTGCTCAGCTCCTCCCGCGACAACCAGGTGCGGATCGAATCGGAGGTGTAATGGTGGGCGTCGCGATGCCAGGCAACGGCCCAGCCCAAAGCCGGCATCAGACGGAAGTAGAGCAGGTCGTGAACGCCTTTCAGCGCCTTCGAGTTTGGCGTGCTGAAATCGAGCACCATCAACCGGCCGCCCGGCCGCAGAACGCGCCGGAACTCGCGCAGCGCCTGGCCGCGGTCGGCAACGTTGCGCAGCCCGAAGCCGATGGTGACTACGTCGCACGACGAATCCGGGAACCGCAGGTCCATAGCATCGCCCTCCTGGAAGTCGATGGCCCCGCCCTGCCGCCGCCGGGCGACCTCAAGCATCGCCGCGCAGGAGTCGACGCCCACGACATGGCCTTCCGGCCCGACCGCCACCTGCTCCGCGAAGGCCAGATCGCCCGTTCCGGTCGCAACGTCGAGCACTCGTTCGCCGGACTGGAGGGCGCAGAGCTTCATCGCCTGCCGCTTCCACAAGCGATGAAGCCCGAGCGTCCACACATCGGTCATCACGTTGTAGCGCTTTGCCAGCGCTGAAAACAGCTCTTTGACGTAGCTGCTTTTGGCCTCGTCGGACTCGTTCCATTGCCGTGTGTTCATCGGAGCCTCCGTACAACCGCCGGGTACGAGTGTGCGGAATGTAGCACGGCAATTCGTAGGTTGAGCGCGAGTTCCGCGAACAGCACGAATCGCCGAGCTCTCGTCAGTCGGCCAACTCCAACGGTCCGATGTAGGTGCCGGGGTGTGTCGCGCCGTCCTGCCGCAACACAGCGATGCCGCCGGGAATCCACGGGGTCTCTAGCTGTGTCGTGCCGTCCGGCGGCGTCACCACGATGGTGCGAGGCACCCAGCCGTTGGGGGTCGGCAAGAAGGTCAGGCGGCTGCTGGCCGACGCTCCGGGAGCAAGGGTGAGAGGCTGCGGGTCGCCGCTCTGTCGCGGCAGGCTGTAGGTCGGCCCGTCGGGCCCGACGAGGTCCACACCGGGATAGCCCCGCAACATGCACGACTGCGGCGAGATGTTCGTCAAAATGACGGCAAAATGCATCTGAGTGTTATCGCCCGGCGCCCCATACGGACCCGTGCTCAGGCTCAACGAATCGGTTCTACACAAAGGCGCGGCGGCAGCAGTCGAATTCACCATCGTCGGCGTGACGAGCGCAGACGCAACGGCCACGCCGGCCGCCCAAATAGAGAATCTCTGACTAATCAAATTCGCCTTCCCCGTCGTCGAAAATTTCAGCGCCGGTGGGAAGCAGAACTCTAGCCGCTACCAGCAGGGGCGCTTGAAAGCACGACGATTTCGTCTCAGGCGCGGGGCCCTCCTACTGCCCCGCGTTGCGAGCCAGCTCGATGGCGTACTGATTCACGAAGTTGCCCGCGGGCGGATCACCTTTGCCGCATGATCCGTCGGATTCACCGGGACGTTTGATCCACAAGTAGGCGTCGGCGTGCGCGCCCCCGGTGGCTGCGGTCGGCGGAGTGCCTACTGCTCGGCCGCTGGGGTTGCACCAGTTGAGCTCGGCATCGGGCGCTGGGCCGGCGCCGTTGCGCGACGTGTCGACCACGTAGTGCGAACCATTCGTGAGCCCCGAAATCGCCTCGCCGTAACCG
>Ga0182030_10009727_pt1 | contig 19654 bp, 19 predicted proteins | sample 812S3MmetaG_FD_121299 | JGI IMG/M metagenome (GOLD analysis project Ga0182030, IMG submission 121299) | Permafrost microbial communities from Stordalen Mire, Sweden - 812S3M metaG (Illumina Assembly) | ecosystem: Environmental > Terrestrial > Soil > Wetlands > Permafrost | place: Sweden... | reverse complement strand
GACGCGTGCGGCATCGTAGATCTTGTCGTTGACGTCCGTGAGGTTGATGACGAGGTTCACCTCGTAGCCCTCGTGGCGCAGGAAGCGAGCGAGCAGGCTGAAGATCACGAACGGCCGGGCGTTGCCGATGTGGATGCGGCTGTAGACGGTCGGGCCGCAGGCGTAGACCCCGATCGGCTCCCCGCCGGGAGCTCGCAGCGCCCGGAGCTCGCCGCTGCGGGTGTCGTGGAGGACTATCTCTCTCATCGCCCGGCAACCCTAGAGCGTTCATGGTCCTCGCGGCTACCCGCCGCGGTCCCGCGGGCGCCTCAGCCGGCCTCCCGCACGCCCGCGATCGCGAGCGCCGCGACGCCCTCGCCGCGGCCGACGAACCCGATCCCCTCGCCCGTCGTGGCCTTCACGTTCACGAGCTCCGCGGAGATCTGCAGCGCGCCCGCGAGCCGCTCCCGGATCGCCTGCTTGTGGGGCGCGAGCCTCGGTGCCTGCATCACCAGCGTGCAGTCGACGTTGACCACCTTGAGCCCTTTCGCGGCGAGGGTCTCGATCACCGACTCCAGCAGCGCGATGGAGTCGGCGTCGCGCCAGCGCTCGTCGGTGTCGGGGAAGTGCTCGCCGATGTCGCCGAGCCCGGCGGCGCCTAGCAGGGCGTCTATCACCGCGTGGGTCAGGACATCGGCGTCGGAGTGACCGTCCAGGCCGAGCTCGCTGGGGATCTGGACGCCGCCGATCAGCAGCCGGCGGCCCTCGAGCAGACGGTGGGAGTCATAGCCGATCCCGGTCCTGGTCACGGCTCGGCGCGGACCTCCGGCCCGATCGGCTCGAGCCTGCGCGAGCGGCCCTCGAACACGCTGAGCTCCTGCACGCCGAGCCGGGAGAGCAGGTCCAGCGCCTGGTCGTAGTCCGCTCCGATGTCCTGCGGCCTGTGGGCGTCGCTGGACAGGGCGATGGGGGCGCCCGCTTCGATCGCCATTTCGAGGAACGCCGGGGCCGGGTACATCTCGCCGACGTGCTTGCGAAGGCCGGCCGTGGAGAGCTCCACCGCGATCTTGGACTCCGCTATGCCGTCCATCGCCAGCTCGTAGAAGCGGCGCAGGTCCCCTTCGGGCCGGCGCCTGGGATCACCCCAGTACTTCACGAGGTCCGGGTGGGCGAGGATGTCGAAGAGGCCGCTGCGGGCCGTCTCGCCGATCGTCTCGAAGTAGCGCTTCCAGATCTCTTCAGGGCTGCGCCCGGAGTCCCACACGCTGTAGTCGTCCATGTCCACCGCCCCGTCGCGCAGGAAGTGCACGGAGCCGACGACGTAGTCCAGGTCGCGTGCCTGCAGGACGTTCGCGATGCGGTCCTCGGCGCCGGGGACGAAGTCGGCCTCGATGCCCAGGCGCAGGTCCGTCTCCTCGCGCACGAACCGGCAGTACTCATCCAGATCGTCGGTGGCGTTCGCCTCCCAGTAGGGGTGACGCCAGATCTCGAGCGTCTGGGTGAACCGGTAGATGTGTTCGGAGACGCCGAGCTCGGTGATTCCGCGCTCGTCGGCCGCCGCCCGGTAGCGCTCGGCGTTCTCGCTCGTGTGTGCTTCGGAGGCGAGCGTCTCGGGTCCGTCCAGGCGCAGGTGAAGGTGGTAGTCGGTCAGCATCCGAGGCCCGATTCAAGCAGGATTCACGCGTGCGGCCGGGCGCGGGCGGACACCAGCATCTCGGCGAGCCTCAGGTCCGCCTGGCTCGTCACCTTGAGGTTCTCCTCGTGCGCGGGGACGATGATCACCCTGCCGCCCGCGCGCTCGACGAGCCACGCGTCATCTGTCGCGCGCTGCAGATCCTCGTCCGGCACCCGCAGGGCGCGCTCGAGCGCGCTGCGGCGGAAGACCTGGGGCGTCTGCACCGCCCAGAGCGCCGAGCGATCGAGTGTCTCGATCACGCCGCCGCCGTCGTCCGCTCGCTTGATCGTGTCGGTGACGGGAGCGGCCGCGATCGCCGCGTCCGCACCGGTGTCGGCGCGCAGCGCCGAGACCGTGCGCTCGAGCAGCTCGGTGCTCACGAGCGGGCGTGCGGCGTCGTGCACCAGGACGGTCTCGCACTCGCCGGCTGCGGCGAGCGCGATCGCCACGGACTCAGAGCGGCAGCTGCCTCCTGTGACGGCCGTGACGCCGTCGGGCGCCGTCGCGCCCGCGGGCATCGCGACGACGATCCGGGTCAGTCCCTGCATGCGGGAGACCGCGTCGAGGCTCCAGTCGAGCAGCGGGCGTCCCGCCAGCTCGACGAGCGCCTTCGGGCGTCCTGCGCCGAGGCGCTCGCCGCTGCCGGCGGCGACGATCAGTGCGACTGTCATGGCAAGGGGGGCTTTCGCGCACGCGGCAAGCGAGCAACCGCTCGTTGCTGCCGCGTGCGCGAGAGCCTCGTTACTTGGCTCCGGCCACCGCGAGCTGGGCGTTGGCCGAATCGGCCAGCAGCTCGTCCAGGTAGTTCTCGGCCTCTTCCTCGTCCTTGTCGAGCGCGTACATCAGCTCGGACGCGAGGATCTTCTTGGTGCGGGTGAACATCTGCTTCTCGCCCGTCGACAGGCCCTTCTCGCTCTCGCGGAGCGAGAGGTTGCGGACGACCTCGGCCAGCTCATAGATGTCGCCGGTCTTGATCTTGTCGCGGTTGTGCTTGAAGCGACGGTTCCAGTTCTTGGGCATCTCCGAGACTTCGTCGCGGAGGACATCCAGAACCTTCTTGACGGTTTCCTCATCGATGACCCTGCGCAGACCCGCCAGTGCGGCGTTCTCCGTGGGGACGCGGACGGTCATGTCGTTGTGGAGGATCTTGATCGTGAGGTACTCGCGGCGTTCGCCGAGTATCTCCATCTCCTCCTTCTTGAGGACCTTGCCCGCCCCGTGATGGGGGTATACGACCTGGTCTCCGAGCTCGAACTCGATGTACTCGACCTCACGGGTGACCTCGAGTTCGTCCGTCAGTGCTGCGTCTTCGGTTACTTGTGCGGGAATGGGTGTCCTCCTTTGCTATGGCCGACCATTAGCGGCGGCCCTTGATTCAAGTCTGCAGGTAGCGATCCACGAGATTCAGCTCCTGCAGCCTGCGCAGGCCCTCGCGGATGTCCTTGGCGCGGATCTCGCCCACGCCCTCCACCGCCTCGAGCTCTGCGTCGCTCGCGGCCAGAAGCTCGTCCAGGCCCGCAAAATCAGCGACGATCTGCGAGACGACGAGCTTGGGCAGTCTTGGGATGCGGCCCAGCACGCGATACCCGCGGGGTGAGACCGGGTAGTCGAGCGTGTTGAGCTTGCGGTCGTAGCCGAGCAGCTCGGCGAGGCGGCCGAAGTCGAGGAGGTCCTGGTGTGCGAGGCGGCCGATCTCTTCCAGCGCGGCGGCGAAGGCGTCGTCGGAGTAGCCCGAGAGGTAGTCGCGCACCAGCGCCGACTTCTCCGCGGACGCGCCGACCATCGTCTCCTCGAGCTGCATCTCGATCAGGCGTCCCTCGCTGCCGAGCTCGACGATGTAGCGCTCGATCTCGACGGCCATCCTCGTCACGAGCTCCGATCGCTGCAGGACCGTGAGGACGTCGTGCAGCGTGGTGCCGCCCTCGAACTCCAGGGCCGTGAGCCGCGTCGAGACCTGGTCCAGGCGGGTGCGGAACTTGTCCAGCGTCGCGAGTGCCTGGTTGGCCTTCGCGAGCACCACAGGGATGTCCTCCAGGATGTACTTGGCCCCGTCGACGTACACGGAGACGACCTCGCGGCGCTGTGAGATCGCGAGCACCAGAGCGTCGGTCTGCTTGGAGACGCGCTCGGCGGTCCGGTGCCTGGTTCCCGTCTCGTGGGAGAGGATCGTCGGATCGGGCATCAGCTGGACGTTCGCCATCGTGATCTTGGTGGCGTTCGCGTTCAGGATGATCGCGCCGTCCATCTTCGCGAGCTGGTACAGGAACGCGGGGGTGTAGTCGAGCTCGAGCTTGATTCCCCCGGAGTTCAGAAAGCTGAGGTCTTCCGGCTCACCGATGACGATCAGTCCGCCCGTGCGGGCGTGCAGGATGCTCTCGATTCCCTCCCTCAGCACCGTGCCGGGCGCGATCATCTCCAGCGCCCTCATCAACCCCGGATCCGGTCTGACTTCGTTGTCGAGATCTTCTCCGGATCGTGGTGCCACAACCCCAATTCTAGGGCATCGGGGGCCGCCTCAGCGTCACCGACAAGGGTGTCGGTCTGCGGGCCGCCTCTACGCCTGCGCCGGATGCTCCCTGACGAGCGCCACAGGCGAGCTCGAGAGGTCCGGGAGCCTGCGGGCGCGAACGTCGTCCGGGCCGGTGGGGAGCGCGAGCGCGAGCGCCTCGCGAAGGGTCGCCGCCTCGCATGCCGATCCTCCGCTGTCGGGCGGCGTGATCACCCCTGCGAGCCCGTGCTTGGCGGCCTCCGCGAGCCTGCGCTCGGGGTGACCGACCCAGCGCAGCTCGCCTGTCAGCCCGAGCTCGCCGAACGCGCCGCGCGGCGTTCCACGCAGCGGCACGCCGCGGCTCGCGCTCGCGACCGCCAGCGCGACGGCGAGGTCGCACCCGGGCTCGTCGACCCTCACGCCGCCGACCACGTTCACGAACACGTCCGCGTTGCCGGTCCTCACACGCCCATGGCGTGAGAGGATCGCCAGCACGAGGGCCAGGCGGTTGCGGTCCAGCCCGGAGACGACACGCCGCGGCTGCTCGAGCTCGGATGGCGCGACAAGCGCCTGGACCTCGACGAGCAGGGGCCGCGAGCCCTCCATCGCCGCCAGCACCACGCTGCCTGGGGCACGCGTTGCCTCGGCCACGAAGCGGGCGGAGGCGTCGAGCACCTCGACGAGCCCTCCCTGGCGCATCTCGAACAGGCCGGCCTCGTTGGTCGAGCCGAAACGGTTCTTCAGCGCCCGGAGCTCGCGGTAGGGGCGCTCGCGCTCGCCCTCGAACTGCAGCACGCAGTCCACGAGATGTTCGAGCACGCGGGGACCTGCGAGCGCACCGTCCTTCGTCACGTGGCCGACGAGGATCACCGCTATCCCGCGTGCCTTCGCGAGCTCCATCACCCTCGCGGCGACCTCGCGGACCTGGCCGACCGATCCCGGCGCACCGGAGAGGTCGCCCGCCCCGAGCGTCTGCACGGAGTCGATCACGCAGGCCTGCGGCTGCTCGGCCTCGAGTGTGGCGAGCACCTCGTCCAGGTCGGTCTCGGCCAGGACGGGGACGTGCATGGCCCCTGGGGCGAGACGCTCTGCCCGGAGCCTGACCTGCTCCGCGGACTCCTCGCCGCTCACGTACAGCGTGCGGTGCCCGGCCTGCTCGAGATGCCCGAGCACCATGTTCGTGAGGGTCGACTTCCCGATGCCGGGCGAGCCGCCGAGCAGCACCAGGGAGCCCGGGACGAGTCCCCCTCCGAGAACGCGGTCGAGCTCGCCGATGCCTGTGGACATCCTTGCCACCGCTGTGGCTCCCACCTCCCTGAGCGGGCGCGGACCCTCTCTCGGCACGCCCGCCGGGCGCGGCGCACCCGAGCGCGTCTGCGTGCGCGCGCGTTTGCCGGAGCCCGCGCGGGGCGGCTTGACGGCCTCCTCGACGAGTGTGTTCCATGCTTCGCAGCCGGGGCACTGGCCGTGCCACTTCGCCGACTGCAGGCCGCACTCGGAGCAGACGTGAACTGATGTCCTTGCCATCGGCGTGAGACTACGCGCCGGTGGGGACGACAGCCTCGGGTGCCCGCGCGCTCAGCCGCAGCCGACGGAGGTGCTGCGCCGCTCCATCAGCAGCACGTCGCGCCAGCGCCCGTCGGGCATCTGCCCGACCCTCTCGCGCACCCCGACCTTCCGGAAGCCGCAGGCCCTGTGGAGCGCGATGCTCGCCTCGTTCTCCGGGAAGATGCCGGCCTCGATGGTCCAGAAGCCGGCCCTCTCGGAGGCCTCGATCAGGCCCGTGAGCAACGCCGTTCCGACGCCCCTGCCGGAGTGCGCGGGGTCGACATAGATGCTGACCGCGCCGACACCGCGGTAGACCTCGCGATAGGAGACGCGTGTCAGCGCCGCCCACCCGAGGATCTCTCCGTCCTGCGTTCGCGCGAGCAGCGCGGGCAGGCCCTCGCGGTGCGCCGTCCACTGCTCCCAGTCCGGGGCGGCCTCCTCGAATGTCGCCTCGCCACCGGCGATCCCCTGCTCGTAGATCCGGCGGGCGGCAACGGACCAGTCCCCGGCCGTGAGCGGCGCGAGGAGCACCCGGTCGGGGATCGTGCTCAGCTGAGCCCTACTGCTCTGCTGGAGGCTCGGCCTCGGGCTCGCCGTCGGTCTCGGTGCTCGCCTCCGAGCCCGATCCCTCCGCACCCACGCCGACCGGTGTCTTCTGCTTCTTCGGGTTCACGATGGACAGGCGAACCTCGCCCTCCTGGTCGCCGTCCGCGGGGTCCACCACGACTGTCGCACCGGGGGTCAGCTGCTCGCGCAGCACGAAGTCCGCGAGCGGGTCCTCGATGTACCGCTGGATCGCTCGCCGCAGCGGACGGGCTCCCATAGAGGGATCCCAGCCCTTCTCAACGAGGAGGTCCTTCGCGGGCTCGGTGAGCTCGAGCTGAAGCTCGCGCTCGGCCATCGACTCCCGGATCCGCAGGAGCAGGAGCTCGACGATCTGCTTGATCTCCTCCTTCTGCAGCTTGTGGAAGACGATCACGTCGTCGATGCGGTTCAGGAACTCGGGGCGGAAGACTTTCTTCAGCTCGCCCATGAGCCGGTTCTTCATGTCGTCGTAGGTGATCCCCGTCTCGTCGTCGGAGACCGCGAAGCCGAGCGGGGTGTTGCGCGCGATCTCGGCAGCGCCGATGTTGGACGTCATGATCACGATCGCGTGCCTGAAGTCCACCGTGCGCCCCTGGGCGTCGGTGAGCCGTCCGTCCTCGAGGATCTGCAGCAGGATGTTGAAGACATCAGGGTGGGCCTTCTCGATCTCGTCGAGGAGCAGCACGCTGTAGGGCTTGCGGCGGATCGCCTCGGTCAGCTGGCCGCCCTCGTCGTAGCCGATGTAGCCGGGGGGCGAGCCGACGAGCCTGGAGACCGCGTGCTTCTCCATGTACTCCGACATGTCGATCCGCACCAGCGCGTCATCGTCGCCGAACAGGAACTCTGCGAGGGTGCGCGCGAGCTCCGTCTTGCCGACGCCGGACGGCCCGAGGAAGATGAACGAGCCGGTCGGGCGCTTCGGGTCCTTCAGGCCGGCGCGCGAGCGCCTGATCGCCTTCGAGATCACCTCGATCGCCGGGTGCTGGCCGATCACGCGCTTGTGGAGTTCGTCCTCCATCCTCATCAGCTTCTGGGTCTCCGCCTCGGTGAGCTTGAAGACCGGGATGCCGGTCCACATCGAGACGATGTCCGCGATCTCCTCTTCGCCGATCGACGGACGCTCTCCGGACTCGCCCGATTCCCAGGCCTGCTCGAGCTCGCGTTTCTTGTTCGTCAGCTTGCGCTCCTTGTCGCGCAGGGCCGCAGCCTTCTCGAACTCCTGAGCCTCGATCGCGGCCTCCTTGTCGCGGCGCGTGCTCTCAACTTCGCCCTCGAGCTCGCGGTTCGCCGGCGGCGAGGTCATCGACTTGATGCGCATCCTGGACGCCGCCTCGTCGATCAGGTCGATCGCCTTGTCCGGGAGGAAGCGGTCTGAGATGTAGCGGCTCGCGAGTTCACCCGCGGCACGCAGCGCCTCGTCTGTGATCTGGACCTTGTGGTGCTGCTCGTAGCGGTCCCTCAGTCCCTGGAGGATTTCGACGGTCTGGTCGATCGTCGGCTCCTCGACCCGGATCTGCTGGAAGCGCCGCTCGAGTGCGGAGTCGCGCTCGAGGTACTTGCGGTACTCGTCCAGAGTCGTGGCACCGATCGTCTGGAGCTCGCCGCGCGCCAGCGCAGGCTTCAGGATCGACGCCGCGTCGATCGCGCCCTCGGCCGCCCCTGCACCGACGAGGTTGTGAAGCTCGTCGATGAAGAGGATGATGTCGCCGCGCTGGGTGATCTCCTTCATCACCTTCTTCAGGCGCTCCTCGAACTCTCCGCGGTACTTCGAGCCGGCCACGAGGGCGGCGAGGTCGAGAGTGTAGATCTGCTTGTTCTTGAGCAGCTCGGGCACCTCTGAGCTCGTGATCCGCTGGGCGAGCCCCTCGACCACTGCAGTCTTGCCGACGCCCGGCTCGCCGACCAGCACCGGGTTGTTCTTGGTGCGGCGGGAGAGGATCTGCATGATCCGCTCGATCTCGGTCTCGCGTCCCACGCATGGGTCGAGCTTGCCCTCGGAGGCGAGCTTCGTGAGGTTGCGGCCGAACTGGTCGAGCAGCTTGGAGGACTTCTTGCCCTCCCCCGGTGCCGCGCCCGCGCCGGAGCCGGCGCTGCCCGCCTGTCCCTGGCGCCGTCCGCCGGGGCCGGAGAGCATGCGGATCACCTCGTTGCGGATCTTCTCGGAGTCGGCGTCGAAGTCGAGCAGGATGCGTGCCGCGACCCCCTCGTTCTCGCGCACGAGCCCGAGCAGGATGTGCTCGGTGCCTATGTAGTTGTGTCCCAGGCTCAGTGCCTCGCGCAGCGCGAGCTCGAGCACCTTCTTGGCGCGCGGCGTGAACGGGATCTGCCCGGACGTGACCTCCTCACCGGAGCCGACGATGCGCACCACCTGTGCGCGCACACGCTCGACGGTGATGTCCAGGCTCTCGAGGACGCGGGCCGCCAGACCCTCCTCCTCGCGGAGCAGTCCCAGCAGGATGTGCTCGGTGCCGATGTAGTTGTGCTTGAGGGTGCGCGCCTCCTCTTGGGCGAGGACGACCACCTGCCGGGCACGTTCTGTAAATCGCTCGAACATTGTGTGATCCCTTCCTTCTAGGACGATGCCTTTAAGGAGTACGCGTGGTCCAAATTCCCCTCGGGAGCAGTCTACCAATCGGTACCCCTGCCCTCGCGCCGTCCATCGGCCGCAGCCGGCCCCACCTTGACAGGCGGGCGCTATCGGCCGTTTTCTCTCCGTTGAGGGCGCTGCGCGGGACGGTTCAGTCGCGCATCGCGGGGAAAAGCACGACCTCGCGGATCGAGTCTCGCCCGCTGAGCAGCATCACGAGGCGGTCTATCCCCAGGCCGACGCCGCCGGCCGGCGGCATTCCCTGCTCCAGCGCCTGCACGAACACCTCGTCGTAGGGCTGCACCTCGTCCTCGCCCTGTCCCGCGAGACGCTGCTGGGCGTCGAAGCGCTCACGCTGCACGTCGGGGTCCGTCAGCTCGCTGAACGCGTTCGCGATCTCCATCCCGCCGACGAACGCCTCCCAGCGCTCGACGAGCCCCTCGCGTGTGCGGTGCTCGCGCGCCAGCGGCGATATCTCGACGGGATAGTCCATCACGAACGTGGGCTGGGTCAGATGGGGCTCGACGAACTTCGACAGCAGGTCATCGGCGAGCGCCGGCCAGCTCAGACCCTGTGTGTTCATCTGCAGGCCGGCTGCCTCGATCGCCGCGACGAGCTCCGGGGCGCTCCTGTGGGCGCTCACGTCGATCCCGGTCTGGCGCTCGATCGCCTCCACGAAGCCCACGCGCTGCCAGCGCGAGGAGAAGTCGATGTCCCCGTCGTAGCCCACGGCCGCGGCGGCTGCGGCGACGACCTGTTCCAGACGGGCGGCCTCGTCCTCGTAGTCGGCGTAGGCCTCGTACCACTCGACCATCGTGAACTCGGGGTTGTGCTTGTGGGAGAGGCCCTCGTTGCGGAAGTCCTTGCCGAGCTCGTACACGCGCTCCAGGCCACCGACGATGCAGCGCTTGAGATACAGCTCGGTCGCGATCCTCAGGTACAGGTCCCTGTCCAGGGCGTTGTGGTGGGTCGTGAACGGGCGTGCCAGCGCTCCACCGTAGAGGGGCTGCAGGACCGGGGTCTCGACCTCGACGAAGCCGGCGCCGTCGAGGTACCCGCGGACCGCGCTGATGATGCGCGCGCGGTCCACGAACAGGGTGCGCGTCTCCTGGCTGGCCATCAGGTCGAGCTCGCGGCGCCGGTAGCGGGTCTCGACGTCGCTGAGACCGTGGTGCTTGTCGGGGGGCGGCCGCAGCGCCTTCGCGAGGATCTGGAAGCTCTCGACGCGCAGCGAGATCTCGCCGTGCCGGCTGCGTATCGCGGACCCGTCCACCCCGATCATGTCGCCGAGGTCGAGCGAGAGCAGCAGGTCGAACCGCTCGCGGCCGAGGATGTCTACGCGGGCGTGGAGCTGAATCTTGCCGGAGCGGTCGACGAGATCGAGGAACGCCGCCTTGCCGGCTCCCCGCCGCGCGGCGATCCTGCCCGCGACGCGGTGGTGCTCATCGGTTTCCTGCCCTGCCTGCAGGTGCTCGTATGCGGGCAGGATGCTCTCGATCGGCTCGGCTCCCGGGAACGAGTACGGGAATGCACTCTCGTCGGACTCGCGCAGGCGCCGGGCCTTCGCACGGCGCTCGGCCATCAGCTCGGGCAGGCCGTGACCCGCCGACTCGCCGGAAGGCTCTCCCTGCTCGGCTGCGCTCATCGCAGCGAGCCTACTCGAGGCCGACGTCGATCTTGGTGATCTTGAGCTTGCGCGCCGGCCCCCGCGGAACCTTGACGGCGACCGTCTCGTTCCGTTTGTGCCCTATCAGGGCGCGGCCGACCGGCGACTCGTTCGAGAGCTTCTGCTGGTCCGGCTTCGCCTCGGCGGAGCCGACGATCGTGTACTTGGACGACTTGCCGGTCTTTTCGTCCTTGACGTGCACGACGGAGCCCACCTGCACGACGTCGGTGGAGAGGTCCTTGGCCTGGATGACGGTGGCCATGCGCACCTTCTCCTGGAGCTGGGCGATCCTGCTCTCGAGCATCGCCTGCTCGTTCTTCGCGTCGTCGTACTCGGAGTTCTCGGCGATGTCGCCGAACTCCCTGGCCTCCTTGATGCGCTGCGCGACCTCTTTGCGCTTCTCGGTCGAGAGCAGCTCGAGCTCATCCTTGAGCTTCTCCAGTCCTTCAGGTGTGAGGATGACGTCCTTCGGCAATGTGACCCTCGTTCGCGGGTTGTGTGGATCCGGCCTGCAATATGCAAAACCCCGCTGCGAGCGGGGACGTCCCAGACCGGAGGGCTTGAGCGAGCGCAGCAGTATAGCGCGGCCGCGCCGACCCCCGGAAAGGCTCAGGCGGTGCCCGCCAGCGGCCGGCATGCCGCATCGAGCAGCTCCCTGGCCTCGTCCACGCCGGGGGCGCTCTGCAGAGCCCGCTGCAGCTCCCTGGCCTGCGCCGGCGCGAGCTGCAGGCGGGCTACATACCAGGGGTAGAACTTGCGCAGGTAGCGGCCCGCACGCTCGGGTCCGAGGTGCTCGGCCGCGCGGTCCATCGTCCAATCGAGCTCGTCGAGGATCTCCCGCGTCCTGGGCTGCCCGTCGCGTCCTTCCAGGAGCTCCTGGAAGATCCAGGGATTGCCGAGCGCCCCGCGGGCGAGCATCACCGCGGCCGCGCCGGTGCTCTCGAACGCCTCGTGCACGCGCCGGGCGTCGCTCAGGCCGCCGGTGATGATCACCGGCGCCGGCAGCGAGCTCGCCAGCTCGGATGCGAGCTCATAGTCCGGGGTGCCCTTGTGGTGGACGGCGGCGGAGCGCGGGTGGAATGCGATGCCCGCGACACCCGCCTCGGCGACGAGCCTGTGCGCGAGGTCGAAGCCGCTCCTGTCGCCGGCGCGCAGGCCCGAGCGGAGCTTCACGGTCACCGGCACGCCGCTTCCGGCGCCCTGCACCGCGCCGGCGGCGAGAGCGACGGCGAGATCGGGGTCGGCGAGAAGCTGGGCGCCCGCGCCCGTGCGCCTGACCTTGGGCACCGGGCAGCCCATGTTGATGTCGACCGCGTCGGCGCCGATGGAGACGACGTGAGCGGCGGCCTCGCGCATGATCGCCGGGTCCTCTCCGAAGAGCTGGATCGAAACGGGCCCGCCGGCGTGCTCGCGCGGGTCGATGCGGAGCATCTCCCCGATCGTGCGGGCGTTGCGGTGATGGATCGCGTGCGAGGACACCATCTCCGAGACGGCCATCCCCGCCCCGTAGCGCTTGGCCTGCAGGCGCACGAACCAGTTCCCGATCCCTGCGAGCGGCGCGAGCAGCACGCGGTTCGGGACGGGCAGGGGCCCGAGCATCCAGGGATCGGTGAGCGAGCGGCCGTGGTTCACAGGCCCATTGTTGCGATGTTCAGCTGTTGCGCTCGTGCAGCAGGCGCAGCCCGGTCAGCGTGAGCAGGTCGTCGACCTCCTCGATCTCCTCCGTGTAGGGCACGACGAGCCGCGCCAGGCCCCCCGTCGCGATCACGTTCGTCCGCTCCCCCAGCTCGTCGTAGAGGCGGCGGAGGATCGCGTCGATCGCGCCCGCGTAGCCGAAGATGACGCCTGAGCGGATCGCGTCGATCGTGTTCTTGCCGATCACGCTCCGCGGAGGAGCGAGGTCGACCTTCGGCAGACGCGCCCCGCGCTCTGAGAGCGCTTCAAGGGATATCTCGATCCCGGTCATCAGCGCTCCGCCGACGTAGTCCCCCTCGCGCGAGAGCACATCGAACGTGGTCGCCGTGCCGAAGTCCACGCACACGGCGAGCCCGCCGAATCGCTCCTTGATCGCGACGGCGTTCACGAGGCGGTCTGCGCCGATCTCGCGCGGGTTGTCATAGCGGATCGCCATCCCGGTCTTGGTGCCTGGTCCCACCGCGATCATGTCGTGGCCCAGGTAGCGGGCGGCCATCTCGGTCCACTCCGGCTCGAGCTGGGGCACCGTCGAGGAGACGATCGAGTCGGCGACATCGCCGAATCCGTAGCCGCGCAGCTCCAGCAGGTTGCGCAGCGCCGCGCCGAGCTCGTCCGCGGTGGACTGGCGCACCGTCGCAAAACGCCAGTGCTCGAGCAGCTCTTCACCCCGGAAGGCCCCGAAGTGGGTCTGAGTGTTTCCGACGTCGACAGCCAGGAGCATCGCGGACCATTATGCTCGGCGCCGACATGAGCGCGCACGCACCCAAGCTCTACGTACTGCCCGGCTCGCATCCCTGCGCCGCCGTCGAAGAGGCGATGCGCCGCAAGGCGATCGACTACGAGCGGGTCGATCTGCTTCCGCTGATGCCCCATCTCGTGGGGCCGCTGCGCTACGGCGGTTCCACCGTGCCCGGAATGCGGGTCGGCACCGAGCGCATCGTCGGCTCGCGCAGGATCATGCGCCGGCTCGACGAGATCGCACCGGAGCCGCCCCTGCTGCCGCCCGTCGGCGACCCGAACCGCGCGCTGGTGCTCGAGGCCGAGCGCTGGGGCGACGAGGTCCTGCAGAGCGTTCCGCGGCGGCTCATCGACGTCGCGTTCCTGCGTGAGCCGTCAGCGATGGAGAGCTATGCCGGTGATGCCCGCCTGCCGCTCCCGCCCGCGCTGCTGAGGCCCGGGCTGCCGCTGACGGCCCGCCTGATGGCGCGGAAAAACGATGCGAGCGACGAGAGGGCGAAGGCCGACATCACAGCGCTGGCGGGGCAGCTGGACCTGATCGAGCGGTGGATCGAGGAGGGCGTGCTCGGAGGCGAGCATCCCAACGCCGCGGATCTGCAGATCGGGAGCACGCTCGCGCTGCTGATGAGCATCGGCGACGTGCGCCCGCTCATCGAGGGCCGCCCGGCGGAGCGCCTCACCCTCTACTTCCCTCCGCTGGCGGGCGAGGTCCCCGCGGGCACCCTGCCCGCGCACTGGTTCGCCCCGGCCGGCGCGTCCTGAGCGACGGTCTGCCGGCGTCAGCCGCGGCGGGCGAAGTCCAGCGGCGGCCCGGCCCAGCGGACGCCCTCCTGGAGGTCCAGTGCGGCGAGAGCGTCCGCGAGACGCTCCCCGCCCGGCGCGGTCATCTCGAAGTCGAGCTCCAGCGCGGGAATCAGGACGAACCTGCGCGCGAGCAGCTGCTCGTGCGGGAGCGTCATGCGTTCCTCGTTCACGCGCATGCCTCCCACGAGCAGGATGTCGATGTCGATGACACGCGGTGCGTGACGGGCCGATGCCGTGGCACGACCGAGCTCGCGCTCGATCTCCTTGACGATGCCCAGGAGCTCGAGCGGGTCCGTGTCGGTCTGCACGAGCAGGCATGCGTTCAGGAAGCTCGGCTGGTCGAGGATCTCCCCGACGGGGTCGGTGTCGTAAGTGCTCGAGCTCGACAGCACGACACATCCGCCGTGCTCGATCGCGTGGACCGCGCGCTGCAGGTTCGCGCGCCGGTCGCCGACGTTCGAGCCGAGCCCGAGCAGGGCGGTGCGTGCCTCCATGCTCGGGCCGCCGGGTCTAGGCGGCGCGGGTGGTCTGCAGGCCGGCGGCCTGGACCTTCTCGCCCATCGCCTGGGCGAACGGGAGCAGGCCGGAGATGGGCCGCAGCATCACCGTGAAGTCGTCGATCAGGCCGTCCTCGTTGATGCGCAGCAGGTCCATCCCCTCGATCTCGCGGCCGTCGATCGCGGCGCGGAAGATGAGCGCGTGGACGCCGTCGCCCTCGAGCTCGTCGGTGTAGCGGAAGTCCTCGAATGTCTGCGAGACGATCCTCAGCAGGTCCCCGACGGTCTCGCGACCGACGAACGGGTGGAAGGTCGCGGGGCTGTGGAACTCGATGTCCGGTGCGAGCAGCTCTCGCGCCGCGTCTATGTCCCACCGCTCGACCGCCTCGCGGAATGAGGTCGCTGCGTTCATCGGCTCACCGTCCCCGTGTTCTCGTTTGGCCCTCGGATGCGCACACGGTAGCCGCTCGCGCGTCCCGGCGTGAGGGCCGGGTCAGTCGCTCGCTTCGCGCCAGACCTCGACCGAGACCTCGTCGACGCTGAGCGCGATCGGCGGCTCCGGCTTGCTCGCCTTGACCCATACGCCCTCTAGCTCGTAGTCGGCGAGCAGACGGTCTGCGATCGTGCTGCAGAGCCGCTCCAGGGTGCGGTGTGAGCGCTGCTGGGCGACGAGTGCCACCAGCTGGCAGACCTCGGCGTAGTCGACGGTGTCCTCGATCGAGTCGGTGACCGTCGCGTCTGTTTCCCCGACGTCGAGCCGCATGTCGATGACAAGGCGCTGGCCGACCTCGCGCTCGGCGTCGCTGACCCCGTGGTGGGTGTAGAGGGAGAGTCCGCTGATCTCGATCGTCACGGACTCCGCGGCGTCCTCGGCATCCTCCTCGAGGTCGTCGTCGTCGACCTCGTCCGGGTCCTCGGGGGGATCTTCGCCGCTCATGCCGCGCCAAACGTAGCAGCCGCCAACGCGAGCGCGTCGCTGACATGGCCGACGTCGTGCACGCGGAAGACGCTGGCGCCCCGCTCCATCGCGATGAGGTTCGTGGCGATCGTCCCGCCGAGCCGGTCCACCGAGTCGGGTGCCCCGCCGGCGTCGCGGATGACCGTCGCGATGAAGCTCTTGCGCGAGGTCCCGATCACGACCGGGGAGCCGAGCTCGACGATCTCGTCCAGCCGGTCGATGAGCGCGAGGTTGTGGGCCACCGTCTTGCCGAAGCCGATGCCGGGGTCGAGCATGATCGCGTCCTGTGCGATGCCCGCGCCGACGGCATAGTCCGTGCGCTCGCTCAGGAACGCGCGGACGTCCTGGACGACGTCCGCATAACGGGGGTCCTTCTGCATCGTCCGAGGCTCGCCGAGCATGTGCATCAGACAGCAGCCCACGCCTGCGGCGGCGACGACGCCCGCCATCTCCGGGTCCGCCCTGAGCGCCGTCACATCGTTCACGATGCCCGCGCCCCGCTCGATGGCGGCGGCCGCGACCGCCGCCTTCGAGGTGTCTATCGAGATGCGTGCCTCGACGCCCTCGGCGGCCAGTCCCTCGAGTACCGGCAGCACGCGGCGGAGCTCCTCGCGCTCGGAGACCGGCTCGGCGCCGGGTCGCGTCGACTCGCCTCCGATGTCCAGGATGCCCGCGCCCTGCTCCACGAGCTCGAGGGCATGCGCGATCGCCGCGTCCGCGTCGAGGAACGCGCCGCCGTCCGAGAAGGAGTCGGGCGTCACGTTGACGATCCCCATGACCGTGTACGGGCGGTCCATGCGGATGAGCCTACGGCCTGCGGGTGCGGCCGTGGAGGCTCCGGGGCCTGGGCGGCTGCTCAGACGGGCTCGGGGCGCTCTTTGTCGGTGGCGCGGATCTCCGCGGTGCCACCTGCGAGCCCCGGGCGGGGAACCGTGCGCGGAGCTTCGCGCTCGGGCCTGTCGACGGAGGTCGGCGGCGCGGGGAGCTCTGGGGTCGAGCCCTCCTCGATGCCGTAGACCTCCTCCTCACTCTTGCCTGCGAGCAGAGCCAGGAACTCTTCCTTCTCGATCGTCTCGCGCTTGACGAGGATCTCGGACAGGTTTTTCAGGTCGTGCTCGTGCTCGGTGAGGATCGAACGTGCCCGCTGGTGGGCGGACTCGATGATCCGGCGTACCTCGTCGTCGATCTCCCGTGCGATTTCGTCCGAGTAGTCGGGCTCGGTGGTGAACTCGCGGCCGAGGAACGGCTGGCCGTGGTCGTGGCCGTAGACCCGCGGGCCGAGTTTCTCGCTCATGCCGAAGCGCATGACCATCTGCTTGGCGGTCGCGGTCACCTTCTCGATGTCGTTTGACGCGCCGGTCGTTATCTCGCCGAACACGAGCTCCTCCGCGGCGCGGCCGCCGAGCGTCATCGCCATCGTGTCCTCTAGCTCGGCGCGCGTGGTGAGGAAGCGGTCCTCCTGCGGCATCGAGATCGTGTAGCCGAGCGCCTGGCCACGCGAGATGACCGAGATCTTGTGCACCGGGTCGGAGTGCTCGAGGAAGTGGCCGACGATCGCGTGCCCCATCTCGTGGTAGGCGGTGATCAGCCGCTCTTTCTCGCTCATCACCCTGGTCTTCTTCTCGGGGCCGGCGATCACACGCATGATCCCCTCCTCGAGCTCTTCCTGGCCGATCTCGCGCTTGCCGGTGCGTGCGGAGAGGAGCGCCGCCTCGTTGATGAGGTTCGACAGGTCAGCGCCCGTGAAGCCGGGGGTCTGGCCTGCGAGTGCGTCGATGTCGATGACCTTCGCGAGGGGCTTGCCGCGGGTGTGCACCTCGAGGATCTTCGCGCGGCCCTTGCGGTCCGGGCGGTCCACCGCGATCTGGCGGTCGAAGCGGCCGGGGCGCAGCAGCGCCGGGTCGAGGATGTCGGGGCGGTTGGTCGCCGCGATCATGATGATGTTGTCCTTCGCCTCGAAGCCGTCCATCTCGACGAGCAGCTGGTTGAGGGTCTGCTCGCGCTCGTCGTGGCCTCCGCCGAGACCCGCGCCGCGGTGACGGCCGACGGCGTCGATCTCGTCCATGAAGATGATGCAGGGGCTGTTCTGCTTCGCCTGCTCGAACAGGTCCCTGACGCGCGAGGCACCGACGCCCACGAACATCTCGACGAAGTCAGAGCCGGAGATCGAGAAGAACGGCACCCCGGCCTCGCCGGCGACCGCGCGGGCGAGCAGGGTCTTGCCGGTTCCCGGCGGCCCGTAGAGCAGGACCCCCGTCGGGATCCTCGCTCCGAGCGCCTGGAACTTCTTCGGGTTCTCCAGGAATTCCTTGATCTCGTGGAGCTCCTCGACGGCCTCGTCGACACCCGCGACGTCGCGGAACGTGATCTTCGGGGAGTCCGCCGACATCCGCTTGGCGCGGGACTTGCCGAACGACATCACTTTGGAGCCGCCGCCCTGGACCTGGTTCATCAGGAAGATCCAGAAGCCGAAGAACAGGACGAATGGGATGATGTACGTGAGCAGGCTCAGGAGCGCGCTGCTCTTTTCCGATTCGATGTTGAACGGGACGCTCGCCTTTTCCAGCTGTGCGATCAGCTGCGGGGCGGCCTGTTCGATGAAACCGACTTCGTAGCTTTCCCCGTCCTTGAGCTTGACTTCGAGGGCTTTGCCCTTGTTCTTGAGCTCAGCCGACTTGACTTCGCCTGCGGGGATCTCCTTCGTGACCAGCGTCTGGTAGCTGTGCGAGCGGTGGTTCTGGTTGCCCGGGTTGACCAGTTTGACCGCGAGGAACGCCAACACCACAACGATGAGGATCGGGAACGCGGCGCTCTTGAAGAAACGGCTCATGACGAGATCCAGGGGCCCTGAGGACCTGCGTTGGTCGTGGCCACGGGTTCCCTAGCGTACCATGAACGCCCTGATTCTCCCCCCGCTTTGCGGGGTCTGTGCGGGGTCGACATCGCCGCCCGTCCTAGCTCTCGAGGACCGCTACGAACGGCAGGTTGCGATGGCGCTCCTGGTAGTCGAGCCCATATCCGACGACGAACTTGTCGGGTATCTCAAAGCCGATGTACCGCGTCGGCAGGTCCACCTTGCGCCGCTCGGGCTTGGTCAGCAGCGCGCAGACCTCGAGTGTCCGCGGATTGCGGGAGCCGAGGTTGCGGAGCAGGTACTGCAGGGTCAGGCCTGAGTCGACGATGTCCTCGACGATGAGCACATCACGATCATCGATCGCAGCGTCGAGATCCTTCAGGATCCGCACTACGCCGGAGGAGTCGGTGGCCGAGCCGTAGGACGCGACCGCCATGAAGTCGACCTCCACCGGGATATCGATGAAACGCATCAGGTCGCTAAGGAAGAACACGGCGCCCTTGAGCACGCCCACGAGCAGCAGCGGGCGACCGGCGTAGTCCTTCGAGATCTGCTCGCCGAGTTCAGCGACGCGTCGCTGCAGTTCCTCGGCCGTGACGAGCACCTCGCCCAGGCCGGGCTCGATGGAAGCGCTCGCTGGTGTGCCCACGCCGGGGAGTCTAGCCCGCGGGCGGCGTCACCCTGGGCGCGCGGGGCTCCAGCCTGCGCATCCGGAGCATCCCGTCCTCGATCACCGCTCCCGCGCCGGCGCCGACGTGCAGCTCTGCGCTGCCGCCTCGGCGACCCAGGGCGATGATCTCCGCGACCCGCTCGCCCGCCTGCGGCGCGTAGGTGCCCGTGGCCTGCTCGGCGAGCCTGATGACGAGCAGCCGCGCGAGCGCGGCCGGCGCCCGCGCGAGGCGCTCGACGGGGATGCTCTGCGAGCCCGCGAGCTCGGCGGCCACGATCTCGTCGAGCAGCTCGGTCTCCTCGCGCAGCAGCGAGGCGGTCCTGAGCACGTTCGCCTCCGCCGCCGGGTGAATCGAGCGCAGCGCAGGGACGAGCTGGTGCCTGACCCGCGAGCGCGCGAACGCGGGGTCCTCGTTGCTCTCGTCCTCGCGCCAGGGCAGGCCGCGCTCGGAACAGTAGGAGGCCGTCTGCTCCCGTGTGACGTCCAGCAGCGGCCTGATCATCAGGCCCTCCTGGCGGACCATCCCGAGCAGCGCCCTGCGACCAGGTGACGCGCAGAGCCTGTAGAGGATCGTCTCGACCTGGTCGCTCGCGGTGTGGCCCGCCGCATAACGGCCTGACACGGCGCGTGCGAGCCGCTCGGCGGCGCGATAGCGGATCTCGCGCGCCCAGGCCTGCAGGTTTCCCGGCTCGCGGCCGTCACCCGGCGGCTCGCTGCCCGGCGAGATCGCCTGCAGCTCCACCCCGAGGCGTGCGCAGAGCTCGCCGCAGTGGATCTCGTCGAGCGGCGCCTGCTCGCGCAGGCCGTAGTTGACGTGCAGCGCGGTCACCTGCGCGGGCCCGAGCTCCTGCACGGCGACGTCGAGCAGACACGTGGAATCGCGGCCGCCCGAGAGCATCACCACGACCGG
>Ga0182030_10009726_pt1 | contig 19654 bp, 20 predicted proteins | sample 812S3MmetaG_FD_121299 | JGI IMG/M metagenome (GOLD analysis project Ga0182030, IMG submission 121299) | Permafrost microbial communities from Stordalen Mire, Sweden - 812S3M metaG (Illumina Assembly) | ecosystem: Environmental > Terrestrial > Soil > Wetlands > Permafrost | place: Sweden... | reverse complement strand
TGATCACGCGCAACATCGATCCTGGTCAGACCGTCGCGTCCGTGTTCCAGACGCCCGTGCTCTTCACGGTGGCGGCCGACCTTCGCAAGATGCGCGTCATCGCAGCGATCGACGAGGCCGACATCGGCGAGGTCGCAGCGAAGCAGCGCGCGACGTTCACGGTCAACGCGTACCCCGACCGCACCTTCGAAGGGATCGTCACCGAGGTGCGCAACTCGCCGGTCATCGTGCAGGACGTGGTGACCTATGGCGCCGTCATCGAGGTCGACAACCTCGACTTCGCGCTCAAGCCCGGGATGACCGCCTCGGCCCGCGTCCGCACGGCGACCGCGACGGCGGCGCTGCACGTCCCGGCGGCCGCGATCCGCTTCACGCCGCCGGGCGAGACGCGAACGAGCACGGCGGGGGTCTGGCTCGTCGAGGGCGAGGCGCTGCGCCATGTCGACGTCACACCCGGCATCACCGACGGCGAGGTGACCGCCATTGCGCCGGGCTCCATCGAGGCGGGGCGTGCGCTTCTCGTCGACCTGACCCCCGCAGGCAAGAAGTTCTATGGGCTCGTCCACTGACCACGCCCTTTCGCGCACCAGCGGCCCCCCGCTGCTGTCCCTGCGCGGCGTCACGAAGCTCTACGGTCAGGGCGGCGCCACCGTGCGCGCGCTCGACGGCGTGGACCTCGACATCGGCACGGGCGAGTTCGTCGCCATCACGGGCGCGTCGGGGTCGGGCAAGTCGACGACCATGAGCATCATCGGCTGCCTCGAGGTGCCGACCGGCGGCGAGTACCGCATCGAGGGCGTGCCCGTACAGGACCTGTCCGGCGACGTCCTGGCGGCGCTGCGCAACACGCGCTTCGGCTTCGTGTTCCAGCAGTTCAACCTGCTGGCGCGCACCTCGGCGCTCGAGAACGTGGCCATGCCGCTGGTCTACGCGGGTGTAGGCGCGCGCGAGCGCTCGATGCGGTCGCGCGAGGCGCTCGCCACGGTCGGCCTGGCGGGCCGCGAGCAGGCACGCACCAACGAGCTGTCGGGCGGCGAGCAGCAGCGCGTCGCCATCGCGCGTGCCATCGTGAACGAGCCCGAGATCGTGCTGGCCGACGAGCCTACGGGCAACCTCGATTCGAAGATGGGCGAGGAGATCATGCAGCTGCTGCTCGCGCTCAACCGCGATCGCGGCATCACGGTCATCATGGTGACGCATGACGCCCACTGCGCCGCGTGTGCGCAGCACCAGGTGGTGTTTCGCGACGGGCGCATCGTCAAGAACACGAGAGGAGTGGGTCCGTCGTGATCATCCCCTCGACCGGCCTCGCGTTCTCCGCGCTCCTGCGCAACAAGATGCGCTCGGCGCTCACGATGCTGGGCATCATCATCGGCGTCGGCGCCGTGGTGATGATGCAGTCGATGGGCGGCGGCGCCACGGCCTACGTGAGCGAGGCGATCAGCGGCCTGGGGAGCAACATGCTCTTCGTCATCCCCGGCACGCAGCGGGGCATGGGCCAGCTGACGACGGGTGTGCCGCTCTTCACGATGGGCGATCTCGACACCATCCGCCAGCAGGCCCACGACGTTGCGCTCGTGACGCCCGCGGGCTCCCGGGTCGAGCGCATCGTCTACGGGGGCCGCAACCGCTCGTCCGCGGTGGGTGGCGTGGGTCCCGAGTACTTCGAGATCCGCAGCTGGGGCGTGACGTCGGGCCGCCTGTACACGCCTGAGGACGAGCGCCAGGGCGGCAGCGTTTGCATCATCGGGCAGACGATCGTCGACGACATCTTCCTGTCGCAGAGCCCCCTCGGCAAGGATCTGCGCGTGCGGGACAAGACGTGCCGCGTCATCGGCGTCCTCGAGTCGAAGGGCGCCGCGGTGGGGACCGATCAAGACGATACCGTCTTCATGCCATACTCGACTTTCACCCGACGCCTCATCGGCAACGATCGCACGGCCATGATTCTCGCGTCCGCCGTCTCGACCGACCGCATCGACGAGGCCAAGCAGGAGATGATCGACATCCTCCGCCGCCGGCGCCATATCGCGCCGGGCGACGACGACAACTTCTCGGTCCGCGACCCGCGTGACATCCAGGCGGTTCTGCAGTCGGTGATGGGCATGCTCACGACGCTGCTGGCGGGCGTGGCCGCGGTGTCGCTCGTGGTCGGCGGCATCGGCATCATGAACATCATGCTGGTGTCGGTCACCGAGCGGACGCGCGAGATCGGCGTGCGCCTCGCGATCGGCGCGCGCTCGCGCGACATCCTGACCCAGTTCCTCGTCGAAGCGACGACGCTGTCGGCCGTCGGCGGGGGCATCGGCGTGGTCCTGGGCCTGCTGGGAGCCTGGGGCGTGGCGCGCGGCCTGCACGTCCCGTTCGTCATTCCCGGCATCTCGATGCCCGTGGCGTTCGGGGTGAGCGTGCTCGTCGGGATCGCGTTCGGCGTGTGGCCCGCGCGCAAGGCGGCGAGGCTGCACCCGCTCGAGGCACTGCGATTCGAATAGAGTCCTCGGCTCGATATCCACGACGAGGAGCTCCTCGAGCAGGCGAGCCCGTCGTGGCTACAAACTCGATCCGTCCGAGAAGACAGCTACGACTCGCCCATGATGGATGTCCTTCGGTTCGTGGTGAGGCTGCACGAAGCCGTTGCCACGCGGTTGCCGTCCGCGTCTAATCGGCGCCCTCGGAGGAGTCCCCATGAAGAGCCTGCGCGCCTGGATTGCCGTGATGGCGGTCGTGTCGACCGCGTGCGCCGAGGAAGCGCCACCGCCGGCGGCTCCCGCGCCGCCGCCGCCCCCTCCTCCCGTCGCCGCGGCGGAGCCGCCGCCGCCTCCCCCGGCTGCCGAGAAGAAGCTCGTCACCATCACGACGAAGTCTCCCGACGCGAAGGCCGCGCTCCTTCGCACGTGGGAGCTCATACACAACAACCGGAGCGAGGAGGCGCTCGCCTCCTGCAAGCAGGCGCTCGCCGCGGACCCCGACTTCGCCCTGGCCCACGCGGCCGCGGGGCGACTCATGACCGGCGCGGACGCGCAGGCCGAGGTGGACAAAGCGATGCAGCTGTCCACGAACCTGCCCGAGGCGGAGCGGCTCTTCATCGAGGGGAACGCCAGCTTCCGGCGCCACGAGATGGCCAGGTACGCGGCCGACTTCGAGCGCGTGGCGGAACTCGCGCCCGACGACTTCCACGCCCAGACGTGGCTCGGCATCGTCCGCGACAGCCGGCACGACTTCGACGGTGCGATGGCCGCCTACGCGCGCGTCCTCGAGCTCTACCCCGCCGCGGCCTACGCCCACGGCCGCATCGCCGGGGACCACGCGCAGCGACGCGAGTGGGACGCGGCGCTGGCCTCGGCACGCAAGTACGTCGAGGGCGCGCCCGACGAGCCGTGGGCGCACCAGTCCGTCGCCGCTGCGCTGCTCAACCTGGGTCAGATCAAGGAGGCCGACGCGGAGATGACCCGCGCCGTCGAGATCGCGCCCAAGATGCGCTCGCCCTACTACGATCTGGCCGCGATCAAGGCGGTGGAGGGCGACTTCGCCGGCGCGCGCGACGTCCTCGAGAGGTCGAAGGCCGCCGAGGTGCTCCCGTCGTACTCGCTGTTTCGCGAGTCCCGCACGGCCTGGGCGGAGCTCGCGGAGGGCAAGACGAAGGAGGCCTTCGCCGTCCTCGACGCCAGCGAAAAGGACGCCGACGCCCGCAAGCTGCACGCCCCCGCCGAACCGGCGCGCACGCGCGCGTGGGCGCTCTGGTTGCTCGGCAAGCCCGCCGAGGCGATCAAGGCGGCCGACGCGGGGCTCGGGCGGTGCGAGCGACCGGAGCTCATCGCCTCGTACAAGGCCGGCTGCACGCGCGACCTGCTGACGGTGAAGACGCTCGCGCTCATCCAGGCGCGCCGGGCCCCGGACGCCCGGCAGGCGCTCGCTAAGCTTCAGGAAGACGCGAAGGGATGGTCGGGGGACGCGCGCGGGCAGGCCGTGCTCGATGTCCTCTCGGACGAGGTCGCGGCGCTCGAGAAGAAGGACGCGAAGGTCTCGTGGAGCGCCACGCTGGCCAAGTGCCCGCCGGACGACTCGGTCATCACGCTCTCCGTCCTGCGCCAGGCCGAGGCCGCCCACGACAAGGCCGCCGCGGAGCAGGCGCGCAAGGACCTGCTCGCGAGGGCGAGGCTGGAGCCGGCCTACCCCCTCGTCGTGCGCGTGATGAAGCGGTGACGGGGGTCACCCGCATCTTCCGCCGCAAGGGTCACGCTCCCGCGACCTCTACGATGAACTGCCGAATCGCGTCGTAAGCGGCGACGGGGTCGTCGCGGAAGGCGCCGTGCCCTGCGTCCGGGAAGAGCCGGAGCGTGGCGCGCTCGCCGATGGCTTGCGCCATCTCGCGGGCGAGGTGGGGCGGGGTGATGGGATCTTCCATCCCGCCCATGACCAGCGTCGGGCACGCGATGCGAGACAGCTCCGGACGAAAGTCGGTGGCGAGCAGCTCGCGTCCGGGCAGCGAGAAGTGCTGGTACACCTCCGGCCGCATGATCGCACGCTGGCGCGCGTACGCCGCGCCGCCGTCCACGGTCGTGTTGTAAAGGGGCATGCACACGCGCATGTAGGTCGCGAAGATCTCGGCGTCGCCGGTGGTCCAGAACCGCTCGGCGATGGCGCGCGCTTCCGCCCCTCCCTTGGCCTCGAAGAGCGCGTAGCTCGACTGCAGGTCGATGCGCGCCGCCGTGCTCGACAGGATGATCGCGAGCGGATGGGACGGGTGCCGGATCGCGTACGACTGCAGCACGAAGCCCCCGAACGACTGCCCGAGCACGATCGGCTTCTCGATGCCCAGCGCGTCGCACAGCGCGTGGACGTCGTCGCCCCACTGCGCCAGCGTCCACGTCGCGGGGTCGCTGGGCACGCTTCGCCCGTTGCCCCGGTGATCGAGGTAGAGCACCTGCGCGATGTCCGCGAGCTGGTCGAAGCCCGGACGCATCGTCGAGTGGTCGAACCCGGGGCCGCCGTGCATCACGATCAGCGTCGGCTTCTCGCGCATGCGCTCGGCGTCCACGGCGAGTTTGTCGCCCACTACGTCGAAGAAGATGCGCTGCTGGCCCAGCGTGATGAACATGACGCCACTATCGGCCCAGTCGGTGCGTCGATCCAGCGGGCACTTGACGCACCGCTTTCAATGCCGTGAGAAGCGTCATCCCTCTTTGTGGCGGTAATGCAGCGCCATCACGCCGGACTTCAGGCGCTTCGTCGAGACGACGGCGCGGCTCGACTGCGGCACGCCCGCGCGCGCGCTTCCACTCCTGGGCGAGGATCGTCGTTGCGCCGCGGACCGCGCGTAGCCCTGGCGAGATGCGGGCGCCAGCCGTCCATCAGAGGGGGCGTCGACGATTCGTCCTGTACTGTCTCAACCATGCGACCACTCTCGCGCCGCGCGGTCCTTTCCGCAGTCATGCTCGTTGCTCTCACCGCCTGTCAGCCTTCGTCATCTCCACGGGGTCCGATCGCCGCGGCTTTCCCCGCGCCGGCCGCCCCCTGCCCGTCCGCGCTCGCGCCGGTCGACGACACGCCGCAGCCGCCCGATGTCGAACCCCCGCCCGCCGCGGACGCGGCGATCTATGCACCGTCGACCGAACAGGAAGCGAGCGCGCGGAAGCTCGCTGGGAGCATCCTCGTGGGCGGTCACGCCTTCGACTACCTGCGCGATCTGACGGACACGTACGGCGCCCGTCTGACCGGCTCGCCTGCGTATGCCCTCGCAGCCGCGTGGGCGGCGGAGAGCTTCAAGCGCGCCGGCGTCGACTCCGTCCGGTTCGAGGAAGTCACGATTCCTCACGGCTGGGAGCGACGGGACGCGAGCGCCCGGCTGGTGGCACCGCTCGACAGAGCCCTGCACGTCCTCCCGTCCCCGTGGTCTGAACCGACGCCGCCCGAGGGAGTTCGAGGGGAGGTCTACGTCCTCACGGACTTCTCGACCGAAGCCATCCGCGCTCGGTCGAGCGCCCTACGCGGCAAGATCGTCCTCGCCAGTCGGGACGTTTACTCGACGAAGGGAAAGTACTCCTGGCCGAGGATCGTGGCCGCGCCCGCGGAGCTGAAGAAGGCCGGGGCCCTCGCGATCCTGATGTACAGCGACCTCGAAGGGCAGGCGATGAGGGTCTCCAGCGGCGGAACGCTCTCCCGCATCGACTCGCCGATCCCGCGCGCGCTGATCGGCCAGGAAGACGCTCTGCTCCTTCGACGGCTGAGTGAGAAGGGGCCGGTAACGATCACGTATGCGAACACGAGCCCCGTCACGGGGCCGGTGAAGGTGCCCGAGGTCATCGCCGAGATTCGCGGGCGCGAGAAACCGGACGAGTGGGTGCTCGTCGGCGCCCACCTGGACTCCTGGGATCTCGCGACCGGGGCACAGGACAACGGCAGCGGCTCGGCGGAGGTGCTGGAAGCGGCGCGCGCGATCCGCGCGCTGGGCGTACCTTCCCGCCGATCGATCCGCTTCGCACTCTTCTGCGGGGAAGAACAAGGACTCTACGGATCGGAGTCATACGTCCGCGCGCATGCGATGGAGCTCGACAAGGGAGTCCTCGTCCTCGTGAGCGACGGCGGCGCCGGTGCCCCGATCGGATGGGATCTGAACGGGCGCGAGGACGCGAAGAGAGGGCTCCAGCCGCTGGCGACGTCGCTCCTTGCCGGGCTGGGCGGCGACAAGCTCGACACAGGGATCTTCTGCGGCAGCGATGACTGCTCGTTCATGCTGCGGGGCGTTCCTACGGCGGGGTTGATGACCGAAAGAGCGAAGTACGAGAGCCTCTATCATCTTCCGTCGGACACGCTCGACAAGGTGAACCGTGCGGCGCTCGACGCGGGCGCGGCCATCATGGCCGTCACCGCCTATGCAGTCGCCGATGCGCCGGTGAGGTTGGCGCGGCGAAACGACCGGGCGGCGGTACGGGCGAACTTGGTGAAGGGGGACCTCCTCGAGCAGGTCCAGGCACAGGGCTCGTGGAAGTGAGCGCTGGGCGTCCGAGCCCCTTCGCCCCGTTCGGCGGGCGCCCCCATGGGTGCCATCAAGACTGTCAGTGCCCCGCGGAGCACTTCGCCTGCGCCGCCGCGACGGTTGCGGGCGGCGGCGTCGAGGTGTTCGTGCAGTACTTGCTGATGTCCTGAGCGACCGTCAGCGCCGGAGCGGCCGCGCACGCCGCGATGGTGGGCAGGCCAATCTGCTGGCAGAGGGTCAGGAGCACCGGCGTGGACTTGGTGGTGTTGAAGGTGGTCTCGTTCGTGTTGATGCACGCGTTGACCGCCGTCGCCTGCTGGGTCGAGAGCGTCTGGTAGGCCTGGCACGAGGTCTGGTTCAGCTGAGCGCCGCTCAGCGTGATCGGTGTCAGGCGCGTGACCGTGACCGTCGACCGGGCGATCACGCCGCCGACATTGCCCAGGCCGTTGACCGTCCCGCCGACGGCGGGAGTGTTCGTCACCACGCCGCCGACGACGGTGCCCACGCCGTTGACCGTCCCGCCGACGGCGGGGGTGTTCGTCACCACACCACCGACGACGCCGCTGATCTGGCACTTGCCGCTGACGGACGACTGCCCCGTCGGACATGGCTGGCACTTCCCACCGAAGTACGCCTGGCCCGTCGGGCAGATGGGTCCGGTGGTGATGTTGAGAGCGGCCTGGCACATGCCGTTGACCGCGACCTGCCCGGTCGGGCAGGCCGTGCACGACGTCCCGTTGGTCGCCGGCACCTGCCCCGTCGGGCACGCCTGGCACTTTCCACCGACGAGCACCTGTCCCGTGGGGCAGGACCCGCCGGCCATGGCCACGAACGGCGTGACCGCGAGCAGCAGCAGCGAGCCCGCCAGCAACCGTGACAGCGTTCTCTTGCTCGACATGGGGCTCGTCCTTGTCACGAGAGCCGCTCCGGAGCAAGGCGTGTCCGTGGACGTAGCGTTGGACGCCGGCGCCGGGCGGGCATTCACGTATCGGACCCGGGGAGCGCCCCCCGACCAGGTGGGACCGTGAGGTTCGAGACGAACGCCGACGCAACCCTGCGGCGGGACGAAAAGACACGTGCCCCGGCCGGACGCCGTATCTTTTCGTTCCGCGGGTACGTTTATCGGTCATGGATCCCCCTTCGCGGCCGGCAGACCCCTCGCTTGCCTCTGCCTTGCGCTCCTCCTGGCACGCCTTTCTCGAGACGTACGAACCGCTCCGGTCCGAGCTTTATCGGTATTGCCGGCACCTCACGCGCAGCCCGTGGGATGCCGAGGACCTCGCCCAGGACGCGATGGCGCGGGCCTTCGTGACACTCGGGCAAGTGGGCGAGCCCCCGCCGAACCCGCGGGCCTGGCTGTTCCGAGTCGCGTCGAATCTCTGGCTCGATCAGCTGCGCCGCCGAAAGCGCGACGAGCCATTGTGGGAGCGCGGCGAAGAGGCGACGGTCACCGATCCCCGCGTCGCGCGCGAGGCGGCGGGGACGCTCATCGGGCAGCTCTCTCCTCAGGAGCGTGCTGCGGTGGTCCTCAAGGACGTGTTCGACCTGTCCCTCGACGAGATCGCGGAGGCGCTCTCCACGACGACCGGCGCGGTGAAGGCGGCGCTGCACCGCGGGCGCGGAAAGCTGGTCGACCCGCCGCCCGAGCCCACGCGCACACCAGCACCGCCGGTGCTCGATGCCTTCTGCGCCGCGTTCAACGCCGGCGACCTCGATCGATTGTCGTCGCTGCTGCTCGACACGGCCTCCGTCGAGGTGGTCGGCGCCACCACGCAGTATGGTCCCGAGGCTGCGCGCCGCACCGTGCTCTACGGGATGCTCTTCGGCAGCGCACGCATGGCCACCGCAGATGTCAACGGCGCCATGGAAGCGCGCTTCGTGCAGGGCGTGCTGCCCGCGCCGCCGCGCGTCGAGGCCGTTGCCCATCGTGGCGAGTGGTTCCTGCTGCACTGGTACCGCCACCAGGACGGCGAGGCGGTCCGAGCCATCACGCGCATCGAGGCCGACGGCGACTGCGTCGCGCGGCTACACAACTACTTCTTCACCCCCGACTTCGTGGCCGACGTCTGCGGCGAGCTGGGGCTCTCGTGGCGCTCCAACGGCTACCGCTGGTTCCTACCGAAAGGTTGATCCGTCATGTCCCTGACCCTGCACTACCACCCGCTCTCGTCCTTCTGCTGGAAGGCGCTCATCGGTCTCTACGAGCTCGGCGTGCCGTTCGAGAAGCACCTCGTCGACCTCTCGGACCCGACCGCACGCGCCGCCTTGACGCGCCTCTGGCCGATCTCAAAGTTCCCGGTGCTGCGCGACGAGGCGCGCGACCGCACCGTGCCGGAGTCGACGATCCTCCTCGAGTACGTCGATCGCCAGAGCGACGGTCCGCGGCGCCTCATCCCGCAGGACCCTGAGCAAGCTCTCGAGTGCCGCCTGCGCGACCGCCTCTACGACGCGTACATCCACGCGCCGATGCAGAACATCGTCGGGGACCGCCTGCGCACCGAGGCAGCTCGCGATCCACTGGGAGTCGAGCAGGCCCGTGCGCGGATGGAGACCGCGTATGCGATCGCCGACGAGCAAGTCCGCGGCGGACCGTGGGCCATGGGCGCGGAGTTCACGCTGGCCGACTGCGCCGCGATGCCGGCGCTGTATTACGGCGAGAAGGTTGCTCCGTTCGACGGCCGCTGGAATAGCCTGACGGCCTACCTCGAACGCCTGAAGCGCCGTCCATCGGTCGCGCGCGTCCTCGAGGAGGCAGAGCCCTACTTCCACATGTTCCGGGCTGATCGACTTGTTGGTGGTGCTCACGGGAATGTTCTCCTGGTTCCTGGTCGGCGCACCGCGGTCGAGAAACACGAGCGAATCCGAGGCGAAGGAAGGAGCGCCGTTCGCGGAAAGTCGTGGAAAAGCAACGTTCCATCGTCCGCGAGCAAAATTCATTCGTCCGCGAGCAACGGGCGATTGACCGCGAGCAATTTTGAATCGTCCGCCGTACTTTTTGAATCGTGAAAGAGCGGCGATGAATCGACCGCTGCTCGCGGAGAATCGTCCGCGAACAATTTTGAATCGTCCGCTGCTCGCGAAGGACTCGAGATTGTTCTTTTTCGATCGAAAAAGAGCAGCGACGAATTCATCGCGAACGACGTTGAATCGTCCGCTGTACTTTCTCGATCCATCACGAGCGACGATGAGCTCGAGAAGAACAGCGGACGATTCAAAAAGAGCAGCGATGAATTTCCGAAGTTACTTTTTCGAGTCCCATTTGTTCGCGGTGAATCGTTCGCGAGCAGCTGACGATTCATCGTTGTTCTTTTTCGATCCTTCGCGCAGAGCGGACGATCTTCCGCGCGCACCCGGCGCTCCGGCGACGACGGCCGGCGAAAGGTCGCAGGCAGGGACGGCGTCACGACGAGCGGCGCAGAGTCCGCAGAGAGCGGCTCTGAAGTCTCGTTCGCTCGCTCTTCCGTCAAGCCCAGGAAATGCGCACGCCCATGTCGAACCCGGGGTACCGGCGCGGCATCTCGCGCGTGGTCAGGCGCTCGCAGAAGAGCGCGAGCGCCGCCTGGTACACGCCGCGGACGCCGACGCGGAAGTATTCCGTCTGGCAGAGGGGGTTGCCCACCATGTCGACCCGGGCGTCCTTCGGTCCGACGCGGGTCACGGCGATGCCGCCACCGCGAAAGAGCCGCTCGTACAGCTTGCCCGTGTAGGCGAGCGCACCCCAGGGCGTGACACCGACGGTTCGGGCCATGCGCAGCATCGCCCCGAGGAACGTCCCGTGAAGGTGCGTGCCGACCTTCAGGGCGATGTCGAGCCGTTCGCCGACACACAGGCGGAGGGACTCGCACGCCCGGTAGTGCGCGGCCGCGAGGGACATGGGGATCCACACGCCGGCCACGGCGCCGGCGAGCTCCTCTCGATCCGCCTCGGCGAGACAGAGCGCGTAGCGATCGTACAGGCCGCGCGCACGCAGGGACTGGATCGAGGCGGAGACGAGCGTCGAACGCACCACGGTGGCGATGCCCATGCGCGAGGGGTTTGCGCGGAAGGGGACGACCGTCTCCAGGGTGGTCTCGCGCTGCATCGCGAAGGGATCTCTCATGTCGTCTGCCCGAGCGTCTGGTGCAATCTGCGATCCGCCGGCGGAGGACGCCCAAGTCTGCGAGATCACGCGGTGGCGGATAGAGCAGGATCCATGCGCCGGCGGCCGCGCTCGCGAACCGACGCGAGGGCTCTCCTCGCGGCCTCGCTCCCTTCGGTCGCAGGAAACGAGGGTTACAGCCTCGCGGCCCGCGCGGTACCATCGGGCGCCAGGGGGTCCCGGTGGCACACGGCCTTGTCCACCGCTTCGGCTCGATCGGCGATCGTCCCGACGACCCAGCCCCCGAGCGGCTGCGCCACCGGCTCCTCGTCTACATGGGCGCGCTCATGGCGTGCGGCGCTCTCGTGTGGTGCGGGCTGTCGTTCGCCTTCGGGTTCCGCGAGGCCGCGGCGATCCCGCTCGGCTACATCGTGCTCACCGCGGCCAACCTCGCCGCCTTCGGCGCGTGGAAGCGCTTTCCGCCGACGGCGTTCACGCAGGTGCTGGCGAGCGTGCTGCTGCCGTTCGCGTTCCAGTGGAGCGTCGGCGGGTTCTACGCCACGGGAGCCGCCATGCTCTGGGCCCTCGTCGCGGTCGTCGGAGCGCTCACCTTCACGTCGCGGCGGGAGCTCGTGAAGTGGCTCGCCGTCTACCTCGTGCTCGCGGTCGCGAGCGGCTTCGTGGACGGCGCGGCCCGCGCGCGGACGGTCGTGGCGGTGAGCGACGACGTGAAGGTCGCATTCCTCGTGGCGAACATCGTGATGATCTCCATCGTGATGCTCCTCCTCATCTTCTACTTCCTCGACCAGCGCGAGCGCGCCGTGCACGCCCTCGCCCAGGCGACGGAGCGGATCGAGGACCTGCGCCAGGAGGTCGCCGACGCCCGGCAGCTCGGCCAGTACACGCTCGTCGCGAAGCTCGGCAGCGGCGCGATGGGCACGGTCTACCTCGCGACCCACGCGATGCTGCGCCGACCGACGGCCATCAAGCTGGTGCGCCGCGAGAAGGTGGACGAGGCGACGCTCGCCCGGTTCGAGCGCGAGGTGCAGCTCACGGCCACGCTCACCCACCCCAACATCGTCACCGTGTACGACTACGGCCGGACGAGCGCGGGGATATTCTACTACGTCATGGAGTACCTCGGCGGGGCCGACCTCGGGGTCATCGTCGAGCGCCACGGCGCGATGCCGGCCGCGCGGTGCCTGCGCATCCTCGTGCAGACGGCGGACGCGCTCGCCGAGGCGCACAAGCAGGGACTCATCCACCGCGACGTGAAGGCGGCGAACGTGATCCTGGTCAACGGGTGGGAGCCCGACGTGGTGAAGGTCGTCGACTTCGGCCTGGTGAAGCAGCTGGCGGCGCCGCCATCGTCGGGCTCCCTGCCGCCGGAATCGAGCGCTCCGGTGCACGCGGTGCCCGGCGACGCGGACATCACGGGCACGCCGGCGTACATGAGCCCCGAGTCGATCGATACGCCGGGCAAGGTCGATGGCCGCTCGGACGTCTACTCCGTCGGCTGCCTCGCCTACTACCTCATGACCGGGAAGGAGGTGTTCACGGCGAAGTCGTGGGTGGACCTCTGGGCGCACCACCTGCAGACGCCGCCCGTTCCCCCCTCGGCCCACTGCGGCGTCGACGTGCCGCGGCCGCTCGAGGAGCTCGTGCTCGCGTGCCTCGCGAAGTCGCCGGCCGACCGACCGTCGATGGCGGAGCTGGCGACGCGACTGCGAGTGCTCGAGGCGGAGGCGACGGCCGGGTGGAGCGCGTCGGACGCGGCGGCGTGGTGGGAGAAGCACGGCACGGGCCTGGTCGCCGGGCGCCAGCAGGTCGGTGAGCTGGACGTGACGATCGTCGCGCGCGCGCCAGGGGCGCGGCCGAGCGAGAAGCAGACGAAGGTGGAGAAGGTCGCCGGGAAGGCGGCGTGACGTGGCTCCGCGATGCGGACAAGCTGCTGCGCGGCGAGTGCGGCTCGCGGGGTATCCGTTCGATCGGCGGAGCCGCGCGCGGCGCCAGGGTGGGGTCCACAGGGCCTTCCGGGTGGCCGCGCGCTTGGCTAGCCTACGCCCTGTGCAGCCCTTCGCGCCGAGCTGCCCTCGCTGCGCGGCCCCCATGAGCGCACCGGCCGGCTCGACGGAGCTGATCTGCGGGACCTGCGGCCAGCGAGCACCCCAAGGCTACGCGGGCCCCCGCGGCATCGACGAGGCAAAGGCTCGCCACCGCCGCGAGGGCGATCGCATCCAGCGGAACGGCGCCGTAGCGCCTCTCGTGATCGGGATCGTGTTCTTGGCGTTCGCCCTCGGCTGCTTCGTCGTCACCGTGGTCGATGCCGTCGGCGCTGAGTTCGGCAGCCCGCATGCGGGGCTCCTGGCCTGGCCGCTGTTCGGTCTGTTTTGGGCAGCTTTGGGAGGGGGCCTCGCGTTCGTGGGCGCCCGTACGTTGCGTCACCTCGCGCTTCGAAAGCGCCTTCGGACGGCCGGCGTGCGCGGTTTCGGTACCGTGCTCGAGTGGGAGGAGTCGGAGTCGAGCGCCGGCTTGACGATCTACAAGATGAAGTTGAACGTCGCGGTGCCGGGCCAGCATCCGTGCAGCGTCCGGGTGCGCGAGATCGCCTTCGTCCAGAGCGTGTACACCAACCTCACGCTCCCCGTGCTCGTCGACCCGGCCGACGCCCGCAACGTCGTGGTCGATTGGGACGGGCGGTGAGCCTCGCCGCGTGAAGGGCGCGCTGCGGCGAGGTTGCGCGGGGGCGCATTGCACGCTGGACCACGATGCACGCATGGAGCGGCACGACGAGGCGCCAACCGAAGCACGGGTCACCCCGCGGTCATCCCGCCGTCGACGCCGATGATCTGACCGGTGACCCAGGTCACCTGCGGATCGCCGAGCCTGAGAATCCAGTGTGCGACCTCCTCGGCCGTGCCAATCCGGCCAAGAGGGATCAGTTTCGAAATCTGCTCCGTGCCGGTGTCAGGCATCTTCCTAGCCTCGCGCATCTTCGCGATCCCGCTCGTCATCGTGGGCATCGGCCGCGACTTGTTCTGCGCGTTCGCGCTCCTCTCGCGCCCGGGCGTCCTCGGCCTCACGCTTGTCGTCGGCCTCGGCGCGACCGGCCGCTGCGATGAGACGTTCCAATTCTTTCGTGAGCATCGTCCACCTCGCGGTGCTGGCAGGGCCACCGCTCGGGGCGGTTGGCGGACGGTCGACGGTGCCAGATCACCTCGCGTCACTCGGGATGCCCGCGGAGTATGGAGCGCGGAGTCGAGCCACGCCACCAGACCACGACCCTGGCGCCGCTCGGTGGAGCCTCCGGGGTCGTCCGCCATGAGCTGTTGGGCTTTCAGAGCCGACCTTGCACGCCACCGGCTCGTTGCCGAGCTACGCGTCAAGCGAAGAGGCTAGCGCCGCGCCTTCATCACGCCCAAGCTGCAAGGGCCGAGAGGACCGATGGGGAAGACCGGATTGATGCTCCACGCGGCATGTTCCCTCGCGTGCGCGATCATCGTGGGTGTCTTCGCCTGCAACAACAGTCCCAGCGGCTTCCCGTTCAGCGGCCCCGGCTGCGCTAGCCCTTACTACAGCAATGAATGCTGGAACTGCCTCGACCGTTACTGCAACGCCGGCTGCGCCGTGTCGGACTGCAAGTCATACTTCGAGTGCGTCTGCGCCAGCGAGGCAGGCGACGACAGCAACTGCATCCACGACCCATCCTGCGTCGCGTGCCTCCATGGCATCGACAATGGTCGCGGTCTCGCCGACTGCTTCGCCTGCTCCAGCCAGTGCTTCCCGATGGACGGAGGCGACGCCGGAGGCGGCGACGACGCCGACGGCTCTTGACGAGGGCGCGAGGCGCCGGGCGCGCGAATCCACGACAATCGGCGCGGTGCCGGCGATCAGCGGCAAGTCGTGGGATGCGGGGCCATGACGCACGCGCCGACCGCGCCGCCATCCAACGGCGGTGGTGGCGCGTCGGCGCCTTCCGGCGCGACGCAGATCGCGAAATCCTCGCAGCTCGGCGCGGGGGGCGACGGATCGCACGCGTCGCCTGTCATGGGGCATACTCCCGGGCGCGAGGACGGGCGCTCTTACTGGGTGCTGTCGCAGATCGACGCCGCGCTGCCATTCCCCGAAGCGCGAGCGCAGGTCACTGTGACGACTACGTCTTGGTAGCTATTCGGGCCGGGGCTGAAGCCGAAGTACTCGTCGAAGGCCGCCGCTTGTGGACTGTCGAAGGAGAGGAAGAAGGAGAAGCCGACGCTGCCCGGGCCCGGATCGGAGGCGCCACCGCAGCTCGTCGGGGCTGGCCCCAGCGTGGCTGTGCAGGCCAAGGCACCGAGGTGCGCGGTGGAGACCGCAAAGTCGTAGGTCGCCGAGATCCCCCCCGAAGTCACTGTCATCACGCACGGATCGGAGTGGGCTTCATCGACGAGGGCGGCGGCCCCGAGGGGCCAGCGGCATCGCATGTCGACAAGTATGCCCTACGAGAGCGCCAACTGGATCGCCGCCTCTCCGAGCCCTCCATGACACGAACGTCGCACGCTTCCACGGAGGCACATGCGAGGGAGAGCGAACTTTCGCGGCGAAACGGCAGCGCATCCCCTTCGGCACGAGATTTGTACACGGGCGGCGATGCGCTCCGTCCCCCGGCTTCTCCTCGCCGCCTCGGCCGCCGCCCTGTTGGGGACCGCCTCGACCGCCCACGCCGATCCCGACGCGGCGCCCCGAGAGAGCGCGGACCCGCTCCGACCGCGACTCGGCGCGGCCCTGGGCTGGGTCTACGGCGTGGCCCCGAGAGGGCCGGCGTCGAACTCCGACACGGCGGTCGCCTTCAACCCCACGATCCAGGTGGACCTCGGCCTGCAGATCAGCCCGCGCGCGGGCGTCTACCTTCACGGGGAGATCGGGACCATCATCCTGGCGAATCAGGCGGCGGTGTACGTCGTTGGCGAGTGGAGCCCGGTGGGATGGCTCTCGTTCGGCACCGGCGTGGGCTGGGATGGGATGGCCGACTGGTGTGGCGATTGCAACGCGGCTCCCGGCTGGTCCGCGGTGTCGATCCCGGTGCTGGTGGGGATCGACGTCTGGCGGAGGGATCACCACGCGCTCCGCGTCGGCTTCGAGTGGGCGGGCGAGGACGAGCCGAGCACCGGAACGCTCGGGTGGCACACGGCGCTCACGTTCGGGTGGGCGCTGAAGTGAATGGCCGGTTCTCAGTCGAAAGGCCGAGGCCCACAGGACAACAGTCGGTGCCAGGCCTCACCCGCGCTCGCTCTCGGCTCGTAGATCGAGCAGCGTCTTCACGGCAGCGTCTATCTCGCCCAGCCGACGGGCCCTCTTTGTGCTCGCGGTGGGCGCGGGCGCGGCAGGGCGCGCCGCACGCCCTGGCGCCCCGTGCGAGCTGGGTGGCGGTGAGGACACGACTGCACCCGAGCGCCTCGCAGACGGGGGGAGCGGGCGGCAGCGGGGTGGTGTCGACGGAGGGGAGCATGCGTGCGTACGCCAGCAAACATGGTTCTCTCGAAGCCGGACGACAAGGGCGTCAGCTGGCCGGCACGTACCCTCACCGGCGGGCGATCAAGGGGGTCGTTCGGTCGCCGCCTTCGGGGCCGGGGTCGTTGGCGTGGGCGGTCGCCACGAACAGCAGGCGCAGGGCCTCGGCGATGGTCTGCTCCCCTCGACTGTCTCTGCGACGCCAGATGCTCAAGCGGCGAGGTACACGCGTTGAGGTTGATCAGTCAGCCCGTCGCGCGTTCACGGTAACGGTCCGCCCACGCCCGCGCCCCGTCGAGACCTAGCCTCGTCAGCCGCGGCACGACGAGCCGCTCGACCGCCCAGTAGAACGTCTCGATCCGGACGGCGGGGTCGATGACGCCGAGCGCGGCGTACGCCGGATCGAACGCCCGCTTCTGCTGCAGCCACGCCATCGCTGGGCGCGCGTTCTGCTGCTCGCAACTAGCGAGCCCACGCGCGGCCTCGCGCTGTGCGTCTGCACGTTGCGCTTCGGTGAGCCGTGGCCAGAGCGCGTCCAGGCCGGTCCATCCGAGGCGCGCGTGCCGCGCCTCGTCGGTGGTGATGAGGCCGAGCACCGCGCGCGAAAGCGGCTCGATCGACGCCTTTCGTCCCGTGCGGAAGAGGCACAACGAGATCGTCTCGCCCACGGCCACCTCGACGAGCAGGAGCGCGAGCGTTCGGCTCCACGGGTCGTCCTGCAGGCCGGCGAGGCGCGCGCGCACCGGGCTCGCGTCGTGCCGCGGCTTCGTCGCCCCGAGCCGCGCGCCGATCGCAGTGCAGAGCCGCGCGTGGCGAATCTCGTCGCGCATGGCATCGGCGAAGCGCGCAGGCCATGGCTCGGGGGTTGCGGAGGCGCGCGCGGCCCGCGCGAGCGCCCGGAAGATGCGCGCGGACCGAAGCTCTTGCGCCGCGCGCATGGGCCACGCCTCGATCGCGAAGTGGATCTGCGCCGGTGTGTACGGTGCCAGGTCGGGCGCTGGGAACTCAGCCGCCGCCATCGCTGTCGCCATCGGCGCCTGCATCGCCCGGCGCGCCGTCGCCCGCGACGCCGGCCTCGCCGCCGTCGGGGGCGCCGCCGTCTCCGAACGAGCAGGATTCCGGATAGTTGAGGTTCCAGACACCGCCGTCGGCCTGGCAGGCCATCTCCTGGACGCACTGGGAAGAGATCCCGGCGTCGCAGTAGAGGTACTCGCAACAAGGATCGCCATTGGCGTTGCAGCAGCCGCTGCCGGAGGCCGCAGAATCGATGCCCGCGTCGCCCGCGGCATCCGCTGTGGCGTCGGCGGCCCCAGGGGCGAACGCGCTGCCCGCGGACTGGCTGCTGCAAGCGCCCGCCGCGAGCGCCCCGCCCGCGAGGAGCATCTCTCGCATCCGCTGCTCCCAGTTCAAGAGCGCACCGTGGCGAGGTCCGTGGAGATGCGAGCGCGGCGAGATGCCGGGAGCGCGGGTGCGAGCATCTTGGTCAGCAAAGCACAGGTCGTGCCCGGCGTGTCTGGCTTGAAGGTGGGGGCGGACCCGTGCCGGATCGTGCCGGACAGCGACCTCGCCGCCCAGCTCCTTCGGCTACACGCGGCATGGCGATCGAGGGGATCGCGGAGACCGAGGTGTCGAGGCTCATCGGCGGAGCGCGAGCCTCGTGGCCAAGGTGATGGACCTGGTGCAGGGCGGTCGACCCGGCCGTGGGTGGTGGGTCAGTTTGAGTGTTCCTGACAGCTCAAGACGGACCCGCCCCCGTAGGCTAGGTCCTCAGCCCCACACACGAAGCCAGGCTGAACGCATTCGGCGGAGCTTTGGCAAAGCTGCACCGTGTCCGACGAGCACGGCGCCGTCTGGCAGCTCGATGAGGTGATTTGGGTCCCCCATGTCCCCGTGTATGGGTCGCCGCAACACGCCTGGCCCGACATACTGGAGTCGCCCCCGTTTGATGGACACATCCCGAGTGAGGAAGGATTGTGTGCATCATGCCGAGACATCGAGAGGGGTACCCGGAGGCCTTCCGGAAGCGGATGCTGGAGCTGGTCAAGTCCGGCCGCACGCCCGAGCAGCTCGCGAAGGACTTCGAGCCGACCGCTCAGACCATCCGCAACTGGGTCGCGCAGGCCGAGCGTGACGGTGGGTCTCGCGAGGGCCTGACGACCGACGAGAAGGAGGAGCTGCGGCGCCTTCGTCGCGAGGTGAAGGTCCTTCGCGAGGAGAAGGACATCTTAAAAAAAGCTGCAGCCTGGTTCGCTCAAGAGACCGGCTCGGTCCCCAAGGGGTCTTCGAGCTCGTGAAAGCGAGTCAGGCGCAGCACGCCGTGAGGCGGATGTGCCGGCTGCTCGACGTCTCTCCGAGCGGCTACTACGCGTACATCAGGCGGCCGCCCTCCAGCGGTCGGTCGCCAACGCCAAACTGCTGGAGCGCATCCGGCATCACCATGCAGCTTCCGATGGCTCGTACGGCGCCGTGCGCGTCCGCGAGGACCTGCTCGAGGAGCGCCCTGCGGACCGCGTTGGTCGGCATCGCGTGGCGCGTTTGATGCGGGAAAACGGCCTTGCGGGCGTCACGCGCCGGCGTGGCTTCAAGACCACCCGTCGCGGAGAAATCGGTGAGCACGCCTCCGATCTGGTCGACCGCGACTTCGGCGCCGACGGCCCCGACCAGCTCTGGGTCGCGGACATCACCTACGTGCCGACCTGGGCGGGCTTCCTGTACTTGGCCGTCGTACTCGACGCGTGGAGCCGCCGCATCGTCGGATGCCCGTGTAGATGGCCAGCAAGTAGAGGACGAACACGTGCTCGTCCTCGGCGCGCGCGGCGACGAGGAAGCGTCGGATCTCGTCCGCGCTCCGCAGCCACTGAAAGTCGCGACTGAAGAGGCTGACCTTGGGCTTGTGGAACTTCGGCACCCGGAGGAGCCACGGCACCTTGAAGGTCGCCGCCAGGTTGAGCATCGTCGTCAGCCGCGTCAGGTGGTTATTGACCGTCTTGTCGTAACCGTACGGGCATGGACGCCGTGCGCGCCCGCCGAAGCCGCGATTCACTGGGGGCATGAGGCACACGGCGCAGTGGTGGTCGGAGCGGGTGGCGGAGTTCGCGCAGACCGGCGACGCG
>Ga0182030_10009725_pt1 | contig 19654 bp, 12 predicted proteins | sample 812S3MmetaG_FD_121299 | JGI IMG/M metagenome (GOLD analysis project Ga0182030, IMG submission 121299) | Permafrost microbial communities from Stordalen Mire, Sweden - 812S3M metaG (Illumina Assembly) | ecosystem: Environmental > Terrestrial > Soil > Wetlands > Permafrost | place: Sweden... | reverse complement strand
GCTTCCGCCTGCCAACCTGGGGGCTCGATTGGGAGTTGGCACGCGGAAGCGGCTGCCCCACCTTGCCTGCCCCACCATTTTTCATGGGATTTCGCGGGCGGAACGCCCATCCCAACAGGCCAGCGGGTCTAGCCTACACTTCCAGGACGATGCCGCGGACGGGGAGGCCAGAGGCGCGCTCGAGGGCCAGGGCATAGATCTGCACTTGGGCGACGTTGCGCTTCTCGCGGCGGTCCGTTTTGTAGTCGATCACGGTCCAGGATTTGCCATCCGACCAGGCGAAATCGATGCGGCCGTCCACCACGGTGCCGTCTTCCAGGCGCACCATCACGGGGAACTCGCGATAGCGGCGGGCGCCGGCGGGGACGGCCAGGGCGTCGTGCTCTAGCGCGGCGCGCACCACTTCCACGGCGGCGGCGCGTTCGCTCTCGCCGGCGCCGTGGCGGCGGCCCCAGACGACGGCGAGCGATTCCACATCCTCGGCGGGAGCGGCGTGCTGCAACATATCGTGTACCAGGCGGCCGAACTTGCGGCCGCCGGGACGGCCCGGTGCGACGGGAAGCGTAATCGTCTCCACCGTGATGCGCACACCCGCGGCGCGTCCCAGCGCCTCGGCCGTGGTGGTGCGGAAACTCGGCACCGCGCCGCGTTCGATGCGGGCCGCGCGGCGGTCGCGCCATTCGTGATAGAGGCGCAGGCCTTCGGCCGCCTGCTCCGGCGTGCCTTTGAGGACTTCTTCGTTCTCCACGCCATCGCTGCGCGCCGCGCCCAGGCCGAGCACGGCCGGATCGAACCACACCACCTGGTGCGCGCCCGCCTTGGGCGCGTGCAGGCCCGGCCGGACTGAGACTTCCTCCTGCTGATCGGGCGGGCGGTTCAGCACGGTGGTTGCGCCGAACGGCGGACAGCCGGGCGCGGGCGCGGCCGTGCGCCATCGATCTTTCGGCGGATAGAGCGCGTCATCGAGCGGGCTCAGCCAACCGCCGGCGCGCTCTTCCTCACCGATAGCGGCGACAACCAGCAGATCGCGGGCGCGCGTCGCTGCCACGTAGGCGATGCGCAGGGCTTCCTCTTCGTCGGCCTTGGCCTCGGCCGCGGCGGCGTCCAGCAACTCCCACGGCGCGCACCAAAGAAGGCGCTGCGCGCAGAGGCGGCGATCGGGGTCGCTGGTGCGGTCGGCCCCCTGCGGCCCGGTGAGTTTCGCCGTGAGGTCGGCCAGGATGACCACGGGGAATTCCAGGCCTTTGGCCTTGTGCACGGTCATCAACTGCACGCCGCCACCCTCCTGCTCCAGCACCGGCGCCTCGCTGGTGTCGGAGCCGTCGTACTCGGTTTCCAGGTATTCCACGAAGGCGCGGAAGCTGGTGGCGGCACCACTGACTTCGAAGCTGCGCGCCAGGTCGGTGAGGCGGTAGACGTTCGCCAGAACCCGCTCGCCGCCTTTGCGGAAGGCGAAGCCGGCGTGGGCGCGGGTAGCTTCCAGCAAGGCGTGGATGGTGTCGGCGATGGGGTGGTAGTTGCGCCGGCGGTGCAACTCGCGCAGCAGCAGCAGGCCTTCGCGAATGGGGGCGAATTCGGGCGCCACCTCGTCGGGCAGCTCCATCATCGGGTGGAAGCGGCCATAGGCATTCTTGAAATGGAGCAGCGTATCGTCGAGCACCGCGAAGAGGCTGCCGCGCAGCACAGCGAAGACGCTGAGCTCGTCGTCCGGCCACTCGACGGCACGCAGGGCGGTGCGCAGTGTGCCCACTTCCTCGCGCCGGTGGAAGCTTTTCGAGCCCACCAGCAGGTGGGCGATGCCGCGGGCTTCCAGGCAGCGCACGTATTCCTGTGTCAGGTCGGCGCCGAAATTGGTGAAGCGGCGGAAGAGGATGCATACGTGCTCCGGGCGGACGCCCACCCATGTCCCGGTGGCGCGGTCGCGCACCTTCCAGCCGCTGTGGCGGCACAGCCATTCAATGAACGCCGCCACCGCGTTGGGCGAGCAGGCGTCGATCTTCACGTTGGAAATGTTGCGCGTACCGTAGGGGAATGGCATGGGCAACGCCACGATGGCGGCCTGACCGGCGGGGCCCTCGACGCCGCCTTCCAGCGGCAGGTAATCCTCGATGCTGTTTTCGAACGCGGCGTTGACGAAGCTCTGAATCGCTTGCGTGGATCGCGTGCTGGCGGTGAGCGAACGCGCGCCCACGCCATCGCCGCGCAGTCCCTGGCAGATGCGATGGAACAGGCGGGCGTCGGCGCGGCGGAAGCGGTAGATGGATTGTTTCGGGTCGCCCACCACGTAGAGCTTGCCGGGGGCGGGCCGCGCCTGTCGCCAATCGCGCTCGGCCGGATCGCCGGCCGCGAGCAGAAGCAGGATTTCGGCCTGCAGCGGGTCGGTATCCTGGAATTCGTCGACGAAGATGCGCTGGTAGAGGCGCTGCAAATCGGCGCGCGCGGCATCGTGGCGCAGCAGGTCGCGGGCCGACAGCAGGAGGTCCAGGAAATCGAGCTGGCCGGCGCGGCTTTTTTCCCGCTGATAGAGTCCGACCACTTCCCAGAGCTCATTGCGCAAGTGGGCGGCCAGATCGGCCTCCGCCGGCTGGCGAAACGCCTCGATGGAGAGCTTCAACTCTTCCCAGGCGGCGAAAAGGGCATCGCGGCCTTTCACCCAGCGCATCTCCGCGGGCAGGCGGAGCAACTCGCTCTCGATCGCGTCGCCGTCCACGCCTCCAGCCTGGCGCGCACGCTGCACGCGGAGGACGAATTCGCGCAAGGGGTGGAAGTTCTCCGGCAATTGCCCGGTGCGCGTGGGAATGCGCAGGGTGGCCTCGGCGGTATCGATGAGGGCCGCCAGGTGCGCGTCGCGGGCGAAGGGGCGCTCGGTCCAGGGCGCGTCGAAATCGCGCCATTCGGCCAGGTTCCAGGCGGCTTTGCGGAGTTCGTCGAGCGGCTCGGCGCCATCGCGCTCGGCGCGCCAGGCGAGTCGCGCCAGGGCGCGGGCGAGGGCCGGCGAAGGCGCGGCGAGACGATGCTCCGTCCAGCGGCGGAAGACGGCGGCGAACACCCGCAGAGCGTCGGGCTGGGCCAGTTCCTGGAAGACCGGATCGATGCGCGCCTCCACCGGACGGCGGCGCAGGAGTTGCGCGCAGAAGGCGTGGATGGTGCCGATGAAGGCGCGGTCCAGGCTGCGCGCGGCTTGGGCGAGACGGTCTTGGATGGCGGCGTCGGGCTCGAGGGCGCGGCGGCGTTCCAATTCGTGGCGGACGCGCAGTTTCATATTGCCGGCGGCAGCGTGCGTGAAGGTGACGGCGACGATGGTTTCCACCGGCGTGCCGGCGGCGATGACTTCCACCATGCGGTCCACCAGCGCCGTGGTCTTGCCGGTGCCGGCGGAGGCTTCCACCACCCAACTGCGGTCGAGATCGGAGACGGGCGTGGGGGTCATGGGAGGGCCTCGTGAAGGTGGGACAGACGAAAGCGTCTGTCCCACCTTGCTGCACAACCTGGTGGGGCAGGCGCTTCCGCCTGCCAACTGCTTGCTTTCCTCATTTCCACCCTCTCAGCTCTTTCAAGCCCTTCAACTCCGCCGCCGATTTTTCCTTGACGCGCTCCTCTTCATAGGGGCCGCAGACGGGGAGGTAGTCGCAGTTCTTGCAGCCGTTCTCGCGCGGCGCCGCGGGGAGCGTCCCGTTGACGATGGCCGCGTCGATTATTTCCAGCACGTGCTGCGCGCGGCGGCGCGTCCAATCGTGCAGCGGGACATCGATGGGGGTGTAATTCTGCGCGATGGTGGAGTAGTAAAGCCGGCCGATCGTCACCGGCTCGCCCAGGATGGCTTCGGCGGCCAGCGCGTAGAGCGTGGGCTGGAGCACTTCGCCGCGGCCTACGGTCTCCGGGCGCGGTTCCGGGATGCGGCCGGTTTTGTGATCCACCACGCGCACGGTGCCGCTGATGTGGCGCTCCACCAGGTCGATGGAGCCCTGTAATTGGTACCCGCCGGCAATGGTGACGGCTTCCTTGCGGCTGCGCGGATCGCGGCCGGCGGGATCTTTGAGGCCAAAACTGAGCTCTTGGAATTGCGGCGTCCAATCCGCTTCGAAGAGGGCTTTTTGTTGCAGCCAGCCGCGCAGATCGGCGCGGATCGCCTGCACTTCGGCGCGCCAGATCCGCGGGATGGCGGGGGCGAGATCGCTCTCCGCGCGCGCCGCCTCCGTTTCCAGGATGGCGTCGAGGCGATCCAGCGCGGCGGCGAGGTTTTCGTTGCTGACCGGCACCAGTCCGGCCGCGGCCAGATCGCGCAGTAACTCGAACTGCACGGCGTGATAGAGATTGCCGCGATCCGCCGGGTTCATGCGCTGTATGCCGGCGGGACGCTCGGCGGGACGCAGGCCGAAGATGCCGCGCAGCGCGAAACGGTAGGGACAGCGCGCATATTGCTGCAACAGGGTGGGAGACCACGGACGCTCGGTAAGGCGGTATGGTTTGAGCGCGTCGCTGCCGATTTCCTCGATGAACAGGCCGTCGGCCGGCTTCCACGGCTTGTGCCAGCGCATCCAGCGCGCGCGCAGGGAGGCCACGGCGCGGCCCGGCAGACTCTTCAGATACTCGCCTGAACCCTTGACTCGCGGGGCCAGGGTGGCCAGATCGAATTCCGCATCGTCGATGGCGCTGGCGGGGTCGGGCGGCGCCGGCCAGCCGATGCGCGTGGGCGTGGCGGAACGCGCCCGCGCGTCGAATTCGCGCACGTCGATCTCCGGCCCGCCGGCGGCGCGATAGACCGCGAAGGCGTAGAAAGAAGGTACGCGTGGGCGGCCGGTCAGCAGATCGAGGCGCGAGAAGGAGAGCGTGAATTGTTCGCCGGCGCTGGCGGCGGCGATGCGCAGCAGTTCGGTATCCTCGCCGCGCAGTTCCACGCCGAGCGACTGGCGCTGGGCCTGGAGCAGCAGCGGATCTTCGGCGGGCGGCCGTGGGAACAGGCCTTCATTCACGCCCGGCACGAAGACCGAGCGGAAGGCCATGCCGCGCGCTTCTTCGATTCCACCTACCCAGACCTTGCCGTAGCGCGAATCCTGGGGCGCGGCGGTGAGCGAAGTCAGCCGCGGGCCAATCACCAGCAGCACTTGCGCGAGAGTCACCGGACCGATGGCGCTCATGGGCTCCAGTTCTTCCAACAGCGCCGTGACGCGCTCCGGCTCGCGCAGGGTGAAGGCGGCGAGATCGGTGAGGGCACTGATCCAATCGCCCCAGGCTGCGCGCGCGGGAAGCGCGGCCAGTCTCCCGATCACGGGCAGGGCGAAGGCGCGCAGGTTCTCCACGTTCGTGATGCGCCGCTCCAGGCGCGCCCGCTCGCCTTCGTCTTCCTCCTCGCGATAGCGGCGGTGGAACTCCTCGCGGAGGCCATCGAGGCGCGTCTGCCAGCGCTCGGGTCCGCCGATGACGGCGGCATCCACCAGCAGACGCTCCCAGGCGGCGGGCGTGCGCGGTTCCTCGTCTTCGGGCATCTGGCCGAGCGAGAGATACTCGGCGAAACGCGAGGCGGAGAGGCCTTCTTCGGCGCAGTGCAGCAGGGCGAGGAAACTGCGGCCGGCGACGTCGGGGCGGCGCGAGCCGCGCGTGCAGTGCACCGGAATTCCGGCGCGGCGCAAGCCTTCGGTCACCAGCGGCTGGTAGCGCTCCGGCGAGCGCACCGCGATAGCAATCTGGTCGAAAGGCACGCCGCGATCCACCGCCGCGGCGATGCGGCGCGCGATCTCCACGCACTCCAACGCCTCGCCGGAGGTGGAAAAAATCTCCACGCTGCCATCTTCATCGCGCGGCGGGACGGCGTCGCCGGAGAAGAGGTAGCGTTGCAGCGATTCGAGGGAGGATCGCGGCGCCTGCGGCGGCGCGCCGCCGGCCCCGAGGCGCAGATCGAGGTGGGCGCGGGCGGAATTCAGAATGACGTTGAGCAGTTCGCGCTCCGAGCGGGCGCGCGGGGCCAGATCGAGCGCCACTACGGCGCGGTCGCGATGCTGCTCCTCGATGCCGAGGCGCGCCAGGTCGACGCGCCCGGCGTGGTCGGCGAAGCCGCGCGCGGCAAGCTCGTCTTGATAAGCTCCCAGGAGCAGCGCCAGGTCCGCGCCCGATTCCCCGCACTCGCTGAGTTGTTCCAGCGGCACGGCGTTGAGACGCAGTTCCTCAAAGGTGTCGGCGAGGGCGCGCGGAAATCCGGGGAAGCCGGCGACGGGCCCGAGGTAAGTCAATCGGCCGGCGCTCATCGCCTCTTCCGTGACGCGGGCGGCGAGCGCTTCGCGCACGATCCGACCCACCGGCACCAGCGCGCGGCGGTTCAATTCGGCGGCGGAGAGCTCCAGAACCAGTTCGCGGAATGCCAGGCGGTGCACGCCGACCAGCGCGTCGCCGCAAGCCACGAGAGCGACTTCGTCGGCCGCCTCGCGCACCGGCGCCAGCACCAGCACCTCGGCCCACCGCACCGACTCGGCGACGAACTCCGCCGCGCGCGCACGTAGGTCGAAATAGCGGTCCATGGTGGAGGATGCAATTTAGGCTAGCACCACGCAAGCGGCTCTGCTAAGTGTGTAGAATGGGGATTTAGAGGAATCCGATGCTAAACAAGAATCGATTTTCGACCGTTGCTTCTTTCCTGCTGTGTGTTCTGCCGGCGGTGGCTGCCGATTCGGTTTTGGTGGTGGATAGGGGGCTTCCGCAAAGTAATCTGAACAACGCTTCCGGCAGCGCGCGCAGCAATGTGCGCTGGGGCGGAGACAATCAAGGGTTCGTGGGCGACGATTTCACCGTCGGCGCCGCCGGCGAGCGGTGGGTAATCGATTCCATCCGCACCTGGGCCGTGCCGGGGTATGCCGAAACAATCGCCGCGCGCCTGAGCGATTTCTACCAGGACGTCCGCCTTTACCTGGGCGCCGCTTCCAGCGACGTGTCGCCCGTGGCAACCACTCAACTGGCGGAGGGAAGCGACGAGGTTTCCAACCCGAACATTCGCATTTCCGACGCCACCAGCAACGGCACGTTGCTGTACGACGATTTCGGCACGCCGCTGCACATCTGGCAGATCGATTTCACCAACCTGAACATCGCCGTGCGCGGCGGGACCAAAACGCGCTTCGGCGTCTGGGGCATGGGCCGTCCCATCGCCGGCCTTGACGGCAAGACCCACATGTGGTTTAACCACGGATCCAATGCCGCGCTCAGCGGCACGCGCCAGGATGGCGCCGATGGCGTGATGCTGGTCTTCGATGGCGCCGGCCGCGCCGATGGCACGCTCCGCGCCGAAGACAAGGATTGGGATAAGCCTTCCGACATCAACGTGCAGGTGTTCGCGCACCGCGTGGGCGGAGCGGCCACCGGAGCGGTGAATTCGGCCCAGTAAGGTGGGACAGACCATCGCCTGGCGTGGTCTGTCAACTTTCGCTAAAGCAATTCGCTAAAGCACAGACTGCCTGACAGGGTCGAAAAAAAGCGATCGTCCGTCCCACTGGTATACAATCGACGCATGCCGCGTTTTACCCGCCGTCAAGTGCTGGCCGCCGTGCCGTTTGCCGCCGCTGCCGCCGCCGCCGCTCCCGCCCGATTGCCGATTCGCCGGGCCGTGGAGTTCAGCATGCTGCCCGGGAGAATTCCCGTGCTCGACCGTTTCCAGATGGCCCGCGACGCCGGGTTCGAGGCCATCGAATGCCCCACCACTCCCGATGCCGCCGCGGCCGAGGAAATTCTTGCCGCCTCGCGCAAAACCGCCCTGCCCATTCACTCCGTGATGAATTCGGAGCACTGGCGCAGCCCGCTCTCGTCGGCCGATCCGGCGGTGGTGGAGAAGAGCCTGGAGGGCATGCGCACCAGCCTGCGCAACGCCAAACTCTGGGGCGCCGATACGGTGCTATTGGTGCCCGCCGTGGTCAATCCCGAGACCACTTATGCCCAGGCGTGGGAGCGCAGCCAGCGCGAGATCCGCAAGCTGATTCCGCTCGCCGCGGAAACCAAGGTGATCATCGGGCTCGAAGAGGTGTGGAACAAGTTTTTGCTCAGCCCGCTGGAATTCGCGCGCTACGTGGATGATTTCGCGTCGCCGTGGATCCGCGCCTATTTCGACATCGGCAACGTCGCCATCCAGGGCTATCCGCAGGATTGGATCCGCACACTGGGCAAGCGCATCGTCAAACTGCACGTCAAGGATTTCTCCTTCAAGAAGCGGGTGGCCGAGTTCACCCCCTTGCTGGAAGGCGAGATCGATTGGCGCGCCGTGCACGCCGCCCTGGCGGACATCGGCTATGAGGGAACAGCCACGGTCGAGTTGTCGGGAGGCGACGCCGCGTACCTGAAAGAGGTGAACGCGCGCTTCGAGAAGATTCTCGCCGGCCAGGTTTGAACGACGAAGTGGTGGGGCAGGCAGGGTACCCTCCGGGTCCGCCTGCCGATTCCGGACCGATGCAAACCTTGGCAGGCCGAACGGCCTGCCCCACCAGCCGTCAGACGAACTTATAATCGCCCGGCACCGGTGGGGCAGGCGCTTCCCCTGCCAACTTTCTTCAGACGAACTTATATTCGCCCGGTATCGGCAGCGCCGTTGGCGTCATCGTATTCTGGTAGCCGAACTCGCGCGGCATCAGGTCCTGCTTGGAATTCACGATCTGCTCCCAGGTGACCGCCTGGCCCGAGTAGGCCGATTCGCGCGCCATGATGCAGGTGAGCGTGCTCTCGGCGATGGCCGCCGACTGGTTCACGTACGGCCCGCGGCCCAGGATGCTGTCCACCATATCGATGTGCTCCTGCACGTACGGGCTGATTCCCTTGGTTCCCAGGTCGATGCCCGTGCTGCGGCCTTTGGCGCCCACAATCATGTCGCTCACGTTGCTGAAAGTGCCGCGGGGATACTGGCGGCAATAGCTGCTCAGGTGGACGCCGTTGGGGTAGACGAAATCTGAGCTCATGTGGTCGTAGATGTTGCCGTAGAGCGCGGCCCGCGGACGCCAGGCGGCGCCACCGCTCGCAACCACGCGCTCGGGATGCGCGCCCATCACCCAGTTGATGAAATCGATGTTGTGGAAGTGCTGCTCCACAATCTGGTCGCCGCAGAGCCAGAGGAAGGAATACCAGTTGCGGTGCTCCCATTCCATGTCGCCCCATTTGGCGTCGCGCGCCTGCACGTGCATCACCGGGCCGCTTAGGTAATTGGACTGCAGGGCGACAATCTCGCCGATGGCGCCGTCGTGAATCTTGCGCACGGTCTCCACGTAGGGACGGTCTTCGTGGCGTTGCGCGCCGCTCATCACGGTGAGCTTCTTTTCGGCGGCTTTACGTCCGGCGGCCAGGAAACGGCGCGCGCCGGTGGCGTCGGTGGCGATGGGTTTCTCGGTGAAGACGTGCTTGCCGGCTTCCACGGCGGCCTCGAAGTGAATCGGGCGGTAGCCGGGGGGCGTGGCCAACATGACGATATCGAGATCGCTCTTGGCCAGCTTCTGATAGGCGTCGAAGCCGGTGAAGTGGCGGTCGGGATCCACCTTGATGCGCGGCTGGATGGATTCCACCAGGTCCTGCGCCGACATCGTCTTCGGCTTCCCGTCGCGCTCCACCGTGATGCCCGCGTGTTGCGCCAGGTATTTGGGGTCGCGGAGGTTCTTGAGGGCGCCTTCCAGGTGGTCCTCGAAGATGTCCGCCATGGCGACGATCTCCACGTTTTCGTTGCCCGTGAGCATGTCCACGGTGGCCTGCGTGCCGCGCCCCCCGCAGCCCACCAGTCCGGCGCGCAGTTTCTCCTTTCCGGCGCCGCGCACCAGGTGGGGTTGGACGATGGTGAAGGCTGCCGCGCCTGCCGTGAGCAGGGAGCGCCGGGAAATCGCATTAATTGGTTCTGGCATGATGCGGGAATCATACCCCGTGGCGCCGCCGGTTTCAATGGGTGGGACAGACCGTCGCCTTTTGTGGTCTGTTTGAATGGGCCTTCGGCCCGCGAAATTTCATGAAAAATGGTGGACCAGGCAAGGTGGGGCCACCGGGACAGCGATTCGTAGGGTGGTTTTTCGACCCTGTCGTGCCTCGCCCGTGGCGCGGGCGTTGTACGAGGAAAAGAAGGCCTCGATTCATCTGGGAGATTGTCGTATCGCTGATACGACAATTGGCGTGGACCCACATAGGTGTCTTTCAAACCGAGGAAATCGAGGATGCCACATTCCCCTGAGAACCTCTCCCGCACGGCCGCACTATCAATAATCTCTAAGGCAATATGCGCCTTCCCATCCTCATCGCCGTCGCGGCGGCGCTCGGGTCCGCTCAATCCGGCGGCGGTTATCTCATCACCACCGTGGTCGACGCCACCGGCAGCGAGGGCTTCAGCGGTGACGGCGGCCCGGCCACCGCCGCCCAACTGAACTTCCCGACGGGAGTGGCGGCCGATGCAGCCGGCAACCTGTTCATGGCCGACACCTTCAACAACCGGATCCGAAAGGTGTCGGCCAGCGGGACCATCACTACCGTCGCCGGTACAGGCGTTCGGGGATTTGGCGGTGACGGCGGTCCAGCCACCGCCGCCCAACTGAACTACCCGCAGGGAGTCGCCGTCGATGCAATCGGCAACCTGTTCATCGCCGATACCGGCAACATGCTGATTCGAAAAGTCTCCGCCAACGGGATCGTGACCACCGTCGCCGGCAACTCCGCCGCTATCGCCGCCGCTCTCGTCGCTCCGGGGTTCAGCGGTGACGGCGGTCCAGCCACCGCCGCCCAGTTGAGCAGCCCGAAGGGGTTGGCGGTGGATGCTTTGGGCAACCTGTTCGTCGCCGATACCGGCAACCAGCGGATTCGGAAAGTGTCTGGCGGGATCATCACCACCGTCGCCGGCGGCGGCACTCTCGGGCCCGCCGATGACGGCGGTCCAGCCACCGCCGCCCAACTGTACAACCCGGTGGGAGTGGCGGTGGACACAAGCGGCAGCCTGTTCATCGCCGGTACCAGCGACTCGCGGATTCGGAAGGTCTCCGCCGGCGGGATCATCACCACCGTCGCCGGCACCGGCACGCAGGCGTTCGGCGGCGATGGCGGTCCCGCCACCGCCGCCTGGCTATACGAGCCATGGGGGGTGGCCACCGACGCGGCCGGCAACCTCTTCATCGCCGACGCCGGCAATCAGCGGATCCGGAGGGTGTCGGCGGACGGGATCATCACCACCATCGCCGGGACGGGCATACAGGCGTTCGGCGGCGATGGCGGTCCGGCCACCGCCGCTCCGCTGGAAGTGCTGTTTGCCATCGGCACGGATCCGAACGGCAATCTGTTCGTCTCCACCGGCAACCGGGTCAGGGAACTGTTGTCGCCCCAATTGAGTCCCGGCTGTCAATTTACGATCAATCCCTCTCAACAGGCATTTGCCACCGCGGGCGGGAGCGCCAGCGTGAGCATACAGGCGAGCCCGTCCACTTGCCCGTGGCGGGCCTTGAGCCTGGCCAATTGGGTGGCGTTCGGCGGCGGTGGGACGGGCAGCGGATCGGGGCCAATTGCGTACACCGTGGCGCGCAACCCCTATTCCGCCGATCGGACGGCAACTCTCTGGATAGGCGGCCAGTTTCTGACCGTGACCCAGGCGGGACTGACCTGTTCTCTCACCGTGCCGGCGCGGAATTTATCTGTCTCGGCCTTTGGCTTTGCCGGCGCCGTCGTCCCACTGAGTTTCAACTCCCCCGACTGCCCATGGACCGCCACAACCAGTGCGTCGTGGATCCTCCTGGGTTCGCCCTCCAGCGGCACCGGAAATGGGAGCTTCGCCTACTCGGTGGGCATCAACACCGGGCCTCTGCGTACCGGAACCATCACGGTTTCGGGCCGTACGCTGTACGTCAACCAGCCCGCACAGGGGGATTCCGTCACCTCGCTGGCGGGCATCGCCGACGGCGGAGTGGTGAACGCCGCCAGTGGCGCCGGGCCGATCGCTCCCGGCAGTTTCGTCGCGATTTACGGCCAGAACCTGGCCGACGCGGCGGCGACGTGGGACAGCGCCATCACCGATGGGAAGACGCTGCCCACCGCGCTCGGCGGCGTACAGGTACAGATCAACGGCAGAAAGGCCTTCGTCTATTACGTGTCGCCGGGCCAGGTCAATGTGCTCGCCCCGCCGGACAGCACGACGGGTTCGGTGGACGTCGACGTGGCCACGAATCACGGGACTGCGGCCGCGAGCGCGAGCCTGGCCGCGGTGTCGCCCGCGTTCTTCGCGTATACCCTGCAGGGCAAGCTGTACCCGGTAACCTTCTTCGCCAATGCCAACGTGCAGGTGGCGGCGGTGGGCGCCCTGTCTGGCGCCACAAGCCGTCCGGCCGCCGCCGGGGACTACCTCACGCTGTATGCTACCGGCCTGGGACAAACCGATCCGCCCTACCCTGCCGGACAGGTTCTTCCCTGGGCCTACCCCATTGCGGATTTGTCGCAGGTCCAGATCCTGTTCGGTGGGCAGCCGGCAAAGGTACTGTGGGCCGGGATGACCTTCGCCGGCGTTTTCCAGATCAACGTGCAGGTTCCGGTTGGCGTGGCGTCGGGGGAACAGCCCGTCGTGCTGACGATCGGCGCCCAATCTTCGCCGCAGGCCACGGTGCTGCCGTTCCAGTAATCAGGTGACAGGTACAACCAGCTCTGAATTCCGTCGGCGGTGATGATGCTTACGTGTGCGGCCCAAGGCCTGTTCGCCACGACAAACGCACACACCTGCGGATCGAGATTCCCGGGAGTCGCGGGATGGGCTCGAAACAAGACGACACCCGATTGTTTGAGTGGAACCCGGCGCTGAACGGCAATCTGCCAGAAGTCCTTGTCCAGTATCAGCACGATGCGGGACTCGGACTCGGCAAGATCCAACAGGACGGGATCCTTCCATCCGGCGCAATCGGTCCGGGCCCAGCGCACATCGTGGCCGGCGGCGCGGAGAGCCTCGACGATCGGCTTGGGAAAGTTCTCGTCGGCGAGCAGGCGCATCTAAATTGGAAGCGGGTAGGCCTTGTATTCGTGGGCCAGGTAACTGGCATACGACAAACAGGCGAGAATGTCGTCTCGCGTCAGGCCGGGATAGTTGGCATAACCACAGTTTATCCCACATTTCCCTGAGAACCTCTTCCCGCCGCCTCTACTACTAACTCTAAGGTAATATGCGCGCCCTCATTCTCTTCGCCGTCGCGGCGGTGCTCGGGTTCGCCCAGCCGCGCGACGCGGCCTTCCTGGCCTCGGACCGCGCGTACACAGCTTTGCGCGCGCGGGATTACGATGTCGCGGTGGCCGCCTTTCTCGCTGCCATACAGGTCGCGCCCGGCCGCGCGGACCTCCGCAAGGACTTGGCCTATACCTACCTCAAGATCGGCGAGCCCACCCTGGCGCGCGACCAGTTTCGCGCCGGGATGCGGCTCGACCCGGCCGACGTCACCGCCGCCCTGGAGTATGCGTTTCTCTGCTACGAGACCAAACAGCAGGCCGAAGCGCGGCGCGTCTTCGACCGGCTGCGGCGCAGCGGGAACGCTACCGCCGAGCGGGCCTTTCACAATATCGACGACCCGCTGGCGGCGGGCATCGAGCGATGGCAGAAGGCGATCCAGCTCGGCGCCGATAACTTCAGCGGGCACTTCGAGTTAGCCACCCTCGCCGAACAGCGCGACGAGCTCGCGCTGGCCGCCACCCATTTCGAACGCGCCTGGCGCCTGCTGCCCGACCGCCGCACCGTGCTGGTGGACCTGGGCCGCGTCTGGCAGGCCATGGGGCGCACCGGCGACGCCACGTCCGCGCTGCTGGCCGCCGCCTACGGAGGCGAACCGCGCGCCGCCGAAATGGCCCGCGAGTTGCTCACCGGGCGCTACCCGTTCGTCGCCGAGTTCCGGCAGGCGCTGGCGCTGGACGCGGCCAACCACGATCTCCGCCGCGAACTGGGCTACTTGCTGTTGCGCATGGACCGCGAAAACGAGGCCGAGGCCGAGTTTCGCATCCTGGTCCGGAACGCGCCGGACGATCTGCTTTCCGCCACCCAACTGGGCTTCCTGCTCTACGCCCGCGGCGATACGACCGGGGCCATGCCGCTGTTCGACCGCGTGCTGGCCGGCAAGGACGACGATCTTGCCAACCGGGTGCGCGCGGTCCTGCGGATTCCGCAGGTGTTGCGCGCGCGCTCCGACGGCGCCCCGCAGTCCATCGACGCCAAGATTATGGCCGAGCGCAGCATCAAGGCCGGATACATGAAGGACGCGCTCAAGTACCTCGAAGTGGCCCACGAGAGCGATCCGGGCGATTTCGACGTCATGCGGAAACTGGCCTGGACCAACAACATCCTGCACCGGGACGCGGTGGCGTTTCGCTGGTTCGACCTGGCGCGGCGCAGTCCCGACCCCACCATCGCCGCCGATGCCGAGAAGGGTTTTCGCAATCTACGCGCCGCGGCGCAGCGCTTCCGCACCACCGCCTGGCTGTTTCCCATGTTTTCCACGCGCTGGCACGACATGTTCGCCTACAGCCAAGTCAAGACCGAAGTGAACCTGGGAATTCCGATTCGCCCCTATGTCAGCGTGCGGTTCGTGGGCGATACCCGCGGCACGGTGAGCGCCGCCGACCCGCAGTATCTGTCCGAAAGCTCCTTCATCGTCGCCGTCGGGGCGGCGACCCAGCCTTGGCATGGGGTGATAGCGTGGGGCGAGGCGGGCAGCGCCATCAGCTACGTGAAGGGCCACATGCTGCCGGATTATCGCGGCGGCATATCGTTGACCCGCACGCTGCGCCGCGAGGATAGCGGTTGGCTGGCCGATGCCACCCTGGATGGGCTTTACGTGAGCCGGTTCGATAACGATTTTCTGGCCTACATGCAAACCCGCGCCGGCTACGATTTCGGCCCGGTGCAACTGCACTGGAACGGCAACGTCACCATCGATGCCCGGCGCCAGGATTGGGCGAATTTCGTGGAAACGGGACCGGGCTTGCGGGTTCCTATCGCGCAATCCCTGTACCTGACGTTCAATCTGCTGCGCGGCGCGTATCTGATCGACAACCCATCGCGCCGCTCTACGTTTAACGACTTTCGCGCCGGATTCTGGTATGCGATCACGAGATAGGTTTCAACGGAGAGACGCAGAGAGCGCAGAGATAAGCGCAGAGAAGAACCAAGCGCGGCTGGATTTGAGCGCGGGTGTGGAAGATTTCTCCAGTCGCTCTTCTCTGCGTCTTCCTCTGCGTGCTCTGCGCCTCTGCGTTGAAGGACTCTTCCTGTATTTCGTGCTCTTCACCTTCTCCGCTGGCGCCGCCGACCTTCCCTACTTCAGCGTGCTCTCCGAAGACGCCGGCGCGTGGCCGGATATTCTCGCTTCCGTCGGATTCCAGCGCCAGCCCGCCGGGGTATCGCACATTTTTGTGGCGCGCACGGGGGCCGCGGCGAGCGTCGAATGGCCAACGCGCGTGGAACACGGCGCCATTCTGATCCTGGAAGGGGAGTCGTCACTGGCCGACCTCTTCGGCTTCCGCCGTTCCCGTAAGGACCCGGTGCGGGTGCAGAGCCTCACCGATGTGCACCGTCCGGAGCTGCCCATCGTGTGGGAAAAGGGGCTGGAATTGCCCCTGTTCGAGATTCCGGAGAACGCCCAGGTATTCGCCCGGGAACGCTGGAGCGGCGCGCCCATGACGGCCGGCCTGAAGCGCGGCTCCGGCGCCGTCCTTTGGGTCGCCGCGCCGCCCGGGGAGCGCGGGTATGAGCGCTTTCCTTATCTTTTGAATGCGTTGGCCGACCTGGGGCTGGACCCGCCCTTCCGCGGCAACCGGCTGTGGGCCTTCTTCGATTCCGCCTACCGCACGCGGGTGGACGTGGATTACTTCGCGGCGCGCTGGCGCAAGGCGGGGATCGCCGCCCTGCACGTGGCCGCGTGGCACAATTTCGAGCCGGACCCCGAGAGCGACGCCTACTTGCGGAAGCTGATCGAGGCCTGCCATCGCCAGGGGATCCTGGTTTACGCCTGGTTCGAGCTGCCGCACGTCAGCGAGAAGTTCTGGGCCGATCATCCCGAATGGCGCGAGCAAACCGCGGTGGGGCAGGACGCCCAACTGGACTGGCGCAAGCTCATGAATCTGACCAATCGCGACTGTTTCCGCGCTGTCGGCGACGGGGTGCGCGCGCTGGTCGGCCGGTTCGATTGGGATGGCGTCAATCTGGCCGAGCTGTACTTCGAATCGCTGGAGGGCATCGCCAATCCCAGCCGCTTCACGCCGATGAACGCCGATGTGCGCGCGCTTTTCCAACAGCAGGCGGGTTTCGACCCGCGCGAACTGTTCGGAGCGCGTGCCGACGAGGCGTCGCGCCGCACGTTCCTGGATTTCCGCGCGGGCCTCGCGCACCGCATGCAAGAGGAATGGATGGCCGAGCTGGACCAGACGCGGCGCGCCAAACCCGATCTGGACCTGGTGCTGACCCACGTGGACGACCGTTTTGACACCGGGATGCGCGATTCCATCGGCGCCGATGCGGCGCGCGTGCTGCCGCTACTGGACACGCGCAGTTTCACCTTCCTGATCGAGGACCCGGCGACGGTGTGGAATCTTGGGGCCGAACGCTATCCTGCGATCGCCGAGCGCTACCGGGCGCTGACGCCGCACAAGGAGAAACTGGCGATCGACCTGAATATCGTGGAGCGCTACCAGAACGTCTATCCCACCAAGCAGCAGACCGGCACCGAGCTATTCCTGCTGGTGCACCGGGCGGCGGGCAGTTTCGCGCGCGTGGCGCTGTATTTCGAAAACTCGCTGCTGCCGCCCGATCTCAAGCTGCTGCCGGCGTCCGCCGCGGCGGTCTCGCGCATCGAGCACATGGGGCCGAAGACGGTGATCGATTCCGCCGGCGGCGTGGGCATCCCCTGGAAGGGGGGCGCCAAGGTGGACGGGGAACTCTGGCCCGCGCAGGATGACGAAACGCTCTGGCTGCCCGCCGGTCCGCACGCCGTCGAGCCGGCTGCGCCGGGCGCCGGACCGCGCCTTTTGCACCTCAATGGCGAATTGCGAGCGGCACGGGCGGTCTCCGCCAATTCGCTGGAATTCACTTACCAATCGGCCGCGCGCGCCATCGCGATCTTCAGCCGGACGCCCGTCAAACTGCAGATCGACGGGGTGGAGGAAGCGCCCAAACTGGCTGGTCCGGCGACGCTTCTGTTGCCTCGCGGTCAGCATGTCGTGACATTGACCACCGACTGAGCTAGGATTACGAATGGTAAATGACAGAGGTTGCGTTGCAGCCGACGCCGGAGATTCCGGATAAGCTGTACTTCAAAATCGGCGAAGTAAGCGAACTCCTGGGAGTGGAGGCTTACGTATTGCGGTACTGGGAAAGCGAGTTCCCCGTGCTCTCGCCGAAGAAGTCCGGCACCGGCCACCGCCTGTACCGCCGCAAGGACGTAGAGCTGCTGCTGCGCATCAAGCACCTGCTCTACGATAAACGGTTCACCATCGAAGGCGCCCGGCAGAGCCTGCACAGCGAAGCCAAGGCCCCCAAAGCGTCGCGCGCGCCCAAGCGGGTGCAGGCTGAGCTATTTACGATGGACCCGTTACCCGATATTCGCCGGGAGCTGGAAGAGATCCTTAAACTACTCAAGTAGGAATTAGGATTCCCCCATGATCGTGTCGTAAATGCGGTTCAGATCTTCGGCGGAGTAGTATTCGATCTCGATCTTGCCGCGTCCCTTGGCTCCTTCTTTGACGTGGATGCGCGTGCCCAGTTTTCGCTCCATCTCCTGGATGGCCGCTTTGACGTTGGGATCGATCTTGACCTCGTCGACGTGTTTAGGCGTATTTCCGGCCGTCATTTTGGCGCAGGTTTGTTCAATCTGGCGCACCGACCAGCCGTTATGGATGGCGCGCTCGGAGACCTCGTGCTGCAAGTCGGCGGTGGACAGGCTGAGCAGGCAGCGGCCGTGGCCGGCGGTGAGTTTGCCTTCCGAGATCAGTTGCTGGATGTCCGGCGGAAGTTGCAGCAGGCGCATGAGGTTGATGACCGTGGTGCGGTCTTTGCCGGTGCGCAGTCCGATGGCTTCGGCATTCAGGTTGAGTTCGGCCGACATGCGGGCGAAGGCGCCGGCCGTTTCCATGGGGTTGAGATCTTCGCGTTGGATGTTCTCGATGAGGGTGATTTCCAACAGGCGGTTGTCGGGGATTTCGCGGACCACCACCGGGACCGTCTCTACTTCGGCGAGTTTGGCGGCGCGCCACCTGCGTTCGCCGGCCACCAACTGGTAGTGTCCGTCGACGTAGCGGACCACCAGGGGTTGGATAATCCCGTTGGCGCGGATGGATTGGGCCAATTCTTCCAGACGGTTGTTCTGGAAGACGCGCCGGGGCTGCAGGGGATTGGGCTGGATCGCGTCAATCGGGACGCTGAGAGAAGCCTCGTGAGCCTCGGCCGATGTGGCGGGGACGGTGGCAGGCTGCGGGGTGTGGGTACGGGTGGGCAAGAGCGCCCCCATTCCCTTACCGAGCGCTCTGCGCGGATGTTCGGATTTGTTCATGGTCGAGGATCTCTTTGGCGAGCTTGATATAGCTTTCCGCCCCCTTGGATCGGGGGTCGTAGGTGAGGATGGGTTGGCCGAAGCTGGGGGCTTCGGCTAACCGGACGCTGCGGGGAATGATGGTGCGGAAGACCTCATCCTGGAAGAAGTCGCGGAGGTCGGCGGCCACCTGGCGGGTGAGGTTGGTGCGGTCGTCGTACATGGTGAGGAGGATGCCTTCGATGGCCAGGGGATGTTGGAAGGCGTCGCGGATCCGGTCGATGGTGTCCATGAGTTCGGAGACGCCCTCGAGGGCGAAGAATTCGCACTGAATGGGTACGAGGACGGAATCGGCGGCGATTAAGGCATTGAGGGTGAGGAGGTCGAGTGCCGGGGGGCAATCGATGAGGATGAACTGGTATTCGTCGCGGATTTCGGCCAGGCGGTCGCGGAGGCGGTACTCGCGGCGGTCGAGGTCGATGAGTTCGAGGTTGGAGCCGACCAGGTTCTTGTCGGCGGTAATGATGTCGAGGCCGTCGAAGCCGGTGGATCGGACGGCGTCCCTGGCGTGGGTATCGCCGAGGAGGACGTGATAGAGGCTGGGTTTATCGGGGTCTTTGGAAACGCCGAGGCCGCTGGTGGAGTTGCCCTGAGGGTCGGAATCGACTACCAGGACGCGCATGTCGTTGACTGCCAGCGAAGCGGCAAGGTTGATGGCGGTCGTAGTTTTGCCGACGCCGCCTTTCTGGTTGGCTATTGCGAAGACTCTGCTCAAGCGTTCAGACTAGCATGCTGTTTCACGTGAAACAAAATCGGTATTTCACGTGAGACAAATTCGCTTCGCTCCGTCACCCTCTTCGCCCTGTTTCACGTGAAACAGCCCACGGTGCACAGGGTCGACAAACCACACAGAAGAGTTGGCAGGCGAAAGCGCCTGCCCCACCTTGCCCGGGAGGCGGCCCCTTACCTTCGGCTCAAACTCAGGTAGCAATCCAACACAGCGACCGCCGCGGGCGTCACCCCGGGAATTCGCCCCGCCTGACCCAGGGTGGCAGGCCTCACCCGTTCCAACTTGTCCTGCACCTCCCGCGAAAGCCCCGGAATGCCCCGGAAGCCGAAGTCCGCCGGGATCGAACGCCGCTCCGCGTTCTTCATTCGCTCCATCTGCCGTTCCTGCTGCTCGATGT
>Ga0182030_10009724_pt1 | contig 19655 bp, 13 predicted proteins | sample 812S3MmetaG_FD_121299 | JGI IMG/M metagenome (GOLD analysis project Ga0182030, IMG submission 121299) | Permafrost microbial communities from Stordalen Mire, Sweden - 812S3M metaG (Illumina Assembly) | ecosystem: Environmental > Terrestrial > Soil > Wetlands > Permafrost | place: Sweden... | reverse complement strand
TCCCAGTGGCCGACCGAATTGCCGTAGTACTTGGGAGATGTCTTGCCCATCTCCTGGTTCATCCTGATGAACCGAGTGTGGCCGACCGCCTGCATGTAGATGCTGATCAAGCCGGGTGCATAGGAGAACTTGATCGGCCCCGTGCGCATGGCGATCGGCAGACCAGGTGACGCGCAGCCGTCCTGGGCATAGGGAATGTCCCGCTTCGGCTTGTAACCGGCGACATATTTCTGCGCCTTGGCGGTGTAGGGAACGCTATTGGCGTCGCCCTCGACCATGCCGGAAAAGGTCATCCACATTCCGCTGAACAGATCGGGCATCTTGCCCGCGTCGGCCCACGATGAACCCAACCCTGCACTTTGACTCTCAGCCTTTTCTGCCGAGAACGCCGTCCCGCTCAGCAACACCATGAGCGTCACGACACTCGCGCTACGAATCGACATGGTCGCCTACCCCTCTTTTTTAGCCGTGCTATTTGTAATCAGGGCAGTTCGCGGGAGGAGCAGCACCGGGAGGAGGACCGCCCGCACCAGGAGGGCCGCCCGGAGGACCGCCAGCACCAAAAGGACCGCCCGGGGGACCGCCTGCGCCCGGAGGACCGCCGGCACCCGCTGGAGCAGTTCCCGCTATTCCTGATCCCGCTACGTCACGTCCATCCGGCAAAATCAGCCTGTTCGCGGAGCCCGTGTGCTTCGAGATGTCGCGATTCGCGTACGCCGACACGCTGATCTTAGTGCCGATGGTGAAATCGGAGGGTCTGAAGCCTGCACGCGACAGACTACCGACCGTACCGAATTCAAACCCCCACAGCTCAGAGGCGCCATCGGGTTTTTGCACCTGCACATAGAGCCACGCATGCGGGTTGGCCCATGCCAATTGTCTGATCGTGCCTTTGAAAGCAAAACACTTGCTCGCATCAAAGGTACCCCCACCGTGATGCGCCCACGCCGACGACGTGCAAAGGCTTAGCGCTAATAGGCAGCCTGCTTTCCTTCGCGAAGAATTGCTACTCATTGGTCACCATGAAGATTTGAAAGGATTGACGCGGATCAAATCAGCCCACCCCACGGCTCGGCGGATTGCCCGGCACCGTTGCGACTGTCCATCGGTGATGGTACGCACGCGTCCGTTAAGATCGAGTAAAGACGCCCCCAATTTTTTGAATTGCTGTCTTCCCTGTCAGTTACCGGAACGAACGAATGAACGCTTTCCGGCACTCAGCCAAAAGACTTTTGTCGCGAACGCGATTTTTGCGATTGCGGCGGCGCTCAAGATCCGTCGGGGATCCAAAAGGATGCCCGCTGCTGCGAATCGCAATCCGATACCGGACTGATCCCAACGTGATTGCCCAAAGCGAGCCTACCGATCGGCTTGAGGTGCCGAGCTTGGTCCCATGCTGCGCTTAGTCGTAGCCAGGCGACCCGGTGATCGAGGCTCTGTCCGATCCACTGCGCCAGGGCGGCTTGGTCTGTCTTGCTCCAACCGTCGCACTCGCGTCTGGCAATCCACGCTGCAGCGGCAGCTTCGACTCGTTCTCGTGTTTCGCTACTGCTCATTACTGAATATCCGCGACAAGTCGAGCGAACCTCCCGGAGTGGATGGCGGCTCTTCCGGCGTGCTCAGCAGATCTGCCAGCAATTGGGGTTCTCGGACCATGTGCTTTTCGACCGTGCCTTGGCTCATACCCAGCTCCACCGCGATCTCTTTACTGAGACAAATTCTTGATGCGCCGCCGCCATAAAACCGCCTGGCATCTATTGGGATGGCAATCAATCGCCGCAGCACCCGAGTCATCCGCTGGTGGAAGCCAACCCGGCGTTTCGGCGTGATCTAATCTATTGAAACGTTTAAAGCGTCCGAATCCCCCACCCGGGTCGATCGCTACACCGCGATTTCGGCGGACACGGCCCACCCCTTGAGCAACTCATCGAAGCGCCAGGTCTTCCCGGCTCCTCATATCATCTCTCCGCAAATTGCGGCGTGTCCAAATCGGGTTCCTGGCGGATCTCTACGGCAGTGGGGCGCCCCGCTGACCCTGTTAAGATCGCGGCGTCTACGCGAAAATGGGGCGACCGTGACAACTTCGGATCGACTACTCGGCGTTCTGGGACTGTTTACGCTCGATCATCCGGAATGGACCGTCGAGAGTGCCGCCAAGGAACTCAACCTTGCAATCAGCACTGCCTATCGATACTTCCGCAGTCTGGCAAAAGCCGGCCTCATCGTCGCGTTCTCGGCTGGGCGCTACGTTCTGGGCCCCGCCATCATTCAGTATGATCGCCAGATGAGGTTGTCGGATCCATTGACGACCACCGCGCAAGCCACGATGAAGAGGCTTGCACAGAAGCTACCGCCCAAGACGCTCGTCATGCTATGCCGCCTGTTCCGCAACCAGGTCATGTGCGTACACCAGGAAGCCGAAAAGCCTCCGCATTTTGCAGTCAGTTACGAGCGCGGCCGGCTCATGCCGTTGTTTCGCGGGGCCGCCTCGAAGATCATTTTGGCCCACATGGCACCGCGGACGGTCAAGTCGCTTTACACTAAACACGCGGTGGAGTTTGCGCAGGCCGGGCTAGGCAGGAGTTGGGACGAGGTAAAGCCACGACTTCGTGATCTGCGTTCGGCGGGCGTGGCGATCACGCAGGGGGAGATAGATCCGGGTTTGACCGGCATTGCAGTCGGCCTGTTCGAACCCGGCGAGACGGTCGTCGGGAGTCTGAGCGTCGTAATGACGGTGCGGGACCGGTCACCGCGGGTCGTAGCGGCGACTACGGAAGCGTTACGTGCCGGAAGCGAGGAAATCGGGTGGGCGTTATCCCTGCTTGCGACCGGGCATGACTCCCCCGCCCCAGTGGCCGGTCGAGCTGCAGCGCTAAAACAATCCCGATCAACGCCCGAAGTGAGCCCATCATCCAAGCGCCGGCGCCCGTCGAGGGCCCGCTGAGAGCGCCGAGTCGCTGCGCCATTGAGCGACGCAGTCGCGAAGTGCAACGCTCTCCGCGCGTGGTGGCCCGCTGGCCCGCACCCCTTCTACGTCTGAGTTGCAGGCTGCGCAGATCGTGCCGCCGCGAACTGCACGTACCAGTCCAGGCTCGCCGGATTGGCCAGCGCGTCGCGCGCGACCACCTTCTCCAGGGGCTGGCCGAGCAGCAGCTTCTTGATGGGCACCTCGAGTTTCTTGCCTGTGAGCGTGCGCGGTACCGAAGGTACGGCGAGGATTTCGTTGGGGACATGGCGCGGCGAGAGCGCCACGCGGATCGCCTTGCGCAAGCGATCGTCGAGCGCCTGGTCGAGCACCTGCCCGGGCTTGAGCACCACGAACAGCGCCATCCAGGACTCGCGCCCGAGGTACTCCAGATCCACCACCAGGCTGTCCGTGATCTCATTGAACCCCTCGACGGCGCGATACAGCTCGGCGGTTCCCATGCGGATGCCCTGGCGATTGATCGTGGCGTCCGAGCGCCCGTAGATCACCGCGCCCGTGGCCTGCGCGCGCGGCACCAGCCGCAGCCAGTCCCCGTGGCGCCAGACCAGTGCGCCGTCGGGCAGCCGAAATTCCTGGAAATAGCTCTCCAGGTACCGGGCATCTCCCTCATCGCCCCAGAAGTAGAGCGGCATCGAAGGTAGCGCCTTCGTGCACACCAGTTCCCCCACCTCGCCCATCACCGGCTGGCCCGCATCGCTGAAGGACTCGACTGCGGCGCCGAGCAGCCGGCACTGCATCTCGCCTACGTGCACCGGCAACGTCGGCACGCCACCGACGAAGGCACCGCAGATGTCGGTGCCACCGGAGATACAGTTGATCCACGCGTCGGGCTTGACCCGATCGAGCAGCCAGCGGTAGCCGTCGGCTGACAACGGCGAGCCAGTCGAGCCGATTGTGCGCAGGGCAGACAGATCGAGGGTCGAGCCGGGCGCTATTCCGGCCTTCATGCAGGCGTGATGGAAGGCCGCGCCGCCACCGAAGCACGACACCCGGCGCCGCTCGGCAAGCCGCCACAGCGTCAGCCAGTCGGGTTCGGCCCCGGTGCCCGTCGGCGCGCCATCGAATAGGACCAGTGTCGCGCCCAACAGCAGGCAGCATACGTGGGCGTTCCACATCATCCACGAGGTGCTGGAGGCCCAGAAAACGCGATCGCCCGGGCCGATATCGCTGTGGATGGCCTGGGTCAGTGCGCCATTGGCGATGATCCCCGCATGCCCGTGCACGATGGCCTTTGGCAGTCCGCTGGTGCCGGACGAGTAGAGGATCCACAACGGATGGTCAGCCGCGACGGGCCGCACCTCGAGCGACGCGTCTGCGGCGGTCGCTTCGTCCCACAACAGCCGCTGCAGCCGCGCGGCACCGCCCGGCGGTGCGCAGGCGCGATCCAGCAGCGGCACCCACACGATCACTTCGAGCGAGGGCAGCTGCGCGAGGACCCCCTCGAGCACTTCGCGTCGGTCAAAGGGTCGGCCGCCGAAGCGATATCCGTCGCAGGCGATCAGCACCTTGGGCGCCACCTGACGAAAACGGTCAACGACACTGACTGGGCCGAGGTCTGGGGCACTCACTGACCAGATCGCCCCAAGGCTGGCCGTGGCGAGAAAGCCGACCACGGCCTCAGGCACATTGGGCAGGTAGGCCACCACGCGATCGCCCGGTCCCACGCCCAGTCGCGCGAGCGAGGCCGCGAGCGCCGCCACTTGGCGTTCGAGCTGCGGCCAACTCAGCTCGCCCTGCCCCTTCACTTCGCTGTCGTAGACCAGTGCCGCGGCGGTGAGGCCGCGATGTGCAAATACCTGGTCCGCGAAGTTCAGTTCGGCGCCCACGAACCAGCGCGTGTGTGGCATCGGATCCGCGCTCATCACCTGCTTCCACGGACGGTGGGAGCGAAGCCCCAGGAACGTCCACGCCGCAGCCCAGAATTCCTGCGGCTCATCGATCGACCAGTGCCAAAGGGATTCGTAGTCGGCGAATGCGCGGCCCCGCTCGCGCGCGAGCCACTCCGTGAACGCGGTCAGGCGCGACCGCGCGATGCGCTCAGGGGACGGGGTCCAGGCTGGTCCTACGGCGTCGCTCATGTCGCCTCGAACAGCGCCGCGGCACCCATGCCCCCGCCCACGCACATCGTGACCACCACCGTGCGCGCCTGGCGGCGGCGAGCCTCGAGCAGCGCCCTACTCACGAGGCGCGTGCCGGAGAGGCCATAGGGGATGGCCCATCGCGATCGCGCCACCGTTCACCTTGAGGCGCTCCTCAGGAATTCCCAGTCGGTCGGCGCAGTACAGCACCTGCACGGCGAAGGCCTCGTTGAGCTCCCACAGGTCAATGTCCTGTGCTCGAAGGTCATTGCGCGCCAGGAACTTGGGTACGGCGAACACCGGCCCAATTCCCATCTCCTCTGGATGGCAACCCGCCACTGCATAGGAACGGAACCGACCCAGGGGCTGCAGGCCTAGCCTTTCGGCACGCTGGGCGCTCATCACAACCACCGCGGCGGCCCCGGTCGGACAGCTGGCTCGCATTGCCGGCAGTGATCACCCCGCCCTCCTGCGCCGGCTTGATCTTCTGCACGCCGGAGAGTGTGGTATCGCTGCGGCGCAGGCCGGTGGCCTTCTGGCCCCCAAGGAAATCGTGCCCGTCAACACGCAGATGACCGTGTTCGGCGCGCTGCTGGCTCGCCGCGGACCCGTCCCAACGAACCGGTCACCGTCGCGAGTGAATTCGAGGCGCAGTGCCCGCGCGTAGAACTCCGCCAGCTTCTCTGGATTCGAAGACTCTATTCCAATGTGATGTAATTGCGCGCGCAAAAGATTCACAGTCTCGACTGTCATCTGCATAGTCTCGGATTGTGATCAAGGAATGCTACATTATCGTACGATGGGAATTGCGTCGACCAAACTCTTCGAGGCATCACAGATGAATGTACAAACTGAGGCCGCACTAAGCACTGCTCCTGTCCAAAAGAAATCCAGATTGCTGGACGCCGCCCGATGGAGCAACAAGCTTTTCAATGGATATTGGACTGAAGCGCCCACGAGCATCACGGTGCGCGAACCGGCCACGGGCAACGAACTCGGCCAGGTCGGCGAATCGCGCCCTCAAGATATCGACAAGATCGTGGAGCACGCTGCCGCCGCACAGGCGGCCTGGAGCACGTGGTCCGCGGAAGCTCGCGGCGCGCTATGTCGGCGAGCGGCACAAATACTGGAGGATGATCGGCCATTCCTGCTCGATGCTATCGTCCGAGAAACGGGCGGCGTCCGAGGCAAGGCGGAGGTGGAGCTTCAAGGTTCGATCGACGAACTGATGCATTCCGCGGCGATCTTGATTCAGCCCGAGGGACACATTCTGCCGAGCCGGGATTCAGCGCGATTGAGTCTCGCGCGTCGCGTTCCGATCGGCATCGTGGGAGTCATCGCCCCATGGAATTTTCCCATGTTGCTTGCGATGCGTTCCGTTGCGCCGGCGATCGCCTTGGGCAATGCCGTGATCCTGAAGCCTGACCCACAGACTCCGATTGTCGGAGGGGTCGTATTGGCTCGCGCGTTGGAAGAAGCCGGCTTGCCCCCGGGAGTCTTTTCCGTCATCAACGGAGGCGCCGCCGTGGGTGAGTCACTGGTGGAGGCCGAAGGCGTTCGAATGATCACCTTCACCGGATCGACCGCGGTCGGGCGTCGAGTCGGGGAACTGGCTGGAAAACATCTGAAGCGAGTTGCACTCGAACTCGGCGGAAAGAGCCCGTTCATCGTGCTCGATGACGCCGATTTGGAAGCGGCTGCAGCCGCCGGCGCGTGGGGGTCGTTCCTGCATCAAGGGCAGATCTGCATGGCAAGCGGGCGACACATCGTCGAGCGCAAGGTTGCTGCCGAATATCTCGCCATTCTTACGCGCAAGGCAGAAGGCTTACCGGTCGGCGACCCATTTCGGCAGCAGGTTGCCATAGGCCCGATCATTAATGCCAAGCAGATTGCGCGTATCGATAAAATCGTCAAAGACAGCATTCGCGCCGGTGCGATACTTGCGACCGGCGGCACCCACGAGGGTCCCTATTATAAGCCTACGGTTCTTGCCGACGTTCGTGCCCACATGCCCGCTTACGATCTCGAGATATTTGGTCCGGTCGCACCAGTCGTCATCGCGGAGGACGAGGCGGATGCAGTACGCATCGCGAACGACACTGAATACGGTCTCTCAGGCGCAATCCAGACAAGTTCCCTCGAGAGAGGCTTGCGGGTCGCGCGTCAAATTCGTTCCGGACTTGTTCATATCAACGATCAAACTATCCACGACTTTGCGGACATACCTTTCGGCGGAATGGGTGCCTCCGGAAATGGCTCTCGATTCGGCAGCTTGACGAATTTGGACGAATTCACCCAATGGCAGTGGATGACCATTGGCGGCCGTCCAGCACGTTATCCCTTCTAGCGACATGCATTCGATTGGCAGACATTGTGTGCGTGTGTGCGCACGCCACTCGCCACATAAGAACGGCTCGCGCCGTACCTATTGGTAGTCGGGAGGTTCGCGAATGTCCGAAGATGTATTTGTTCTATCCAGCCGGCGCACACCGATCGGTGCATTTCAAGGCTCTCTTGCATCCGTTGGAGCACCAGCCCTGGCGTCCGTAGCCATTCGCGCGGCCATCGCCGATGCCCAGCTTGAGCCGGAAGATATCGATGAGGCATTTCTCGGCTGTGTGCTCTCTGCCGGCATCGGCCAGGCTCCCGCCCGGCAGGCTGCCCTGGGTGCCGGCGTTCCAAGCACCGTCCCGTGCACAACGATCAGCAAGGTCTGCGGTTCGGGCATGAAGGCCGTCATGATCGGCGCTGACACCATTCGTTCAGGCGCGGCCGGTGTCGTTCTCGCCGGAGGAATGGAGTCAATGACGAATGCCCCCTATCTGCTCGCGAAGGCCCGCTCAGGGTATCGCATGGGTCACGCGGAACTGCTCGATCATATGTTCCTGGATGGGTTGCAGAACGCCTCCGATGGCAAACTGATGGGACTATTCGCGGAGGCGACCGCGCGCAAGTATGGATTCACACGTTCTGATCAGGACGCCTACGTTAAGGAGACCATCGCCCGAGCACGCTCCGCGTACGGCTCGGGCGCGTTCAATGCAGAACTGGCGTCGGTTGCCGTGAGGTCACGAAAGGGCGACTACATCGTCACGGAAGACGAAATTCCAGGCACCTGCGACCCCGCGAAGCTCGAAAGACTCAAGCCCGCATTTGACAAGGACGGAACAGTCACTGCTGGAAGCTCGTCTTCCATTGCCGACGGAGCGGCAGCGATAGTCTTGGCGGGAACGCAAAGCATTGAGCGTCTGAAGCTCAAGCCGATCGCGCGACTGGCCGCCTCCGCCGGCCATGCGCATGCCCCCGAGTGGTTCACGACGGCGCCCGTTGGCGCCATTCGAAGAGTGTTGGATCGGGCGGGCTGGCAGGCAGATTCCGTTGATCTATTTGAGATCAATGAAGCATTTGCGGTGGTTACGATGGCTGCAATGCGCGATCTGGCGCTGGACCCGAAGCGAGTCAATGTCAATGGCGGGGCATGTGCCCTGGGACATCCCATCGGCGCCAGTGGAGCGCGCATAATCACCACGCTGATACATGCTCTGCGCGCGCGAAGTCTGACACGCGGTGTGGCGGCCCTGTGCATCGGCGGCGGCGAGGCGACGGCCGTCGCCATCGAAATTCCCGGTTAACCGGATTGATGTTCGGGAGTCAGTGGCAACGCACGAAATTGCACCTGCTCGGTGCGACACGCGATTTTGATGGCAATCTCGTGAAGGGCGCGCGCTGCGACCGACAGCTCGCCCTCCCGTCGCGTGACAATACCGACACTTCGTTCGATGGTCGGCCCGCGCAACGGTACGCAGCGCACTCCAAGCAACCTCATCTGCCGCGCACACAGGTTCGGCACCGCGCTCACGCCCAGGCCAGTGGCAACCAATGCACCCACGGTGGCCAGTTGATGGCACTCCAATGAGACCGTGAGCTCCAGACCGCTCTGGCTGAGGCGCTTTTCCATCATGCTGCGAACCATGGAGGGTCGTTGAAGAGCAATGAATGGCTGGACCAGCAGCTGAGGCCAAGAAACCCCGCGGACTCCCTTGAAGGCTTCACGACGCGGCAGTGCGGCGACAAAACGATCGAGGAACAAGGGGGTAAATTGAAGCTCTTCCACAGTTTCCGGTTCAAACCCGATGCCAAGTTCGACTCGTCCGGTCTTGACGAGATTGAGTACATCCTCATGGATGACATCGAGGATGGCGACATCCACGTTCGGATAGCGCCCGCGATAGGCCGCCAGTACCCCCGGGAGCACATTCGCCGCAAAGGATGGCATGGCTGCGACAGTGACGTGCCCGCGTTGGAGGGTGAACCGCTGCCGCAGCATCTGCTGCGTATTCTCCCAGTCGGCTAAGAGTTGGCGAGCCCGGGGCAACAGCAAATCCCCTTCAGGAGTGAGCCGGACGCTTCGCGTCGTGCGCATGACCAACCGCCCGCCCACCTCTTTCTCCAGCGTCTTGAGAGACAAGCTCAGCGCTGGTTGCGACAGGTGCACCCGCCCCGCGGCCGTGGCGAAGTTGAGGGTTTCGGCCAAGGCGACAAATACCTGTAGATGCTTCGGGGTCATTCATTTACTTTATAAATGAATATGACATTTTTTCCAAATTCTTTATCGCAACACCACCGTTTACCATTGCGCCTCTCAACCGGGGCGATCCAATGGCAGGCTTCGACAAGCGGGTGCACACCTACGCACAGGCATTGGACGGGCTCGTCACTGGCATGACCGTGATCGCGGGCGGATTCGGCCTGTGTGGAATTCCCGAAAATCTGATCGACCGAATCCGAGACATGGGCGTCAAGGATCTCACGGTGGTTTCCAATAACTGCGGTATCGACGGATTTGGTTTGGGTCGGCTGCTGGAAGGTCGCCAGATCCGGAAAATGGTCTCCTCTTATGTCGGCGAGAACGCCCTCTTCGAGCAGCAGTTGCTGAATGGCGAGCTTCAGGTGGAGTTGGTGCCCCAGGGCACGCTGGCGGAACGGATCCGTGCGGGCGGTGCCGGTATTCCCGCCTTCTATACCGCCACTGGTGTCGGAACCCTTGTCGCCGACGGTAAGGATGAGCGCGTATTTGATGATCGTCGCTACATACTGGAACGGGCGATCACGGGCGATTTCGCCATCGTTAAAGGCTGGAAGGCGGACTGGTACGGCAACGTCATTTATCGCCACACCGCGCAGAATTTCAATCCAATCGTCGCAACGGCCGGGCGCATTACGGTGGTGGAGGTCGAGGAGATCGTCCCGCCGGGCGAACTGGCGCCCAGCGCGATTCATACTCCGGGTATCTATGTCGATCGGCTGATTCAAGGCTCTTTTGAAAAGCGGATCGAGAAGATCACGACTCGCGAAACCTAGGAAGCGACATGGCCCTCACCCGTGAACAAATGGCCCAGCGCGCGGCCCGCGAATTGCGGGACGGCTACTACGTCAATCTTGGCATCGGAATTCCCACGCTGGTGGCCAATTACATCCCAAAAAACATGGATGTGATGCTGCAGTCAGAAAACGGTCTGCTCGGCATGGGAGCATTTCCAACACCTGACGCCGTCGATGCCGACATGATCAACGCTGGCAAACAGACGGTCACCGCTCGCATTGGGGCCTCTATTTTCTCTTCCGCTGAGTCCTTCGCCATGATCCGCGGCGGACACATTGACCTCACGGTCTTGGGCGCCTTCGAAGTGGACGTCCAGGGCAACATTGCCTCGTGGATGATCCCCGGAAAGCTCGTGAAGGGCATGGGCGGGGCCATGGATCTCGTCGCGGGTGCCGACAACATCATCGTGCTGATGACCCATTTCTCGCGCGACGGCGAGTCAAAGCTGTTGCCGAAATGCACGCTGCCACTCACAGGTGTGGGATGTGTGCGAAGGATCATCACCGATCTAGGCTATCTGGAAATCCATGACGGCGCATTCGTGCTCATTGAGCACGCGCCAGGGGTGAGCGTGGAGGAAATCCGTGCCAAAACCAGCGGCCGGCTCGTCATTCCCGCTGATCTGCACGAGATGACGTTCTCCTCTTGACGAGGCCGGCCCCGCTGGTTTTGCTCGCTTGGAACCCGATCACAATGTTTTCAATCGACCGGCCGCGAGCCGGTGAACCTGGCGGTGGGTGTGCCGCTCGGCGTATCAAGCGAGGGGGGTCGCAGAGAGGCGTCGTCCTTATGGCGGATGTTCATGCAGCTACCGTCGAGCGCTTCGAGCCGGCCTCCGGTTGGGCGACATCGACGGGTTCCAGTCCGGAGTCCGTTGAGATAGCGGTCGCAGGACTCACGGCGGTGTTACATCCCGCGCCGAGCCCGTGGATTAGGACTTGCTTTGCAGGCCCAGGCCGTCATTGACGGAAGACAAAGACGTCCATAAGGACTTGGCAAAGAGCGGCAACCAGAGCGAAGCAGTTCACCTTGACCTTTCCCGGCTCACGGCTGCGTACTGCGGGGCTCAGCGCCTCAAAGGGAAGCGCTGCCCGGCGCACGTCGGGCTCATCGTGAATGAGCTCCACCAGGTGCTTCTTGCAGCCGGGTATTCTCAGGGCGATCAGCGGCGACAACCTCCTCAACCGGAGGCAGTTTGTCTGAGTCGCCCTTCTGCATCTGCGCGCCGCTAATGGTCGCATCCACACGAGCAGACGGCCGCATTTCAAATGCTACTGCCGCAGCAGGGCGCGGGTCATTAAAGATTCATTAGCGGTTGCGCCCCTGAGGATGCGCGCCGCCGCGCCGGAACCATCAGTACTTGCAGTGCCTGGCCACGATGCTCTCGGCAAGTTCCTGGCGCCCCGAGCGGGTCGTGGGCTTCAGGTCCAACTCTCGGGCGTGATCCGCCAGTGCCCCGAGCGTCAATTGCCCATTCATGATGCGGCGGCCGAGGGCGCCTCCCCAGCCTTGATAACGATCATCGCGCAACTGCGCAAGCTGCCCCTCGCTGACGACATCAGCGGCGGCGAGCAACGCCCGGGCGAGCGTGTCGATACCACCGATGTGTGCGAGATAAAGGTCCGCGGGATCCACGGACTGACGGCGCAGTTTGGCATCGAAATTGAAGCCACCAGTGCGAAATCCACCGTCCTCTATCAGCTGCATGAGTGCGGGAACCAGCTCCTGGGCGTTATTCGGAAACTGGTCGGTGTCCCAGCCATTGCGTGGATCGCCGCGATTGATGTCGATGGAGCCGAAAATGCCGTAGGCGCGGGCCGCTGCAATCTCGTGTTCGAAGTCGAGGCCGGCCAGGGTTGCGTGGTTGACCTCGAGATTTACCTTTACGTCCGCGGTCAGATCGTAGCGCTGCAGGAAAGCGTAGACGGCGGCGGCGTCCCGATCGTACTGATGCTTGGTCGGTTCGAATGGCTTCGGTTCGATCAGAATGGTGCCGTTGAATCCGATCCGGTGCTTGTGCTCGACCACCATCGTCAGGAACCGTCCGTACTGATCCAGCTCCCGACGCAAATCCGTGTTCAGCAGGGAGTCGTAGCCTTCGCGTCCGCCCCACAGGACGTAGTTCTCCCCGCCGAGCCGCTGCGTCGTCTCCATGCAGCTGCGCACCTGCGCCGCGGCCCAGGCAAAGATCTCCGGGTCCGGACTGGTCGCGGCGCCGCCGGCATAGCGCGGATGGCTGAAGAGATTGGCGGTGCCCCACAGCAGCTTGATGCCGCTGGCACTCATCTTCTGCGCGATCAGCGTCTCGATCTGGCGCAGATTGGCTTCATGCTCCTGCACGGAGCCGGCGCTGGCCATGACATCGACATCATGAAAAGTGAAGTACTTCACTCCCAGGCGCGTGAGGAAGTCGAAGGCCGCGTCGAGCTTTTCCCGGGCCATGTCCGCTGTGATCTGCGGTCCCAGCCACGGGCGCGGCAGGGAACCGGCCCCGAAGATGTCCGCTCCCGGCCAGTTGAAAGAGTGCCAATAACACACGGCCGGTTTCAGCCACTCTTCCATGCGCTTGCCGAGCACTACGCGATCCTTGTCGTACACCCGATAGGCAAACTCGCTGGTCGCATTCGCGCCCGCGAATCGCACCGGATCTACATTGGAGAAAACGCTCATGTTGGGATACTCCGCGAGGCATTGCTATTGGCCGTCAGGCCTGGCCGCCGAGTCTATTGATAGCGCTATCATCACGCAAGGGCGGCGCCCCGGGGCGGAGCCACGATGCGCAGCAATCAGGGCGGGGCCGAGGAATCGCGTTTGATCAACGCGAAGTTGACAATATGTTGTTGGGGGCCGAGCGTGCTGCCGTTGGCGCGCAAACGGATCTCCTCCAGCAGCATTTCAATTGCCTTGCGGGCCATCGCCGCCACGGGCTGGCGAATGGTGGTCAACGCCGGCCAGATGGTAGTCGCCATGGGGGTATCGTCGAAACCGACGATCGTCAGATCACGCGGCACGTCCAGGCGCAGGCGATGCGCCACGGCGATGGCCGCGGCGGCCATATCGTCGTTACTGGCGAAAATGGCGCTGGGACGCTGCGGTGCCGCCAGCAGCTGTTCCGTTGCGAGCAGCCCCGAGCGATAGGTGAATGCGCCCTGTTTGACCCAGTCAGGACGCGGTTGCAAACCACGCTCGGCCAGTGCCGCAACGAAGCCCGCGTAGCGTTCAGCACTCGCGGTCTGATTGGCGGCCCCGAGTATGAAGCCGATTTTCTGGTGGCCCAGCGACAATATATAGCGGGTCATGGCCGCGGCGGCCTCAAAGTCGTTGATGCGAACCGAGAGGCCCTCGGCGGTCGGACGACCGGTTGCCACGGCCACGAATGGCTCGCGCGCCGCACGCAGCGTATCCAATGCCGTCTTCGAATCGGACAACGGCGGCGGCAGGATGATGCCGCCCACGCCCTCAGCCAGCAGTTTCGCAATCACGGCGCGCTCATTGCGCGTCCCGCACTTCTCCAGCAGCACCTGGCAGCCCGCTTGACTGCTTTGTTCCAGCACGCCGACCAGCAGTTCATTCATGTAGGTCGCGCTGGGATTGTTGTAAAGCAGCCCGATGTGGACCGTGGATGCCTTGGCCAGATTGCGCGCGGCGACATTGGGCGAATAGCCTAATTTCTCGATCGCAGTTTGTACGCGCGCGCGCGTTTCGGCGCGGACCTTGGCATCCCCGCTCAGGACACGCGAGACCGTCATTGGCGAGACGCCAACGTGCTTGGCAACCTCATGCATGGTGACCGCGTCACGGCGGCGGCGGCGGGTTTTCTTCACGGGACTCCTGCTGGTTCGGGCGGCTGCGGCGGTCATCAGTTCCCGCCAGGGCCAGCACGCCCGTTCGATTCTATAGGCGATTGTCCCTAAATGGCTCGGCTTTGCGCGCCAATGGGACTTTCAACCACCACTGCCTACCGGGACGCCGGGAGCTGGGGCGCCGGGAGCGGCGGCATGGCGCCGCGGCGCAACGCCGCGAGCCATTGCTGGGAGCGCTCGGCGTAGGGACGCTGCTGTTCGGGGGTCGCGAAATTGTTGTGAGGCGAGTCCACCATCGGCACCGCCTCCTTGGGAGCCGTGATGCGGTTGAAGGCCGTCCAGATGCCCGCCGGCGGCGCGGTAGTGTCCGTAAAGCCCATGGCCACCAGGGTCGGAGCGTGTATGCGCGCAGCACAATTCACGGTGTCGAAGTAGCGCGCGGTGCGCAGGGCCCGGGCATTATCGGCGGGCCAGTTCGGATAACCGGTCAGGCGGCCATGCGCCTGACCATTGGCATCTGCTCCGGAGGGTTCGTTGACGATTACGGCGGTGACTTTGGGATTAAGCGCCGCGGTACACAGACTTTGCTGGCCGCCCATGCTGGTGCCCATGACGACCAGGGTATGGCCATCCCAATCCGGTCGGCTCGCGAGGTATTCCACCGCGCGATAGTCGGACAGATACATGCGCAGAAAGTAGCTGCGGCTCCGATCCTCACGCCCGATGGTCTGGTATCTCTTCAGTTCGGCCGGCAGTGCATCGTAATAGGACTGTGGCTGAGTGGGCAGTACATCGTGCGGTTCAACGTTCAACGCCAGCCAGCCCTCGGCGGCCCGATCCGTCACCCACTGCCGCTGCAATGGATAGGGCCCGCCTGCGTACTGCAGAATGAGCAAGGCGGGATGGCGACCCGCGCCCACGGGCCGCGCGATCTGGCCGTGAATGTGGGCGCCGTCTATGGTGCGCATCACGATGGTCGCGTATTCGACGCCCGGCGTAGCACTCGGCGCCGGGGTGAGGACCGGCTCGACCGGCACCGCTGCAAGTAGCTGCAGCTTTGCCCGCCAGAAGGAATCGAAGTCGGCCGGTTCCGGCACCGACGGACGCATTCGTTCAGGGGCGACCGCGGCACCGAGCAACAGGGGCGGCGCGCCCTTGTGCGGCATGGCGATTTCGACGTACAGCATTTCGGGCCGCGCTGCTTTGACTTGGATGCGCGCGACATTGGCCGCAAAATGCAGCTCGCCGCTGCCGATGACCTTGAGGCCATTCTCCTTGATGGCATAGCGGTAGCCCCGTGCGGGCGCGCCGGGTGCACGCGTAATCGACCAGCCTACCGTCTCGCCGATGCGATAGATATCGCTGTCCCGATCGCGCTTTGCCAGCAGCAGCTGCGCCGTAACGGGCGCAGCTGTCTGGGCCCATGCGCCAGCGCACATTGCACCGAGTCCTAGTGCCACCACAGCGGCGCGAAGCGCCGCGCGCCGGCCCGCGCACCTTTTGCCACTCGGGTTCATCTTCGGACTCCTTGGTCGATTGCAACGATCACTCAAACACGACGCCATGAACTGCAATTTAGTGCGCCGCATTGTAGCGCGGCGGGGTGATGGCGCGATTCATGGTAGCGCTCCCACGGAGCAAGGTGTAGCATCCCTTCGCATTGGAGGGGGGACCGGGATGGGGCGACTGTGTACGCCGATTTTGCTTGTGTCGCTGTCATGGGCGGCCGCGGCGCTTGCAGCCGACGGCCCCGCGGTGGCGCCCTACAAGGATCCTGCCGTGCCGCTGGAGCGGCGCGTCGAGGACCTGCTGGCACGAATGACGCTTGCGGAAAAGATCGCGCAGATTACCTGCATCTGGGACCACAAGAAGGACGTTCTGGACGGTGCCGGCAATTTCGATGAGGCCAAGGCCCGTGCGGCGTTCCGGGCCGGCATCGGCCAGGTGGCGCGCCCGAGCGACCTGAACGGTAGCGGTGGTGACCCGCTGCAACAGCCCTTCCGCGACGCGCGACAGACCGTGGCGCTGGTGAACGCCATCCAGCATTTCGCCCTGCAGGATACGCGGCTGGGAATTCCGGTGCTGTTTCACGAGGAAGGATTGCACGGCTACGCGGCGCGCGATGCCACCAGCTTCCCGCAGGCCATCGCCCTCGCCAGTTCCTGGGACCCGCAGCTGCTGACGCGCATCTTCGCGGTGGTTGCGCGTGAAATCCGTGCACGCGGCGTACAGATGGTGCTGGCGCCCGTGGTCGATGTCGGCCGTGACCCGCGCTGGGGCCGGATCGAGGAGACCTATGGCGAAGACCCCTACCTGGTGGGCCAGCTGGGCATTGCGGCAGTGCGCGGCTTCCAGGGTGAGACCCTGCCCCTGATGCCGGGGAAGGTGTTCGCGACACTCAAGCACATGACCGGGCACGGCCAGCCCGAAAGCGGCACCAACGTCGGGCCCGCCAGCATTTCCGAGCGCACGCTGCGCGAGATGTTCTTTCCGCCATTTGCGATGGCCATCCATTCGGCCAACGCCCGCAACGTCATGGCCTCCTACAACGAAATCGACGGCATCCCCTCGCACGCCAATTACTGGCTGCTGCACGATGTGCTGCGCGGCGAGATGGGTTTCACGGGCGCAGTGGTCAGCGACTACTACGGCATCGAGCAGCTGCAGCAACTGCATCATGTCGAACCGGACCTGATGCACGCGGCCGCCCGGGCGCTGCATGCGGGCGTCGACTTCGATCTGCCCGACGGTGATGCCTACGCCAAGCTTCCGGAGGCACTCGCCGCCGGTCTGGTCACGCAGGGCCAGATCGATGCGGCCGTGCGGCGCATGCTGCGGTTGAAGTTTCAGGCGGGGCTCTTCGAGCAGCCCTACGCCGATGCCGACTATGCGGCATCCATCACCGGCAATACCGAAGCGCGCGCGCTCGCGCTCGAGGCCGCGCGCCGGACCACCGTGCTGCTGAAGAACGATGGCGCCCTGCCCTTTCATGCTGATGCACTCAAGACGCTTGCGGTCATCGGTCCGAATGCCGCAAGCGTGCAGCTGGGGGGCTATTCGAATGTGCCGGCACACACCGTCAGTCTTCTGGAGGGCATCCGCGCCAAGCTCGGCCAACGGGTGCACATCGTCACCGCGGAAGGCGTACAGCTGACGGCCAAGGGCGACTGGTATACGGACGAGGTACAACCGGCCGACCGTGATGCCAATCTGCGCCGCATCCAGCAGGCCGTGGCCGTGGCGCGCGACGCCGATGCGGTCGTGCTCGCCATTGGTGGCAGCGCCGCGACCAGTCGCGAGGGCTGGGCCGACAATCACCTCGGCGACCGTGACAGCCTCGGGCTCGTGTCCCAGCAGGATGAGCTGGCGCAGGCGATCTTCGCGCTCGGCAAACCCGTGGTCGTCGTCCTGATCAACGGGCCACCGCTGTCCGTTCCACAGATCGTCGCCAAGGCGAATGCGCTCCTGGAGGCCTGGTACCCCGGCCAGGAGGGCGGTGCCGCGCTTGCCGATATCCTGTTCGGCGACAGCAATCCCGGCGGCAAACTGCCAGTCACCATTGCCCGCTCCGTGGGGCAGCTGCCGATGTTCTACAACCAGAAGCCCAGCGCGCATCGCGGCTACCTGTTCGACACGAAGGAACCTCTGTTTCCCTTCGGCTATGGACTGTCGTATTCCACTTTCGAGGTCGGGCCGCCGCAGCTGTCGGCCTCCCGCATCACGGCGGCCCAGTCGGTGGGTGTTGCGGTGAATATCCGCAACACCGGCAAGGTCAGTGGTGATGAAGTGGTCCAGCTTTATCTGCATGAAATGACGGCGCCGGTCACCCAGCCCATCAAGCAACTGAAGGGATTCCGCCGGGTCACGCTGGCGCCCGGTGCGAGCACGACCGTGCACTTTACCCTTGATCGCGCGGCCTTGAGCCTTTGGGATGAGCACATGCGGCACGTGGTCGCGCCCGGCAGCTTCGAGATCATGGTCGGACCGAACTCAGTGGACCTGAAAACGGCGCTGCTCGACGTCAGCCCCGAATCGACAGTCCCGGACGGGCGACCCCCGCCGTGAAACCTACTCGCGGGGACGCCGGCGGTGGTGGTACGAGACCCCCAACTCGTACGCAACCGCCGCCGGCGTCCGCCGGCGACCCGCTGCAGGAGACTCAACCGCGATGAAACGCCGCACGCTGATGCAATCCCTCACCGCGTTCGCCGCGATGCCGCTGGAGGTCCTGGTCCGACCGGTGGCCGCCCAGGGGACGGCGCCGCTCCCAGCGGCCGCTGCGCCGAAACCGGTGGCATTCCCCAAGGGATTTCTCTGGGGCGCCGCCACTGCTGCTTACCAGGTGGAGGGCGCCTGGAATGAAGATGGCAAGGGGGAGTCCATTTGGGACCGCTTCAGTCATACCGCCGGCAACATAAAGAATGGCGCCACCGGTGATGTTGCCTGCGACAGCTATCACCGCTATCCCGACGATATCGCGCTACTGAAGCAGCTGAATCTGAAGAGCTACCGCTTCTCGATCGCGTGGCCGCGCATCCAGCCTGCGGGCCGCGGGGGTGCCAATGACCGCGGCCTCGATTACTACAAGCGGCTGACGGATGCGGTGCTCGAAGCCGGAATACGGCCACTGCCGACTCTCTATCACTGGGACCTGCCGCAGTCGCTGGAGGATGCCGGCGGCTGGCCGAACCGCGACACGGCCGCCCGTTTCGCCGACTACGTCGGCATAGTCGGGCACGCCCTTGGGGACCGGCTGCCACAGTGGACTATCTTCAACGAACCGAAGACCTTCACCGGCGTGGGTTACTGGAATGGCCGGCATGCCCCTGGCCGACGCGATTGGCGCGCATTCCTCAAGGCTACGCATTGCGTCAATCTTGCGCAGGGGATGGCGTTCCGCGCATTGAAGGCGATCAACAGCCGGTTCTCGGTGGGCAGCGCCTTTGATGTTGCTCCGATGTTTCCGGCGACGGCCGCGTACCAGGATGTCGCAGCAGCGGAGCGCTGGCACCGCTTCCAGAACCTATGGTTCGTCACCACCGCCCTGCACGGTCACTACCCCGAAGGGGTATTGCCGGCGGAACACCAGGAGGAACTGCTCGGGTTCCGCCAGGGCGATGAGCGTCTGATGCGCGCGCCGCTGGATTACATGGGACTCAATTATTACTCACCGTGGCTGGTGCAGCATTCAACGGCTGCCGACAGCGCGATCGATGTGCAGGTGAGTGGCCAGTGGGCGACGGCGCCGGTCAAGACACCCAAAACGGATGTCGGATGGGATATCTACCCGCAGGGATTCCATCAGATCCTGGTGCGGATGCTGCGCGAGGCCGGTCCGTTGCCTATCGAGATCACCGAGAACGGCGCCGCATACAACACCGCGCCGGATGCGCATGGCCAGATCC
>Ga0182030_10009723_pt1 | contig 19655 bp, 19 predicted proteins | sample 812S3MmetaG_FD_121299 | JGI IMG/M metagenome (GOLD analysis project Ga0182030, IMG submission 121299) | Permafrost microbial communities from Stordalen Mire, Sweden - 812S3M metaG (Illumina Assembly) | ecosystem: Environmental > Terrestrial > Soil > Wetlands > Permafrost | place: Sweden... | reverse complement strand
TGGAGTAGCGCAACAGGGGAATGTCGAGCCAGCCGCAGCGGCGAGGCCGGCCGGTGACCGCGCCATATCGTTACCGCGCGCCCGCAGATGGTCGCCGACTGCTTCGTGGATTTCGGTTGGGAAGGGTCCCTCGCCCACGCGCGTCACGTACGCCTTGGTCACGGAGATCACGGTGCCGATGGCCGTCGGTCCCACGCCGGTACCCGTCGCAGCGCCGCCTGCGGTTGCCGAAGACGAGGTCACAAACGGATAGGTTCCGTGATCGATGTCCAGCATGGTTCCCTGTGCGCCCTCGAACATGACGCTGCCGCCTTCGGCCAGAATCTTGTGCAGCATGCGCCCGGTGTCGGCCACAAACGGGCGCACCTGCTCGGCTGCCGCGGCATATTCGTCGTACATTTTCGCCGGGTCCAGCGGATCGGTGCCAAACAGCGCATGGGCAATGGCATTCTTCTCGCCGCAAGCCGCATCAATGTGGGTCTTCAAGAGCTCCGGCCGGAGCAGATCCACGACGCGCAGACCGCTGCGCGCCATCTTGTCTTCATAGGCCGGCCCGATGCCCCGGCTGGTGGTGCCGATCTTCTTGCGTCCCGGCGCGCTTTCGGCGGCCAGTTCGATCATGCGATGGTAAGGCAAAATGACCTGCGCGCGGTTGGACACAAAAAGCTGCTCGTCCACGGCCACACCCAGGTCGCGCAGTTTGGCTACTTCTTTGAGGAAGGCGATCGGATCCAGCACCACGCCGTTGCCGATGATGCCCCGGCAGCCCGGCCGCAGCACGCCGCAAGGAATCAGTTGCAGCACAAACTTGTGCTCGCCGATGACGACCGTGTGCCCGGCGTTGTGTCCGCCGGCATAGCGCGCAACGGCGGTAAACCGCTCGCTCAGCACGTCCACGATCTTGCCCTTGCCTTCGTCGCCCCATTGGGCACCCAGCACTACCGCCGTCTTTGCTCGCATGTTCAGTCCGCTTCCCTGATGATGAGGTTCTGAATTCATGAAAATGTAGGAATTGTCATCCGGGGCGCAGCACAGTCGAAAACCCTGTGATCCCATTCCCAGACGAGCAGACCCCCGAAGGCCCACACCATTTTCGATGATAAACCCTGGGTGGATTTGCCGTTCGCCCAAGTCGGCCGGGCGCCGGGGCAATCGCAGGAACGACAGATAACTGCTGGCGGAGGCTCGATTCGCCCCTCCGGGGCGAGCGGCATTTGATAGACCAGGTTCCCAGGGGTGCGCTTCGCTTCCCCTGGGCTATCATCGACCCCCCAACGGGAGAAAAGTCGGCTGTTCGGGACCCCTACCGGGAGAAAAGCCGGCTACTCGGCCGATCAAAACGAGACCGGGAACCAATGATGTAAACAAGATTCGTTCATGTGATTGCGCTGGGCCAAGCGCCGCGGGAATGTTGCTTCCCTGGTGCACTTCGGCCCAGGGTTCGAACGAAAGTCACCGCTTGCGCGACTATGGGAGCGAGTTTGGCGTCTAATTGAGTGAGATGAGTACAGTCGCGTTTGTTCGCCCTCTTTTCGGCCAGAATTCCAAAACCGCTGCGAACGAGCAGGTGCGGCAGGAGAGCCTCGCCATTTCCCAGGGGCTGAAGCGCCAGGACCCGGGGCTGCTGGACGAGCTGATCGTTCGCTACCAGCACCGGCTGCTGCGCTATCTGCTTTATTTGACCAGCAATCGCGAGATGGCCGAGGACCTGTTTCAGGAGGTCTGGATGCGGGTGATGGTGCGTGGCGCCCAGTTCAATGGCAACGCCCGCTTCGACACCTGGCTGTTTACCATTGCACGCAACCTGGTGATCGACCAGCGGCGCAAGCGGACCATGTCCAGCCTGGACGAGTTGGTTGAGGGCAACGGCGACGACGACCGGCCCATGAGTTTTGAGGTTGCCGGCGACGAGCCCAGTCCGTTCGACCGGTTTTCCAATCTCGAGGACCGCGAACAGATTGCAGCCGTGTTGCTCGAAATGGACACGCTCTACCGCGAGGTGCTGGTTCTCCGATTCCACGAGGAATTGTCCCTGGAAGAGATCGCCAAGGTGACGCGCGCTCCGCTTTCGACCGTGAAATCAAGACTTTATCGTGGATTGGCCGCGATCAAGCCTAAGCTGGAGCGCAGCCGCATGCGTCGCCAGGAGACGGTGTGAAGACACTTGGGCCGGACACTTGCGGTGCGGCCGCCAAAGACGGTCCGAAGCCTGAACCCAACGCCGAATCGAGCGCTGAACGCGACCTGGTTTCTGCCCTGGCTGGGTCCCAAGCTAACCGTGAACGTGCCGTGGCCCATCGCACGCGGCGCGTCGTCATTGCCTCGCTGGGCGTCATGCAGGAGCAGAAGGCGGGGCGCAAGCGAGCCCGTGCCCTGGCGATGGCGGCTACCCTGGTGGTCATCTTGGTGCTTGGCCCGCTGGTGTGGTGGGCTGGCGAAACGCTGATCGAGGAAGAGCATTTGAGCGGGCTGACGGGCCAGTTGAGCTTGTGGATTTTCTTCCTTGGCGCGGCGTTGCTGGCCTCGGCGGTGCTGGCCGGATGGTTACGGCGCAAGCCTTGAAGCGCCACCCGCCGCAGGGCTACCTCTGGTCCCGGCAAAGCGAGCGCTAAGCACAATGTTGCCAATCGAGACGAGGAGTGCTTCTGCCTGCGGCGGGACAATTTGCGCACAATGAACTGCGCCAAGAGGCAGGCAGGCATACTATGCAATTGGATCGATGACGACCTGAGTGGCGGACACCACTTGCTTTTCAAACCGGGAGACTGTCTAGAACGAGAAGTTCCTCTCTGCCGATAGAGTCCACGGCGGTGCGCTGTCGGAGGTTTTGATGCAATCAACGGCAGAAAATGAAATTGCCAATCAAGGCTGGGCGGCGTTTTTGGCTCAGGTCAACGAGTTGAAGGATGCGGTCACAACCGGGGACCTGAAGCGGCGGCTGGTTGCTGACGGCGACTCTGGCGAAGTCGACAGCGCGTGCCACGCCATCAACCAGATTCTGGACACCATCACCTTGACGTTTGATCGTGCCGTAACGTCGGTTGACAACATGAGCATCGGACGCATTCCGCCCCCGTTCGAGGATGGATTCCCGGGCGACTTTCGCCGAGCCAGGAATGTCTGCAATCACTTCATTGACGTAATCAACCGACGCAACATCCAAATTGCGAAGATGACAGAAGCCGCCGCGCGCGGCGATCTGCATGTGCGCGCCAATGTCGAGGAATTCACGGGCGCCAACCGCCGCATCTTCGAGGGTTTCAACTCGATGTTCGATGCATGGCTGGCGCCGGTTGCGGAAATCGAACGCGTGTTGACGGCGCTGGCGCAGATGGATCTGACGGCACGGGTGGACGGCCACTACGACGGCGAATACCAGCGAATTGCGACACTGCTGAACACGGTTTGCCTGAAACTCACTAAGGAGGTTCAGGAAATCATGCAGCATACGACGGTGATGGCGTCGACCTCCGGAGAACTGACAGCGATTACGAAAGAGCTGTCGCGCGGCGCCGACGAGACCAGCCGCATGGCTGCCTCGGCGGCAAAGACGAGCGAGACAGTTTCCGAAGGGCTCAGCGCGGTCGCGGCCGGATCCGGCGAGATGTTGAGCTCAATTCGGGAGATTTCAGCCAACACCGGGAACGCATCGACCGTTGTGCAGACGGCCGTCACGGCAGCCGAAAGCACGACACAGAGGATCAGCGACTTGGGCCGCTCTTCTGAACAGATCAGCAAGATTATCAAGACCATCACCCGCATTGCTCAGCAAACCAACCTGCTGGCGTTGAATGCCACCATCGAGGCGGCTCGCGCAGGGGAAGCGGGCAAGGGCTTTGCGGTGGTTGCCACCGAGGTGAAAGAACTGGCCAAGGAAACAGCGAAGGCCACGGACGAAGTGAGCAAAAGCATCGAAGACATCCAACGCAATACGCGTGAGAGCATTGCCGCCATCGCCGGCATCGCAACCGTGACCAGGGAAATCAGCGGCATCACGCAGACCATTCGGGATTCGGTCGAAGGGCAGGCCGCGATAACCAACGAGATGGGTCGCTTTGTCTCCGACGCTGCGCAGACCGCTTCAGCGATCGCCAAAGAGATGGGCGGGCTTGCCGAGGCTGCGCGCGGCACCAGCGCCAGTGCGACGCGTACCGACTCCTCCATCGCGGACCTGAACAAGGTCCTCGCACAACTGAGAACCTTTGTAGCGCTGTTTAAAATCTGAAGATTTTATGGTTGTAGCTCTGCGACCGCTCGGCCTGCAACCACCTAGATAGATCACTCGCGCGGTACAAGAAACCAGGCGGGGCACGCGTCCCCAGATAAGGACTGACCGCATCCTCTTGCCGCGGCCCCAGAAGCAATGGAGAAATATCACAATGCCTATCTCTAAAGCACCCAATCGTTGGATCGTCGCGTTCGCCGGCGTCCTGATGCAAGTCGCACTCGGATCGGTTTATGCGTGGAGCGTCTTCCGCACGCCCTTGATGCGCCAGTTGCATGCATCCATCTCCGAGGTCAGCCTGACCTTCACCATTGCTATCTTCACCCTGGGCTGGGCCGCTTTTGCCGGCGGTCTATGGATGCGCGCCAAGGGCCCCCGCGTGGTTGGCCTCACAGGCGGACTGCTCTACGGACTGGGAGTTCTGCTGGCAAGCTTTTCAGGGCACGGCCTATGGGTTCTCTATTTGACCTATGGCGTGTTGGGCGGGGCGGGCATCGGCTTGAGTTACATTGTGCCCATTGCGACGCTGGTCAAGTGGTTTCCCGATCGCCGCGGATTCATTACCGGCGTGGCCGTCGCCGGGTTCGGCGCGGGAGCACTGGTTACCGCGCCCATCGCCACACGGCTTATTCAGCTTGTTGGCGTTTTGCAAACTTTTGCCTGGCTGGGCTGCGCTTCGCTGGTGCTGGTGATGGGATCGGCCCTGCTGATGCGGGAACCGCCGGTGGGCTGGAAGCCGGCTGGCTGGCATCCTGCCGCTGGCACTGCGGCCGTTGTGGCTCAGAGCTATACGCTGCGCCAGGCGCTCTCAAGCTGGCAATGGTATGCACTGTGGGCTGTACTGTTCCTCAACGTCTCGGCGGGAATCTCGATTATCAGCCAGGCTTCACCGATGGTGCAGGAGATTACGGGCGTGAATGCCGGCATTGCGGCAACCATGGTTGGCATCATCTCTCTGGCCAATGGAGGAGGGCGCTTTCTTTGGGCTTGGCTCTCCGACGGCATTGGGCGGCGCTGGGTATTTCTGGCCATGTTTGTTTTGCAGGCGGTGCTTTTTCTGCTGCTGCCGCGAGTCCACTCCTTTGGGCTGTTCACGGCGCTGGCTTGCGTGATCCTGCTCTGCTACGGCGGCGGATTCGGCACCATGCCGGCCTTCTGCGCCGACTACTTTGGACCGCGCGATGTGGGCGCGATTTATGGGCTGATGCTGACGGCGTGGGGATGCGGAAGCGCCCTGGGCCCGATTCTGATTGCGCATGTGCGCCAATCCACAGGCAGGTATGAGCAGGCATTGCTGACGCTGGCCGCCCTGATGGCGTGCGCCGCAGTGATTCCGTTCTTCCTGAGGGCCCCGACTCGCGCCGGAGCGGCCGGTCCGACGGATTCAGGAATGACTCTCCTTCCCGACGCTGCCGATCTCAAGGTGAAGCCGGGATTGGTGTGACGTTCAAACGTGCCGGCCAAGCGAAATGCGCGGCTGAAGAATGCAATTGCCAGTCTGCGGGTGGTTCTGAGGGCCGGGAGGCCCTCAGGACAGCCGCTCTGGAGAGCGGCGCTACGGTTAGTGGCGACCGTTGAGAAACGCTAGCAACTCGGATGTGGGTTCTTGAACACGATCTCGATCGGCAGCCAGTCGGTCAGACGCTTTGAGTCGATTTCCGCATCCCCCGCCTGGCTGGAGAGCGACGACCGGGCCAGCGCCACGGATAGCTTGATCTTGCCCTTCACGCAGTATGCCCCAAGGTACCTCGACAATTCCTTGTCAGCCGCGGCCAGGTAGTCAGCGGGAATCGCGCCCGCCGCGCCCGAAATATCAACCGGAGCCATGACCATCTGGTTCACCATTGGCCCGCGCTTGGAAACTGTTGCCGTGTCGAACCGCACCACGAGGCTGGCCCTTTTCTCCACCAGCTTCGGATTCGCCGTGTAATTGATCGCCGGAATGGTGATTCCTGCCGGGTTTGGTTTTGCGGGCGGCGCGCCAAACGCGATGTGATACGGCGGACCTACCGGTTTCGGCTTGGCGGCAGCGTTGGAAGCCTTGTCTCCCTGATTGGCGCACCCCGCCAAAAGCGCCAATCCCCCAATCGCGATGATTCCCCCAATTGCGACTATGATGCCTCTTCTCAAGTCATCCTCCCCGTACCTATCAAACGACGTGCAAGAATAGCACTTCAGCGTCTCACTGGGACAATGGTCGCGAGCGGTGCTCAGCGCGGCGGCCAGAGTGAGACGATTTGGCCGGCGGACGAGAAACACTGATGCACCCCAAGTACATGTGTGCGGTTGCCTGATTCCGGAGCAGGGAAGTTGACAATGGAGGAGATGGGCGCCATTCAGTTCAGGTCGAAGCTCTATTCCCGTTTGTGTTGCGCAGCGCTGTTTTTTGTGGCCGCGGCAGCCTCGTTCAATGGCTACTACGACAAGTGGCACTTTCGTGAGGCCGGCACCAGCGCGTACATGCCGGGCGCCAGCCTGGATGCCATGGTGGACGGCACGGCCGCGCGTCCGTATGTTTACCGGCAACTGCTCCCCATGGTGGCAACGTGGATTGATGCGCGCGTGCCGGAGAAAGCCAAAGACGCGCTGTACGCAACCAGACTCTATAGTGGAAGACTTTTTCGCGAGGACTTCATCGACTCGCCCATGGCGCAAGACCGGCGCTGGTTCCTGCGCTATTGGATCGTTTACGGGACTGTGTTTCTATTCGCGTGGGGCGCGGTGTTCATCATGTATCAGGCGGGAAAGGCCGCTCGATTTCCTCCCGCGGCTGCAGCCCTTGCCGCGATTGCAATGATTCTGTTCATCCCCTACTTCCTCACCAGGGGAGGCTTTTTCTTCGATTATCCGGAGTTGGCGTTTTTGGCGCTTGGGATGTGGATGGCGCTCAAGTTCGATTGGTGGTGGATGGTTCCGGTCGCAGCGCTGGCTGCATCGAACAAGGAATCTTATCTGCTCTTCATTCCGGCGCTCTATCCTCTGTTGCGGCAGCGAGGCTCCAGAGTCAGCGCCATGTTTGGGACTGGCGTTCTTGGAGCGACGTGCGCCACGGTCTATGCTCTGCTGCGCTGGCGATTTCAGGGCAATCCAGGAGGCACGGTTCAGATTCATCTCATGGAGCAGTTTCAATATATGGTGAATCCGCTCAATTTTCTCGCCCGGGAGAAGACCTATGGCGTGACCATGCTGCAGAGTTTCAATCCCCTGTTTCTGGCCTTGATCGTTTGGACTGCGTGGCGGGGCTGGCGTTCTCTTCCGAAGCCGATTCAACGGCACGCGCAGATTGCAGCCCTCATCAATCTCCCGTTGTTTCTTGTGTGCTGTGAGCCGGGGGAACTTCGCGACCTGAGTCTTATGTATGTCACCCTCCTGTTCTTGTTGGCCGCCAACCTGGCTCAGTGGATGGATGGACAAGACAAAGCCGGAATTCCGGGAGCGGCGCAGATCCGCAACTGAGGTTAAGCGGGCTGTGGCCGGCACGCCAGACCCAGATCCAGTCGGCGCAATGGTAGCCTTTCGGAATGAAGAAAAGCCTCACCACCAGCCGCCTGCTGCTGCGACGCTGGGGCGACGCGGACCGGGCGCCGTTCCAGGGGCTGAATGCGGACCCGCGGGTCATGGAGTTCATGCCCGGCCTACTGACGGCGAAGCAGTCGGACGAACTGATCGATCGCATCGAAGAACACTTCGAGCGGCACGGATTCGGCCCGTTTGCCGCCGAACTGCTCGAGGACAAAACCTTTCTTGGATACATCGGGCTGTATGTGCCGGCCTTCGATGCGACTTTCACACCAGCCGTCGAAATTGCCTGGCGGCTAAGCGCAGACCATTGGGGTCGCGGTCTGGCGACGGAGGGAGCGCGGGCCGTGGTCCGCCACGCCTTTGAGGATCTTGAACTCGGCGGTCTCGTTTCGTTCACTGTCTCTGAAAACCTGCGCTCCCGCCGGGTGATGGAAAAGCTCGGCATGATCCACAATCCGGCGGACGACTTCGACCATCCGCGCCTACCGGAAGGCCACCCGTGGCGCCGTCATGTGCTTTACCGCCTCAGCCGCGAGCAATGGAACTGCGCACGCGCCCCTTCGACCTCCTGAAAGCCCACATCTCAGGGGCGCACATCAGGGGCGCTGACCGGAGTCGATTGGGAGAGGGAAGATCTTGGAAATCCGGCGTAGCGGCTTGTTCGTCACTCTCGGGCGAGGCGGCCGGCTGGCCCTTTGGCGACGGTCTCGGCTTCAGTGCCATTGCGACTCGGTTCGGCAAGCCTCCGTTTGTTCATCTCTGCCTTCAGGCGGGCAATGATCTCCCGGGCCAGCTCCATCCGTTTCTTTTTCACCTGTGTCTCCTCTCTATGAGCAATGAGTTGGTCATGCATCTGTGGAATCCGCCCCACGGGCCGGTGTCAGCTTGAGCGCCACCAGCACTTCAAGCAGGGTTGCCGAGTTGCGGACGCTGCCGGAGAGAAGCGAAAGCGCTTCGGAAAGGGGTTCGTGTTCGTCGGCCAGCAAGTCGAGGCTGTCGCTGACCTTTCGGAGTCTTCTAGCTTCTTGCAGAATGTCGTTTACGGGCATTGGCGCACAGCCTCCCGGTAGCCTTCGAGGAAATTCGACGAGCCCGTTCGGCCCCGTCCCTCACTGCTCGCAATCCTAGGGGCCCTGGGAGCCAAGTTCTGGTCACAATGGGACATTGCAAAATGGACTTTTGATCCCGGCACCCGCGCGAATGGCTCTACATCTGGCTGCGACACGCCTGTAGGTCCGCCTTGTTAACCAAACGCAGGCGCCATTCGTTGTATGAACAGAAGGCGCTCCAAGGCGCTCTTCGCGTGAGGAAGAAAAACCCTTGAAAAATCAAATTTGCATCCGCACCTGGATTCTTCGCTCGATTGCAGCACCAGCCCTTTTGATTACCACTCTTGCTGCCGGACAAGCCCGGCCCCCCGCCCCTGTTCTGGCGGCAAGGCCAGCGCGGCCCGTTGCCTCAGCGGGCCCCGCGCTGGTGCCCAATGATCGAGATGTGGCCACGACCCAAAGAGAACTGATCAAGCTTCTGCGACTGAGCCCGACGCTGACGACAGTTGTTTCCCACGACCCGTCACTGCTGGGCTACCCGGACTATGTGAACCGCAACAACCCGCAACTGGGGCAGTTTTTGGCAGTTCACCCGGAAGTTGTTCGTAACCCCGAGTTCTACCTCTTCACCCACATGGACCAGCAGGACGGCAACCGCGATGAGGCGTTGGAGCGGGCCGTGTGGCCAGAACTGGTGCAGCCTCGGCGCGAAGACACATTTCTCGATAGCGACTTCGCCAAAGGGTCACTGCTTCTGCTGGGATTCGCGTGCTTTCTTGGCATGCTCGTCTGGTTGATCCGTCTCTTCGTTCGGTCGCGCCGCTGGGGGCGCATCTTCAAGCTGCAAAGTGAGATACACGGAAAGTTGATTGACAAGCTCAGCTCCGGGCAGGAGTTGGCGGCGTATATGAACGCCGAAGCCGGCAAGCGCTTCCTTGAAGGAGCACCCATCCCAGCGGAATTGGAACCGGAACATCGAGTGCCCGGCGCGGCAGGGCAACTGCTTTTCTCACTCCAAATCGGCATCGTGCTGGTGCTGATTGGCCTGGGGCTCTTCGGCATTCATCTTGGTGTCACTGGCAAGCAAGAGTTCCGCTCGATGGAAATCCCGGTGATGGTTTTGAACTACCTGGCCATGATGACCGGCCTGGGATTTATCCTCTCCGCAGGGGTAAGCTGGTTTCTGGCCAAGCGACTCGGTCTCATACCGGAGGGCGTACAGGCATCCAGCGAGCCTGGAGTTCAACATCAAACCGCCGCGCAGTCCGATGCGCTCTTCGATCCGCGGGAACGGCAGTGAGTTGGAAGGGCCGCATCCCCCTTGAAAAAGCCTATGACGTGGGAATCCATACTTCCGAATGCTTTGGCCGGCAGCGCGCCGCGGGTAGCCGAATCGCCCATGGATAGCGATGCGTTCGCCGGGTTCTACGAGCGTTCGGCACGGTCGCTATGGGCTTACCTGGCCCGCGTCGGGCAAGACCCGGCGCTGGCCGATGACCTGATGCAGGAGAGTTATGTGCGCTTCCTTTGCGCCGCGTGGCCCGAGTCGCATCGGGAAGAGGGCGAAGTGGCGGCTCGGCGCTACCTGTTCCGCATCGCCACAAACTTGCTGCGCGACCACTGGCGCCGTCCGCGGCAGGCCTCCATTGATGACATTCCGGAAGAGTTCTTCGCCGCGGCTGGCGACTCGGCGCAGGCTGACTCACGAGCCATGCTGGGACCGGCCATGGCGCAGATGCGCCCCAGGGAGCGGCAGCTACTTTGGCTGGCGCACGCCGAGGGCTATTCGCACCGCGAGATCGCCGAAGTGACAGGACTGGGCTCGACGAGCATTCGCCTGCTGCTGTTCAGGGCGCGACGCAAGATCGCCCGCCTGCTACGCGAACAGGACCTGAAGCCAAGGAGAGAGCTATGACCCTGCGCCCCTGCACCTGCGAGAAAGAAGTCACCGAACTGCTGGCGCGCGGCCAGCGGCCCGAAGCCTTCACGCCGGAACTGCGCGCGCACGTGAGTGGATGCCGCTCTTGCGGAGACCTGGTGCTGGTGACCGAAACCTTTCAGCGGGCGCGGGCGGAGGGGGCGGGACCGGCGCGACTCGCTTCTCCCGGAGCGATTTGGTGGAGGGCTCAACTGCGCCGCCGCAACGCTGCGATTGAGAGAGTCAACAAGCCGATCCTGGGCGCGCAGATCTTCGCCTTGGCGATCAATCTTGTCCTCGTCATTGGGTTGCTGGCCTGGCAGGCGCGGCAAGGACTGGGTTGGCTGACCTGGCTGGAACAACTACCCCAGGTGGGGTCTCTGGAACTAGGGAAACTCTGGTCCTCTGCGCTGCTGATTCCCGGCTGGAGCCTCACGATACTGATTCCAGCCGCCGCGACTGTCGCCCTTTTGAGCGGCGTGGTGGTGTATCTGGCTTCGGAAAAGCAATAGCTTTCTCCCGCGCGTCGGCGCGCGTGTTTTTGTCAGAAAACCGGGCGAAATGGTTGCCATTCAACCGGATGCAGGTGACGGGTACCGGGTGCCCCACCTTCGGCGCGTCATTGCTTTTGCGCCTAAGGTGGGATATCTACAACTACGGCCTTGTCTCTATAACTACAACTTTGTCTCTACAACTAATGCTTTGCCTCTATAACTATGGGGTCGTCCCTATCATTTCTGAAGCCAGCACAGCATCGGCGACCAAGGCCGCTTCAACCGCCGGCCGGACCGAATGCACGCGCACGATGGAAGCACCGTGCAGGATGGCTGCCACCAGCGCCGCCACACTTGCGGTCTCGCGCTCGGTGGACGGAGCATCACTCCCGCCATGGAGTGGTGCCAGCGCCCGGCCAAGAAACGATTTCCGGCTCACACCCACGAGAAGCGGCCTTCCCAACTCCAGCAACTCAGCCTGCCGGGCGAGCAAAGGGAAATTTTCTCCGTACCGCTTGCCGAATCCGTAGCCGGGGTCGAGTACGATGGCGTCAGCCGGAATGCCCACTGACGCTGCTGCGGCCAGACTCACAGCCAGCCCGTCGTTAACCTCCGCCAGCACTGCATCCGATGTGAGCGGAGGCAGCGTGCGCCACTCTTCCGGCCGTCCTCGCGTGTGCATCAGGACAACGCCAGGGCTTCCACTGCCACCATCCGCGCAAACGGCGGCCATCTCCGGGTCCCAGAGAAAGCCGCTGACGGCGTTGATGATTTCAGCACCAGCGGCCAGTGCTGCCCGCGCTGTTGCTGCCTTGTACGTGTCCACGGAGACCACTGCGTGGGGCCGCTCTCTCAGGATTCCTGCTAGAACCGGAAGAAGCCGCGCCTGCTCTTCGTCCGTACTGACTGCAGGGGCAAGTGCCGTTCCCTCAGCCCCGCCAGCGCGCGAACCCGGCCGCGTGCTTTCCGCGCCCAGGTCGAGCAGGTCGGCGCCCTCGTCCAGCAACTGGAGCGCGTGGGTCACCGCTGCCTCCTGGTCGAAGAAGCGGCCGCCATCGCTGAACGAATCGGGCGTGATGTTGACAATGCCCATCACCAGCGTGCGCCGGCCGAGTTCGAGCGTGCGGCTACGGAGTTGCCAGGAAGCGATTTCCCGCTTGAGTGCGTTCATTTTGTCGTGTTCGTCCTTGACTGAAAACGAGGGGCTGTCGTCCAAACCGTCCGAGTCCTGCAAATCTCTCTCGCCTTTCGATGGTACGCCGCAACCTGTCCGACCCCTGCTAAACTCCCTGCATGACGTACTTTCGGCGGTTTCTAGCGCTTCTTTTGGCGGGGTTTCTGGTTTCACTTGCCGGGCTGACGGCCCAAACTCCGGCACGAAGCAGCGTCCGGCCCGCGGCGCACGCAGTTCCGGCCAAGGGGCCGCTCGGCGATCGCATTCAGACCATTCTGGCCGATCCCGCACTGAGCCATGCGCTGTTCGGCATCAGTGTAACGACGCTTGAAGGGCAGCCGCTCTACGGACTAAATGAGGGCCGGCTGTTTACTCCTGCCTCGAATGCCAAGTTGTTGACCACCGCGGCCGCCTATGCCCTGTTGCCTGTGGATACCCTGACCTGGACCACGCGTGCGGTAGCCAGCGGCGAAGTCGACAGCGGGGGTGTGCTGCATGGCGACCTGATCCTGCTGGGAGCAGGCGACCCCACGCTGAGCGCGCGCCATTATCCATATCGTCCGCCGGTGCCGGCCGCTGCCGCAGCAACTCCGCTCGCGGCCACGGCAGCCAGCGAGCCTGCACCACCGCCACAAGCCATGACTGCGCTGGAGTTGTTGGCCGAGCAGGTGGAGCAGGCCGGCGTGCGCACCGTAGAGGGCGGCGTGGTGGGCGACGACAGCTTCTTTCTCGATGAGCCGTACGGAGGGGCCTGGTCCTGGGACGACCTGCAATGGAGCTACGGCGCTCCCATCTCCGCGCTCACCTTCAACGAGAACACGGTGGAACTGACGGTGACTCCCGATCCCAACGCATCCATTGGGGGGTCGGGGCCGGGCGCGACCGTAGCAACGTGGACCCCGAGCGTGGAGTACTACACGCTGGACAGTTCCATGACGCCGGCGCCCGCGGGCGAGGCCGCTCATCCCGGCCTGGAGCGACTGCCGGGCAGCATGATGGTGCGCGCCTGGGGCACCGTGCAGGCAGAGGGCTTCCATGCCGGCCTGGCGATTGAAGACCCTGCGGAGTTTACCGCTGCCGCTTTCAAGGAGGCGCTTCGGGGCCGCGGCGTCGTGGTCAACGGCGCGCCCCAGTCGCGGCACAAGTTCACCAACGGAACAGCCGATTTTGGCGGCGAGCGCGCGCAGCCGCTCAAACTTACCCGCTCAGATCTGACCACGGTGGCCGCGCCTCTTGAGAATCGCCGGGTGCTGGCTTCGCACACATCTGTTCCGGTGGCGCAGGACGTGAAAGTCATCAACAAGGTCAGCCAGAATCTGCACGCCGAACTGCTGCTGCGGCTGCTCGGCAAGACCTACGGGACGGACGGCAGCTTTGCGCAGGGAACCCGCGTTGTGCGCCAGTTTATGGTGGACGCCGGGGTCAACGACGACGATCTTTTCCTCTACGACGGCTCGGGCATGAGCTATGACGATCGAGTCGCCCCCCGCGTCTTTACGCAACTGCTGGCCTATGCAGCGCGCCAGCCGTGGGGCGCGGCATGGCGCGACACGTTCCCGGTGGCCGGCACGGACGGCACCCTGATTGGAAGGTTCCGCGACTCGCCGCTCAAGGGGCGCGTGTGGGCCAAGACCGGCACGCATAACGAAGCGAATACGCTCTCCGGCTACCTGACCGCGGCCAGCGGTAAAACGCTGGTGTTTTCCATTCTGGTCAACGGACACCGGCCGGGCAGCGACCAGGAACTGCTGGCCATCGATCGCATTGTGGAGGCCATCGCGGCAGCGGAGTAAGCCTGTATCATCAGAGCCAGATGCGTACACCTTCCCTGGTTTCTTCACGACTCGCTTCCTTTGCTGTTCTGGCTCCCGCACTGGCCGTTGCCTGCTTGGTGGGCGCGTTCTTGACTGGGTGCCGGGCGCTGCCTGCCTCAAAACCGGAGGCGATGTGGACCATGGAAGAGGCGCGCGGGGCGCAGGTGTTTCATGCGAAATGCGCCCGGTGCCACCACCCCACCACCCAGCGCCCATTGAACGGGCCGGGGTTGCAGGCGCTCACCAAGCTCAAGGCGATGCCCTCGGGCGCGCCGCCGACAGACGAACGGCTGACGCAGGTGATTGTGCGCGGCCGGCTGATGATGCCCGCCACGCAGATTACGGACGATCAGCTTCACGACCTGCTGGCTTATCTGCACACGTTATGACCGACCTATGAACAACGAAAGCAAAATCGACGCCGCGCCAGCCGAACTCCGCAAGAGTGAGTCAGAACCCGGCGCAGAATTTGCGAGGGGGCCGGGCCGCGATCTGCTCTCGCTCCCGGGGCTGGCCGCCATCGGGCTCTATCTGCTGGTACTGGCGGGAGTCATTATCCTTGGCGTGGTTGCGGGGCGACATTATCCGCCGATTTTCCTTGTCTTCGCAGCGACATTCATCGCCGCCAGCGCTGGTCTGGTGCTGCTGCTGCGCTGGGCTTGGGCGCTCGCTCTGGGCGCGGTTTTCCTGCTCTCGGGCTACAACCTGTGGATCTTCTCGACCCAGCATCAAGGCCCCGCGCTCGTGCAGGGACTGCTCAATCTGGTCTTCTTCCTCTACCTGGTGCGGACCGAAGTGCGGGATAAGCTGCGATAGGGGTTTCCAGTAGGCATTTGGCAGCATCATGGTCATCGCGAGATCGGATGGCAGGCTTAGCGATTCGTTCGGTCTGGACGCTGTTTTCGTCACTCGCATTGTAACTATTCCGTTGACTCGGGAAGCGATCGCCGCCGTCCAAAAGAGACGTTTGGCAAAACAGCCAAAGGCAGGAAATTTAAGAGGGCTGTAAATCAAATGCCACTGTCATCCTGAACGCAGCGAAGGATCTGCGGTTGTTCTTCGCGTTTCGGCCAATGCGGCCATGGGCCGATTATGATGCGACCAATGCACGGGTCCCGCTATCTCACATACTTCGTGGCGAGCCGCAGCCACATGCTCTACATCGGTGTCACAAGCGACCTTCACAAGCGTGTGTTTCAACATAAATGGAAGGAGCACGAGGGCTTTACGGCAAAGTACAACTGCGATCGGCTCGTGTGGTTCGAGGGGCATCAGGAGATTGCGACGGCCATCAAGCGCGAAAGGAGCTCAAAGGCTGGAGACGCGCACGGAAGATAGGGCTGATTGAGGCGATGAATCCGGCCTGGGAGGATCTTAGCCGCGAATGGTACGACTACGAACCTGCGGACTATCGTCGTGCCTTGGATCGAATGGATTCTTGAGAGGCAACCGCAGATCCTTCGCTTCGCTCAGGATGACACTTCTGTTGGTTAGGGCTGTAGTGCGGTGGGTAGGGGATGACAGGCTGTAGGTGGAGGATGACAGGCTGTGGGTGGAGGACGCTGGTGCCGGATGGGCATTGTGGGTGAATGGTCGCCTTACCGGAAGTTATGTTGGAGTTAGCCCGGGCGAGGCTGGGGAGATACGCACGTTCGCGGTGCTATAGTGGCTGGCATGAATCGAGCTGGAGTTATAGGTGCGCTTTGTTTTTTTGCCGCAGTGTGCGCGGCGCAAGGAACGCAACCGGAGTTTCGCGGAGGCCCGTCGCATCTGGGCGTTTACGATTCGCGGGCGCCGAAGCAGCTTGCGCTGAAGTGGACGTTTCCAACCAACGGAGCGATCTATTCGTCGCCCGCCGTGGCCGGCGATGCGGTCTATTTTGGAAGCGCCGATGGGCACCTCTATGCCGTCGATGCAGGCAGCGGAAAATTGCGCTGGAAGTTTGACGCGCATGGTCCGGTGAACTCTTCACCCGCTGTCGTCGAGGGCGTGGTCTACGTGGTGAGTCTGGACGGGAACCTCTATGCAGTGGACGCGACCACCGGCAGGCAGCGGTGGTCGTTCGCAAGCGAGGGAGAGCGTCGCTCCACCAAGGCCGGGAACCTGGGCGCGTTTCCTCCCACCGAGGTGGTGCCCGATCCATGGGACTTTTATCTTTCCTCTCCTGCCGTCGCTGGGGGAGTTATCTACTTCGGCAGCGGAGACGGGCATGTGTACGCCGTCGATGCCGCGACGGGCGCGCTCAAGTGGAAGTTCAAAACCGGCGATGTGGTCCATAGCTCCCCGGCAGTCTCCGGCGGAATGGTCTATGTGGGGAGCTGGGACAGTTACTTTTACGCACTGGATGCGGCGACGGGAGCGCTCCGGTGGAAGTTCAAGACGGGTGACGACGCCAGGATTCACCTGATGACGGGAATCCCCGGCTCGGCGGCGGTTGCCAAGGGAAGCGTGTATTTCGGATGCAGGGACGCGAATTTCTACGCTCTGGACGCTGTGACCGGCGCGTTGAAGTGGACAGTGCCGAACGATGGATCGTGGGTGATCGCCTCGCCTGCGGTCGCCGATGGGGTGGTGTATTACACCACGTCCGACAGCCACCGCTTCCAAGCCGTGGATGCGGATTCCGGCAAAATCCTGTACTGGCTGCCGACGAACATCTTTGCCTTTTCGTCGCCGGCGATTGCGGGCTCCCACGCGTATTTCGGCACGTTTGACGGGCAGTTGCACGACGTGGATTTGAAGAAGCGGGCCTATGCGAGCAGCTTTGCCACGCCGGGCTTCAAGGCCAATGGACCGCGTTTCATTGGGGCCGATGGAAAGCTGAAAGACGATATCTGGTCGGGTTCCACGGTGGACGACGCGATTGTGGCGATCCACGCGCGGTTGTTCTCGATGGGGTCCGTCCTCTCGTCGCCTGCGGTGAAAGACGGGATCGTTTACTTCGGCAGTGTCGATGGGAATCTCTACGCGGTCGGCGACTGAAGGGGCAAGGGCGCTCCTCGTGTCCGGGAGCGGCATTCCCCGTACAATAAGAGGGTGATGGAACTGGTGCAGATTTCCCCGGCCCGCAAGGCTCCGGCGCCCAAGCCCGAGTGGCTGAAGGCGCGCGCCCCGGTGGGCGAAAATTACCACGCGCTCAAGCAACTGGCGCGCTCAATGAAGCTCAACACGGTGTGCGAGAGCGCGCAGTGCCCCAATATTGGCGAGTGCTGGCACCACAAGACCGCTACCTTCATGATGCTGGGCAACCTGTGCACGCGGCGCTGCGGCTTCTGCGCAGTGCCCAAGGGGCGGCCCGAGCCGATCGATTTTGACGAGCCGCGGCGCGTGGCGGAAGCTGTTGCCGCTCTGGGTTTGGAACACGCCGTGGTCACCAGCGTCACCCGTGACGACGACCTGGTGGGGGGCGCGCGCGCCTTCGCCCTGGTGATTGAAGAAATTCACCGCCGTGCGCCCGGCTGCCGTGTCGAGGTGCTGATCCCCGACTTCCAGGGCAATCCGGAGGCAATCCGCACGGTGGTCGACGCCCGGCCCGAGGTGATGAACCACAACACCGAGTCCGTTCCCCGGCTCTATCGCGTGGTGCGCTCCGGAGCGCGTTATGAACGGTCGCTCGAGGTGCTGCGCTATTCAAAGGAGTTACGGCCGGAGGGGATCACCAAGTCCGGAGTAATGGTCGGTCTGGGCGAGGAAACTGTTGAGCTGTTGCAGGTTTTTCGCGATCTGGCCTCCGTGCATTGCGACATTCTGACCATCGGCCAGTATCTGCGCCCTTCGCGCGACCACCTGCCCATGGCCCGGCTCTACACGCCGCGCGAGTTTGCGGAGTTGAAGACGGAAGCGCTCAAGATGGGCTTCCGCCATGTGGAATCGGGGCCGCTGGTGCGGTCAAGCTACCACGCGCATGAGCAGGCGGCGTCGACGGGGCTGACGGCGGTCTGACCCGCCGGCCATCGACGAGCAGACGTAAGTATCGATTAAAACAAGTGTTATCGACAGAAAAGATCAGGAATTATGCTCACCACGAACCCGGTCTTCGTTACTCCCGGTTTGGTGGTGAGCTATCGGTGCTTGACTTGCCTTAAATCGCACGCCTAGCATCGTGCCAGCCAAATCGCTGCGACGATCAGGCCTACTTCCCTTTCACCCAGAATTGAAGAATGCCGCACCGGAGGACGGTCCCATGTCGGAGGCCGAAAAGCATGGTCTTGACCGGCCAGGGCGTCGTCTGGCTCTTGCCGCCGCGGTTGTCACAGCGGCCTTTCTGCTGTGGAAGCTTGTTCAGTTGTATTTCGGGATCGACCTTCCCGTTTTCTTCCTCTCCTATCCCGCGGTGATGCTGACGGCGTTGTATTTGGGCCTCTGGCCCGGGGTGTTGGCCACGTTGCTGGCCGCGGCGCTGGCGGACTATTGGGCTTTTCCGCCAGCCGGACAACTCAAGATCGCGCACACCTCGGACGCGGTGGTTCTGCCACTTTTTGTGGCTATCGGGGTGGGCATGAGCCTGGTGGCGGAGCGGTATCGCCGCTTTCAGCGGCGCGCCCTGGTTTTCGAACGGCAACAAGAGCTACAGAGGACCGAAGAGCGCTATCGCAAACTGTTCAGCACCATGAACGCGGCATTCTGCGTCATCGAGGTGATCTTCGACCGCCAGGGCAAGCCGGTCGACTACCTTTTTCTCGAAGTCAACGATTCTTTTGAGCGCTCCACCGGGATTGAGCAGGCGGTGGGGAAGAAAATGACGGAGATCGCTCCGCATCATGAGCACCATTGGTTCGAAATTTACGGACGAATAGCTCTGACCGGCGAACCGGAGCACTTCACCAACGAAGCCAAGGAACTGCACCGGGTTTTCGATGCCTATGCGTATCGGATTGATGACCCGCAACAGCGGCATGTTGCCATCGTTTTCGACGACATCACCGAGCAGAAGCGGGCCGAAGATGCATTGCGCGAACGCGAGGATCTCTTGCGGGAGTCGCAAAGAATTGCTGGGCTCGGCACCTTTGTTCTCGACCTTCGCACAGGGGAATGGAAGCGGTCGGAATTGTTGGACGAGCTGTTTGGAATTGACAGCAACTATGACCACTCCATAGGCGGATGGATGGCGCTGATTCATCCCGAAGACCGCGCGATCGTCGAGGAGCATCTGACGGTCGATGTAATTGGGCACGGCCAACCTTTCCAAAGGGATTACCGCATCGTTCGCCCTTCCGACCATGCGGTGCGCTGGATTCATGGCCAGCGCCGGCTTGAGTTCGACGCTGACGGCAAGCCAGCGATCCTTCGCAGCACGATGCAGGACATTACCGAGCAAAAGGAAACCGAAGACAGGCTCCGGCTGGCGGCCAGCGTCTTTTCTCACGCCTCGGAAGGCATCATGATCACCGCTGCCAACGGCACCATACTGGATGTGAACAACGCCTTCAGCCGTATCACGGGCTACAGCCGGGACGAGG
>Ga0182030_10009722_pt1 | contig 19656 bp, 17 predicted proteins | sample 812S3MmetaG_FD_121299 | JGI IMG/M metagenome (GOLD analysis project Ga0182030, IMG submission 121299) | Permafrost microbial communities from Stordalen Mire, Sweden - 812S3M metaG (Illumina Assembly) | ecosystem: Environmental > Terrestrial > Soil > Wetlands > Permafrost | place: Sweden... | reverse complement strand
TTGGGTCGCGGACAAAGGCTCGGACGTGGTGGTGCGATTTGATCCCCAGGGCCGAGTGACGCGGGTATTCGGACGCAAGCCTGAAGCATCGGATGAAAGCGCTCATCCGCTGGAGCATCCGAAACCGCCGTTGCCGGCAATCGACGGCCTGTTCCGGCAAGTCACGGACATGACCTGGGACTCGAGCGACAATCTCTATATCAGCGATGGCTATATCAACTCGCGGGTGGCCAAGTACGACAAGGACGGGAACTGGATAGGCTCGTGGGGCGAACCGGGTTCGGGCCCCGGCCAATTCAATACCCTGCACTCCATCGCCATTGATTCGCAAAATCATATCTATGTGGCAGACCGGGGCAACGTGCGCATCCAGGTATTCGACACGTCCGGCGCGCTGCTGAACACCATCAAGATCGACGCAACCGCTCCGGCCAACAGCCCCGTCTTGATCGGCAACCGGCCGACCGAGGCCAGCCCGGGGAACCTGCACCCAGGTTCGCCATGGGCGCTGTGCATTACGCCCGGACCTGTGCAGTATCTGTATGTGTCCGACGGCTATCCCGGCCGCATCTACAAGTTGTCGCTCGACGGCAAGGTCTTGGGATGGCTGGGAGGAACAGGCAGAACTCTGAAGAAATTCGGCTGGATCCACGAGATCGCTTGCCCGTCGGAAAACGAACTCTACGTCGCCGAGTTGTTGAATTGGCGCGCGCAAAAACTCACGCTTCATCCGTAACGGCCGCCGATGCGCGTGAGCGCGCATGAGCGCAATTCTTCCTGGTTGCGACTCGGCTCTTGCACTGTGCACAGAGCCGGCGCCGCCATAAGCGCCGCAGCCTCACTGAGTGCTTTCGCGCTGTTGGAACGCAAAATCAATACCCCTGCAAGGAACACCCATGCGTCCTGAATTTCAGGTTCTCGTGCTGCTGCCCGTGGTTCTTGTGGTCGTTTCGATCGTTGCCTCGCGACTCAAGACATCGCCCGCGATCCTGTTGGTGCTGGCCGGTGTGCTTCTGGCATTGACCCCGGGATTGCCCACGGTGACGCTCGCTCCGTCATTTGTGCTCCTGTTTGTGCTGCCGCCCGTCATTTATTCATCGGCCGTCGCGATGAGCTGGCGCGATTTCCGATTCAGCATCCGCCCAATATCACTGCTCGCGATCGGCTGCGTTTCCTTCACCACATGGGCGGCGGCGGCGGCGGCCCATTGGTTTTTGGGGTTGCCGTGGCCCGAAGGATTCGTATTGGGGGCGATCGTTTCGCCCCCCGATGCGGTCGCTCCGTTGGCGCTGGCGCGCAAGATGCAGTTGCCGAGGCGATTGCTCGTGATCTTGGAAGGCGAAGGCTTGGCGAACGATGCCACTGCGCTGGTTTTCTATCGCTTCGCCGTCGTTGCGGTCGGCGTCGGCGCATTTTCCTTGGGACACGCGTTGGTGAATTTTGCCGAGATCGCCGCCGGCGAAGTCCTTTGGGGCTTAAGTGTAGGTTGGGGCATTCTTAAACTCAGGCATTGGGTACGCGATCCGCGGCTCGAGATTCTACTGTCGGTGCTGACCCCGTTCCTTTCGTACTGGCCGCCCCAGCAAGCCGGCGGCTCCGGCGTGCTGGCCACCGTTACGTGCGGTCTTTACATCAGTTGGAACGGCCTGCGGCTGATCAGCGCACCGACCCGCCTGCAAGGGGTCTTCTTCTGGGACTTCCTGATCTACTGCACGGAGGGAATGCTGTTTCTGGTCACCGGCCTGCAAGCTCGCGCACTGCTGGGAGCGTTCAACACGTACGAAACGTGGCAGCTTATTCTCTCGGCTCTACTGGTCAGTGCCGTCATCATTGTCGCTCGATTTGTCTGGATGTATCCGGCGACATACCTGCCGCGCTGGCTATCGCCCGCGCTTGCCCGCGCAGATCCTGCTCCTCCGTGGCAGTGGCCATTTCTGCTGGCATACACTGGAATCCGCGGCATCGTCTCGCTCGCCGCGGCGCTCGCCATCCCGCTCACGATTGAAAACGGTCAAGCCTTCCCGCATCGCGACTTGATCCTGTTTTTGACTTACTCGGTCATTCTCGTGACGCTGGTCGGCCAGGGTCTTTTTCTGCCGGTCGTAATTCGAACGCTTGGCCTGGCGAATGCAGGCCGGAGGGAGCTGAGCATCGAAAAAGCGCAAGAGATTGCCGCGCGCCGCAAGGCAATTGAAGCGGCATTGCTGTATCTCGAGGAGGCGAACAAACAGGCTCTCATACGTGAAGATGCTCTTCAGTCGCTTCGCACCACTTACCGAGAGCGGCTCAAACACGTTGAGTCCGGAGAGAGGGGAGCGGATCTCGCGGATGCGGGCGGCGCGCATGCACATATTGCGGTCCAACTTCTCGCCGTCGAACGGGACAAAATGATAAAGCTGTACCGACAGGGACATCTTAAGGACGAGCCGCGGCGGCGGATCGAGAGGGATCTGGATTTGCGCGAGGCGGAATTAGCCAATTTGGATCTGCTCGACGATGCAACGTAGAAGGGACGCCGTAGGAAAGCCCTTACGCGAGAACTAACGCGCCGGGAATTGAGTCTCGCGGGATTCCGGCCCATTGTGGGGATAGATCCACAGGGGAAAATGTATGCAAAAACTATTCGTTTCTATGGTCGCACTGTTTGCCGTAGCTATGGTGTCGGGGTGCAACAATGCCAAGTCGCCGGACGCGGTTGCGAACGATGTCGCGGCAGCTCAAGCCAAACGGGCCACTGACGTAGCGGATGCGAAGCAGGATGCCGCAAAGGATACGGGTAAGGCGGAAGCCAAGATCGATGACAAGACCAATGATCTTAACAACACCAACGCCAAAGGCGCCTACGACATCGCCATGGCGCAGGCCGACGGCGATCATTCGGTAGCGGCTCAAAAATGCGATGCGCTATCCGGAGACGCTCAGAAAGCGTGTAAGGATCAAGCGGATGCCAAGTATGATCTCGCGAAGGCCAACGCAAAGGCGATGTTAGCCGCGCAAAAGCCGTAGTTCTCGAGTTCCGTGCCGGCTCGAATCCGCTAAGGGAGCCAGGGGATTTGCGGCCGGCCCCAGCTTAAGTCAGGGGAGACAGGCGCTTCACAAGCCGCGACCTTCTTTCGCAAGGATGCATTCGATGTGATGGGATTGCCAAAGGGCGCGCGGCTGGTATCGCTGGTGGCATTTAATCTCGGCGTCGAAGCGGGACAGTTGGCCGTGGTGCTCGCCGTCATGCCGCTGGCCTACCTGTTGCGATCCATGCCCTTCTACCGTCGCGGGGTAATGCCTTGGGGTTCTTCCGCGATCGCCTGCTTGGCGTTGGTCTGGTTCGTGCAGCGTGCGATGCTGTGATATTTTGCGGACTTGCCGCCAATTACCCAAATATTGGACACGCTGGAATCCTTTTACGGAAAGCAGCGCAACAATGCGCCGACGGACCCGTATGAATTTCTAGTGTGGTGGCACTGCGGCTATCCCGCGAGCGAAGAGCGCTGCGCCAAAGGGTGGCAATTGCTGTCCAGCCAAATCGGCGTCACGCCGAAGCATCTGCTCGCGGCAAAGACGGCGATACTGGTCGACGCGCTGCAAGCGGGCGGCATGGTTCCCAAACTTCGTGCCGCACGCCTGAAAGAAATAGCCGGGCGGGTGCAGGACGAATTCGCAGGCGATTTGCGATCCGCTCTTTCGCACCTCTCGGCGCCGCAGGCCCGCAAGATCCTAAAAACTTTTCCCGGCATCGGCAACCCCGGGGCTGACCGCATCCTGTTATTTGGCAAACTCTCGCCGATTGCAGCGGTCCCCTCGAGCTGCCCGCAGGTTTTAGTGCGACTGGAGCAGGGATCAGAGAGCGACAAGTATGCCGCGAACTACGCCGCCGCCCAGGCCATGCTCGAGGCGCTGCCCGCAACATTTGGATCGAGGATTCGCGGCTACGTGCTGATCAACCATCACGGTCACGAGCTGTGCAAACGCATCAAGCCCGCTTGCGCGAGTTGCCCGCTGGAAGCAAACTGCACCTTCGCAAAATGGAGATCGAAGCAAATAGCGCCATGAGAATCGTGACCTACAACGTCAATAGCGTGAATGCGCGCTTGCCCAATCTGCTGCGCTGGCTTGCGGAATGTTCACCGGATGTGGTGTGCCTTCAGGAATTGAAGGCACCGCAGGACAAATTTCCCGAGGCGGCCATTCGGGATGCGGGCTACGGAGTCATCTGGCACGGACAGAAAAGCTGGAATGGCGTTGCAATCCTGACCAAGAATTCAGAGCCCGAAGAAATCAGGCGAGTGCTCCCCGGCGATCCCGACGATATCCACAGTCGATATATCGAGGCGAGGATCGGCGGCATCGTGATCGGATGCCTCTATTTGCCGAACGGCAATCCGGCGCCGGGCCCCAAATTCGAATATAAACTGCGCTGGCTCAATCGTCTGATCGCGCACGCCGCTGAGCTGCTTTTGTCGGGACTTCCCGTGGTGCTCGCCGGTGATTACAACGTCATACCGACCGAGGCCGACGTGTATAAACCCGAACGCTGGGTAGACGATGCGTTATTTAGAGTCGAGGTTCGCGAGGCGTTCGCGCATCTCATCAAGCATGGCTGGGTGGATTCACTGCGTGCCACTCACCCTGGCGAGCAGATATATACGTTCTGGGATTATTTTCGCAACGCCTACGGCCGCGATGCCGGACTGCGGATCGATCATTTGCTTCTGAGCCCCTCTATTGCCGGGCGCCTAGTAGGTGCGGGCGTGTACCGCGAGGTGCGCGGCTGGGAAAAGGCGAGCGACCACGCGCCGACATGGGTGCAGCTCAAGGACGAGCCCGCGCGAGCGCGGCTCTGACTCATCCTGCCGGCTTATGCCGTCAATGAATGTAGGAATCTGCCTACCGTACGGCGCGCCGATTGCCGAAATCTCGTGATGTATTATTCGGGCACGGGGCGTCTTTACGCTATAAGAGGTCGAAATGCCGTCCACGAACGAGGGAGACGATTCGGACAACAAAGACGACAAGGATGAAGACAAGAATAAGACGGAAAAACCTCGCAGTAAAAAGCCCCTGATCATCCTCGGCATCGTCGTCATCGTCGGTGCGGTCATTGCATTCTTTGTTTGGTTCGCGCATCGCAATCAAGTGTCCACGGATGATGCGTACACAGACGGCAATGTGATCGCCATGGCCCCGAAGGTGTCGGGGTATGTTGTCGAACTGCTCATCGATGACAATAGCCGGGTTCGAAAAGGCGATCTACTGCTGCGCATAGAACCGCAGGACTTTCGCACGGCGCAAGCCAGCGCGTCGGGTCAGCTGGCGCTCGCGCAGGCGCAACTCAAGTCGGCGGAGACTGCCTTGCGTATCGCCCGCGTCCAATATCCGGCGCAATTGGCATCCGCCGAAGCGCAGCAACAGGCGGCAGCCGCGGTGCTGACCCAAGCCGAGGCGTCGTATGCGCGTCAGCATCAGGTCGACCGTCGGGCAACCACGCAGGAAAACATTGATACCGCGACCAGCCAGCAGCAGAGTTCCAACGCCAATCTAAGAAGCGCCAAGGCGCAACTGGCCGTCGCTGCACTGGTCCCCGAGCAGATTCAGCAAGCCATGAACGCTGTTACCGAGCGAATTGCCCAGGTGCAGCAGGCTCAGGCTCAATTGGATCAGGCCAACCTCAATTTAAGCTACACAGAGATCCGCTCGCCTTCTGACGGATTTATCACCATGCGCAGCGCGCAGCGCGGCTCCTATTTGACGGCCGGCCAAACGATGTTCCTGATCGTCACCCCAGAAGTTTGGATAACCGCCAATTTCAAAGAGTCGCAGATCGGGCGCATGCGGCCGGGCGACGCCGTTGACGTGGAAGTAGACGCTTACTCGGGATTCAACCTGCGCGGCCATGTACAAAGTATCCAATATGGCAGCGGTTCGAGGTTTTCGGCCTTCCCGGCGGAGAACGCCACGGGCAACTTCGTGAAAATCGTTCAGCGGGTACCGGTGAAAATCGTCATCGATAGCGGGCTGGATCCTAGTCGTCCGTTGCCCCTCGGGCTATCCGTCTCCCCTGTGGTGCGTTTTCCGTGACGGAGTCGGCCGCGCCGAGCGATACCAGCGGCTGGCGTCCTGCACATAATCCATGGCTAATTGCAGTTGTCGTTACGCTGGCCGCGTTCATGGAAGTGCTGGATACCACCATCGTCAATGTCGCGTTGCCGCATATCGCAGGCAGCCTATCGGTCAGTTATGACCAAGCCACCTGGGCCTTGACCTCGTATCTCGTCGCCAACAGCATAGTACTGCCCATCTCAGCTTTTCTTGGCAGGCTCTTGGGGCGCAAGCGCTACTTCCTGATTTGCATCGCGGCCTTCACGGTGTGCTCTTTTCTATGCGGCATCGCCACCAACATGGCGCAACTAATCATATTTCGGATCTTGCAGGGTTTTTTCGGCGGCGGCCTGCAGCCGAATCAGCAATCCATCGTGCTCGACACATTTCCGCCGTCACAGCGCGGCCGCGCCTTCTCCCTGACGGCGATAGCAACCGTGGTAGCCCCGGTCCTCGGACCCACGGTCGGCGGTTGGATTACCGACAGCTACAGTTGGCGGTGGGTATTTTTTATCAATGTGCCCATCGGCGTTCTGACGACCTTCGCCGTAATGAGCTTCGTGGAAGATCCACCGTGGCTGCAAAAGGCCAAGAAGTCGACGATCGATTACATCGGCATCAGCTTGATTACGCTCACCTTCGCCTCCTTTCAGATCATGCTCGACAGGGGCGAGGACGCGGACTGGTTTGCATCCGGATTTATCCGTTCATTTGCAACGCTTGCCGCCGTCGGCGCGGCCGGCGCCTGCGGATGGCTGCTCTATACGCGCAACCCGGTCGTTGACTTGCGCGTTTTGAAGGACCGCAATTTTGCGCTCGGCTGCCTTGCCATTGCGTTTTTTGCAATGATCCTCTACGGCAGCGCCGTCCTCATTCCGCAGCTCGCGCAGCAGCATCTCGGCTATACCGCGCTTCTTGCCGGACTGGTGTTGAGCCCCGGAGCGATTGCCATCATTTGTTTGATTCCTTTCGTTACCCTCGCCATGCCTCACGTACAGACGCGCTACCTGCTCACGGTCGGCTTTCTGGTGCTGGGCTTCGCCTTGCTGTACTCGCGCAACTTGACGCCGGATATCGACTTCTATCATTTGATGATGCTGCGAGTTGCGCAAGCGGTTGGAATCGGATTCCTCTTCGTACCGGCGAGTGTGCTCACTTATCAGACGATCCCCGCACGTCTGCAAGGCGACGCCACCGCGCTGTTTACCATGTTTCGCAACGTCGCCGGCTCTATCGGCATCTCGCTGTCTACCGCGGCCATTACCGCCAGAACTCAAGTGCACACGGCGTATTTGTCCGCGAACTTGAGTCAGGCCGACCCCGTGTTCCGCGACACACTGGCGCGGGCGACGGCGGCAATCAAAGGGCTCGGTACGGTGGCCGGAAATGCCGCACAGGTGGCGATGGGCCAAATTGAACGGACATTGATCGCTCAGGCCGGAATTCTGGCGTACATGGATGTATTTTTCTATTGTGCGATGCTCGCGTTTGCCTTCGTGCCGCTGACCTTTTTGTTTTCTCCGGTGAAAGCCACGCGCAAGGTCGGAGCCGAATAATGGCATTCCGAGCCGCGGCCATAACGTTGCTCATCTGCATCGTGGCCGCGTGCAAGGTCGGTCCGAATTTCGTGCCTCCCAACGAGCCGACCCCCAAGGAGTATTCGGAGGCCGCCGCGGATCAACCGAACCCGGGCGCGCCGCGGCCGGATGGCCAAACTGCGCCGGATTCATTCTGGTGGCGCCAATTTCGCGACGCTCGGTTGGACCAATTGGAAGACCAAGCCGCCGCCGAAAACCTCGGCCTCAAGGCTTCTTATTTGCGTATCGTCGCAGCGCGCATTCAAGTGCAGGCAACCCGGGCACAGGGCCTGCCGAGCTTGAACGGGGCGGCAAGCTACACCCGTGAACAGCTGGGTCTGGCCGGAATCGTGAAGGCGCAGGGGCTGGAAACGGGTTCGACGACTCCCGCGATTCAGGATCTCATCTCCTCGCTCGAGCGGCCGGTGAACTTGTATCAACTGGGATTCGATGCCTCATGGGAAGTCGATCTTTTCGGCAAGGTGAGCCGTTCCGTGGAGGCGGCCGATGCGCAAAGCAAGCAGGCGCTCGAGTCGCGCAACGACTTGTTGGTGTCTCTCGAAGCGGAGGTCGCTCAGACTTATTTTCAATTGCGCGCCGGACAGGTGCTGCGGCGACTGGTGGGTGCCTTGATCGCCGATCAGCGAGAAGTCGTCGATCTCACCGCCAGCAGGCAGCTGCACGGCCTGGGCAGCGAGGCCGATGTGCAAACCGCTCGCGCGCAACTGGCCAGCCTCGAGTCGCAACTTCCGCAGTACGAACAGACTGTCGCATCCTCCCGCCATGCATTGGCCGTCCTGTGCGGTAAAACCCCTGAGACCTTCGATGCCGAATTTGGCGAGACGGGTGAATTGCCGGCGATACCAGAGATTGTCTCCGTCGGCCTGCCCTCGACGCTCGCGCGGCGACGGCCGGATATTCGCAACGCCGAAGCCGCCCTCCACGAGGCAACCGCCCAAGTGGGCGTCTCGGTTGCATCGTTATATCCGCAGGTATCCTTGACCGGCACGCTTGGGTTGCGCAACACCGGCACGCGGTATCTGTTCGACTGGGCGAGCAAGTTCTACACGGCGGGGCCGAGTATTTCGGTGCCCATATTTCATGGCGGTGCGCTGGTGGCAAACGTTCGGCTGTCCCGCACCGAAGCCGCCGCCGCGGCGCTCAACTACCGAAGCACGGTGCTCAACGCATTGCAGGAAGTCGAAGATGGGCTCAGTAACTTGCGCCAGGATGCGCAGCGCAGCACCGCCCTGGGAACCACGGTGAGCGCCGACCAGCGCGCCTTGGACATCGACCTCGACGCCTATAAGCACGGACTCATCACATACGTGACTGTTCTCACCGTACAGTTGCAGACCGTCCAGGCGCGGCAGCAGCTGGCGCAAGCCCGTCTGACCCAAAGCATCGATCTCATCAAGCTCTACAAAGCGCTGGGCGGGGGCTGGGAAACCGCACCGGATGCCGCCCCCGAGCCGGAATCACCCTAGAGGAATACCGTTCGCGACCCTCTATCCGCCGCCGGCGGGTATTCGAGACCGCGGGGAATCGACAATTATTGCAAGCGTTTCGTACCTCTATGGCAACACTTCATCCCCGCGGTGATGCCAGGCAACCACCTTTTGTCTTTGCTCACCCAGCTTTTCGATTCCCAAATGCATTTCATCGCCCGCCTTGAGAAAAACAGGATTGGGTTTGCGGCCTAAGCCCACGCCCGGCGGGGTGCCCGTAATCAGCAAGTCGCCCGCGTACAGCGTCATGAATTGGCTCACATACGCAATCAGATGCCGCACGGGGAAAATCATTCTCTGCGTATTGCCGGTCTGCATCCGCCGGCCGTTGAGATCTAAAAACATTTCAAGTTCCTGCGCATCGCCAACCTCGTCCGGCGTCACCAACCAGGGCCCCACCGGTCCGAAGGAATCGCAACCCTTGCCCTTGTCCCATTGGGTACCCCGCTCCATTTGAAAGGCGCGTTCCGAGACGTCGTTGGCCAGCACGTAACCCGCGACCGACTCGAGCGCCTTATCTTCGCTGACATATCGCGTCGTGCGGCCGATGATCACGCCGAGTTCGACTTCCCAATCACTTTTCAGCGAATCCTTGGGCAACATCACATCGTCGTTGGGACCGCTCAAGCAGCTGACCGCTTTCGTGAACATCGGAGGCTCTGCCGGAATCGGCAGATTTGCTTCCTTGGCGTGATCCGCGTAGTTCAAGCCAATCGCGATGAATTTTCCGATCCCTTTGACCGGAACGCCCAGCCGAGGCGCACCGCCGATAATCGGCAACGAATCGCTATTCAACGCCGCGAGGCGCGCCAATGTCTTCGGCGTTACGGTCTCGGCAGAGATATCCTCGATGTGAGCCGATAGATCGCGAATGACGCCTTTGCCGTCCAGAAGGCCGGGCTTTTCGCTCTTCGACGGCCCATAACGCAATAGTTTCATGAACGGCTGTCATTTCTGGCCGAAAAGGCCACATAGATGAGCGCCACGGCAATCGCCGTACCCGCGGCGACGGCGACCCACGGATTCTCCTGCACATAGCTCACCACCGAATCGGTGACCTGGCGAAGCCTTTCTGCCCCGAGCTGCACTTGCTTCGTCGCCGCCCCCTTTGCCTCAGCGATGCCTGACTCGACCTTCGCACGAAGTTTCTGTATCTCAGGATTGCTCGCGTCCCTGAGCTTCGAAAGAAGCTCTTCGGCGTCCGACACCAATTGATCCATCGCCTCACTATTGCTCATACGCTGCTCCTGATTTCGCTATATCTCTGGGCCATTTGCATACTCGAGGATTGCGCCTGTGTCATGAGGCGGCATCCCCGATTCGTCGAAATTGCGCGCCGTCAAACCAAAGTAAGTTCGGTACCTCGCCCACCCACTCCGAGAACTCAGCGACGTCTGGACTGGAAGGTTGCTCTCCAACCCTGAACAAATGATTGCCGACGGCCGTTAGCGGCTCAGTTCCGCCAATCCACAGTTGGTGCTGGCGTTGGACTACGCGTATGACGCCGTTCCATGGATTCTCGGAGTAATACTTCCCAACGTACTTGGCGAGTACGGGAGAGGGTTGAAGCGGAACCTGGCCCAGGTATCCGGCACGAGCGAACCAATCTGCTCCGCACGACAACGCCGTGATGGGAAGCTTCAATTTGTCGGCGGGATCCGTCGGAGACGAATCCGAAGCGCGTTCGAATACGATCGGAAACAAATCGAGCCCGGCATGGTCTGCGATGAAAGTACCGTCGTCGGACTGCTGTAGCGCAATCGTGCGCCCATCCACGGTGAGATTTAAGCGATCCGACTCGTCTTTTATTTCAACGCGCCGGCCATTGCCGGCCGTGTAAACACCGCTGTAGGTCTGCGCGGCCGCTACTTTTGCGGCGCCGTCAAATTCCGGTGCTGCCGGCGGCTTGGTGTGTTCCTTCTCGGCGCGCAATAACTGCAGCGAAAATTGAGCCACCGGATTGGGCCGATAGCCTAATTGTGCGTTGATCGATGCGAATGCGCCTAGTCGGGAATCGAGGTCCAGGTGCATGGCCGACATAAATGACACCATGCCCCCGGTATGCCTCAGCCGGACATGCCCATCGAGAGTATCAACCGCGATTCCATATCCGTAGCCAGCCGTCGGTCCGAACTGCGGCGCGGCTATGTGAGGCGTGGAAAATAGTTTGAAACTCTCCTCGGAAATGATTCGTCGGCCGCGAATCTCACCGCGATTCAACAGCATCTGCATGTACAAACTCATGTCTTGGGGCGTCGATGCGATCGATCCTGAGGCAAATTCGACCGCCAAGTTGCCTGCCGGCACGATGGGAGCATGGCGCGGATAAGGCCGATCGTCGTGCAGGGGTACATAGCTTTGAGCAATCCGCGATCGCACCTCACTGGTGATGGTCGGTGCGGTATCGAGCATGCCGATCGGCTTCAAGATGCGCTCGGTGAGCGCGGCCGGCCACGCGCGGCCGTCCAGGGTTTCAATCAAGTGCCCAAGAACTTCGTAGCCCCAATTGCTGTAGTGAAATTCCGAACCCGGCTTGAGTGCCTGCCGAGGGCGCCGCTGCGGCGAGCTTGGAAACAACGGCGCGTCATCGGGCATGCCGCTTGAATGCGTCAATAAATGATGGACGAGGATGTCGCCGAAATCGGTCTCCATGGCGAGCCAAGGAAGGTAGCTACGGATCGGCGCCTGCAAATCCAGCTTGCCTTCCTCGTGCAGCTGCAGAGTGATCAGCGCCGCAAATGACTTGGTGATAGACCCGATCTCAAAGAGATGGGACGGGGACACCGGAATTTTCGCGGCGACATCGACATAGCCATAAGAGGAGACGCGGATTGGTCCATCTGCGCCGGCAAGACCCAGCGCCAGTCCCGGGGCATTCATGGCTTCACTGTAGCCTGCGATAAAGCGATCCAATGGCCGCATGGCGGCAGGATTGGGTGTCGGCGCCGCGGCTGCCATTTCCGATAGGAGCGCTGAGGGCATTGCCGCCAATAAGCCGAGCGCGAGCATGTCGCGCCTGCTCATCGAGTTCATGGTCATTGCCGTACTACCTACTTTGGCGATGGCAATTGCGGATTGCCGCTGTAGCGCTGGAACCAGCTCATCATGTAAAGCTGCGTGCGCATCCAGTTCGACGGTTTGATCTGTGCGGTGCCGTGATACTCCTGATCGAAGCGCAACAACGCCGCTGGAATGCCGCGGTACTTGAGCGCCTGGTAGAACTCTTCGCTTTGAGGTATGGGCGTGCGCCGGTCCAGTTCCCCAGTCATGATCAGCGTGGGTGTTTTGACGTTGCCCACATGCATCAGCGAGGACTCCTCGAGCCAATCCGTCGGGTCATCCCAAAATGGCTTCTTGAAGAAACGGTAAGTAAAGAACGGCACGTCTGTTTCTCCGGCCATGCTGATCCAGTCGGTGACCGGGCAGCGCACCGCCGCAGCGGCGAAGCGATTCGTATGACTGATCACCCAACTCGATAGCACGCCGCCGCCGCTGCATCCCGATACGTACATGCGGGACTCGTCGACGGCGCCCTGCTTCACGACAGCATCGACACCTGCCATCAGATCGTCATAGTCCGGCCCCGGATAATGCTTGGCAATGGCATCGCTGAATGCGGTTCCATAACCGGTCGATCCCCGTGGATTTACAAAAAGCACCACGTATCCGTTGGCGGCGAAGTTCTGGAACTGTGGGCTGAAATTCACGTTGAACATCGCGTAGGGACCGCCGTGGATCTCGAGCAATAACGGGTAGCGGCGCTTGGGATCGAAATCCGGCGGCTTGACCACCCAGCCTTGAACTCGCGCGCCTCCGCTGGAGTCGTACCACAGCTCTTCGGCATTGGAGAGCGCCACATTCCTTAGCGCTTCATCATTGAGATGGGTGAGTTGCTGGATCGTTTCAGGCCGCCTGGGATTAATCAGCACCACATCGCCCGGCGAACGGAAAGAAGAGCGGATTGCGGCTATCGCACCCTTGCCGATGCTCGGATTGACAATCACCTCCGCACCATTGGTCAGCTGATGAACACCTTTGCCTTTCGACCACGAGTAGAGGTGAATGCTGCCTCGATCCTCCGCCGTGAAATACAGTGCGCTGCCATCTTGTGCCCACTGCAGGCCCTGAGGCTCGCGATCGAATCCTTCGGACTGAATGGACGCGTTGCTGCCATCCGGCGACATGGTCCATAAGTCCATTACGCGATTCGAATCGGTCTTTGCGAATCCGGTATACGCGATGGTCTTACCGTCCGGTGACACCGCCGGCCGCGTCCAGGCGCCGGGGGTCTTGGTGAGACGGTTGGCGGCGCCGGTGAGCAGATCCACCGAGTAGATGTAGCTCTCGCGATCGTTCCGGTCAGGATCTCCCTCCTTGAACCCTTCGACAATCGCGAAGCGGCCATCGGGGGTAAACTCCCAGCCCACACTGGTATTCACCTCAAATGAACTTTGTCCGAGATTCCAATCACCGCTGGTGACCTGGCGCGGCGTGCCGCCGTCTCTGGCGATCAAAAAGAGATGATGCCAACCACGCTCGGTAAATCCTGCCCCGTCTCTAAAGGTGTGAAACCTCTCGGTATAGCGCGGTGTGTTTGCCCATTTGGCACCCTCCGGGGCCGCCGGCAGGTCGACCGACCATTTTTCGGGAGCCGGAACGCTCACGGTGAAACCGATGGACTTTCCATCCGGAGACCAGTGAAGGTCGCCGGGTTGTTCGGTGAGCGAGGTGAGCTGCGTCGCGGGCCCCGGCACGCCCAGATCCAGGACAAAGATCTGCCTGCCCTTGGGCTCGGCCTCGCCTAAATATGCAATGGTTTTACCATCCGGCGCCCACACCGCTCCGCTGCCTTTGGCAAGAAAGCGGTGATGCGAGCCATCGGAATTTACGATCCAAATCGCTCCCTGACGTTTGTCCTGTTGTTTGTCGATAGAGGTCCTCGTATAGAGAATTTGCGAGCCGTCGGGCGAGATCTGCGGCGCGCTCGCCGACTGAAGATCGAGGAATCGGCCAACGGTAAACCGGCCGGGAGCTCCTGAGTCATCAGCTCCGTAAACGGGCAGCGCAAGACTTAACAGTCCAAGAAGAACAAGTTTCCGGCTCATGATATGCATGCAGGTCCTCGATAATTTCTTATAAACAGATGCGATTCAACCAATCCGACCAATGGAGTATGCCTCCGCGGCGCGGGTAATGGGAGCCAAAAATGCGAGTCAATTTACAATGGCCTGCATACCGAGCCCTGCTAGCATTGCTGAGGCAAACCGCACGTATTAGAGGGATTTCATGACCACGCTATTCGATCCGATCAAAATCGGCCGTCTATTCTGCCCCAACCGAATATGGATGGCCCCGCTGACCCGCGGTCGCGGCACCCGCGACCATGTTCCCACCGAACTCATGGCCACGTACTACGCTCAGCGCGCCTCAGCAGGATTGATGATGTCGGAAGCGACCGGGATTACGGCCGAAGGAAGCGGCTGGCCCTACGCCGGCGGCTTATGGGGCAAGGAACAGGTGGCAGGTTGGAAGGTGGTAACTGATTCGGTACACAAAGCGGGTGGCAGGATTTTCGCGCAACTTTGGCATATGGGGCGGCTCGTGCATCCTTCTCTGCATGGCGTTCAGCCGGTGTCCGCCAGCGCGACCACCGCGCCGGGCAAAGCGTACACCTACGATGGCAGGCAGCCCTACGTCGAAGCGAGGCCGCTGGCGATCGAGGAAATTCCGCGCCTCATCGGCGACTATGTGACTGCCGCGGAGAATGCCGTGAGTGCCGGCTTCGACGGAGTGCAGCTGCACGGCGCCAATGGCTATCTCATCGACCAGTTCCTGCGCGACGGCAGTAATAAGCGGACCGATGCCTACGGCGGCCCAATCGAGAATCGCGTGCGGTTGCTGCGCGAAGTTGTGGAGGCGCTGGTGGACGCTGTTGGCAAGGACCGGACCGCGGTGCGGCTTTCGCCGAACGGCGATTCCCAGGGCGTCGACGACAGCAATCAAGCGGCGCTGTTCCCGGCCGCCGCCGCGGTTTTGAATTCGCTGGGCATCGCGTTTCTCGAGTTGCGAGAACCGGGTCCTGACGGCACATTTGGAAAGTCGGATCGCCCGCCCGTGGCGCCCCTCATTCGAAAGGTATTCAAGGGTCCTTTGGTGCTCAATTCGGATTATGACTTCGCGCGGGGACAGGCGGCCCTCGCCGCGGGTTCGGCGGATGCGATTACGTTCGGAAGAAAATTTCTGGCGAACCCGGACCTCCCGCATCGCTTCGCGAAAAACCTCGCGCTTACTCCGGACGATCAGAAAACCTGGTATTCGCAGGGAGCCGAGGGCTACATCACGTACCCTACGGCGGCAGGCTAAACGGCATATGAAACGGCTGGCAGGAGACTACGACTACATCATCGTCGGCGCGGGAACGGCCGGATGTATTTTGGCGAACCGCCTATCTGCCGACCTGAAGAGCCGGGTTCTCCTGCTGGAGGCCGGCGGCCGAGACAATTGGATTTGGTATCACGTTCCGGCCGGCTATCTTTTCACCATCGCCAATGTGCGCTCGGACTGGATGTTCCGAACGGAAAAAGAGCCGGGGCTCAATGGACGCTCGCTCGGCTACCCGCGCGGCAAGGTCATTGGGGGCTCGTCGGCCATCAATGCCATGATCAGCATGCGAGGCCAGGCGGCCGACTATGACGGCTGGCGAGCGCTCGGACTCGACGGCTGGGGATGGGTCGACGTGTTGCCCGCCTTCAGGCGAGTGGAAGATCATTTCCTGGGAGAAGGCGAACATCACGGAATCGGCGGCGGGTTTCGTGTCGAAGCGCCGCGAGTGTCCTGGCGAGTACTTGATGCCGTGCGGGATGCCGCCGTTCAGCTGGGCATACCTGCCATCGAGGACTTCAATTGCGGCGATAACGAAGGCGTCTCCTATTTTCACGTCAACCAGAAACGGGGTCGACGCTGGTCTGCCGCCAGGGGGTTTTTGAAACCCGCGCTCGCGCGCAAGAATCTGAATCTTGAGATGCATGTACTCGTAGAGCGTTTGATTATCGAGAGCGGCCGCGCCTGCGGCGTTGAGTTTCGGCGCGACGGCGCGACATTCGAGGCGCGGACTGCCGGCACCGTCATTTTATCGGCCGGCGCGATCGGCTCGCCGCAGATCCTCAGCTTGTCCGGCATCGGGCGGCACGAGTGGCTCGCGCCGCTCGGCATCAGGACGCTGATAGACCGGCGCGGCGTCGGCTCAAATCTTCAAGATCACCTGCAGCAGCGCGCGATCTACAAAGTCAGCAACGTGAAGACCCTGAACGAAACATATCACTCAGTGCTGGGCCGCGTGGCGATGGGAATGGACTATGTCCTGCGCCGGCGCGGACCCCTGACCATGGCGCCTTCGCAACTTGGCATTTTTATGCGCTCGGACCCAGCTCAGCGCAGGGCGAATATCGAGTTTCATGTGCAGCCTCTGTCTCTGGATAAGTTCGGAGAGCCTCTCCATCGGTATCCGGCCATCACCTTGAGCGCGTGCAATCTACAGCCCACGTCGCGCGGCACCGTGCGCCCCCGGTCCGCGGATCCGCTGGCGCCCCCGATGATTGCACCGAATTATCTGGCGACCGCGCAGGACCGCGCCGTGGCGGCGGATGCCATCCGCTGCACGCGGCGCCTCATGGCCCAGCCGGCCGTCAAAGGTTTCGCTCCCGAGGAGTTGCTACCCGGCCCCGGCGTCGGCGACGACAACGATTCGCTCGCCGCGGCGGCGGGAGATATCGGCACCACTATCTTCCATCCGGTGGGGACGGCAAAGATGGGACGTGCCACGGATGCGGAAGCTGTCGTCGATGCGCGCCTGCGCGTTCACGGCATCGATCGCCTACGGGTTGTCGATGCCTCCATCATGCCTACGATTACCTCCGGCAATACGAATACGCCAACGGCGATGATTGCAGAGAAAGGCGCGCAAATGATCCTCGAGGATTTTCGCTGACTACCGATGCACGGTAATCGAAGGATCGAGAAGAGCCAGCGCATCGCCTGCGGAAGTCGCGCCGATCCTTTCGATATCCTCATTTGTGAAGGAGCGCCCGAATGAGCGGCAATTCGACCTGCCGGCAGTGATACGGCTGCCCGTTTCAGTCAGGCAGTTGGTATCTTTCGCCGCGGCCGCGGATGCCGCCGGTTTCGAATTCAAATTCTGAGGCGTTGCCGCACAGCCGAACAGGACGAGTGCCCCGAGGATTGCTCCGGCAATCCGCATATGAGTGCTCATAAATGACCTCCTGTTTGGGAGTATTCTACGTCAACCCCCACAACGCGCAACCAGACGTCCCGATTCATTAATACGCTGCCCCTCGAATGGCCCGACTTGCCGCTCAGTGCATGGCGAGACACCTACGATACACTGCACATGTGGACGCAGATCGTGGGTAAAACACGCCTCGCTCTCGCGCCCATGGAGAACCATTGGTGGCAGGTAGCTCTTTACGTAACCGTGCGAGGCCTGACCACGTCGCCGATGCCGCACGGCAATGCCTCCGTCGCCGTCGAGTTCGATTTCATCTCGCATGAACTGATTGTCCAGACGCATGAGGGCGCCAGACGTTCCTTCCCGTTGGCGCCGATGACGGTGGCGGATTTTTTCGCGCAATATCTAGCCACGCTTCGCGGCCTCGGGATCGACCCAGCCATTTATTCATCGCCCGTGGAAGTAGAAACGGCGATACCGTTTGCGCAGGACTCGAAACATGCCGGCTATGTTCGCGAAGCCGCGCAGCATTGCTGGCGTATTCTCGTCAATACTCAGCGCGTCATGAATAGGTTTCGCGGCCGTTTTAGGGGGAAGCAGAGCCCCATCCATTTCTTTTGGGGAAGCTTCGACCTTGCCGCCACACGTTTCTCCGGGCGGCGCGCACCGAAGCACCCAGGCGGGGTACCGCACTGCCCGGACCGTGTCATGGTGGAGGCGTACTCGCATGAGTGCAGCAGTTGCGGGTTCTGGCCGGGGGATGGCGAAACACAACAGTCGTCATTTTACGCTTACGCCTATCCGGAACCCCGAGGCTACGCCCAACGCCCTGTTGAACCCGCTACTGCGCACTATGACTTAGAGGCGCGGGAATTTCTGCTGCCATACGCATCACTGCGCGCGATGCCGCAGCCTGACGAGATGTTGCTGCGCTTCTTCCAGACAACTTATGGGGCCGCGGCCGATCTCGGCCAGTGGGACCGCGCGGCGCTCGATCGCGCTACATGAGGGACTTGATGCGTCTGCTCATGCCGCGTTGTATCCCGTGCGAGGCGTGTGCAGCGTCAGGCGGGCTCGAAACGGGCTACTGTTTCGACGTGCTCCGTGAATGGCAGGAGATTGAATGCGCTGAGCGCCACAAGCCGCAGCCTGCCGCGCGTTGTGAGTTGCTTAGTGTCGCTGAGAAGCGATTCCAGTCCGCAGCTCACATATAAGAAGCACTCGGGCGGCTGCTCGCCGAGGTACGCCGTCAGTTCGGGGTCCAAGCCCTTTCGCGGCGGGTCGGCAATCACCACCTGCGACCCGGTCGCCGCCTGGCACGCCGCACCGGCCGCACCGGCTACCACCGAAACTTTCGCTCGACTCGCCGGGTCGAGTTGCGCGAGGCCGAGTTCAAGCCCGCGCAGCGAGTGGGCGTTGACTTCGTTCATCCGGATCTCGGCCGCGCGCGATAATACCGACAAGCCAATCGCCCCGACGCCTGCGTAGAACTCGGTGACGCGCGCGCCTCGAGGGATTTGCGCGCGCACATGCTCGATGATGTTCTCTGCGATGTCGAGATTGCTTTGCCCGAAAGCGCCGGGCGGATAGTGAATCGCAGCGGCTCCGCCAAAATGTTCAACCACGCTGTCCGGCCCGCACCAGTTTTGGAAATTGGGGCCAAGGATGCTGTTGGAGCGCTCGAGATTGGCGTTGAACCACAAGCTGTGCAGTTCGCTGCCGAGATTCTCGCGGATCAGGTCCAAACACGCCGCCAGGGGTGCAGCCACGGCGCTATTGGCGACGAGGACCACCTGTGCGGTTTGCGAGCTGCGCTCCACCACCACCTGCAGGTAGCGCGCGATGCCCAAATGGGCGCCGTCGGAGTAGCTGGTAACTCGGGCCTCGACCAATGCGCGCCGCACGACTCCTGCAACCCGGTTGATCAGGGGATGCTGAACGCTGCAGTTCGGAATGTGAACCACCCGGTGGGTGCCAAGTTCAAACAGACCGAGCTTGGGCGAGCCCAGCCGGCCCCGGATGGCGAGCCGCGCGCGAAGTCGAAACCCGGAAGTGCTGCCGGAAAGCACCGAGACCTCGGACACGCGGTGGGCTCGCGCCAGTTCATCGAGCGCGCCGCGTGCGGAAGCGGCGATGCCGTGCTCGCCAAACCGCGGACAACCCGGACAAGGCGGCCGGTGCGGGCACGACGTCATGGTATTGAATTCACTCACGGCCGGTCCCAATGTTCAGC
>Ga0182030_10009721_pt1 | contig 19657 bp, 19 predicted proteins | sample 812S3MmetaG_FD_121299 | JGI IMG/M metagenome (GOLD analysis project Ga0182030, IMG submission 121299) | Permafrost microbial communities from Stordalen Mire, Sweden - 812S3M metaG (Illumina Assembly) | ecosystem: Environmental > Terrestrial > Soil > Wetlands > Permafrost | place: Sweden... | reverse complement strand
CCGACCGCATCAAGATCGCGCAGAATTTCGTCAAACACCTCGAAACCATGCCCAGAGATGCTGCCATCGTGAAGGCGACCATCGGGCTCGCGCGTGAAATGGGCATCAAGGTCATCGCCGAAGACGTCGAAACGCGAGAACAGTTGGAACTGCTGAAGGGTTGGGGCTGTCCCGAGGTGCAGGGCTTTTACTTCGCGGCTCCCCTCATGGTGGAAGACGTCACGCTTTTGATGCGCGCGGGTGGCATTCTCCAGCCAGGCGCTGGATCGATCCAATCAAAGTAGGATGTTGTCACGTTAAGGCTATACACGCGTTATCACTAGGCCAACGCGTGATCCAAGTGCTTATTCCGAATAAGCCTGCGGGCCGTCAAATTCCTACCCGCCGCTGCAGCAGGAGCACCAGCGCGCCGAGGCCTGCCTCCACCACCGGCAGTGAGACTGGCTCCGGCGCGGGGTGCGTCCAGAAACTCGAACGTCACATTCCTATTGCTGAGGTTTTCGCCGGCCAGCAGAGTCGTGTTAGCGGCGTAATACAAATCGCTTACGGTGTGGGTCGGGTAAGAACCGTCGTCGGCTCTCACGGCGCCACCACAACCGTAAGTGTCAGCTGAGGGCTGCATTGCCACTTGCACTTAGCTCTGGGCTATCTCAGCCTGGTGCAGTTTGAGGTACAACACGCCCCGAGGCGGAGCCTAGCGGCTTAGGCGCCTTGGCCAAGATTTGGCGAACCTGACGGTCTCCTAACGCCGACGAGATGCGTAGTTTCCGAACCTGCTTTCGTGCAGCGGTGACGCGTAGGTTCCGACTGTCGGAGTGACGCCAATTACCCCGCACCTGTGTCTCACGGTCGGAGTGTATCGGCCGGCCAATGCCGGCGTTGCTTCCATTCGCACCTGGCGGCGCAAGGAGTTGTCTCATGGAACTTGCTGATTACCCGCCGCTCACGTCTACGGCGGCCGTGCTGAAAGCCGCCGCCGAGCCGTTACCATCGCTGGATGACCCCGCCTTTGGCGCGGTCTTCGATCGGTTTGCGCAATCACGCGTCGTATTGCTTGGGGAGGCTTCGCACGGCACCTCGGAATTTTACCGCGCCCGCGCTTCGATCACGCGTCGCCTGATCGAGCGACATGGCTTTACGATTGTGGCAGTGGAGGCCGACTGGCCGGATGCCGCAGCGATTGATCGCTACGTGCGACACAGCCCGCACCAGCCGATGAGTTCAACGCCATTCACCCGCTTCCCGACTTGGATGTGGCGCAACACGGATGTGGATACCTTCATAGCCTTTCTGCGGGACCACAACGCGACGAAGTCTCCAGAGGAGAAAGTGGGGTTTTATGGCCTCGACCTCTACAACATGACGGCTTCGATCGCTGCCGTCCTCGCCTATCTCGATCGCGTCGATCCCAAGGCCGCGGAAGTGGCGCGAGAGCATTATGCCTGCCTGTCGCCCTGGTCGCGGGAGCCGGCAGCCTATGGACAGGCATCGCTCACCGAAGGTTACGCACTGTGCGAGATCCCGGTAACCCGCATTCTCGTCGATCTTCTCAAGAAGGAACTGCAATACGCACAACAGGACAGTGCGCAATTTTTTGACGCGGCGCAGAACGCCCGTCTGGTGGCCGATGCAGAAAGCTACTACCGGGCGATGTATTTCGGCTCCCACGAATCCTGGAATCAGCGCGACCAGCACATGTTCAAAACGCTCCAGAACATCCTGGCTCAGCCAGGTCCAACTAGGAAAGCCGTCGTCTGGGCGCACAATTCCCACATCGGAGATGCACGCGCCACCGATATGGGCCAGGAGCGCGGCGAGCTGAATATAGGCCAGTTGTGTCGTGAGGCTTATGGACGGGATGCCGCCCTAATCGGTTTCGGCACCCACACAGGTACCGTTGCGGCGGCCTCCGACTGGGACGGGCCGATGGAGATGAAGACCGTTAGGCCATCCAATCCAGACAGCTATGAGGCCTTGTGCCACCATGTCGATGTCGAACGCTTCCTCCTCGACCTGCGGCCGGGTCGGCATAACGATCTTCGTCGCGTCATGGCCCAGCCGCGGCTTGAACGCTACATCGGTGTCATCTACCGACCCGAGACGGAGCGCTGGAGCCATTACGGCTTCGCGACTCTTCCAGACCAATACGACGCCTTCGCATGGTTCGATGAGACTCATGGGGTGACACCTTTACCGACAACGGTCACTGCCGGTGAGGACGAAACGTATCCCTTCGGGCTTTGATGGGTAACCTCCGTCGCCACCGACCTCCGGCGATTGGCGAATACCGGAATCGCTGACTAAGTTTGCCCTGAATTTTTTGTGCCGCCTTTTGTATCCTTGAACGCGCTAAAGGCCGCTTATCCCGCCTTTAGCGCTCCGGGAAACACTATAACTAACTGATATTATTTATGTATTTCCGTTGACCGCGCCTCACCTCAAGCCCAAGTCAGATACGCGACCGGGATTTCTGAGGCGAGGGTCGATGATGATCGAAGATAAGGAAAGTGGACGGCGGGGTGTCGCCAGCAGCCAACGACAACGGTGATGGCGGGGTATCACCTCGGATCGATGAGGCGGTATTGCGGATCGCCCGCTTGATCGGCCGGCATATGGCGCGTGAAAAGTTGGAGCAGCTCAGAGCCGCCAACGACAATCGTTCACCGAAGTAACTCAATAACCAAAATGGAGACGATCCGTGACTAGGCTGGCCACATGCGACGATCGCGTGGTGATTTACGCCCGATATTCCTCCGACCTTCAACGAGAAGCCTCCATTGAGGACCAAATCCGACTGTGCAGGGAAAGGGTCTCGCAAATGGGCGGAACCGTGACAGGCATCTATACCGATGCAGCCATATCGGGGTCGCGCTTGACCAATCGCCCAGGAATAATGTCGCTCTTGGCTAGCGCCCGCAGCCGCCCACTTCCATTCGATACCGTTGTTACGGAAGCACTAGATCGCCTGTCCCGCGATCAGGAAGATATAGCTGGCATATTCAAGCGTCTTAGCCATTTGAACATCCGAATTCACACTCTTGCCGAGGGCGAGATTACGGAAGCTCCACATAGGGCTCAAAGGCACGATGAACGCGTTATTCCTGAAAGACCTCGCAGCGAAAGTACGTGGAGGCCAAAGGGCCGGGCGGAGGCGCATCGGGCCGCTGGAGGGTTATCATACGGGTATCGGCTTGTTCGTGAGATCGGCGCGGATGCGAGATCGAGTGAGGAGTGAGAGAACCTGATCCCGCACAGGTCGCAATAATCCGCCGCATTTTCGATGAGTATGTCGCGGGCCGAAGCGCCCGAGCTATCGCTGCGGACCTTAACCGCGAAATGATTCCCAGTCCGCGTGGAGGTGTATGGAATGCGAGCACGATAAACAGCCACCCTCAGCGGCTACACGGGATTCTGCAAAACCCTTTGTAATCGGGGCGAATGATCTATGGCCGGTTGACGTACCGACGCAATCCGGAAACCGGTGCACGGGAATTGCACCTAGTGGCTCCAGAAAAATGGGTGCATATCGACATGCCCGAATGGAGAATTGTACCGGCTTACATATGGGACGCCCCACAGGAAATCCGCTCTCGGCATCTTTCCCGCAAACCTCATCTAGCACGACGGCCCAAGCACCTGCTGAGCGGGCATATCAGCTGCGGAATTTGTGGCGGCGCTTATACAATGAGATCGAGTGATCGACTGGGATGCGTCGCACACAAAGAGAATGGCACATGCAGGAACAACCGAACTGTTTTACTGATTGAGCTTGAACGCAGAGTGCTGACCGGCCTAAAGGCCGACCTTCTTAGTCCCGAGGCATTTGCCGAATTTGCAGACGAATACCGCACGACACTTCGTCGGCTTCGCTCGCAGGAGCAAGACCAGCGAATCGCACTGGCGCGGAAACTCGAAACCGTAACGACTCGAATTACGCGAGTAGCCGATGCTATCGCCGATGGGGGGCCTTTGGCTTCGTTGCGCGCTAAGCTCAACGAATTGGAGCTTGAACGAGCGCACCTGGAGAGCGAGCAATTGCAACTCGGCAACCTCGCCAGCGTACCCGACATCCACCCAAACCTGCCCGAGCTTTATAAGCCGGGTGTCTTTGAGCTTGAGCGCGTGCTGCGGGAAAACGAGGATGAAAGAACGAGCGCAGCCAACGTTCTTCGCTCGCTCATCCGACGCATTGTAGTTCACCCCGGCGGGAGCCGGGGAGAAACGAAAATCTCGGTTCAGGGAAGCCTCACCGATATTTTGGAATTCGCGAACTCCGCAGCTGGCACCACCCTCGTACATCGAAGTGTAGGAATGGTGGTGCCCGGGGGCGGATTTGAACCACCGACACGGCGATTTTCAGTCGCCTGCTCTACCAACTGAGCTACCCGGGCTCGCGCGCTGCGAGCGGCGGGTATAGGCAAAAGCGGGACGCATGTCCAGCCACCCCTAATGGATCGTTTCGTCGCCTTCGCCGTCGTCGATATTGACCATTTCCGGGTCGATCGGTTCGGGAACCACATAGCTTTCGTTGAACCAGCGGCCCAGATCGACATCGGCGCAACGCTTTGAACAAAAGGGACGAAAATCGGCTTCCTGCGGGCGTCCGCAGATCGGACATTTTTTTACAGGGGGCATCAGGTGTCGAACTCCAAACCGGGGCCGCGGCGCTCTCGGGTCATTTCAACCAGGCCGAACGCCGACATCGGCAATATATGGGTCTGAGCCGAATCGTCCGCCACCGCGGCTTTCAGCACATCGACCGTCCGATCTCTGTCGCGCGGACGCGGCAGAGAGATGAAATCGATCACGATAATTCCTCCGATATGGCGCAACCGCAACTGACGCGCAATCTCCGCCGCCGCGGCCAGATTGACACTCGCGATATCGCTCTCCGCCCCGGCATTGACGTCAATCGCGGTCAGAGCCTCTGTATGGTCAATGCTGAGCGACCCGCCGCCCGGCAATACGACTTGCCTGTCCGCGAGGGCAGCAATTTCATTGTCCAAATCGTGAAGATCGAACAGGCCGGATTCGGCATTCTCGATCCGTGCCGTGAGGCTGGGTGCATAATTGTGGCACCAGCGTTCGGCGCTTCGCCGTGCAGCCAACCCTGCAGCCATGATCCGATCGGGTGCAGCCACCGCGCTATCGCAAGCCAGCCGTCGAAACGCATCCGGGCCGGACAGATTTGGCGCCTCCATGCGCACGGCGTCTCCTTCTTCAGCCAATGAAGCGATCTCGGCTTCTAGATCGGTGCGCTCCAGGCTTGCAGCATTCCGCCTCACAATCCAGCCGCCGGCCTTCCCATCGAGCAAGGCCTCCAGAGACGCACGCAGTTCGATACCGGCATCGAGTCGACGCGAAATGCTGACACCGGATTCGAATGGCAGATGAACAACGCCGCGCCCGCTCAGAGAAACATTCCTCGTCGCCACACCAAGCTTACCACCGCGTGACGCTCGGGCGATCTGAACAGTCAGCGTGTCGCCGGACTCGGGCAGGGTCTTCGTCCGTCCGGCCTCTAACAGCATTTGGCTCTCGTCAAACAATCTGACGAATGTACCCAGCCCCTTTACCGTGCGAACGATTTTTGCGGACTGGATGCTACCGACGGGATTGGGATGTGCGCTCCGATCGATTTCGATCGCTTGCAGTCGCCGGTTATCAAGCAGCGCGGCGCGAAGCCCCTTTCCGTCCGATTCGACCAGGAACAGCCTGTCGCTCATCCCCCGGTCCGGCCTGCCCATCCGATGCCGGTGAGCAGTTGGTGGACGTCATAAAGCGAAAGTCCCACCACATTGCTGTAGGAGCCCGATATATAGCGGATATAGCTGGCGGCCCGCCCCTGGATCGCATAACCGCCCGCCTTGCCCCGCCATTCATCCGAGGCCAGGTAAGTCCGCGTTTCGGTCGGGCTTAATCTTTTGAAGATAACCGTACTCTCGACCAGCCGCGTCAGCAGCCGCCCGTCGGGGGCAATCAGCGCGATACCACCCAGCACCCTGTGCCTTCGCCCCGATATGAGGTTAAGGCATCGCGCAGCAGTCGCTTCGTCCTCCGCCTTCGGCAATATCCTGCGGCCGCAGGCAACGACGGTATCGGCTGCCAGAATTACAGCACCCGGGTGGCGCAGAGCCACGGCCTGCGCTTTTTCCACGGCAACGCGTACTGCGTGCTTGTCTGGAATTTCCGCTTTCAGCGGTGTTTCGTCGATCTCAGCCGGATCGACATGGTTCGGCTCAATCCCCGCCTGCCTGAGAAGGTCGAGGCGGCGCGGCGACGCCGATGCGAGAATCAGTTCTGCGGACACGGTTCCGGCTCACTCACAAAATTAGGCGCGGAACGGCGAAAGCTTATTTGAAGCGGAAAGTAATCCGACCCTTGGTCAGATCGTAAGGCGTCATTTCGACATTGACCTTATCGCCGGCCAACACGCGAATACGGTTCTTCCGCATCTTGCCTGAAGTATGCGCCAATATCTCATGGTCATTGTCTAGCTTGACGCGAAACATCGCGTTCGGCAGCAACTCAGCGACAGTGCCGCTAAATTCAATTAAATCTTCCTTAGCCATTTACCCTATACCAAAGTTGCAATTAAACATTTGATTGCGCTGCGAGACCGATGTGGTCAAGGCATTTTCCCCGATTCCGCTGAAAAACGGGAAGAGATGCGTGTTTCCAGCGCCGTTCTGATCTGCCGGTAGGCCTCCAGCCGGGCGTCGCGATTGCCTTCCGATGCGGTCGGATCGTCGATTTCCCAATGCTCCACAATGAGGCCCGTCGGCGGCGGGTCGAAGGCAGCCGCTGCTTCGCTCGACAGCGATATCACCAGATCCACATCGCCCAGAGCCACATCGGCCAACGTATGGCTACGATGCTGGCTCACATCGACACCGACTTCCGCCATCACTGCCGCCGCGATGGGATCGACCGGATCGCTGAACAAGCCTGCGGAACTGACCCGCCCTGAATCGCCGCGCCGATGCGCCAATAACCCCTCGGCCATCGGCGAGCGAACCGCATTGCGCGTGCAGACGAACAACACCCGCGGCAGCGGCGCCGCCGGCATCGTGCTGGACCCGACAGTGCGCAGAACATAGATCAGCGTGAACAGCCGCCGGGCGGTGTCCCGATCGATCACGACCTTGCCTTCCAGCCGTTCGATTAACAGATCGGCGCCTTCGTTATGGACCGCGCGCCGTCCCATATCGATCGCTTCGACCTGGGTCAGACTCTGGCTCTGCATCGCCGCATAATAGCTTTCGCAGACGATGGAATAATCGCGGATCACCCGTCGAAACGGCGACATCGACAGGCCGAAAATGATCAGCGGCTTGCCGTCGTGCCCACGAATATCCAGCATCAAGCGGTTGTCGATGACGCCCAGATGCAGATCGTAGGGTCCCGCCTTGTGGCCGACCGGCGCAAAGCTGTTCTGCTCCAGTAGGTCATAGACCGCGATCGCGCGCTCATGCTCGATTTCGGTATTGCGCTTCTCAACACTGCGCGTGTCGAAATGGATCGCGCCAATGCGTTCGGAGTCCTCGCTCATCTCAATTCTTTCCCAACCGCACTGCGACCGACCGGGCATGGGCCCCAAGTCCTTCGGCGCCGGCCAGAGTTAAAGCCGCGGGACCGATCGCCGCGACACCTGCGGGGGTGCAGTCGATCAATGTTGTCCGCTTCATGAAATCCAGCACGCCCAGACCCGAGGCATAGCGCGCCGCGCCTGAGGTCGGCAGCACATGGTTGGGTCCGGCGACATAATCCCCCACCGCCTCCGGCGAATGGCGACCGAGGAAGATCGCCCCGGCGTTGCGTACCTTGTCTGCCAGACCGTGAGGATCGGACACCGCGAGCTCCAAATGTTCCGGCGCAATCCGGTCGATGATAGGGATCGCAGCATCGAAATTCGGCACGGTGATGATCGCACCGTGATCGCGCCAACTGGCCGCGGCTATGTCCCGCCGCGGCAGGTCTACCAATGCCTGCTCGACAGCCCCGGCTACCCGCTCGGCAAATTCGGCATCGTTCGTGATCAGCACGCTGCGAGCCGCCGGATCGTGTTCCGCCTGGCTCAGCAGGTCGATTGCGATCCAGTCCGGATTGGACAGGGCATCGGAAACGACGAGTATCTCCGAGGGGCCCGCGACGCTGTCGATCCCGACTTTGCCGAACACCATGCGCTTGGCGGTCGCCACATAGGCATTCCCGGGGCCGACGATGACATCGACCGGCTTTATCGTCTGCGTGCCATAGGCCAGGGCGGCGATCGCCTGGGCGCCGCCCACACGATAGATTTCATCCACTCCGGCGCGCTTGGCCGCAGCCAAAACGGCGGGCGCCAGCTTGCCGTCCGGGGTGGGTACGACCATGACCAGACGCGGCACACCCGCCACCTTGCCCGGAATTGCGTTCATCAGGACCGAACTGGGATAGGCCGCCAGCCCGCCGGGGACATAGAGCCCCGCCGCAGCCACCGAGGTCCAGCGCAGACCCAGCCGATTGCCGACCCCATCCTCATAGGAATATCCCTGCGGCGCCTGCCTCCGGTGAAAATCTTCGATCCGGCTTGCCGCGAAATCGATCGCCGCCAGAAGATCCGGCGGGCAGGCTCGAACGGCGGCCTCGATCTCATCGGCGCCGATGCGCAGACCCTCGGCGGTTATGCTCAGCCTGTCGAAACGCCGAGTATAGTCAATGAGCGCGGCGTCGCCCTCGGCGGCGACCCGCGCGATGATATGTGCCACGGTGGCATCCACCCGCTCCTCGTCGTCGCGACCGATATCCAGATAGGATTGGAAACGACTCTCGAATTCGGCCGCTGATGCATCGAGCCTAAGCGGCACCGCAAGCCTCCCGGAAGCGGTCGACCCAATAGCCGATCTCTTCGGACCGGGTCTTCAGCGCCGTTCGGTTGACGATCAGCCGCGATGTGACGTCGGCGATATGTTCGATCTCGACCAGATCGTTGGCTTTCAGGGTCGCTCCGCTTGAAACCAAATCGACTATCCGGTCGCACAGGCCAAGCGACGGCGCCAGTTCCATTGCGCCGTTCAGTTTGATGCATTCGGCCTGCACGCCGCGCTCGGCGAAATGCTTGCGGGTGAGTTCGGGATACTTGGTCGCCACACGCACATGGCTCCAGCGGGACGGATCGTCGGTCTTGCTGAAATCGACATGCTCTGCCACCGAAATGCGGCAATGTCCGATGCCCAGGTCCAGCGGCGAATAGACCTCCGGATAATCGAATTCCATCAGCACATCGCTGCCCGCCACGCCCAGATGCGCCGCACCGAATGCGACGAAGGTCGGTACGTCGAAGGACCGCACGCGGATGATGTCGAACCCCGGCACGTTCGTGGCAAAGCGCAGGTCACGCGAATTTTCGTCGTCGAAAGACGCAGAGGGTCTGACGCCGATCCGCTCCAGCAACGGGCGCAATTCTTTCAATATGCGTCCCTTCGGGACGGCCAGAATGATCTGTTCGTCGAAAGCCGGGGCTTCGTTAGTCACAATGTGATATTTCCGTGCTCGGGCTTTGTCTTCGTCGGCCAGCATTCGCCGAAGTCCTCGATCCTGAGATCGAGTTCGGCCACCGGCAGCTTGACGGCGGCATCGCCGCCGAAGGTAAGTGTTACAGCATTTTCATCGAAGGTCAGAGTCAGCAGTGGCATGGTCCGGCTGCGTTCCTTCAGACTAAATCCGCGATATTTGGGCATATCGACGCCGTTGATCGTCACCGCGCAGCTAACACGCTCGAATACATCCTCTGGCGTTGCGCTCAGCGCCAGTTCCCAGCGGAAACGGCAAACCGCCAGCACAAACATCCGCTGTTCGGGCAGATACGCCATCTCCGAGACATTGACGATCGCGTCCTGCAGAAAGGCGGCAAGGACAGCCAAATCCTGGCTGTCGACCGCACGCAGCTTCAGCGGCCCTGCCTCATTCTCTGGCAAGTCATCCGCCATTCAGTCGGATTCCCGCGCGCGTTTGATGTCGGCGCCGCATGCAGCCAATTTCTCCTCCAGCCGCTCATAACCTCGGTCCAGATGATACACTCTACTGATCGTTGTTTCACCTTCCGCCGCCAGCGCCGCGACCACCAGCGAAACCGATGCGCGCAAGTCGGTCGCCATCACGGGCGCACCACGTAGGCGATCGACACCCCGCACCAACGCCGAACCGTGATGCACGGTGATGTTCGCGCCCATGCGCGCCAGTTCCGGCACATGCATGAAGCGATTTTCGAAGATCGTCTCGGTGATCATCGCCGCGCCCTCGGCCACGGTCATCAACGACATCGCCTGTGCCTGCAGGTCGGTCGGAAATCCCGGGAAGGGCTCGGTCATGATATCGACCCCTTTTATGTGCCCGTTCATCCGAGAGATCATCAATCCTTCCGATGTTTCGGTCACATCGACTCCGGCGCGTCCCAGTGTCTCGGCCAAGGACGAAATATGGTCGAGCCGCGCACCGATGAGTTCGACGCGCCCGCCGGTCACGGCGACGGCAATGGCATAGGTTCCGGTCTCGATCCGATCGGGAATGATGCGATAGCTGGCGCCGTGCAGCGACGGCTTGCCGTGAATCGTGATGATATTGGTCCCCGCCCCCTCGACATCGGCGCCCATGGCGTTAAGGCAGTTCGCCAGATCGACGACTTCCGGCTCGGCGGCCGCATTGATGAGTTGAGTCTCGCCCTTGGCCAGCGTCGCGGCCATCATCAAATTCTCCGTCGCTCCGACAGATACCTTCGGGAACACGATCTTTGCACCGTGCAGACCGCCGGGCGCCTTGGCGTTGATATAGCCGCCATCCAGATCGATCTCCGCGCCCATCTGCTCCAGCCCATGGCAATGGAGGTCGACAGGCCTCGCGCCGATGGCGCACCCCCCCGGTAGAGATACCTTCGCTTCGCGGCAACGCGCCAAAAGCGGGCCAAGCACAAAGACGCTGGCCCGCATTTTGCGGACCAGGTCATAAGGTGCCGTCGTATCGCTGATTTCGCGCGCCGTAAGTTCCAGCACATGACCGCCGTGCGGATCGTTGACCCGCGCGCCGACGCCGATCTCGACCCCCATCGGCCGCAGCAGATTGGCCATGGTCGTGATATCGGCCAGATGCGGAACATTGGACAGCGCCAGAGTCTGGTCGGTCAAAATGCTGGCGGCCATGATCGGCAAAGCCGCATTCTTTGCGCCGCTGATCGGAATGACGCCTGAAAGAGACTTACCGCCCCTGATGATTATCTTGTCCAACAGTTCATCCTTGAAATACGGCTCGGGCCGGACATGATCGGGCCAAAATTACGTCGTAAGAATGGCAACTACAGTATGACCGCGCACCAGCGCCGCTTGTAGACCAGCCGACCCGCCGCCTCAAGCTTTGCCGGGCTTTTTCGCCTCGGGATCATCGGCGGCGTCGGTTCGCCCGCGCGCCTGCACCTTGCGGCGCATCAAATTGGCCCGCAGCGCCTCCGCCCGCTCCGCCTCCCGCGGGATTGGCCGGGCTCGCGCAGCCGGTTTCCTCGAACCAGACTTATTCGCATCGTCGCTCATGGCAAATGACGCTACACCGATTCGCCATATGTACGAACCGATAGCTCGGATCAGCCCGTGGACGACGCTTTTTCCGACCACATGGCTTGAATTTGCTCCAAAGACTTCCGCTTGGTCTCAGGCACGATGCGATAAACCCAGACCCAACCGGCGGCGCAGAACATCGCAAATAGGAAGAAGGTCAGCGAACTTCCGATACCCTCGACCAGCGACAGGAAGAACTGGCTCACCAAATAGGCCGAGCCCCAGTTGACCGCAGTGGCCAGAGCCACTCCCCGGCCGCGGATGCGAGCCGGAAACACTTCGTTGATCACAGTCCAAACCACTGGGCCCAGCGAAAAGGCGAAGCTGATGATGAAGACCACCAAAGCAACGACCGTCACGATCCCTGCCGTCGTCGGCCCGGTTGCCGACACCACGGCGCCGGAAGGTGCGATAAATTGAAAGGCCACACCGACTGCCGTGAGGCTTACCCCCATCCCGATGAGCCCGGTCAGCAACAGCTTGCGCCGACCCATATTGTCAATGAAGGCGATGGCGATCAGCGTCGCCAGCACATTGACGCCACCGATCGCCCAGGTCGTGACCGCCGCCCGCGCAGCCTCTGTCGCAAAGCCGGCCGAGGCGAATATCTGATTGGCGTAATAGATGATGGCGTTGATGCCGGTAATCTGCTGGAAAATCGCGAGCCCGACTGCCACCACCAACGGCCGTCGCCACTCTTTGGCGAATATCTCGCTCCAGGGTGCGGCCTGTTCCTCCTCGTGCAAAGCCGAATGGATGGCGTCAAGCTGCCGCTCGACGTCGATCTGCGGATATATCTTGCGAATGTCGACAGCTGCTTCGGCGCGACGATTTTTGGTCATCAGCCACCGCGGTGATTCCGGCGCGACGAGGGCGATCACGAACAAGGCCAATCCCGGCACTGCGGCTGCCCCGAGCATCAGCCGCCAGCTCTCGCTTGCCGACAGCTGGGCGTTGACCAGATAGGCCAGGAATATCCCTGCAGTTATCGCAAGCTGATAACTGGAAATGAACCGGCCGCGAAAATTCGCCGGCGATAACTCGGATGCATAGAGCGGAGCCGCGACCGCGGCTACACCGACCGCTACACCGACGACAAACCGCCCTACGACTAAAATCCCGGCATCGGGTGCCAGCCACTGCACCAGGGAACCCAAAGCGAATAGAGCTCCGGCAATCAGCAATGTCCGTTTGCGCCCGATCCGGTCGCCCATCGCGCCACCGGCAAGCGATCCGACCAAAGCGCCCAGCGTGACCCAACTCGTCACCACCTGAACCATGAATACGCTCAGCGAAAACGTATCCTTAATCCCCGCCAAGGCTCCGGAGATCACGCCCTGATCGTACCCGAATAACCCACCGGCGAAGATCACGACGGCCAGCACCACGACGAGCCAGCGAGTCATCCTGTCCGCGGACGCGGCCGCGGCCGCCGTGTCGGGTCTCACTTCGATTCTTTTCGCCATTCCCGTCCATTTGGTTATCGTCGGCTCAGGGCGCCCTGCAGCCCGGATTCAGTCGTTGATCGCCTGATAGACAAGTGTTCGGAAGTCGCGCTGGATGCGGGGAGACGTCTCTCCATAGGCTGTCTGGATCATCAGGATCGCGGTCATGTCCTCCTTAGGATCATTGAACCACAAGGTGCCATATGCGCCGTTCCAACCATATTGACCCACTGAACAGGGCTCACCGCGCTTGGCGACATTATCGACCACCGAGACACCCAGCCCATAACCCTGCCCGGCCCAAAAATCCTTGTCGTAGAAGAAAGGCATCTTTCGCTGGTCCGGTGTCAGGAAATCAGAGGTCATCAACTCCACTGTCTTGCGCGAGAGAATGCGCGTTTCACCGATAGCGCCGCCCTGCAGCAGCATGCGACCGAACTTGAGATAATCCTCAGCGGTCGAAACAAGTCCACCGGCGCCTGACGGCACTTTGGGCGGAATAGCGAACGTGGATTTTACTGCCGGGTCAGCGATCCCGCGCTTTCCGGTTTTGGAGTCCCATTCATAGGCGACAGCCAAACGCGTCAGCTTTGCCTCTGGCACCCAGAACGCAGAATCTACCATCCCTAGCGGCCCGAACAGTCGTGACTGCAGGAAATCGGAAAAGCTGCTCCCCGATGCGCGTGCAACAAGGGCCGCCAAAACATCCATGCTATAGCCGTAGATGAAGCGCTCGCCCGGCGGATAAATCAGTGGCACCTGTCCCAGTTTCTTTAGCCAGTCATCGACATCGTTGGCCGAGTTCAGCGCAGCCAACCTGGCCGCTATGGCTGGGCTTGGAGCGTCGAAATGACTGGCGATGCCCGGCCGTTGAGTCAGCAAATCGCCCACCGTTATCGGGCGAGGCGACGGATAGGTGTCGTCAAGCGACCCGGCCGGGTTCCTCATCACCTTGCGGTCTGCCAATTCCGGCAACCAACGATCGATCGGGTCTTCGAGCCGGAATTTACCTTCCTCGAGAAGAATCAGAGTTGCGACCGAAGTAACCGGCTTTGACATGGATGCGATTCGAAAAATCGTATCGCGCTTCAGCGGAATCTTATTTTCCTGATCCTGCCAGGCGACCACATCCAGATGCGCGATCGCGCCATGCCGATGGATCAGGGTGATAAAGCCGCCGATCTCACCCTTGTCAATATAGGTGCTGAGTCCACCGGTCAGCTCCTTGAACCGAGCTGACGAAAACCCGCCTGCCTTTGGATTGTCTGCGGCAGGGCTGGTGACAGGCAAATCGGCTGCCTGTCCCAAGCCTGTGGGCAAACTATTGGCGCTGACCATCGCACCACCGGCCATCATGGTTTGCAACAAGCGACGGCGAGCCATGGGGGACTTGCCCACACAGTCGATACCCCCGGACTCAGCCATCGCTTTCCCCCAGCCTCATTTCGCTCCGGCGAACTTCTATCGGTTCGTCCGGTTTCGCATCTGACTATGCTGCGGCGGCCTTAATCCTCCTAGAAGAATAAGGGTCATGTGTCGTCCAAGATGTGATCAGCGCTGCGCCATAGCCTCCGCCCGATGCGGCAGCACCCAATTCGGACGAACGAAATGGCAGGTATAGCCATTGGGGAAGCGCTCCAGATAATCCTGATGCTCGGGCTCTGCCTGCCAAAAGTCGCCTGCCGGCGCCAGCTCGGTGACCACCTTGCCCGGCCAAAGACCCGAGGCGTCGACATCAGCAATCGTATCGATGGCGACCCGCTTCTGCTCATCGTTCGTGTAATAAATACCCGAGCGATAGCTCATACCGCGGTCGTTGCCCTGGCGGTTCGGCGTGGTCGGATCGTGAATCTGGAAGAAAAACTCGAGCAACCTGCGAAAGCTGATCTTGTTCGGATCAAAAACTATCTCGATCGCCTCGGCATGAGTGCCGTGGTTGCGGTAGGTCGCGTTCGGCACATCGCCGCCCGAATATCCGACCCGGGTGGAAATCACCCCGTGATAGCGCCGGATCAAGTCCTGCATGCCCCAAAAGCAGCCTCCGGCGAGGATTGCGCGCTCGGTCGTTGCGGTCATGTGCTTGCTCCTTTTCCTATTCGTCGATTGGCCTGGACCGATACCGAAACTGGCGTCGATACCCGACTGTTGCAATAGTCACTGAGTTCGTCGCGCTCTCCGAAGGGTTACATCGCAAGCGGAGTGTCCGGTCGGCTTGTCACCGGCCCCAGCCTTCGCTATACCGCGCCTTCCCGTTCGCTGCCGTAGCTCAGTGGTAGAGCACTCCCTTGGTAAGGGAGAGGTCGACAGTTCAATCCTGTCCGGCAGCACCATTTCCTCACATCGCTGAGATGCCGCCGTCGATCCGCAGTTCGGTGCCGGTGACGAATCGCGCCTCGTCCGAGCACAAATAGACCGCCGCATAGGCAACATCGTCAGGCTTACCGATTCGCCCGATCGGGACCTGGCGGGCGAATTTCGCCACGATGTCGCTGCGCTCCCGCCCCACGGCAAAACCGTCAAGCAGCGGCGTGTCAATAAAGCTCGGCAAAACCGAATTGCAGGTCACCTTATATCCCGACCGGGCGCAATGAAGTGCGACCGACTTTCCCAAATGACGGACCGCCGCCTTTGCCGAATTATAGGGCGCCATGTTCCCCGCAGCGATCACCGCCGAGATCGACGCAACATTGAGGATCGCGCCGCTACCAGCCTCTTTGGTCGTGCGCGCGATGAGGGGCAGCGCTGTCTTGCAGCCGAGGAACACGCCGTCCAGATCGACGGCATGGGTGCGTCGCCAATCCTCAAGCGAAGTGTCCTCGATGGTCCCGGGAACACAAATTCCGGCATTGTTGACCAGAATATGCAGCCCGCCGAACAGTCTTTCAGCCTCATCGACAGCCGCACGCCAGTCCTCCGGATTGGTGACGTCATGCTCGATCGCGGCAGCAGCCGCACCCAATATTATAGCCCCACGGGCTGCTGTCGCGGCGTCGATATCACTCAGCAGAACACGGGCGCCTTCGCGCACGAACAGGGCGGCTATCGCCGCGCCAAGACCGGACCCTGCCCCCGTAACCAAGGCGATCTTCCCTGCCAGCCGTCCTTCCGCCATTCTGCGGCTCCCCTCGAAATTGAAAATGTCACCATTTCGCTCGACTCACGGCGACAGAACATAGGATAACCTATCCCTTCAACGACCGGGAATTCGGCGGCGATTTTAGGATACTCGGGAAGCAATGGCTCTTACCAAAGATCAAGGTCAGGCTCCGCGCCTGGTTGAAGCGCTCAAATCCTTATTCCGCTCGCACGGATTGCGGCACGCGGATATCGCAGCCGCGCTCGGCACAAGCCGCACGACGCTTAAGCGCCGTCTGGCTGGACACGGCCTGACGATCGAGCTGTTGGAGTCGCTTTGCGCCCTGGTCGACATCAGCCTCGGTGAGTTGTTCGAGCTGGCGACGCTGAACGACGACAAGCGGCTGAAGCGGCTGACGCTTGATCAGGAAAACACGCTGCACGGCGATGTCAGGCTCGGGTTTGTGTTTACCCGGTTACGCGAAGGCTGGTCTTCCCAGGAAATTCAGCGCGAATGCCGGATCGGCGAGGCCCGCCTGGTCGGCTATCTCGTCAAGCTCGAAAAACTTGGCCTTATCGATCTTCTGCCGGGAAACCGGGTCCGGCTGCGGACGGCGCGCGACATCGATTGGCGCAAGCACGGACCGATGTGGCACTCGGTCGACAAATATCTGGCCGATATCTTTAATATGACCGATTCCGACGATGCGGAGCTCTCGCGCCGGGTCGCCGTCGTCAAACTCACGCCAACCTCGATCGCGCAGTTGGACGACATGTTCCACCACCTGCAAAACGAAATCCGACGCTTGGCCCATAACGACCGCACCGCCTCCCCTGAGGACAAGCTGTGGTATGCGGTCTTGCTCGGCGCGCGCCCCTTCGAAATGAACCTGGATTCGGACGCCGACATTCCGTGGTGGCGCAAGGGAACGCATCCAGAGGATGCCACCCGCCGCAATGGACCCAAGCAGGTGATCGAGTTCCGCGCCAAATCATGACCGAAACGAACAGCGAAGGCCAGAACGCGGCCCCTATCGGGACCGTCGCCGGGACCTTCAGGATTTTTCACCGGCCACCGACAGTTAAAAGCTGCGGATCGCAGCGGTTCATCGCATGGTGCCGCGCGATTCGAACGATAGGAGACTATTGATGCCCATCCCCAAGCTGATCTCAGCCGATTCACATGTGATCGAGCCGCCGGATATCTGGACAAGCCGCTTGCCGGAGAAATTCCGCGACCGCGCTCCCAAGCAGGTACGCTCAGAACAGGGTGACCAGTGGCAATTTCCAAGCTCGCCGCCCTGGCCTTACGGTCTGAACCAGTGCGGCGGTCTGCCGCCCGAGAAATACAGCGTCTGGATCAAATGGGAGGATGTCCGACCGGAGGCTAATCAGATCCCGGCCCGCACAGCCGGCCAAGAAGGCGCGGGCGTAGTGGCCGAGGTCATGTATCCCTCGCCGCGCATCGTCATAGCGATCCATAACGAGGATAAGGACCCGGAATATCACCTGGCCCTGATCCGCGCCTATAACGACTGGCTGTCTGACTATTGCTCTGTCGATCCCGACCGTTTCATCGGTCTGGCGCTTGTTCCGTCGGGCGGTGACGCCAAAGTCGCGGCCGACGAGCTTCGTCGCGCGATGAAGCTGCCCGGCATCAAAGGCGCACAGATCAATAAATATCCCACAACCGGCCAGCGTCTGCATAAGGACGACGACGTATTGTTCCAGGCCTGTGTCGACACCGGCGCGGCCGTTCATATCCATGTCGGTCTGGCTCAGTCGGAATCGAGCATGCCTAAGCAGGCGCATGAATTCGTCGGTGCCTTCACAGGCTGCTTCCGTTTCTACGACCCACCGATCCGCATGGCCGAAATGATCTATACCGGCCTGCTGGACCGCTTCCCGACTTTGCAGGTCGTTTGGGCCGAGGTCGATGTCGGCTGGGTCGGCTATCTGATGGAACAGCTGGACGATCGCATCTCCCGCCAGAACCCCGCCAATCGGGTGCAGCTGAAGAAAAAGCCCAGCGACTATTTCCGCGAGAATTTCTATTACACGGTGGTCAAGGACGCATACGGGATCCGCAATCGCGATATGGTCGGCACCGAGCGGATCATGTGGTCCAGCGACTTCCCCCACGCCACCTGCGACTATCCCGACTATGCCGGCGCCATCGCCCACGATTTCAAAGGCGTTCCGCCCGATGAACTCGCTTTGATGCTGGAGGGCAACGCGGCGAGGCTCTACGGCATCGGCGCCTAGGAGCCACACATGTCCAATAAACTCAGCACCTTCTGTTGCACGGTGACGCTGTTCGACGAGCAATTGCGGCTCGACGAAACGGCGTCCCGCGCCCACTTCACCCGTGTCGCCGATGCCGGCGTCGGCCTTTATGTTGGCGGCTCGTCGCCGGGCGAAGGCTATTCGATGACTGCGGCGGAAATCGAACGCCTGCTGCATATCGCGGTCGAGACTGCCGGCGGGCGGGTTCCGGTTCGCGCCATGGGCGTCGAACCGCGCACCTCCGACGAGATGTGCACGTTCCTGAAGATGGCATCCAAAACCGGTGTCGACGCCTGCCAGATCTACTCCCTGGATGTCGGCCACGGCTGGAAGCCAGGGCCGCGTGAGCTTGAACGTTATTTCCGAGCGGCGCTTGAGTCGGTTTCGATCCCCTGCATCATCTCGAGCCACAGCTTCATGGGCTATAATGTCCCGATCGAGATGCTGGAGCGCTTGGCCAAGGAGTACGACCATCTGATCGGCGTCAATCTCACGACGCCCGACATATTGCATCTGACGGAAGCGGTCGCACGACTGCGGCCGCGCCTTGAAATCCATGTGGGCGGGCCGATGCACGCCATCACCGCGCTCGCGATGGGGGCCAACGGCTATCTGTCGTCAGAAGCCGCCATTGCGCCCCAGCTTTGCCAGGACGTGATCAACCATTTCGCCGCCGGCAGGCTGGAGGAATCCTTCAAGGCCTATACGGGCGTGATGGAACTGATGCTCGCTGTCACCTCCATGCCGGGCGCCTCGGTCCGCCGGGTCAAGGCGGCAATGCGGCTTTTGGGGCGCGGCGGCACCTATCCACGCGGCCCCTATATGCCGATCGAGGACGCCGAGTTGGCGGCGCTTTCCAAGCAACTTCGCACGCTCGCCGACAAGCATAACCGGCCGGAACTACGGCCGATCTGATCTCTATTTTACGGGAGTTTGCCTATGCGGCAGGACATCGAATTCAAAAGCTGCGGCACCACGATCCGGGCGCATCTCTATATGCCGGAAGGCAAAGGCCCCTTCCCGATCGTCGTGATGGCAGGCGGCTGGTGCTATGTGAAGGAACTGGTTCAGCCAGAATATGCCAAGGTCTTCGCCGGGGCCGGAATTGCCGCCCTTGTGTTCGACTATCGTAACTTCGGCGACAGCGACGGTGACATCCGCCAGCATCTCGACCCCTGGGCGCAGATCGAGGATTACTACAATGCCATCTCCTATGCCGAAACCCTCCCCAATATCCGCAAGGATCGTATCGGGATCTGGGGCATT
>Ga0182030_10009719_pt1 | contig 19659 bp, 20 predicted proteins | sample 812S3MmetaG_FD_121299 | JGI IMG/M metagenome (GOLD analysis project Ga0182030, IMG submission 121299) | Permafrost microbial communities from Stordalen Mire, Sweden - 812S3M metaG (Illumina Assembly) | ecosystem: Environmental > Terrestrial > Soil > Wetlands > Permafrost | place: Sweden... | reverse complement strand
GGCTCCGTTGGTATCGTACCATGCGTTATTTTGATTCGTGGTGGCGTAGTTTGCAAACAGGTTCGTGAATGCCGGAACTTGGTTGCTGGCGTTGACGGTCTGAATGCTGCCGTTTCCATTCGTAGTGAAATAGATTCCAGACCCGGCAATGTAAATGTTCGTGTTGGACGCATTCGTCAAGCCGAAGCCTTTAGCGATGTTGGTGATGACTGGAAGCAGGTTGTTCGCCGCCGCAAAAGCCGCCGCCGCCGCCGCCCCGTTAGTGTCGGCGTAAAGAGTCACAAAGTTGGTTGTCTGCGCCCCCGTCAAATATGAACCAAGCAACCCGGTTTGATTCGTCACGTTGACCGTGACGATTGAACCGTTTCCATTCGTGGTGACGGAAACCGACCCGGTGAATAAAAATTGATTAGTGACCGCCCCCGTGCCGGAAAGATTTGTCAGGATGCCGGAGGCTGGCTGCGTCTTGGAAATGATGCTGTTTGACGCCGTGTTTAGGTTGGCGTTCTGCGTCACGTTGGACGCAATCAAAGCTGCCACCAGAGCGGAATTAGTGCCTTGCAGCGCAGTCGTTAGATTGCCTACGGCGATGTTGGTTGCTCCGGTGGCATAATTGGTATCGTTCAGTCCAACCGCATTGGCCTGCGCTTGGGCGATGTTCGTAATGGTGGACAGCGACGGCGGCGCGTTGGTTTGAGCCAGCGCGAGCACGATGTTTGTGACCTGCGGCGGGGTGGTATAACTGGCCGGGTTGCTGAACGTGATGGATGTGAAGCCATTAGTGGGCGCCACATTCGCTGCGGCGAGCGCATTGCTGGCCGTCAACAGCGTTCCATTGAGAACAAAGTTTGTCAGGACCACCGGCGTGGGCGAGTAGCGCAAATCGGACGTTTGAGCGGAATACGCCCAGCCGAGGCCGGTAGCGGTCGGAACTTGAACGACTTGGCAGAGCGAAGAGGAAATGGTTCCCAGATTAGTATTATTGACAACCACATAGCCGCTGTACGAGTTGATTGGCCCACTTGGAGTCGAGTTGGCCGGGATTGTCCAATTCCAGTAAGACGGCTGATTGCCAGCGGCGGTCTGCAAGTTGCTGAAGGTGGTAGTGGAGTTGGTATCCGTCCATTGGTAGATCGGCTCGCCCAAAAATGTAATCGTGTTGTTTTGGTTAAGGCCGACTTGCTGAAGGATTACTTCGACATTGGTAAACGGCGCAATGTTCCCATTGCCGACTGACAGGTTGAATTGAATGCTCGTCTGGCCAAGCATGGCCACAGGCAACAACAGAGCGATTAGGGTTAATACTTTCCGCATGGTCGAATATCGCTGGTTTTTCATAAAAATCAATTACCCTTGCTCAATATTGAGAACGTTTCCAAATGGAGTGGATGCAAAGTTGATCGACCCGGTTGGAATTTGAGCCGGGACTCGTCCAACCCAAAACACTATGATGCCCTCCGGACTCTCTCGCCCCCCAACGTTACTGGAGTCAAAAAACTGCCCAGCCGAACCATTTAGCAAGACAATGGCCACATACGGCCCAAGGTCAAATCCAGCCGACGGATATTGGTGAATTGAAATCGTTCCATATAGCTTGCTTGCTGGCCCCTGAACCCACCCATGAACGCCGAAAAGGATGACACTCTCATCGGTCGGCGCTCCGCCTATCCATGAGATATTCCACGTGTAAGCCGCTAGATTTACCGAGTTAATGGTTCCCGTGTTCAGTTGAATGAACGGATTCGGAGCGGTGAATTGGGCAATGATATTTGCCCCTTGGCATCCACTCGGACCCTGCGCGGAACTTGCGGACGTGAGATTAAAGCTCACTTCAGCAGGCCCACTGTCTCTGTTTTGACATGGTGATTGCTCAAAGTTCTGACAGCCTGACTCTATAAAAGTAGAGTTCATGCTATGGCTGCCTTGCCCAAGCCCTTCCGTCCGCCAGCGCCTGCCATGTCACGTCGGCAAGCGTATTCGGACCGGCGAATGTGGTGGCAACTGCCGTAATAATGTCGCCAGCGCCAGCGGGAGACGAGCCGGCGTTAAGGCAGTTCAGGCAGGGCGTGACGAAATCGGTTTCGCTTGACCCGTCATCACCGATAACCGCCCTCATGTATTCAACCACGTTGACGTCATCAAGTGTGACCCCCGCAATCGCCGTGTAGGTGTAGGTGTAGGTAACGGGGCCAATCAGCTTTGAGACCCAAGCGCCGCCAGCCGGATTTGCAGATGGCAAAAGGCAGCGCAAGTCCTGATGCTTCGCCACCTTGACAATCTGAGTCCCTGCCGTCACACCGTCAAAGGTGTAGCAGTTGTACCAGTCGCCGCCATCGGAGACGATTTGGAAATCCTGCACCGCCGCACCAGCGTCAGCCCCGCCTCCAAGAATCCTGCGCCGCTGCTTTGCAATCTCGCGCGAAATCTTTTGAACCTGCTCAACCGTGGCGTACTGCTGCCGCGCCGAAGTCCTGACTTTTTTCCACAACAACGAGTTGTTGCGGTCATCGCGCGTCGAGGTCAAAGCGGAGCCCTCCGAGAATTGCGCCCGGTCTTGCATCGAAATTGCGGTTCCAAAAATCATAGGAAAGTCTGGTCCTGTGGCAATCGGTTATAATCGGTGGCGACTTGCGGCCTGTCGTTGCTGGTGTATAAATCTTCATCCCATTTACCCACCGGAGCGCAAAGCCACGTGTGCGGCACCTTGAACCAAGTGCGCTCATAATCGACATGATCGGACTTGCGGAGGCTGGACATCGCCAGCGGGTCTCCGCGCAAGCCGGTTGAGGAATACGATTGCGGATTGATGGTCGTCAGGGAGTCGAATATCGAAGCGTTTTCCGCGCCGGTTGGCAGGCTGGAATCCTGGTTATTGCCACCCGTCCCGCCGATTGGCCCTCCAGGAACTCCGGGCTTCGTCTGCAAGGCGCGCGGGATGACCGTACCGCCGAAGTACGGGTTCATGAAATAGGCCGGAACCCAGTCGCGCGGATCTTCGATATAGCCGCCGGGATTCAAATAAATCGGCGCAAAGAAGTATTGCGTCCAGACAACCTCGTAACCAGCAATGTAGGGCGTGTCCTCTTGGCGCCAGAGTTTGGTTAGAATTTCCTTGGTGGCAGCAATGGCAATCGTTATCGGGTCTGATATGTTGTGCAAGTCCACCGGAACCAACAGGACAAAATGATCGCAATTCACGGCAGGCAAGTGCGCGTTATTTCCGTCCCATTGAACCGGCATAGCAACCGCCTTGGTTCCGTCGAAATTAGGATTCGGGTAGTGAACCTGATATTTTCCGTTCACTATCTGAGACAGTATGCTCGAATGAATCTTTCCGTTGACCTGCGATACGCTGGGGAAGTAAGGCGTCTCAATGTAGTTTTGAATCATCCGAACCAAAGCCTCCTTTAATTCCGTGTAGAAAACCTTGGTGTCACCAACCTGAGCATACGTCGATGCGTCGGTTATGTAGGGCAGTAGCGCCCAGTTGTAGCGCGGATGCTTGAGAATGTTTAAGTCGAGAGAGACTTCGTTGATCGAGAATTCATCCGGCGGCGAATCGAAGGAAATCGACTCCATGACGTAGGAAAGCTCTCCCTTGGTTGCGTCCAGCCGCTTACAGCGAGCCGACAGGATACGCCAAATGTTCGCCCCGCTGTCATTCACGATGGTTCCACGCGGCATGAGCGTCCAGTAATACCGGGCCTCCTGCCAAGACATTTGCAGGGTATGCGAGCATGTGCATTGTTCCGCTCGCTCAATGTCGGGCGAACCGGGCGGCTCCTCGACCGTCATCACATTATTCTGGCTGTTGCTCCAGATTTGAAGGAATGCGGTAGGAAGAGGAGTGCCAACAATGACTGTAGACTTGTCGCTTCCATACGGCTGCAACGGAAGCGGCGTAACGCCGTCCGCGAAGTCTAGGCCGACTGGAAGTCTCCAAGGCATATCAAGTCTTTTGAACCGGGCGGCTGATGGTTGAACCCGCCGCATTGGTGGCCACACAGCGAATCCATTTGCCTTCAGGCACAAGCTTGTCGTCCAAAGAATCGCCGGATTGACCATCAATGACCGTCCAGACCGGGGCGGGCGGCGGCGTGTTCGGAGCGGTAGCCATTGGCGTCGGGTCGTCGCAGATTTGCCATTGAATGATGTAGGGAATCTCGCTGATGATCTTCACAGACATCGGCGTTGAGCCCTTGGCAAATACTGGCGTGAACGTGGTGGCCGGCTCCATTGCGGCGGCAACGGAAGCGGTAAACGAATTGGGTATGGCAATTTTTGCCCCTCTCGGCCCCTCAAGGAAAATAGCCTCGTTTGAACTTTGAATGCGGCGCGGGTGGAGTTGGTGCTCTGGGTTTACGTAGTGATGGCTTACCCGCGTCACTAACAACCCATTAAACGGGGTGTCTACGATGGTGGCGCAGATGGTGATTTTGTCTCCAGTGACGGCGATGTTTGGATCAGTGAGAGTTTTCATGTCATGGGTTGGCTGTCAGCGCGCTCATGTTGAACGTGCCCATCGGGGTCACGAATGGAACTTTCATGGCCATTCGCTGCAAATACTTCACCATGTCGCCGGTGTTCTTGGCTGTTTCTTTGGCGTAGTTGCGAGTCCCGCCGCCGATTACAAGGCCCATGTGCTCCCATGAGCTTGCGGGTATCTGCTTCATCCATGATTGAGGAGGTGGCATATTATTCGGGTCATCGTTTTTTCTGTGATCTCTCATCGCCTGCCACAAATACCACGCAGGACTTGCATATTTAAGTTTTTCGACCACTGGAATCAAGGCTGTAAAAACCTTTACCAAGTCATCCATTGTGTCTATGAAGTCGTTTGCTGCTGGCGCTAATTTCTCTGCAATCTTTGCAGCCATGGCCGAAAAGTCGGCCAACAGAACTTTCCAGTTCCAAGAAACTTGAGTGAGAGCCGGATTTGTTTGGGCGAGAATTTTTGATGCTTGCTCCAGTTGAGGATTCAAATACTCCATTTGCGCGCCGAACCGGAAAACGTCCTGCTCACTCACGCCCATGATTTGCGCGAGCAAACTCCACTTGGTCGTCCATTGTAAGCCCATGCCGTTTTGCAGCGCCTTGGAATAGATTTGGCGCGCGTTCTCGTAAGCGGCCAGGGTTTGCTTGACGGTGATCGTAAGAGCCTTCAATGCCAGCCCCGCCGCCGTAGCGCCGCCAACCAGCAAGGCCGTTGCGCCAGCCGCTTCCATGCCGCCGAGTTTGGACGCTCGGAAAGCCGCGCCGTGTTCGGTGTTCATCCCCTTGAAAACATTCTTGGCACCCCACATGGTTGACCACGGCGACATCGGATTTGCCAGCGGCAAAACCAGCGATAGCATGTCCATTTTGAAGGCGTTGGCGTCTTGAAGCTGCTTTTTCTTGAAATTAGCGAGCATGATGCCGCCGAGGTCTGTCCCGTGCATTTCTCCTTTTTCCTCCTTGCTCTGGCGGGCAAACTTTTCGTCAGATTTTCTGCGCATCTCCCTCAGCTTCCAATCCAAACTGCTTCCGAACATATTCCCATGCTCTTTTTCAAAACGTGAAAAAGCATCGTCTCCAGAAATTCCATCAATGCCGCCGCCAACAGACTTTGACTTAAAAGCCTCATCCATTGAAATGTTTTTCAACCATTGCGGCGTGGCAGGAAACTGGCCTTGAAGTATGGACTTTGAACCCCACAGAACACCCTTAAATTTGGATTTAGATGAGTTCCCGCCGCCAGAATCGTTTCCGGTTGACGCCTCGTAAAAGGCGCGATCTTCCGGTGACATCTTTGAAAGAATCCCCTTCCACTGTTCCGCGCTTGCCATCCCCGCACCTTTACCTTTTGAAAATGAAACCCCAACCGACTGCCCAAGATTCTTCAACTCTTTACCGAGAGCGTGGACACCGGCTTTTCCTTTTTCAACTTGCCGCGCGAGTCGCTCAACGTCTTGAGCCTGCTTTGCGACCGGCGAAGACCCACCAGAGCCACCGCCAAAGATTGAACCGCCAGAGCCAAGTGCGCCGGACAGGCCGGAAAGCTTTTGCAAAATGCTTTCGGCCTTTTCGCCTCCGACCAGGTCAATTTTTAGCTCGTACTGCATTGTGGTTTTGCATCATCCGTTCGGTCTCTTGACGGACGTATGAATCTTTTAACTCAAGGCCGGAGAACTGCAACCAGCCATCAAGCGACATCGCTCCAGCGATCATGGCGTAGCCCTCCGCCATCGGAATCTTGCACCAGACATCATGCCGGGAGTCCCCCGGATAGTACTTGCGATACTGGCAAATGTACGTCAGGAGCCAGCCGATTCCGGTTGCTTCGAGGGGCTCGGCTTTGGTGCCGGAAAAAAACCTTTTTCAACTTGCCCCTCCAACTGTTGCTGCAATCGCAGGGTGGTTTGCAAGTGGCGGCGATACTGCTCAATCACGGCGCTGCAAATGGCATTGATGAATGCCGCCGGGACATTCTTGAATGCATCCGCCCCGGTGTGGATGAACTGCCGGCGGACAGCTTTCGGCGTGGACTCCAGAGCTTCCGGGTCAGTCGTGAATATGAAGCAAACCTCACGCTCGTCCTTCGGATCGAATTCAGCCTTTGCGCTTTCGCCGGACGATTCCACCGCCGACGACACCAGGCTCAAAAGGGGCGATTCAATCGCCTGCAAGGCTAGGTGGTGAATCGGCATGACCTCGTAAATCGTGTATTTGTCCACTCTGACGGGGCCGTTGATGAACGCATCGCCAGAAGAGCCGGGAAGCGGCTTGGACGCAGCAACCGAGATGCACGATTGGCGCTTGCGGAACTGACCCCATTCTTGGCGTTGCGCTTCGGTGACCGTGCTTTCAACCATGGCGTGCGCTGCTGCTGGATTAATATTCCCAGCTTCGATTACTCTGGCAAGCGCGGGGTCTATTGAGACGTTCATCATAAAGGGGTGGTATTTCCTCCCAGACTAATTGCAGTAAAACTCTTGAATGTCCAAGAGCGCATTCCTTCGCGCTTTCGCGCCAAGGTTGAACTTTGAGCCACCATCAGAACGGTCATTGTGGCAGTCGGTGTTACAATCTGAAATGGGTTATTCGCTATAGTTGGAGGCCCCGGTGCTGCGGTTGAATCGACAACTTCAACCTCTACGTCTTGTCCGTCCAAGAAAAGAATTTGAACTGCCGTGAATCCAGTTCCTTGCTCTATGCTTGTCTCAACAATACGATCTTTATTCGACAGCGAAACCACAAGATATCTCTGAAGCACACCATCAGTTCCCCAAATCAAATAGGTGTTTCCGTACGATTGGAAATTAGGATTGAACTGCGTTGAAATTTGTCCTGGAGTTGCCCCGACAGCTTGTTCAGTACCAAAAGTTGTGTATGGCATAAATTAAATTATTTCAATGTTTTCGGTTTCAGCTTTCACTTCAACCTGTTTATGGGTTGCTAGGAATTCAGTCGCAGGCGGCGTCCAGCGGCGTCCAAGGCTATCGCGCACTTGAAATACGTGGGCAGCAATGGCAATCGGCTTTCCGTTCTTTGATTCCTGATGCACACGGACTCCGGCGTATTCCTCAATCGTAATTACAGGGAAATCACTATTCGCTGGCGTGAAAGTCTTTCCGGAGTAGCCTTTCAGTTCATCAATGCGAGCAGCTAGCGCGGCGGCGGCTTCGGTTGCGGCCTTTTGTTCGGCGGTTAGCTCGGGTGGTGCGGCGGGTGTCGCGGCGGCTTCGGTTGTATCGCTCCTATTGGTGTTGTGTTCAGTGGTTGATCGTTGGGCATTTGCGTTCCAACCCAAATCGTTATTTTGAACCCGTCCATGTTGAATCCTTGGGGCATTCCCCATTCTTCAATTGACACGTAATCGGGGACTTCATCCGTCACCGGGTCAAATCGAATTGCGCGCAAGGCATCCCGCAGAATCTCGGCGTCCTGCAAAAGTGGATTTCCGCCTTCCGTTCCGCTGTAAATGTTGTCCGCTCGGTTTTGATTCATCCCCCTGCCCCGCGATATGATGGCGTAAAAATATTCATTCTCCCTGCCGGTGATATCGCCGCCGGGGAAATTAACCCTCGCCTGCCCCTTGGAAAATCCAACCGCAATCTTCGGAGTGCCGGGCTGGTTGCGCAGTATCTCCTGCGCATGAATCTGACCGTCGCACAGATAGGCGGTGGCGTTGTCGATCTGATTCTTTGGGTCGTTCAAAAAATCGACAATCTTGTTGGCCTTGGAAACGATGGAACTCATAGGCTGTTCGCCCCGTTCAGGACGCTTTTCACATTCCACGACGACACCGGGGCGAAGAACCGCTTGTATGTTCCGTCAAGCTGCTTTTCGCCTTCTTGAATTTCCACCAGCAAATCGCGCCAATGCTTGGACTGAATGAATCCTGGATTTTGCTCGTTTGGGGCCAGTCGCCGCTTGTAGCACTCGTAAAAGAAAATCTCCAACGCCGCCTGGCGCACTTTGGCCGGAACGAAAGAACTGCCCCCGGTAATCACCAGCAAATCACCAAGCTGATAATTATTTCCAGCCGCCGCGATTGCGGGAGTTCCGTTGACGGATTGGGCCTGTAAAACTTGCCCTGATTCGTCGCTGTAATTCAGCGCCTGATACGCAACCGTGAATTGAGCGCCAGTCCCCGACTCGCACAGGAATGGCGTGACGCCCCCTTGATTGCTTATGTTCTGCCAAAGCCTGAGCTTCGAAATGGGATCAATCTGCCGTAGATACACCGGATTCTGGTTGACTGCGGGAGCGGTGGCGTAGTTTCCAGCCTCGACGGTCTGGATTGTGTTTATTCCGCCCGATCCATCGGTTGTCAATTCGATGACTTCAAACACGGCAACGGTGCCAGTTTGAGCCAGAGGAATCGGGTAAATCGTGGATAGGTATCCATTGATTTCAGTTGTTACAATCTGGACAAGATCGTTGAATGTGACGCAGGCCGGGTTTGGCCTTCCGCCGATGATGGGCGCCAGAGTCCCAATGGGAGGTTTGCTGTCGTCGAGGGCTGCAATGAGCCTATTCAGGCCGCCCAGCTTGGCGGCACAGAGTTCTTGGGTGAGGTACGGCGACGGCGCCAGTTGCGCCGTCGCTATGTAGATTTCAGGGTCGTAACCGTAGCCGACATGGAATTTATACGCGGGGTTTCCTAGCCCGCCGCGATAAACTGAACTGTCGAATACATCGAGCACACAAAAATTTATTCGCTGTCCTTGACCCAGGAGATTTGAATCTTCTCGCCAAGGGTGTTGATGCCCGCCGTGACGGCGATCACAAACTGGACGAATTGATACGTCGAGCCGGTGGAATCAAACGGCAGCGTCATCCACAGGACTTGTGCGGGAGTGCCGGTCCCGGCAATGCCGGCAACGGTGCCCACTTGTGAAACGGCAGATTGGGCGAAGGCCCCTGGCACGGCGGGCGCGGGCGCAGGCAAGCTGTTGGTCAGCGAGCTACTGGCAGCGTACAGCGTTACCGTGATGCCTGCCGCAACCACGTTCTCGGGCAGGTTCGGAAAAAAGATGCCGATTCGCCCCATGCGCCATGCGTTGGAATTCGGTGCGTAGGCTTCGAGGTCGAGAATGCCAGTGGTGACGTTGGCACCGGAGGCCGGCAGCGGGGTGTAGAGAGTCAGTTGACCGTCAAAAGCGCCGACGTTGATGATAGCTTGATTTGCCATAAATTAGGTCTTGGTGGTGGGTTTCGATTCGGCTTTCGCGGCAGCTTCGGCTGTCGCATTCTTCGCCTTCGCTTCGGCGGCAGCTTTCGCGGCAGCTTCAGCCCGTTCCTTTTCGCGGGCCTGATAGACCTTGTGCGAGGGGTGGGCTTCGTCGGTATGGAGAATGGTGCCTGCCATAAAATTAGTGGGTTACAACGCCATCGAGGCCGCTGGGGCCGGTTTGTGCGGAGGTTGCCGTGTATCCCATCGCCTGCCAGTAAACCGTCGCATCGGCAGACACCGTGATGGTAAAGTTGGTCGTGGTGACGCCAGATATTCCGGTCGAGGAGCTAGTAAGCGAGGAATCGCCGGAGATGGAAGGGGTGTAAACAAACGGCACGCTAAAGGTTACGTTGGTGGGGGTTACCTGTTTGACCGCTTGAGAGCCCCATTGAATCTGCGTGAACACCGGAACCGCCGTCCATGCAACGGTGCAATTCGTCGGCGTGCTGATCCACAAAATGAAGTTTGTGGCCGTCACCGTGTTCGTGAACGGCAGGGCGCTCGTCGGCCCATTGGCCAGAAAAACGCTCATGGCCGGGGGGTAGGTGAACGACGGCTGGAAGGTGTTAGTGTACGCCGATCCGTTCGTGCTGAAACCAATCACGCCGGATTGAGGCGTGTTGACGACGATTGTGCCGGTGGCAAATGCGCTGGCGGCGAGTCCGATCACCGCGCAGCCGAGCACGAGTTTTTTCGAGAGATTTTCAAAGTTCATATCAGTTCAGAATGTATTGGTTGCCAAGCGTGATGGAGTCGGTAACGTGAATCGGGATGTTGCCGCAAGTCGGCAGGCGGGTCGGGAAGTCCGCGATGACTGCGGAACTGCCGGTCCAAGAACGATTGCCACCAGACCCATCCACAAAGTTTGTGACGCTGCGCTGGAGTTGCAGGCCGTAAGCGGCGGTCTGCGTGCAAAGCGCGATGTCCGGTTTGAGGCCAATCGGGAACAGCGAGTACAACTTGGCCACAAGCTTGTCATCCCAGAGGCCGTTCGTGGTGCTCGTCCCGTTGGTGACATCCACGTTGATAATCGCCCCAAGCGCATGAACCTGCGCCATGCTGGTGCCGACGTAGCCGAAAAGGTTGTTTTTCCAAGCCGTCTGATAGAGCGGATTGGCACCGGTTGAATCGGGCGAGGGTTGGCCGGGCAGACGAACCCAGGGCCCCATGAGGACGCCGGTTCCATTGCCAAACATCCAGTGAACGCCTTGCGGGCCGGTCTTGAGAAACCAAATCGTCTGACACGCGCCTTGGGTGGTTCCGCCAGCGTCAACCACTTGATTGATTTTCAGGCCGGTGCGGGAGTCAACCTGCGTGCGCTGGGTGAAGAGAAAATCGGCCATGCCGGGCGGACCCTTGGGGTCGTTCAAGCTGCCTTGGTAAAACTGCTTGCCGAGTTTGAGCGCCTTTTGGCGAAGGCCGGCGGAGGCGTGCGCGGTGAAAATCTGCGCTGGGGTGTCCCCGTTTGTCCTGCCCTTGATGAGAATTGCCTCGTCAACGGAGAACTGGCAATCGAGCGGGAAAGTGTTGAACCGCTTCTCGTCGATAGACGGGGCTGACATCGGAACACCGGAATTGGTCCCGCGAAAAGCGAGGTTGTTGCCGACCGCCGTAAGGATGCTCGCCTCATACGAGGTGCCGGGAATGATTCTTCCTGGAATCAAGTCGATTTCCGGGGCGACGTTTACGATGTTGTCCACCAGACCAACCGTGCCGGGGTCGTTCAGCCGATTCAGCGCGGTAGCGTCTTTGAGGGTAAGGAATTGATTGGCCATAAAAGTCTCGTGTTAGGAAAGTTGATTGCCCTTCATCGACTTGGCGATCATCTCGTCGATGTCGCCGTATCCGTTTGCCTCCAGCGAGGCCGCGTAAAGCTCGTCGCCCTTCAGCGGAACTTCGGTCGGCTTGCCGTCGCGCATTTCCATCTTGGTAAACTTACCAGCCGATGCGGGGCCGCCCGCCGTGCTGGTGTATGTCGCCCGCGCCCGGTCGGGCAAAATGGGGGAGTTGACCGCCGCAAACTTGAGTTCGGACAGCGGGAGTTTCTGCAACTCTTCCAGCTTGTAGGCGACGTTCGTCTCGGGGTTGATGACGACGCGCATTTCCGACTGAAGCTTGGCGATAACCAGCTTGCGCTCGCCCGCCTCGACGGATTCGGCGGCTTTAGCCACCATTTTGTCGGCTGCTTCGAGCCGGGCGACGATGGAATCAACCGAAAGTGTGGCGGGCTTGCCGTCCTTGTCCTTGTATTCCAAGGCGCCCACAGTGGCGGTCGTCGCGGGCTTGTCGTTGATCTTCGCGGCCAGCGCGGCCACGATATCGGTAAGCGACTTGAGTCCAGCGGAAAGCTCTTGCATCTTGTCCTTTTCGCCTTCCTCGCACTTGCCGCACAAGCAGTCTTTGGCATGTTTGCCGGACGCGCCGGCTTCGTATTTGATGTCTTTAGGCATAGAAAAAAGGCCGCTTGTGGCGGCGGGTTTGTCAGTGAGGTCGGTGCTGTTGAGCCGGGTGCAACGGAGAAAATCCTTTCCGTCGATTGTTTCCTTGGTGCCGCTGAAATCAATGGATAGCCCGAATTGATTGGCCATCGTCTCAGCCATCTCGAAAGCCTTGTTCTTCAAGTCGGCGGCGAGCGACTTGAGCAGCCAGAGGTCTCCGCGAAGCTTGTTGCCCTCAATGGAGCAATCCTTGATGAGGCCGAAAGCCTCTTCAAGAATGTTTTGGTAATCGCCGGACTTGGAATGGCGAAGCTTTACCTTCAGCCCTTCGGAAAACTTCTTCGCGCATTCGAGCGCGGTTTGTAGAGTTTTCTGGTCGATGAAAATTCCGTGACCCTTGGCTTCCCCGACTTCCAACATACAGACACGGCGAATGACTCCGTTTTCCCGGTCAACCGCACCACCGGCAATTTCTTGGAAGCATTGAATCGTGTCTGTCATCTGGCAAAGAAGTCGCTTATTTTCTGGTTGACTTCAATTGATTTAAAGAATAGCATTTATCCCTGATGACCTTTGCAGAAGAGATCAAACGGTGGCGCGGGGAACTGCGCCAGAAAAACGCCTGCGATATTATTGGAGTCCCACTCGTCACGTTTAAAACATGGGAACAAGGCGTATCGGAGCCGAAAGATTTGGCAAAGTGCGAGGTGCGCTGGAGGATGGCCGCTTTCCAAAAGGGGGTTCCGGTCGAGGTCTACAAACTCCGATACCTGTCCGTCATCAAACAAGTGGCGGCTGAAATACTGGATCGAAAATGAAATTGGAACTGCTTGGAATAATCCACAACTGCACTTCGTCAACAAGTTTTGACGGAAGGTACCCATATCAAGAAACTATAATCAGCGGGAGGTTAGGATTCGATTCAAATGATCAATGTTTCAGCTTCAAAGTTCCACCGCAATTCGTATTAACTGGGGATTCCAATCGCACCGTAGTTAACAAAGCGATTAAAGTAACAATTGAATTTTTATGTCACAAAAATATCGAATCTGGCAATCAACCGGCGAAGCAATCACCGTCGAAGGCGAGGATTACACGATCAAAAAAACAGGCGACGGACTGAAGGTTTCCGTGCGCAACGTCGGGAAAAAGACAGCCGTGTTTGAGGGCGCTGTCGGCTTCACGATTGTCATGGAGGAGAAAATCAAACAGTGATTTTAGGGGAGCGATGTCGAATCTGATGCGGTCAATTTTCTCTCTGGTGCAAACCCGGACCCACTGCCATTGTTTCCTAAGATTTCATTTCAAAGCTGAAAATGCGAATCCAGAATCCCGTTTAGCCGATTGACCATGTAATCCGTGAAATTGATTCCCGTCTCGTCCACCGGATAAAACGGGCGGGCAGGCAATCTCCTCCAAACCGATCCAAATTGATGCTCGTAGGCGTACTCGACGGTGTTGGTCAAAGTCGCGAACTCGCTGTTGAAGTCCACGTCAAAGCCGGCCTTTAAATCTCCACTTAAAACTAGCGTCGGGGTTCGGTTTCCGTCGTGATATTTTTCCGCATACCTTGCATTTAATTCCCGCCACTCTTTCGGTCTGGCCTTCCCATCGGGGCCAAGATTAAGAACCGTCACGTCGTAAACATCGCCGATCAATTGAGACAACAGCTTGCGCCTGCCCTCCGCATTCACCCGCGATTCAAGCTCTTGAAAAAATGGCGTCCACTGGTCGATCAAGACATTCATTTTGACTTGTCGCTCGGAATCGCATCGCCGCGTAACGGCTGCGCCTTTTCCTGACCCGGAACCTCACATGGTTCCATCTTCAGGGCGAAGATGTTGCTCATCTTCTGGGCGTCGTCGTCGGAAATCTTCCAGCCGGCCTGCCGCAGTTGCAGGAACGTCTTGGCGACAAGCGCCTGTTGCTGGGCCGACACCCCGCCACGAACAGAGCGGCATTTTCCGCGATACCCGTTGATTCGCAAATACTGGTTGAAGATCTGAGTCCTCTGCATGTTGCAATACTTGCGCTTGTCAAAGAGCGACCATTCCTCTTTGACCTCGCCCTGCAAATCGGCCTGACCAGAGCCGCCGGAAAGCCCGTTGCCCTTGTTTGAGGTGGCCATCGTGATTCCGAGAATGGCCTTCGTTTCCTCCATGTTGAGAACCTCAATGGCCTTCGCAAATCCATCAGACATGCCCGAGGTCTGCGCCTGCTCAAGCTGAATTTTCGTCCCCGACGGAACAAGCAGGGCGCGCAGAATGGACGCCTGGTTGAATGCCTTCGTGAGCACGTCGGACACGTTTTTATTCTGCATGTTCGCCATTGCCACAACGAACGGAGCGCCGTATCGCTCCATGCTCTGCATGTACCAGTCCAGCAAATTGCGCTTGTAAAACCAGATTGGAATGAGGGCGCGCATGGTGGCGCCGAAGTTGTCTCGAATGCCGGATGTCGCCACCTGTGCTCGGTGCAAGACATGGCGGATCTTGTTGGGCTTGTAGCCGCTTGAAAGCGTCCAGTCGATTATTCCATTCGGAAGCGTTCCGTAAAATCGAAGGTCGGGGTGCCAGTCCTGCGGATTCCACCGATAAACGTCGGCCTGCTCCAAATCCTGCGGCGGGTGGTAGGCCGTAATGCCTGCCGGGTTATTGATTGGAACCGAGCCGGTTCCGATTTGCGCCCCCTGTTGCGTCAACAGTTCGCCAGGCGTCCCGCCGATCATGCCCGCATTCCAGTAGGCGACTTTGTAGGTATAAAGCGGCCACGGTATCGGGTGCAATTCGTGAAGCTTGTACGCAACCTGGTGTCGGAATTCGTGCGCCTCTTCCGGCTCGACTCGGCGGTAAATTTTCTCCGCGCCTGAAATCGGCCAGATGTGGCCAAGCGCCAGATGAACCGAACCCTCGTCCCAATTCTCGCAGTTTTCCCGCATGTCCTCGATGACCTCGACTGCGATTTTATCATCGGAGTTTTTGGGATTGGCCGGCTCAATGGATTCCGTTTGACCCATGAAGGACATAACCCGCTTGCCGATTTCAGCCTGAAGGTGGGGGTCGTTCTCGGTCATGTCGCGGAAGAGCGCGAACATGTAGTAGGTCTCGCCAAGTTCCGCCATCCTGATGGCGTTTTGAATATCCTTGAGCGTTACCCGGTTTCCGAATTGTGGAGGCTCGCCAAGGCCGGACAGTCGAGCCTGTATTTCCTGCAAGACGCCGTGCTCTGATGGCATCTCGCGGAGCTTTTCCGCCGCCTGAAGCATTCGGTCAACACCAAGGGGTTGCGGGCTGATTTGATCCCGGCGGGGCGGCAATATTGCCAATTTCATGCCACTTCTTTAAGCCGAAAATGGCTGCTTGGCAAACCAAATCCGGAAATCAGGACGACCGCAAGGCCGCTTCGTTGGCTTCCGCCTCGCGCATGATGTCCTCGACGGTTCGGTAATCGCCGGTGTCGTCGCCCGCCGAAAGCATCGGCTGAAAGTTTCCAATTCGCAACGGCTTTGCATTAGTTATTAGACTAGAATAAGCCATTACAATTAAATTTCTAAATCCTTCGAGCATATCATCGCCGCCCTCAAGGGTTTCGGCGTCGGCATTCATCTTGATGATATCGTTCGGTTTTTTGGGGTCTGACTGCGCGGCCTGAATCTGGAAAATAAGCTCCTCGCAATTCTTGTGAATGAAGCAGCGCGGTTTGATTTGGTGTTGAACGTCGCCAAAAACTTCCGCCACTTGAGACCAAGCATTGATTCGGTCAATATGAACTGCCGTCAATCCTATGCCGTGTTCACGGTATTCTGTCTCGACCGTGCTGCCATCCTTGTCCACGCGGAAGCAGTCCCGGCCCGCCGCGATGAATTCCAAGTCCTCAACCTCTAGGTTGTTCAAGGCCAACAAATCGCGGATATTGGCGGCGTGCTGTTCGATTGGCGTGTTCGCCGCCGAATATGTGTTGGTAACGAAAATATTTCCATTCTCGTCCTCGCATCCAAGACAAAAAGCGTTCGGGTGTGAATAGCCGTAATCCATGCCCGCGAACCATCTAATAATCGACCGCTCCGCAAGGCTGGTCTGCGGATTTGGATAAACGTGGACATCGGGATAGAAGTTTGAAAAGAAAGCTCCGGCCATGAATTCCCATGAGCCATTAAGCCAAGCCTCCCGTTGCCAGCCGACAAGCTTTTCGAGGTATGCCTTGTATTCCGAATTGACGTATTTGTTGTCGTCAACGGTGGAGTGAATGTATCGAGTTTCCTTCTGCTTCGGGCCGCCGGCAAGTTCCAATTTCCAAGGATCCACAAATAGCCGCTTGTTCGCCACATGGTCAATGCCGCCAGGATTCGTGTCTTGGTAGCAGCGCGGGCGCCAGTTTGGTTTGTTGGTGCGGAGGCATGAAAGGATATTGATTTTCTTGGACTGCGTAAGCTGGTTGGACTCCATGATGTAAATCACGTCGTATTCCAGTCCTAGATATTTATCAATGTCCTTCTCGTCTTTGAAGTTTCCCAATATCACGAAAGAGCCATTTGGGAATTCAACCTTTGATGGCGTGGCTTCGCGGTATTTGTGCGGGATATTCGGCAACAATTTGGTGATGAAGTCGCCGACCTGCTCCTTGTTGGCCTGCCCGACTTTGCGAATGAACAGGCATTTCAGACCCGGAACCCGCTGGCAGTCGTCGCAAAAGATTTGAGCAAATAGGGCGTGCGATTTTGAGGAACCGCGCCCGCCGCCGGCCAGAATTGAAGTCGGCCCGTCCGGCTGGTCGCAATCCCGGCAGCGCGCGGCAATTTCAAGCTGCTTTGGTTGAAGCCAAGCGCCAGCCTTGATGAAGTTTGTAATCTGCTCCGGCTGGCATCCTCTTGCCCGAGCGGTGTAAATGAACGCCTTTTCCTGCTCAAAAATCGGGTCGGTATTTTTTTGCTTTGTCATTTTCGCCTTTAATCATTCCCCCTCCACCTCGACGCGGCACTGGCTGAATTGCTTGTTGCCGCGAGTAAAAACGAACTCGGTTTTGACGCGCACAGACGAGCCCTCCGTCACACCCTGCCGCGCGAGCACCCACTCGGCGACTGCCTGACCCATTTGTTCGGGCGTGATCACCTTGATTAAGATTTGGCCTTTGGCTAGCGATGCCATGCGGTTGATTGTTGTTCCGATTCTGATTGCGCGTCAATGATTATTTGGCCTATTTCCTGTATTCCTCTCCGGGCAGAGCAGCCACATGATGACAGCCGCTATGAGTGAAATCGTCAGTCCAATCCAGACCGCGCCGCCGGTCAGGATGAAGAGCCATTTAACAATGAAGATTAGGGCGCTCATAAAGTTAACTCAAAATTGTTGCCGCTCCAACCGCCTGCGCCAGCCGGTAAAGCGCGCAGGCATCGGGCAGTCGTCGCCCGCACTCGAAATGCGAAATCCAATCCGGCGAAAGTCCCGTGATCGAGGCCAGTTGAAGCTGCGTCAGGTGCCGCGACTGCCGGGCGGATTTAAGCAGGGCTTGGAATTTCTTTTTGAATTCGGTGCGGGTCATAAAATCAAAACGGAACATCGTCGTCGGTTTTCTGCCTGCACCAGTTGCGGGCCTTGTCCATCAATTCCCGCCATCGCCGATTAATCCAGTATCGGCACCACCAAAGCCAATTGTGAATCGTAAAAGGCTCGGACGGGCCGCACGGCTGGTTGGAATCGTGTATTTAATCATGTCATTGAAGTTTGTCGGGGAGTGATTCTGTGATAAGCGCATTCTGCTGCGGCTCCGTCGCCCCGTTGGCCACCGCCCGGTCAAAGTTCGACTCGGCCTCGATTCCGCGCACCCGCTTTTGCTTCTGGTTGCGCCGCCGCTCCCGCTGCTTGGCCTTGGCGTTGCGCCACGACTCCCGCCGGGCCTCCTCGTCCTGTATAGCCCGGTAGTGGAGGTAATTCACGATGATCCAGCCCCAGTCCCGCCGGCTATCCACCGGGATTATCCTCCGCCCTTCATGGTCCTTGCTGCGCGAGCGGGGGTCCGGCGCTGCCAGTTCCGATATCGCCGCAACGACTTCTTCAATGGGGCAATTTGTCCGCCTAGAAATGGCCTCCGGCGTCATGTCCACCACTCCGGTCTTGTCCGCCAATTTGAGCAAATCCTCGAACACGTGGCGCGCGCGATAATTTTCGGCGATGGAACTATCGAATATCTGCGCGAATACTTTGGCGTACATTTCCCCCTATTTTCCTCGCTGCTATCACGGTGTCAAGGACAAAATAGGACTTCCTAGAAGCGTCTCAAAATGTCAACAGAAGCAGAGGCAGAGGTATTCGGCTAGAGGACATTCAGGACATGCGTGGACAAACCGGCAATACCAGACCCCAAAATTTTTCAGGATCGACCGCGAAGAAGTCCAGGGCATCAGTCAATGATTGCTTGACGGCTAGTTCGTGGACAGTCCGGCCTAATGGGGTGGAAAAAATTAATGAGGGGACATGTATAGGTTAAGGACCCCACCCCCTATATTTTCTTCGCAAGTCGTTGTGTCCCAAATTGAGTCGTTGTGTTTCAAAGTGAAATAAGGCTACACAATGTCAGTTATATTCCATCGGACCACAAGCCGAAAGCATTGATTTGCAATGGTTTACGCAGCGAAACAGTCGAATCCAGTCAAACCGGCACAATCTGCCCACACAATTCAAGCCTGGATCGATGCGGGGCTGCCGGTGAACCGGGGCGAAAGCCGGCGGCGCCGACTGAGCGGACTGGTCAGAGGGCAGAGGGCAGAGGAGATGGATCGACATCGACCACCGGTCCGGCGTCCTTGGCCTGGTCCTGGTCCTTGGCCGTCTGCGCATCAGCCGGCAATGCCAGCGCATCGGCCGGCCGGGGCAGCAGCCGGTCCACATCAGAGCAATACTGCTCGACTCGACGGCGGATGGCCTCCTCGCCGCCGAGGGCGATAACGGTCACACTGTTGTTAGTAGTGGCGGCGGCTGCTGCTTGCTGCCCAAATCGCTCCGGCGCCAGGACCCGTTCGGCCATCCAGGCCTTGGCCCTCCAGTCGCCGGGCCGGGTGATGGTCCCCTTGGGTGACGAGATGGTGATTTCGTCACCCGCCGCATTGATGGTGTCGAGGCAGGCTGCGATATTTTCTTCACGCACCCGGCCGAGGATGGTGGCAAATTGCGGTCCACTCTTTTTCCGCATCTTCCATCTGAACCAGTGATGCTGTTCAATCCCCTGATTTTTGGCAGCTTCTGTCTCTGTGCACCGATATTTGACGATCTGTCGGCTGATTGCCTCGACGTCGTCCATCGTGATTTTTCGGGCCTTCCCGCGTCGCTTTGTGGTCACTGTGGTCACCATATGGCTACAAATACCACCTAGATCGGTTGTTTGCAACCATTCCGGCGCCTGGATTCTCGCGGGTCGTATGGGGTCCGTCCCTTCGGGTGTGGCGTGACGGCTCAGGTCCGCCGCCCCCGCAAATTTTTTGTGCTTGGGCCGCCGGTTCATGTGTTCAGG
>Ga0182030_10009716_pt1 | contig 19663 bp, 20 predicted proteins | sample 812S3MmetaG_FD_121299 | JGI IMG/M metagenome (GOLD analysis project Ga0182030, IMG submission 121299) | Permafrost microbial communities from Stordalen Mire, Sweden - 812S3M metaG (Illumina Assembly) | ecosystem: Environmental > Terrestrial > Soil > Wetlands > Permafrost | place: Sweden... | reverse complement strand
TCGCAAACTGGATTGACTCCGACGGTCTGCGCGAAGGCATCCTGACGTTGCGGATGGCGGAGTTCGGTGAGACCGGCCCCCGCGAGGAGCTCGGCGCGCGGGGCCGGGTCGTCAAGCTCGACCAGCTGGACGCCGAAGTGCCGACGCTGCGCAGGGTGACTGCCGCGGAGCGGGCGGTCGAACTTGCCGATCGACGAGAGGCGTATCTGCGGCGCCTTCCGGAAGGGACGATTTAGCGTGGCACGCTGGTTGATCACCGGATGCTCGACCGGCTTCGGGCGCGAGATCGCCCGTGCCGCTTTGGAAGCCGGGCATAGCGTAGTGGTGACCGCGAGACGCGCCGATGCCGTGCAGGATTTCGGCGACGAGTTCGGCGACCGCGCCCTGGCCGTCGCGCTCGATGTCACCGACACCGGCCAGATCGCGGCCGCGATGGCTGCGGCCGACAAGGCGTTCGGCGGGATCGACGTGCTGGTCAACAACGCCGGCCACGGCTATTTGTCTGCGGTTGAGGAAGGTGACGACGCCGAGGTCCGAAAGTTGTTCGATGTCAACTACTTCGGCGCTGTCGACATGATCAAGGCGGTGCTGCCGAGCATGCGTGCTCGCGGCTCGGGTCACATCGTCAACATTTCATCGATGACCGGCCTGGTGGCCAACCCGCCCAACGCCTACTACTCGTCGACCAAATTCGCGCTGGAAGCGGTAACCGAGGCGCTCGCGACCGAGGTGCGTCCGCTGGGCGTCAAGGTGATCGCCATCGAGCCGGGCGCCTTCCGCACCGACTGGGCGACGCGGTCGATGAAGGAATCGGACACCCCGATCTCCGACTACGCCGCCGTCGCTGCGCGCAAGGATCTGATCAAGCAGTTCGCCGACCACCTGCCGGGCGACCCGCGCAAGGTGGCCGAAGCGGTGCTGATGGTGACCGAACTCGACGATCCGCCGCTGCGGCTACTACTCGGCCGCGACGTCCTCAAGGCGATGCGCGACAAGATCGCTGCGACCACGGCGTCGATCGACGAGTGGGAGTCCGTCACCAAGGACGTGAACTTCCCGAGCGGGTAACCGCCGTCGCTACGGGACTTTGACGATTCCGGAGCTGGATATCGCAAAGCCGCAGCCCGATGAAACCGTACAGGTCACCCCGCTGACCTCCGACCGGCAGCCGAACGGCCCCAATCCGATCGATTCGCCGTAGGCCAGGGTGGCCTGACCCAAACCGGGATTGCCCAAACAGCTTTGACCGGAGCAGACCGAGTAGGTTCCCGTGGCGTCCATGTGCGTGGACTGCGCTAGCTGCGCGGAATTGATCTGGCAATATGTCGAGTCCGGGATGCTTTGGCGTTGGTAATCGATCTCGCAGCTGATCGCATGTGTGGGGGAGTAGAAGGAACACGCATGGTCCGAGCAGAACTGGTTATCCGCGGCGGCCGCTGGCATTCCTACGCAGAAGCCAACTGCCACAACACTGCAAGCGGCGATCCGCTGCCCGATCAACGCGATGCTGCTCATGCTGGTCCTTTCATGTCCCGGCCAGCGGTCAGTGTGACACAACGTGCCCATCGGTGTTGTTAACCTGGCGAAATGGACGCCGACCCCGACAAGCTGACACCAGCGGCGCTTGCCGCGACCAGCTGGGCGCTGCTGGGCATGATGTCCTACGAAGAAGAAGTCTCCGGCTACGACCTCAAAAAGTGGATCGACTGGAGCGTCGACCTCTATTACTGGAGTCCGTCCTACAGCCAGATCTATACCGAGTTGAAGAAGCTCGAGGGGCTGGGACTGGCGACCTCGCGGGTAGAGCGCGACGAAGGCACCCGTAGCCGCCGGCTCTACAAGATCACCCCGGCCGGAATGGATGCCGTCACCGAGTGGACCAACCATGCGCCCGTGGACCCGCCGGTGCTCAAGCACAGTGTGCTGCTGCGGGTTACGTTCGGCCACCTCAGTAACCCAAGCCGGCTCAAGGAGTTGCTGCAGGAACACGTGGCGTACGCGGAATCGCGGCATCGCAAAGCCGTCGAGGACGCCGAGGGGGCCGAGGCCGAACCCGCCTGGGCATACTCGGTGCTCGCGTTGCGTTGGGCCGCCAAGTATTACGCCGCCGAGCGCGAGTTCGCTTTGGAGCTGATGAAGGAAATCGACGAGGCCGACGCGATCCTCCAGGAGGCCGCCAAGGGCGGCTTCGGGAAACCGCGCCCCAAGCCGGGTTATTGGCGCGAAGTCGAAAAACAGGTCCAGGCCAAGCGGGAAGCTGACTAGTCAGTGCTCGCCGCGTCCCGGGCCGCAATGTAGCCGTAGACCAACCCCTGCGCGATCGTCGCGCCCGCTCCCGGATACGTAGTGCCGAACGCGTTCGCCGCGGTGTTGCCGATCGCGTACAGCCCGGCGATCGCGCCACCGTCTTCGCGCAGCACCCGCGCCCGCTCGTCGGTCTTCAGCCCACCGCAGGTACCCAAGTCGCTGAGCACCATTTTCACGGCGTAGAACGGACCCTTGACCAACGGACGCAGGTTGGGATTCGGCTTGATCGTCGGGTCACCGTAGTAGCGGTCGTATGCGCTGCGACCCCGACCGAAGTCCGGATCCTGACCGGTCGAAGCGTTTTGATTGAAGCGAGTCACCGCATCGAAGAATTCCGCGACCGGAACTCCCATCTGTTCGCCCAGTTCGGTAACGTTATCAGCCCGTACCGCGATGCCCGCGTCGTACCACGCCTGCGGGATCCGCATCCGCGGAAAGAGTTCGGCGCCAAAGACATAGCTGTTGCGGTATTGCTGATCGAAGACGATCCACATCGCTTCGACCCGACCATCCGACCGTTCCAGCTCGAGCACCCGCTGCCCGAACGACATGTAGTCCGTTGCCTCGTTAGCGAATCGGTGGCCGTTCTGGTTGACGATCAAGCAGCCCGGAAGTGACCGTTCGGCCAGCATCACCGCGGGCGCCTTGCCGGGCAGGGGCGCGATGGCGGGAAACCACCACGCCTGATCCATCAAATCGATGCCGGCGCCGACTTCCTGGCCCGCGCGGATCCCGTCGCCGGTATTGGAGTCGGCGCCCAAACTCAGGTTGGCGCCCAGTGACTCGGACTGGAACTTCCACCTCATGTCCATGCTGTGGTCGAAACCACCCGTGGCCAGCACCACCCCACAGCGGGCGGTGATCGACACCTCGCGCCCGTCGTGGTCCACGACCGCACCGGTCACCCGCTCACCGCCGCCTTCGAGGCGCAGCAGCCTGGTGTCGGTCCACACCGGGATACCGGCGCGCAGCAGACCGGCGAACAGGCCGGCCATCAGGCCCTGGCCGCCCGCTGCGTAGCGCCGGCCCAGCAGCCGGCCGCCCAAACCCTGTGCCACCCGCTTGCCGATCGTCGGGATGCCTTTGCGCGGCACCCGGGCGACCAAGTTCATCCATCGGTAGTCAGCACCCGTGGTCGGTATCGAGACGCCGGCCTCCAGCACGCCCGGCCGCAGCCGGGTGCGGTATTCGCCGAGAACCGACGTGTCCAACGGGCGACACTCGCAGGTGCGACCCGCTGCGCTGCCGCCCGGCTCCTCCGGGTGGTAATCGGAGTAGTCGCGGGCCCAGAACAGTCGCAGTGGAGTCGTCCGGCGCAGCATGCCGACCGTCGCGGACACCTGGCTGACAAACGCGACTGATCGTTGCGGGGCTGCCGACCCGGCGACCAGCGAGTCCAGATAGGCGGCCGCACGCTCGGCGCTGTCGTTTCCGCCCGCCTCGCGCAGCACTGGCGACGCGGGTAGCCACAGCGCGCCACCGGAGCGGGCGGTGGAGCCGCCCACCTGCGACGACTTCTCGACGATCAGCACAGACAGCCCGAGTTCGTGGGCGGCTAACGCCGCCGCCATGCCGGTGCCCGAGCCGACCACCAGCAGATCAACGCAGGTGTCGACCACAGGCCGTCCAGCCGGGATGGTCGTGCTGCGCGAGGTCACGCGGAGAACGGTATGCCGGGGCGGGGCTGCGCAGGAACAGCCATCCTGATGAGTGGAACAAGCCGCTCCCAGAATCCGGGGCGCAAGAGTTAAATCATCACCATGACGTCGCAGTCTGAGGTTGACGAAGTTCGGCTCATTGAAGCGCAGGCCGCCCCGGCGCGGTTCGCCCGCGGCTGGCACTGCCTGGGGTTGATCAGAGATTTCGCAGATGGCATGCCACACGCCATCAACGCGTTCGGACACAAGCTTGTGGTCTTCCGCAGCGGCCCGCCCGGCGGGGGCAACATCAACGTGCTCGACGCCTACTGCCGGCACATGGGCGGTGACCTCTCGCAAGGTGAGGTCAAGGGCGACGAGATCGCATGTCCGTTCCACGACTGGCGCTGGGGCGGCGACGGGCGATGCAAGCAGGTGCCCTACAGCAGGCGCACCCCCAAACTGGCACGCACCCAAGCCTGGACCACGCTGCAGCAGGACGGCATGTTGTTCGTCTGGAACGACCCCGAAGGCAATCCGCCTCCGCCGGAGGCCGCCATCCCACGTATCGAAGGAGCCACCAGCGACGAGTGGACCGACTGGCATTGGTACACCACCGTCGTGGGAAGCAACTGCCGCGAGATCATCGACAATGTCGTGGATATGGCGCACTTCTTTTACATCCACGGCTCATTGCCCACGTATTTCAAGAACATCTTCGAAGGGCACGTCGCGACGCAGTACATGAACGGTGGGAGCCGACCCGACCTGGGCGGCCCCGAAGGGTCCCAGATGCTCGGTACCACATCGGTGGCGTCCTACTACGGCCCGTCCTTCATGATCGACGACCTGACCTACCACTACGAGCAGGGCGACGCCAAAACGATACTCATCAATTGCCACTATCCGATCGACTCGAATTCCTTTGTGCTGCAATATGGCATCATAGTGAAGAAATCGGACCGGCTGCCCGGCGATCAGGCCATGGAGACCGCGATCAGTCTCGGCGACTTCGTGAAGATCGGCTTTGAGCAGGACGTCGAGATCTGGCGGCACAAGGCGCGCATCGACAACCCGCTACTGGTCGAGGAGGACGGCCCGGTCTACCAGCTGCGTCGATGGTACCGGCAGTTCTACGTCGACGTAGCTGATTTGCAGCCAGATATGGTGGACCGCTTCGAGTTTGAGCTGGACACCACCCGACCCTACGAGGCGTGGATGAAAGAGGTCGAGACAAACATGGCGGCCCAGGCCGCCGCCACGGGTTCGGCGTGATGGCGCTGAATTCGCCCGTCAGGGAAGACAATCGCCTCGACGACGTGCCCATGATGCCCGTCGCGTGCCGCAACTGCGGTGCGCGGGTGCTGGCCCGCAAGAGCAGCTGGAACCAGACCAGTGTGCAGTGGAACGCTGACGCAACGGCCCGGTGTGCCGAGCGCATCGAAGCGCAGAAGATATCGCTGCCGGGTAGCCGGGGCGTGTTCCTGGTTTGCTCGGCGTTGAGCGAGTCGATTCTGGATGCCGTACGATACGATGCCCTATCGATTGTCGACGAAATAGCCAGTATTACAACATAATCCGATCAGGTGTGGGCGCCACCATCGATTCTGATCTCGGTGCCAGTGATGAATGCGCCATCATCGGAGGCCACCATGGCGATTACCGATGCCACCGCGCTTGGGTCACCCAATATATGGTTGCTTTCGCCATGCAGCAGCGGTGTCTGCTTGGTCCACAACCCGAGGTCGTATCCCTCGGGCATCTTGTCCAAGGTGCTCAGTGCGAGTGCTGTGGAGACCCCGCCAGGCTGGATGTTGACCGCGCGCAGCCCCTGTTTGGAATATTCGAGGGCTAAAGAATGGGTGAACGACAACACGCCACCTTTGCTGGCCGCATAGGCGGCCATGTAGGGATGCGCGAATGACGCTGCGGTGGAAGTGAAATTGACCACCACACCGCGACCGGAATCCAGCAGTGCCGGTAGCGCTTGGCGGGTCATCAGGAAGGTGCCTGTCAGGTTAACTGCCAGGGTGTCGTTCCAGTCAGCGAGGGTGTGCTCATGCGTGTGGGCGCAGCGCTGGATGGCCGCAGCATTGACCAACACCTCGAGTCCGCCAAGCTCGCGCAATGCCGCATCGACCGCGGCAGTGACGGAGTTCTCCGACGAAACGTCAAGGAGTGACGTGGTCAGTTGCGCCCTCTTACCGCCGTCGTCGGCAGCCGTCGCCGTGAGCGCCAGGCCCGCCGCCGAAACGTCGTAGCCGACGACGGTGGCGCCCTCGTCGAGTAGCCGGATCACCGTCGCTTGTCCGATGCCCGAGCCGGCCCCGGTGACAATGACGCGCCGATCAGCGAAACGCTTCATCTCACAACCCTTTCGATCAGGCCAACTGGAAGGCGCTGATTGGCGCTTCCTCGGGGTAGACGGAGGGTCCGCCCAAGTCGTAGGCGGCATTCAGCGCGGCGATAAACACCGGATCATGCAACGGTTCGCTCGGCACGTCGAGCGTTGTTCCCCTGGCATTGACGTCGTCGACCATCATGTCAATGGCGCGCTCGATGGTCAGGTCGTCGGTGCCTTCCATGTTCTTCTTGAGCTCGTCGAAGTCGGAGAACACCTCGGCCGACCAATGCACCAGGAACCGTAGTTGGTCGGTACGGTGGCGTGCAATCACCTCGTCGCCGTTCTTCAGCAGCCACTGGTCGGGGTCACCTGGGTCACCGGTGAACACCGTGTCGAAGGCCAGCCCAGTTGGAATCTGTTGGTCCAGCAGCCCATTCGCTTCACCGCGGTGCACCATCATCTCGTTCTGCACCACGACGCCGCGGTTGTAGACGGGCGGCAGTAAACGCTTCGGCGCCTGCAGCGGCCCGTCGGGCCAGTAGGTGAATCCGCTACCGGAGTCCAGCGAGAACCATGTGATTACCTGAGCCATCTTGATCAAGTACTCCCGGAATAGACCGGACTTACCCATCACGCTGGTGAGCCACGTCGGCGCGTTCTCATGTCGCACACCGCGGAAGCTCGGCGAATCGAGGTGGCCCGGATCGCGATTCGCGCACGGTCCATTGATGTTGAACAGCATCAGTTGCGGCTTGGCATACTTTGCATTCCAGTAGCTCTTGGCCATCTGCAAAAACGTTGCGTTGTAGAAACAGTCGTGCAGTTGCGGGTAGAGCACCGCACCACAGTTGGCGAGGTAGCCGCGAAAGGTGGGCGTGAGAAACAAATCCAGCGAGGGTGTGAACCCTTCCGGAAATACACCGCTCATGGTCGCGATCAGTTCGTCAGCCGACGCGAAATGTTGCGCGATGATTAGCTTCCACGGCCCCTGAGTCCGCACTACGTCAAGCAGACGTTCGTGCTGATCATCCGTATAGACGTTGGCTATCTCGCGAGGCGGTGCGACCGGTCGCAATACATCGGAGAGCTCTATCCGCCGCTCGTCGGTGAGCATCAGCCGTCTCCTTCTGCAGTTTCGGGTTGTCGTGATTGTGCGTCAGCGTGAGTGCGCCCGAGTCGGTTGCTGTCCGGTGAACGGGACGTCAAATAGGGAGCGGATTTTCGAACTTTGCCCGGAGCAGCGCCCCGATCTCGGCGATAGCCAGTCGGCCACGCGCCGTCGCGTCAGAGCGCATGAGAAAGCCGTGACACATGCCCGGATAGCGGGTAGTGGTGGTCTGTACGCCAGCATCGCGCAACCGGCTTGCGTACCGCTCACCCCAATCCCGGATCGGGTCGCAGCCTGCAGTCACTACGATGGCCGGCGGCAGGCGCGACAGATTGGAGGCGTAGGCCGGAACGAGGTATGGGTCGCGAGGTTGGCCCACGTCGGCGTCGGCGAGGGCGTGCAGGTAATCGATGTCGTCGCGGCTGAGCATCGGCGCATCAGCCAGCAAAGCGATCGACGGGGCGCGCATGTCGCGATCCAGGCCGGGATACAGCAGGACTTGCGCGCAAATCGCCGGACCGTCTCGGTCGCGCGCAGCCAGCGCCACCGCCGCCGCCAGCGATCCCCCTGCGCTGTCGCCAATCGCAACTAGTCTGCCGGCGTCGACTCCCAGCCAGTCGGCGTTACGCGACACCCATTCCGTCGCGGCGTAGGCGTCATCGAACTGGGCGGGAGGTGGCGACTCGGGGGCCAATCGGTAGTCTACGGCCACGACGGTGGCTGCCGAGGCCGAAGCCAGCGCGCGGGCCAGAGGTTCGAACGAGCGGTTGGAGCCCATGACTAAGCCGCCGCCGTGTAGGTACACGAGCACGGGCGCTCTGGAATCGCTTGTCGGACGGTAGATCCGGGCCGGGATCGAGCCAGCGGGTCCCGGTATGGCGTTATCTGCGATGTTGGCCATCTCGGGCATCTCGTCGGGGAGCGGGGCCGACTCGATCGCCGCGCGCACCGTGGCCAGGCCGCGTTGGCGCATGGGAGGGATGTCGCCGAACGACGCGACCCGCGCGGCAGCATCGGGATCGAGCGTGGGTTTAGTCATTTCGACGATGGAGGCTTTGAGCAGCAAGCACATTGGCCCGTTCCGCCATTGCGGACCTGACAGATTGCTGGGTAAGCAGGTAGAAGCGGCCGTCGGCGGCCTGCTCGAACACCGTCTCGGCGGCCGCCAGCGGATCCATGGCCGCAGCTTTGATGTCGAGCATGGCCGAGCGTTGCGCCTCGGCGGCCCTGGCATCAGTGGCCTCGTCGGGATCCACGCCGCCTGCCGACTCGAAGATGTTGGATACCACCGCGCCGGGCAGCACGGCCTGCACATGAACGTGGTGGCCGTGTCCGGCCGACTGAACATCGAGATACAAGCACTCGGTCAATGCAAGGACTGCGTGCTTACTCATGATGTAAGGCCCCTGCAATGGGATGGTCACGACTCCGCCGACCGATGACAGGTTCCACACCCACGCCTGCTCGTTCGTCGCCATCATCTTCGGCAGAAATGCCCGCACGCCATAGAAGACTCCACTGATGTTGATGTCGACGACGCGGTGCCAGTTGACCACTGGCGTATCCCACAGGTAGCCGAACTGTTCGACTCCAGCGTTATTCACCAACAGTCGCACGGGTCCGACGTCCCGGTAGGCCGTGTCGGCGAGCTCCTGGACGGCCTCGGGATCCCGCACGTCGCACACGACGTCTACGGCCACGCCTCCCGCTGTCGAAAGCTCGTCGCGCAGTGCCGCGACTGCGCCAGCGTCGACGTCGGCCAGTACCACGGTCATGCCCAACCGACTGGCGTGTCGCGCCAGTCCGGCGCCGATCCCCGCGGCGGCCCCGGTAATGACGGCGACGCCGCCGGAAAATTTATCGCGAGCGCTCACCGGGCTACGAAACCGTGGCGCTATCGGCGGTGAACTCAGACAGCAGGACCGAATTGGTGGTATCGAGAACGATGTCCATATCGGTGAATTCGAGTCCGTTCGCGCCGCGCCGCACACCGACGTTGGCCACGCCGCTGGACACCGCGAACGGGACGAAGTTAGCTATCTGGTTGACGAAGATGTAGAAGCGCGCGCGGGTGACCTCCCCGTTGGTGCCGATGCGGTGCACGTTGGTTGCATGGTGGCGCAATGGATATGGGCTCTGTTTGCGATGATCGGACAGCCACTTTGTCACCGCATCACGGTGACGCAGCTCAGGCGACATCAGTTCCTCGAAAGGGCTTGCGCCAGAATCGCTTCGTGTCACATATCGCACGTCCTGGGCACAACGCGCCGCCAGCTCATCATAGTGCGCCTCGTCGTAGTGGTACCAGAAGCCGGCGATGAATTCCTGCAGTTCCGACAGCGTGATGTCCTTGCTCATGACAGCAAGTCAACCCCAGCGTGGCCCCGGTAACACCGGAGATGCCCGGTCAGTGGAACAGTGCCTCTCGTTAGCCGGTGATCACGCTCCACAGCTCCAACGCACCCGCTTGCAGCGCCGCGCCGGTGACCTGGTCGTCCCGGTACTAAACTGAACCGGACTCCGAACGCGACGCGAGTGCGAAACGCGTGAACTCGTGTGGTCGGTGCACGCGAGTGGTACCGATCGCGCCGTGCACCTGGTGAGGGTTTTGCACCATGCCCGAGGGAGCGTGGCTCGCACACGAAAGCACGCTGCGACAAAGAGATCCAGGTTCCGGTGCCGACCAGTCGCTGGCGACGGCCGCGGTCATGGCGGAGCAGAGCCGCAGCTAGCCGCACGCCGTTTACTGGCGGGATCTGCGACTATGCGACTGCGCAGGTTCTCGGCGAACTCCGGGCGCTTCGCGATTGTGGAGTCAACCTAGTTGACCGTCTTCGGCGAGAATCTCGGCATCCCCGGTGTTCGCCGCCCACGTCACAGTCCGGTGCACGATGCGCCATCCGTCTGTGCGCCTTTCCCAGCGGTCGACGTATTCACCATTCGAGTCGAATACGGGGCCTACGAAATCACCCACGCGTTGGTGGCGCGCCTGGACGTAGGCGCGGCTGACGGCGGTGTCTCCGTCGATATCGACGGTGATGTTGCCGAGTAGGTGCTGGGTTCCGCCGCACCGGTCGAGGTGACGCCCAAGTAGTGCATGAAGCGCGGCGAGGCCGCTCTCGCGGCGCCCGGATCCGTAGTCGAAGAGGACATCCGGCGCAAAGACTTCGTCGAGTGCATCGAACTTCTTACTGTCCGCGATGCGTGCGAAACGGGCGAGCGCGCGAACCATGTCACGCTCGTCGAGCAACATCTGGAGGGTTGAAATGGTGGGATCTCCTTAAAACAAACGGAATTGGATAGGCAGGTGGTTCATCAGCTTGGTGTCTGGCCGCCGTCCACCGGGAAGGCAAACCCGGCGATCATGCTTTCTGGGGCATAGGCCGTTCAAGCGTGTCTGCTTGGCTCACATGCCGGGGTCGTAGCCCTCCGGCGTGTTGCCCAGAGTGCTCAGTGCCAACGCGGTTAATGCTGACGAACGGCTTGCCGGGTGCGTCGAATCGCGCGATGCGCCACCTATACACAAACTGTATTCCCTTCAGTACCTGATGGATCGAGGGTGAACCGATCCCGCAGCAAACGCTTCACTAGTTTGCCGCTGGGGTTTTTTGGCAGTGAGTCGACGAAGAAGACGTATTTGGGTGTCTTGAAGCCGGCCAGGTGCCTCCGGCAGTGGGTACGGATGTCGTCCTCGGTGAGCGTGACGCCGTCGCGAGCCACCACCGCCGCCACCACGGCTTCCACCCAGACCGGATGCGCGATACCAAAAACCGCAACTTCCTGCACACCGCTGTGCCGGTAGACCACCTCCTCCACCTCTCGGCTCGCGACGTTCTCACCGCCGGTTTTGATCATGTCCTTCTTCCGGTCCACAACATGCAGCACGCCGTGCTCGTCGTAGTAGCCGAGATCGCCCGAGTGGAACCAGCCGTTTATGAAAGTCTGTTCCGTCTTTTCCTCATCGTCGAGGTAGCCCAGCATCAAATGCGGGCTTCGGTGCGCAATTTCACCGATGACACCTGTCGCGACGGGGATGTCGTCCTCGTCGCGAATCGTCGTCTCCACATTGAGCACAGGGCGCCCGGCCGCACCAGCATGTGCGTCCTGCTCGTCCGGTCCGAGTGCAGCCGCCAGTGGCGCCATCTCGGTCTGGCCGTAGAAGTTCCACAGCCGCAGATTGGGTAGGCGTCCACGGATCTCCCTGAGGATCTCGATCGGCATTGCCGAGGCGCCGTAGTAGCCCTTGCGCAGGCTCGACAGGTCTACATCGTCAAAGATCGGTGAACGCAGGAGTGAGATCCAAACGGTGGGCGGAGCAAAGTATTTGGTCACACGGTAGCGCGCGATGGTGCGCAGCACCGCTTCCGGTTCCGGCCGCGGAAGGATGATGCTGGTTGCCCCGAGATAGATGTCGGTGATCAGGAAGTTGTCCAACTGTGCGCAATGGTAGAGCGGCAGTGAATGCGTATCGACATCTTCGCCGGACATTTCACCCGCGACTATGGTGCTGATGTAGTTCCACATCAAGCTGCGGCTGGTGTGCATGGCTGCCTTCGGATGAGACTCGGTTCCGCTCGTGTACATCAGCCGAATGAGCTGGTCATCGTCGACACTTGGGCTCGGGGCAGCTGTGGTACTCGTCAACCATTGTGCGAAATCGTCCCAGCCAGCCGGAGGGGTGCGCCCTGGAGGCATCAGCGCAGCCTTCGTCGTGACCACGGCGCCTTCCTCGATGCCCAGTTGCATCGCCTGCTGGGCTGTCGGCGTCAAATCGCCTTCGACGATGAATCCGCTGACTCGACTGTGACCAAGGATGTAGGCGATTTCTTCTGCGGTGAGCATGAAGTTGATGGGAACCAGAACTACCGCCGCGCGCGCGGTAGCGAACGCCAGTACCGCGTATTGCCAGCAGTTGTGTGACAGCAGCGCGAGGCGATCACCGGGCCCAAAACCGTTGTCATGCAGCCCGGCCGCCGCGCGGTCCACCAAGTTCTCAAACTCGGCGAAGCTCAGAACGACATCGCCGTCGATGATCGCGGGCTTGTCCGGCTGCTTGCGGGCCGATCGGCGGGGAATGTCGCCGAGCGTGTGACTGCGCGCCTGCGCGACCATGGTGTCCCGTTCGGGTGTCACGATGCGAGCGTCCTGTCACTCGATGTCGTGGCGCGGTCCTCGTCGACGAACATTCGGCGGTTGTTGCAGTGCACCCATTGCATGTGCGAAGGCTAGGGCTGGGAAGCCACCTCGGGGCTGGCCGCCTCCCGCTGAGTAGACAGAGCGGTGCCCAACTCACTAGTGCGCCTCGATACTCGTTGTCATGACCGGTGCTGCTGAATCGATGTCGCCCACGGGCCAGGCCGCGCCTGACCCCGGCGAATTGCGGGACAACCTGCGTCAGGCTGATCCCGGCGTCCTAGTGGCAGTGCTGGCTCAACTCACCGGCGACCCGTCAGTGATTGACGCCTACGCGCCCAAGATCTCACACATCCCCGACCCGCCCGAGCGGGCCGGCGTCACCAACCCCGACACGGCCGAGGCGCTGGTGAACGCCATCGTTGTCGCGATGCGCGAGCCCCGGCCCACCGACGCCTTACCCGCCGACGACCCAAACTTCTTCGCACGACTGCTGCCGACAGCACTGGGTTCGCAGGTCGACGACGAGCACGTGCACCTGCTCCTCGAGCAGGGTGGCTTCCAGCGGTCGCAGCCGACGTTGCCGCGCACCGTGCCGATCCCCGACACCCTGCGGGTCGCCATCGTCGGTGCGGGTATCGCCGGGATAACCGCCGCGCTGGCCGCGGCCGAGGAGGGCGTCCGATACGAGATCTTCGACCGCAACGAGGAGGTCGGCGGAACCTGGCTGACCACTACCTATCCGGGCATCGGCGTCGACACGCCGTCCGCGTACTACTCGCTGTCGCGTGAGGTGAACCCAGACTGGAGCAACTACTATCCGCAGGGCGCGGAGTACCAGGCCTATCTGGTGGCGCTGGCCGATAAGCACAAGCTGCGCGAGCACACCCGGTTTCGCACTGAGGTCGACGCGCTGTGGTGGGACGAGGGTCGCAAGCAGTGGCAGATTCATTCGGTGGACGTCGACGGTAAGCGCGACGTCAGCTACGCCAGCGTCGTAATTACCGCGGCCGGCTACCTCAACCGCCCGCGCTGGCCCGATGTCAAGGGTCGGGACACGTTCGCGGGCACCAGCATCCACTCGGCCGTATGGGATTCGTCGCTGGACCTCACCGGTAAGAGAGTGGCGATCATCGGGGCCGGCTGCACCGCCGTGCAGATCATCGACGCGTGCGTCGACGAGATGGAGCACCTGACGGTGTTCCAGCGTCAACCGCATTGGGTGGCACCCCGTAAACGGCTGACCGACGAGGTGCCTGCCCATCGTCGCTACCTGGGCCGGCACCTGCCGTACTACGCGAACTGGAACCGGCTGAAGTCGTATTGGGGCACGGCGGACAACAATTATCCGATCATCCTGCAGGACCCCGAGTGGGCCAGGGACCACCTGTCCATCTCTGCGGCCAACGATGTGCTGCTACAGATGTGCCTGACACACATCGACCAGATGTTCGGCAGGGACACGGAGCTGGCGCAGAAGGTCACGCCGAACTTCGCGCCCTATGGCAAGCGGATCATCCGCGACCCGGGGGGGTACTACGCGGCGTTGACGCGCGAGCACGTCGACGTGGAGGCCAGTGAACCGGCCGAGGTCAACGCGGAAGGCATTGTCACCCAGGACGGTCGGCAGATCGACCTCGACGTCGTCATCTATGCCACCGGCTACCACCTGGACTTCCTGTCGACCATCGATATCCGCGGCCGCCACGGTAAGAAGCTGGCCGACGAATGGGGCGACAGCCCCCGCGCCTACCGCGGCGGAACGGTGCCCGGCTTCCCCAACCTGTTCATCATGTCGGCGCCGAACTACAGCCCCGGCCACGGTGCGGGCGCGAACTTCTCGATGGAAGTGCTCGCGCACTACATCATCGAATGCCTGCAGTTGATGGCGCTGCGCGGCGCCACCACCATGGAGGTCACCCGGCAGGCCTACGAGGACTATGTCGCCGAAATCGATGAAGCGATGAGCCGCACCGTCTGGTGCCACACACCGAATGCGCACACCTACTACCGGTCGGGTTCGGGCCGGGTCGTAGTGGCCACCCCGTACCGGTTAGTCGACGTCTGGCATCAACACCGGGCCCCGATTGAAGCGGATTTCACCCTGCGATGACCCAACTACTTTCCGGGAGAACTGCTTTAGTGACGGGGAGCAGCCGCGGAATCGGACGTGCTATTGCCCAGCGGCTGGCGGCAGAGGGTGCGACCGTCGCGGTCATGGCGCGCGCCTACATGCCATCACAGTCCACTCGGGCCGGGCTCACCACGGCGATACCCGGGACAATCGACGAGACCATCGCCCTGATCGAAAATGCCGGGGGATCGGCATTCGGACTGGCCGTCGACCTCGATGACGCCGAGGCGCGCGACGGCCTGGTCGACGAGGTGCTGGACCGCGCTGGCCGCATCGACATCCTGGTCAACAACGCCGGTTTCGCCGACTACTCGGTGGTCGAAGAAATGTCGCTGAAAACCTTCGACCAAACCGTCGAGCACTATCTGCGGACGCCGTTCGTCCTGACCAAAGGTGTGGTCCCGCATATGCGCAAACAAGGTGGCGGGTGGATCGTCAACATAGGTTCCGTCACCGGTGTGGCCCCGGTGCGGCCCTACCGCGAGTACAACAAGACCTCGGGCGACGTCGTCTACGCGTCGTGCAAGGCCGCCATGCATCGCTTCACGCAGGGGGTGGCAGCCGAGTTGCTCGACGCCAACATCGCAGTGAACTGCGTCGGCCCGTCGACGGCTGTTCGCACCCCTGGCGCGTCGTCGTTGATCCCGGAGACGTTCCCCACTGAGCCGGTCGAGTACCTGGCCGAGACCGTGCTTGCGATGTGTCACCTCCCGGCCGCCGAACGCACCGGCCTGGTGGCGTTCAGCCTGCACTATCCCTGGTCGCAGCGGTTGCAGGTGCACACGTTGGACGGCAAGGGCGAGTTACCTCCGCTGGAGCCGCCCGTGACGGCCAACGCGAACATCCTGCCCGCCGGTCTGTGATGTCCAAACCACAAGGCAAGCAACTCATTGTGACCACTCGCCGACGGCGGCACTGCGGTCAGCTCAGCACCGATTCGGCGGTGTGACAGAAGCTGTGGCACACCCGATCCCGGATGATGACGTCGGGGCATTCCGGATCGAACCAGCGGTCTACGACCGCCCAGTGGATCGGATGCATGAGGTAGGGGCCCATCAGTCCATCGATGTCGCTGAATTCCTGCTCGAATACATGAGTCCACTGGGCGGTCCCGATCGCGTCATCGACCCGGCTTAGCTGCCACGCCCTGATGGCCGGTATGAAGCGCGGCATCCAGCACAGCTCGTCCTCGAATTGCGCGACCGTGCCCGCGTCGGTCTCGGGCAGCACCCGCAACAACAGGGGGCGATACACCGCGCCCGCGCCCCCGCTGCTGTTCCGCGTCGGGGTGCCCGGGTAAGTGGCTCCGTTGACCCAGGTGATCGCGCGGTCATTTAGAGTGGCAGCGAAATCATCTGCCGCCGAAAGCCATTCACTCCTGGAGTCGAACCTCAAGTGGACCAGGACATCCCCCCCGTTGCGCGCCCCGGGTAGCGTCGGTTCGACCAGACGATGACGCGCGTGGGTCGCCTCAGCCCCCGAGCGCACCGAAGCCAGCACGCGGTCCCGATCTTCTTCGGCGACATCGAGGAGTCGGGTGACGCTATACATCGCAGAGCCCGTCCACATCGTCGGCGGCCGCGGCGATCGACCGCGACCGTTCCGCCACCAATTCGTCGATCTGCGACCACCATTCGCCCAGTGCCGGGTCCGGCCGGCCCGTCCACGTCATCTCCCACCAGGCCTGTGCGCTGGGCAGCGTCCAGGTGATGGTGATGGTATTGGGTTGATCCTCGAACCAGATCGGGGGGCTGACGAGAACGTCGCGCAGTGTCATGCCGCGGGAGCGTGCACCGGGCGCGTACCCGGCAAGGTAGGTGTCGACGAACTTCCTGGTGCACCCGGGCCTGGTCACCACTCTGTCGATGACGAATACACGACCGTCTGCCATGGCCCGACGGTAGCTACCTTGCGAAAGCTCGGACGGGCACACTCCCGGCCATCGGGAGAACCTCGTTGACCCCGGACGAGATGGGGATAACGGTGTTTGGATGAGCGATCTGTTCAGCCCCGTTCAGCCAGGCCCCGTCACGTTGCGCAACAGGACCATCAAGGCCGCCACATCCGAAGGGCGATCGCCCAAGGGACTCGTCACCGACGATCTGATCGCATTCGATCGGTCCTTCGCCGACGGAAGGTAGTTATCGCCGTCGGGTCGGTAGATCCGCACCGGGATGTCGCCGCCGGGGCCCGCGATAGTCGCGTTTCGGATCTCGGCTACGGGTTTGGGCTGGGCTGGCGGGACGAACCGAGAGCGGATGGTCGCCCTCGCCTGCGCGCCGGTCATGGTGTGAAGTGGTGGGAATCCCGCGTCCAGTTCCTCGATCAGTGTCGCGATCCGTCGCGGTTCACGCGTACTGCAGGGCGGGAACCGGACGCCTGGGCAGCAATGGCCGCAGCGGCTGCAGGGTCGGTGCGACCCGCTGCGGACCGTCTTCGGCGTTGCGCCAGATGCCCATCGCGGTCATGCGTACTGGGGCGGCCAGCCGCTGATCGAACGTCATGCGATTCATCGGACCACACACCGACACTGCGGCGACGGCCTCGCCAGGGCTGCCAATGGGGGCTGCAACGCAACCGAACCCGAGCAACGATTCTTCGCGCTCGAACGCGACGCCGTGCGCCCGCACCTTCGCCAATTCGATTGCCATCTGGGAGCTACTGGTGATCGAGTACTTCGTCATGCGGGCCTGCAGATCCACCTCGCCAGCCTGGTCACAATAGGCCAGGATCGCCTTACCGATGGCAGTACAGTGCGCGGGCTGACGACCGCCGACTCGCGTGGGGATCGCGGGGCTCATCCGATCGCCGACTTTGTCGAGGTAGACGACGTCGGATCCGTCCAGAATCGCGAGATGCGCGACGAGCCCAGTGGCGCGGTGCAATTCGCCCAGAAGTGGGCTGGCCGCGCGCACCAGGCGGTCCTGATGCACGGCCAGCGAGCCTAGCTCCACCAGGCGCATGCCGAGCTCGTAATCGCGGCCGCTGCGGCGCAGCCAGCGCAGCTGCACCAGGCGCTCGAGCATCCGATGCGCCGACGAGCGCGGCAGGCCGGTGCGGCGGACTATCTGTGCCAGAGTCAGCCGGCCCGGTCCGTCGAATGCGTCCAGGACCAGTGAGATGCGGTCGATGACGGCGCTGGGGGTGGGTGATTCGACGGTCCCTGACATCGGTTCTCCAAAGCTCGGGCGTTTCTGAATGGCATATACCTATTAGGAATAGGTTAGTGTCTATCACACTGGTGTGGCCGTTGTCACTCAACACGCGAGAATTGCCGCCGATGCAGTCGGGTGTCCGACGGCGAGCGAGGGATCAGAGCAGCTCAGCCTTGGCCGCGGACCGGCCCGCGCGGCGGCCGTAGAAGCTGCCGTCGCCGAGTGAGATGCCGCTGGCATAACCCCACGCTGCCAGTCCGGCGGCCGAGCGCCCCGCGGCGAAAAGGCCCGGGATCGGATCACCGCTGACGTGCAGCACCTCCGCGTTGAGCGTGGTGCTCAGGCCGCCCAGGGTGAAGCCGCCGGTGTTCTCGCGTAAGTCGACCGCGCCGACCGGTGTGCCGATGGGCTTGAGCCACTCGGGCTTCTTGTGCAGCAGCGGGTCTTCGCCGCGCGCGGCGCCGTCGTTATAGGCGGACACGGTGGCTTGTAGCGAACCAGGAGCCAGCTGCATATCGCGTTCCAGCTCGGCAACGGAGTCCGCGACCCAGGTCGCTTGTCGCAGCATGAATTTCGGTGACCACGAGGCCATTGCCTCGTCTTGGGCGTCACTGTCGATGATCAGGTATGCGATGTTGTCCTGCTGGTAGAGCGTGAGCTGACCGATCCGGCCCGGGTAGGTGTCCTCGGCGACGTAGCGCTGACCCCGGCCATTGACCAGGATGCCGCGCACCAGCTGTTGGGGGTCGATGAAGATCGCGACCTCGGTGGCATCCATGTGCGCCAGATCGGCGCCCAGCGCCTGCGCCATCCGGATGGCCTGCCCGTCGTGCTGCTCGATCGATGCGGCCGGGCGTCCGGCGATGCGCGGCGCGTAGCGCGCCACCATGGCGTCGTTGTAGGCGAAGCTCCCCGTCGCCAGCACCACCCCGGTGCGCGCCCGGATCGTCATTTCCGAGCCGTACTGGCGGGCGCGCAGGCCAGCCACCCTGCCGTCGGATTCGACAATCAGGCACTGCACCCGCACGTCGTACAGCGCCCGCGCGCCGGCTGCGCTTGCCGTTTCGACGAGCGGCTTCATCAGCATGTAGCCCGCGCTGGCTTCTCCCTGCTTCTTGTTGGACATCTGCGGGACGTGTCCGCGCGGCGCGGGCGTGGCAATGGTGTTGAAGGGATAGGCATTTTCGCCGCCGCTGTACATCAAGCCTTGGTCGCCCATCGGTTCCCAGCCGGGCTCGGAGAAGAACTCCGCCTTGAACGGCACCCCACAGCCGACCAGCCAGTCGAAGTGGGCGACACTGCCGGCGCAGTAGTCGGCGATCCGGCTCTCATCGGCACCGGGTCCCATCGCGACATTGAGGAAGGCCGCCATGTTGTCGACGGAATCGGTGAAGCCGCAGGCCTTTTGCAGCGGGGTGCCACCGCCGAGGTAAATGAAGCCACCGGCCATCGCGGCCGCACCGCCCCAGGACCCGGTCCGTTCCAGCACCAAGACGTCCGCGCCCGAGCGGGCCGCCTCGACCGCGGCCGCCGCACCCGCGACGCCGTAACCGGCGATAACGACGTCCGCCTCGTGATCCCACGACGTGATCGAGGATGCTTGCACGGGCGTTACGTCGATTTCGGGCGTCATAGCCGCATGGCTGCGGGCATCTCACCGACCCACTGATGACCCCAGTAGCTGTCAGCGCTGATTTCCTCTGCGGTGTAATAGCTTTCGTCGACGCGCACACCGTCGGTGCCGAATTCGATATCCCAGTCACCGGGTGCGCGGACGTAGAACGAGATCATCTTGTCGTTGGTGTGGCGCCCGAGCGTGGAGGACAGTTGGAAGCCCTCGGAGTT
>Ga0182030_10009715_pt1 | contig 19666 bp, 15 predicted proteins | sample 812S3MmetaG_FD_121299 | JGI IMG/M metagenome (GOLD analysis project Ga0182030, IMG submission 121299) | Permafrost microbial communities from Stordalen Mire, Sweden - 812S3M metaG (Illumina Assembly) | ecosystem: Environmental > Terrestrial > Soil > Wetlands > Permafrost | place: Sweden... | reverse complement strand
ATAATTTTCATACTGGTTTGATTCGACAGAATTTTGAATGGCGGCGCAAGTTTTTTTGCAATGAAATGATTGCCACAATTCAGTTGCACAATGCGGGCGGTTTTGGCTTTATCTTCCTTCCTGGCATGGACCATGAAACGAGAGCGTGTGACGAATTTATATTCCGGTCATGTTCAAGGGATCGGGTTCCGTTACTCGGTGAAAAGGCTCACCACCGGTTTTGAGGTGGTTGGCACGGTCCAAAACGTCTCGGATGGCCGGGTCGAATTGGTGGCAGAGGGCACTAAAGAAGAGTTGGAAGCTTTTCTCGAGGCCATTCGCGATTCGGATGTCGGGCGGTTTATCCGGCAGGAGCAAACCCGTTGGGGCGCGACTCAAAATGAGTTTCGCGGTTTTGAAATTATACAGTAGATTAACTCGGGATAGTTCAAGATGAAGTACGCTATTATTGCCGATATTCATGCCAACTTGGAGGCTTTCCAGGTGGTTTTACAGGATATTGAGAAACAGAAATGCACCCATATCGCCTGCTTGGGCGACGTGGTGGGCTACAATGCCAACCCCAAGGAATGCCTGGACATCGTCCGTTCCATGAACATTCCCACCATCAAAGGCAATCACGACGAATACTGTTCGAGCGAAGAGGCCCTGGAAGGTTTCAATCCCCACGCCGCCGAAGCGGTCAACTGGACCCGCAAACAGTTGAACGTTGAAGATAAAAAATGGCTTTCTGAACTGAAATACGTCCGCCTGCTTTCCAATTTCACCATTGTCCATGCCACTTTGGACGGCCCGCAGCGCTGGGGTTACGTCTTCGAAAAATTGGCCGCCGCGGCCAGTTTCACCTATCAAAACACTCCCGTTTGTTTCTTCGGCCACACCCATGTTCCCGTCGCTTTTATTCGTGACAGCGTGGTCAAGGGCGGCACTTATTCCAAGTTCCGCGTTGAGCCGGGTCGAAAATATTTTGTCAACGTCGGCGCTGTCGGCCAGCCGCGCGATGGAATTCCCAAGTCGGCCTACGTCGTTTATGACATGACCGAAAGTTCGATCGAGTTGCGCCGGCTGGACTACGATATTCCCGCCGCCCAGAAGAAAATTCTTGAGGCGGGTCTGCCGGCGCGCCTGGCGGAGCGGCTCGCCGTCGGAAAATAATCAAGGCCGCAGGACGCACAGGCCTTGAAAATCCTGATTCTTAAACCCAGTTCCCTGGGCGATGTCATCCATGCTTTGCCTGTGCTGCGCCTCCTCAAGCTCCATTTTCCGAATGCGGAAATTTTCTGGTGGCTGGACGCTGCGCTCGTGCCGCTGCTGGAGAAGGATACTGACCTCACCGGCATCATCCCTTTCCAACGCAAACGGTGGGCCGCCCCGCGACGCTGGCCCGAGATTGCTGCCAGTTTGCGCGTCATGCGCCGGCAGCACTTTGATTGGGCGATTGATTTGCAAGGGCTGGCCCGCAGCAGCATTTTCGCCTGGCTGGCCAACGCCAGCTTGACTGTCGGCCTGGATAATCTCCGCGAAGGCTCCCGCGAAGGAGCGCGCGCGTTTTATGACCTGACCCCGCCCCGCGCCGAGCCTCATGTTCATGCGGTCGATCGTTATCTGGCCGTTCTTCCTCTGCTGGGCGTGCCGGTGCATCGGGATTTTGAATGGTTGCCGCGCCGCCCCGAGATTGCCGCGCAAGTGGAGCAAAAATGGCATCCGGCCGGATCGCGCTGGGTGGCATTGTTGCCGGGAGGACGCTGGGACAATAAACGCTGGCCGGCATCCTATTTTGTTGAATTGGTCAAACTCATGCGGATGGATCCGCAAATGAAGTTCGTGATCCTGGGCAGCCAGGATGAACAATCTCTCGCTCAGACGATTGCCAGCCCCGATCCTTCCCGGTGTCTCAACCTGGCCGGCCTGACTTCGATGGCGGAGATGATCGAGTGGATCGGGCTGAGCCAATTGGTGATTACCAACGACACCGGTCCCATGCATGTTGCGGTGGCGTTGCGCCGTCCCGTCGTGGCTCTCTTTGGCCCGACCAACCACTTCAGCACCGGCCCGTATGGCCAGCTTGGCAATGTGTTGCAGAACACCACGCTGCCCTGTGTGCCTTGCATGAAACAAAAATGCTTTTACCACGAACCGCTGGCTTGCCTTCGCTCAATCACTCCGCAAGCCGTGTTCCAAAAGGCGCGCCAATTGCTGGCCGCCGGCGAAGGGCGCTTGCCACTGCAACCATAGCCCATTGCTCAGTTTTTTTTGGTAGGGACGCCTCGCCGAGGCGTCCGGGGAGACCGCGTGGCCAACGCTGGCAGTACGCGTCCGCTGGCGATTGTCCGCCCTTGTCATTATCATAAAAAAGGATAGGATGATTTCATGTTGAAACTGATTTTGTGCGTCTCCCTCTTGCTCGGTGGCGCAACCTTGAGGGCCACTACGGTGGAACTCAAAGGCAAGGCGGCTGTCACCGGCAAAATCCTGGAGGAAAAGAAGGACCAAATTATCATTGACATCGGCTACACCGTGCTGGTCATCCCCAAAAATCAGGTGGTGAAATTGCTCGATGACAATGCCCGGGCTGCAAAATCGGTCGCCGCCCCTTCGGAAGCCGCGTCCGAGCCGGGCTTTTATTCAACTTCGCTCGTGCCTCCCGCCGAACGCAGCGTTCGGGAAATGGTCAATGAATTGGGCGAGGCCGTGGTGCAGGTGCGCACGCCCGCCGGCTTGGGCTCCGGCTTTTTCATCAACCCCGATGGTTTTTTGATCACCAATTTTCACGTGACCGAGGGCGAAACGCAGATTTCGGTGGAAGTGTATCTTCAGAAAAACGGTCAGATAGAACGAAAAACCTACAAGCAAGTTCGCATTGTTGCCTTGAACAAATTCGCCGATCTGGCCCTGCTGCGCATTGAAGACAAAGATGCTCCAAAGTTTTCCTCCGTCACCCTTGGCGATGCCGACAAACTGGCCGTGGGCGATTCCGTTTTCGCCATCGGCAGCCCGCTCGGTTTGGAACGGACCGTTACCGAGGGAATTGTCAGCACCAAAACCCGGCAATTCGAAGGCACGCTCTATTTGCAAACCACCGCCCAAATCAACCCCGGCAACAGCGGCGGGCCTCTCTTTAACATGCGCGGCGAAGTCATCGGGGTTACAAACATGAAAATCACTTTTGGCGAAGGTTTGGGCTTTGCCATCCCGGTGGAAGCGGTCAAATTCTTTCTAAACCATCGCGAGTCCTACGCCTACGACAACGATAATCCCAGTAATCCTTACCGCTATTTGGAACCGCCGAGCCGGACCAAGAAAGCCCCGGCGCAGTAAATGTTCCAACTCCGCCTAACAGCCAGTTTAACAAGTAGGAGACGACGTCAGGAGTCTCTGAATCGATCCTTGTTTTTGACTGGATTTGAGACTCCTGATCTCCTCTCCTGCCGGAATGAATCGTTTTTATACGGCCTGCTAATCCTGTTTTTATTTCTGGGTGGCTTGTCTATGGGCGCGCGCGCCGCCATTTTGCCGCCCGAAAAACTGCTGCCCAAAGACACTGCGCTGGTGGTCACGCTGCCCGACAGCCGCGCCGCCTGGAGCATTTTAACCAATTGTCCTTATGGCCGTTTATGGCAGGACCCCGCAGTCAAACCTTTTAAGGATAAATTCCTGGCCAAATTTGACAGCGACGTTATCACCCCGCTGCAACGCAGCCTGGGAATCGAATTGGCCGCTTACAGCGAGCTGTTTCAGGGCCAGGCGACTTTCGCCCTTCTGCCCGTCGAGCAGCCCGACAAGCCCGACAGCCATTTCTCCAAAATATTCCTTCTTGACACTAAGAACCATGCCGCGCAACTCCGGACAAACTTGGCGGATATCCGGCAAAAATGGGCCACCGCCGGCAAATCCATGAAAATGCGCAGAATTCGGGAAATGGATTTTACCACGTTCATCGTCTCCCCTGACGACCTTTCATTGAGCAAACTATTGTCCAAGCCGAAAACCCCCGTAGTCGAAGAAGACGCGGCCAAGGCATCGACCAACAAGCTGGAAATTACATTCGGCCAGACGGATTCGCTCTTGCTCGTCAGCGATTCTGTCCAGGCGATCGAGAAAGTTCTCACCCGCCAGGCCGGCGGGCTTTTGCCGCCTTTGGAAGAACAGCCGGCCTTTCAGGTTGATTTTGCCGCCCGCCTCCACGGAGCCCCTTTTTACGCCTGGGTCAATGTCAAGGACTCGATTGACATCCTGGCCAGAGCTGCCTCCTCCGAGAGCGACGATGGCAGCGCCCCCTCGATGCTTAAGTCCGACTCGATGCTGGCCACTGCGGGATTGACCGCGCTGACCTCTGCCTCGTTGACATATCGCAGTTTGCCTGAAGGACTCGCCGCGCAACTCTTCGTTGGAGTGCCCGAGTCCAAACGCCGTGGTTTGCTCAAAGCGCTCGTCGGCGAAACCAAGGACGCCAACCCGCCTCCCTTTATTCCTGCGGACGTGACCAAATTCTGGCGCTGGCGCATCGACATCCCCCGCAGTTGGTCGCAGATCGAAACGATGTTGAACGAGTTCAATCCCCAATATGGCAGCGTGATCAATTTCATTCTGCAAACCGCCGGCAAAGACAAGGATGAGCGATACGACCTGAAATCCGAATTGCTCGGCAATCTGGGCGACGACATCATTCACTATGAGAAAGCCCCTCGTGGCGCCACCCTGGCGGATTTAAACTCCGCCCCCTCGCTCTACCTGATCAGTTCGCCTCATGCCGAGAAACTGGCCGCCGCGCTCAAAACCGGCTTGAGTTTCATGGGCGCCGCCAAGGAACACGAATTTCTCGGCCGCCAGATCTGCACGCTGACCGTTGCGGCTCAGGGCGCAAATCCGGCCCGCTCCTTCAGCTTTGCTGGCAGTGGCGGCTATGTTGCCCTTTCCGCCGATACTGACATTCTCGAGGAGTTTCTGCGCAGCAACGACAACAAAGGCAAGTCCCTCAGCGACATGCCCGGCTTGGCTGACGCGGCGCAAAAAGTGGGGGGAATGGGCACCGGTATATTTGGCATCGAGAACCAAAACCTCGGCATGCGCGTGCTGATCGAGATGCTTCGCCAGCAACCCGTTACTTTCCAGGACATCATGGGTTCATCCCCGATGATGGCCACCGTCAATACTGTGGATGAGGCAGCCAAACTGCGCGAATGGGCCGATTTTTCCCTCCTGCCCTCCTACGATGCCCTCTCGCAATATTTCTATTTTTCAGTCTATGCCGGCAGCTTTTCCCCCGAGGGTTTCACCATGAACTTCTTCGCCCCCACCCCGCCGAAGTTGCGCTAACCCGCAATTGAATTAGCCAGGAGATCAGCCAATAAAATCGAGACGCGCCGAAGCTAGAGCGGTTCAAATAAAACTGTAGACGCATATATTCTTCCAAGCGTGACGAAAGGCTCTTCCTGTCGTAGCGCAGACTTCCAAGTCTGCCGTGCCGCAGGTGTCCCAACCTGCGGGCGGTCCGTCGATTTGGGAATCGGCCATACAGCAGCTTAGGAAAACCGCGCAACAATCTGAATCCCTTGGTGGAGTGCAACGAATTCCTTCGCCCTCCTGCGGCTACAGTATTTCTTAAACCGCTCTAACGTGTCAATTCAAGCCGGCCACATGGCAAAGGGCAGAATAATTCCAGACCTGAATACGCGATGACTGTTTGTCTCTTTCCTCCGATGGCGGTAAGCATATCGCATTACAAAAATTCTGCTCACCATGAGCTGTACGATTTCGGCCCTTTCTGCCATAATGTGGAAGCAAAGGAACAGTAATGAAGCACGAATGCGAAAAGGAAAGGGGAGCGCGAGCGTCTCGCTCGCCGTGTTTGGCGTCCCCGCCAAATAAATCTTCCTGTCAAACCGACACCCCAAATTCATTCCACCCGAAAACCTATGCAAGCAATGCAAAATCAGCCACTTACAAAAACGACCCAATTCTGGTCAAACCGATTCAAGGTAAATAAAGGTAGTGTGAAGCAACCAAAATCCGACCTGGTCGCACCAAGTAGCAGGCAGTAGCAGTGATTTTTACTTTCGAACAACCTTTTATGCACCGCATTGACCGGCGCACCGCCATGAAGGGTCCGTGGTTGTGCCAAATCACAACGCGTCGTTTTATCTCGTAAAGGCAAAATGTAGCACCCTTGTAGCACCAATGTAGCACCGCTTGTAGCACCTTAAAGGCCTAATAATCAACGATGTAGCACCTGTAGCACCCTTTTCCATTTACACCCGGTGAGTCGCACGGTGAGCGACTCAACTTGCGCGATTCCTATAAACCCCAGCCTGCAGCTACTCCTGCGGATAAACCAGGATGCGGTCATGCACCAGCACGATCAAATCATTCTTGCCGTCCCCAGTCACATCGGCGATGACGGCTTCGCGGGGTTCCAGCGAGTCATTGCGCCGGGAACGAAATGTCCGTTCTTCAAAAACCTGCCAGCGATTGGCCGGCACCAGTTTATGTGGCAATTCGAAAGTGACCAAATCCAGGTAGTTTTTGGCCGTCTCCAAAAACACCAGGTCCTTTCGTCCGTCATTGTTCAAATCGCCTGCAACGACGTCGGCCAGATGACCGTCCTTGATCGGCGTTTCATAGCTGTCCATCTCCGAAAACTCCCACACCTGCCCGCTCATGGCCATCGTTCCCACGGTATTCGGGCCGATTAGCGTCAGGCTGTTGACGTTGGACGACCCCAGCGCCACCCCGCTCAACGAGGTAAAGTCGGTTACCGGCAGCGGCACATTGCGCACCACCTGCCAGACGCCAGCCTTGTCCCGCTCGCACAAAGTCAGGGCCTTTCGCACTGAATCCAGCAGAAACAGTGACGCAATGGCGTTGGTGCCGTTGCGCAGGGGCGCGGCCCCGATGATGCGCGAGTCGCTGGAAGCGCCGTTGATCTGGTCTTTGACATAAAATGACCAGACGGCCTTGTCGTTGGTTCCTTTTCCTCCCTCACTTTTCAAGACCACCGCTCGGATGAAGTTTTTTTGCGCCAGAAGCAATTCCGGTTTGCCGTCTCCGTCCACGTCCGCCGCGCTGACCCACGGTTCCTCGGTGCTGCCGCCGGGAGGCAGGACGTCTTCCTCGTCAAATGTCGTGTGATCGGGTTTCTGGATGAGAACCTTGATTTTCTCGTAGGGAATCAGCACCACCAAGTCTGCTAACCCGTCCTGATTGGCGTCGTGCATCATCATCGAGCTGGGCGACGCCTTAAAGCTCTCGCTCAGTTTCTGGGTGTGACTTTTGCCGTCAGCAGTCAGCGTGACCAAATTTCGATTGGTATCCTGCTCGGTAATGACGGCCAGGGTTGGTTTCGCCTTGGGCTGCAAGGGACCGATGGCCATCGTCAAGGGCCGCCCGTCGATGGGCAGGATCGTCGGGAAAGCGATCCGGCCCTTCTTATCCAATTCAGTCACGCCAATTTGGTGTTCATCGCTGCTCAGGAGAAAAATCTTTTGCGACCCGTCGCCCTTCCAATCGCTCACTGCGATTTCGCTCACGCCGGTCAGGGTCGGAAATGTTTTCGCGGCGGCCAGCGTCCCGTCCGCTTTCTGCAATTGCACCGTCAACTGTCCGCTGTCCGGTTCCGCCACCAGCAGGTCAGGCAACCCGTCGCCATTGATATCCGCCCACAAAATTCCGCGATGAGCCCGCGTGGTTTTATTCAAGGGCAAAACTTCAAACTGGCCCTGCTTGAAAGCCCCCGACAAAGGCTCGGCCGGCTTGCGCACGAAATTGGAGACTTGCGCCCGCCCCGAATTTTGCGCGATGGTCACAATCTCAGTTTTGTGATCTCCGTCCAGGTCATCCGCCAGATAGGCCCGGATGGGCGGCAGCGAAAAATAAACCTCCGGGCCCAATTCTCCGTCGGCGTTTTGCAGCCGAAATCGAAAAGGATTCGGGCTGTCCCAATTGATCAAAAGCAAATCGTCGCGTCCATCGCCGTCGATATCCAATACCTGCACCGCCTTGACTGTCCCCGAGAAGGGTATTTTGCGCGGTTCGCCCAGCGAATGGTCGGCGGTTTGTGGTAGAAAATAAATGTTGTTTTCGCCCAGCAAAACCAGATCCGTCCGCTTGTCTCCATTCAGGTCGCCCGTGGCCAGGGAGTTGGGGGTCAATTGTCCGTCATCGATCGGCCAGCGTTTCGGTGCGCTCCAGGTATTGCTGCCCAAGTTATAAAGCGCGACCAGTTCCTTCGGATCTCCGTAATAGGCCAGATCCGGCTTTCCGTCGCCGTTCAAGTCCGCCACTACGATTGAAAAAATGCGCTTTTCCGACGCGATGGAGTCGATTCGGAACCGGGCGTCCGGCGGCAGCTCATTGAGTTCCTTTTTTTGTCCCTCCCTGGGGACGGCGATGTTGGTTTTGCCGGTTTGATTATAGAGCAGATTGATTTTGGAGCGCGCGTTGTTGACCACGATCAAATCCATCAAACCATCGCCATTCAAGTCCGCCGCATGCAGCAAAGAGATCTGGCTGTCAATTGGAAAAACCTCCGGCCCCGTAAAGCCGAAGGACGCCGGCTTGTCGTCTGACGCCGCCCTGCACAGCATCGCGGTGCAGACCAGAACCCCCGCGCTCAATCCCCGCAAAATGGAACTGCATTTCAACATAGAAGCCCAAAAAATGCCATCGCTCCCGCAGCTTCGCCAGCTTTATTCCTTGGCAGGCGCCAGCCTCCTTCGCCGCACCAACTGGAACATTTCGGCCGCGGAAGGAATCTTGAAGCACAGCCCCAGGGCGAAGTAAACCACCGTCGCCACGATCATCGGCACAAAGACCTCGCCTAATTTCAAAGCCAGCGTGGCATGGCCCAAATGGCCTTCCCACAACCCGCGTCCACCCCAGGCCAACAGCCCCGCGATCACCCCGGCCACGGCCAGCCGCGGCAATTGCGCCGCCGTCTCCTTCATCTCCAGCGTGCGCAGTTTTTTGCGCAAGGCGAAAATAAGCAGACCCAGATTGCAGGCTGAGCTCAAACTGTTGGCCAGTCCCAGCGCGCCGGGACCCAGTCCCAGCCCGAACAGAAAAACCACCGTGAACAGAAGGTTGATGCACAGGCAAAAAATGCTGATGCGCATGGGCGACTTGATGTCGTTCATCGCATAAAAGGCCCGCACAAAAATGTTCACCAGCGAAAACGAAATCAATCCCGGCACCAGGCAGGCCAGTGCAAAACTAACGTGGTCGGTCGAGATTGCGTTGAATTTTCCGCGCTCGAACAGCAGGCGAACAATCGGCGCCGCCAGTGTAAACAATAAGATCGACGCCAATAAATTGACGAACAGCAAATGCTCCACCGCCTTTCGCAGCGTGCCGCGAAATTGGGCAAAGTTTTTGTCCACCGCCAGTCCGGAAAGCGTCGGCAACAGAAAAGTCGCCAGCGAAAGTCCAAAGACCCCCTGCGGCAATTCCATCAAACGCACCGCGTAGGCAAACTCCCCCACAATCCGCGCGTTTTCGCCGAAGGCCAGGCTCTGCGTGATCATGACATTGATCTGGAAAGCCGCCACGCCGATGGCGCTGGGCACCATTTTCGTGACGACTTCCCGCACCGTTGGATCACGCCAGGGCGAGACCCAGTGATAACGGAACCCTTCGCCGCGCAGGGAGGGCAGTTGGAAGAGTGCCTGGGCCACCCCGGCCACCAGCACCCCGATGCCCAAGGCGAATATCTGGCTGTCAAGTGTTTTGCCAATATGCGGCGCGAGAAAATACACCGAGGCAATCATGACAATGTTCAAAATGGCCGCGCCCAGTGCCGGGATGAAGAAATGGCCCCGCGCATTGAGCATGCCGATCATCACCGCGCCGAGGCAGGCCAGGATCATGTAAGGAAACATCAATCGCATCAGTTGCAGCATCAACCGTGTTTCGGCGCTCCATGAGCCGCGGAGAAGCAGAAGGGAAACGACCGCCATCACGGCCACGGCCACGCCGCTCGACGCCACCACCAGCCCGGAGATCACGGCGTTCGCCGACCGCCACATGCTGGCTTCACCCTCCTTTTTTTCCTTGGCCTTGAAGATCGGGATAAACGCCGCCGTCAACGCCCCTTCGCCCAACAAGCGCCGAAACAAATTGGGCACCATGAACGCATAAATAAAAGCGCTGTAAATCAGGGTGGTTCCCATGAAATGGGCATAGACCTGTTCCCTCACCAATCCCAGGACCCGGCTGCTTAACGTGGCTGCCCCGATCCCCCCCGATGATTTCAACATCTGCGACATTTTTACATTTCCTAGAAGTCGTAAGCAGACTCTGAATCGTAAATCTTTCCAATAAATAAAATGTTGTTTATTGGGCTATTTGAACAAACCCGCGTAAAGAAAAACCCCGTAGGCCGCGGTCAACAGCCAACCGGCCAATCGCGGAAGCCGCCCCCATGTTCCGATGAAAACCAAATGCACCAGCGTCACCGCTCCGAGAATGAGCACGCCGATCTCAAAAAAGGGCGGGACAACAATCGGTTTGTATAAGGCAAATATCCCAATGCACAGCGGGATGCAGATATGCCCATCCCCGACTTGCGAGGTGTAAACCACTTCGGCCTTGCGCTTCCACCCGTAGTAAAAAGCGAGCACGGCGTTGGGCAGGACGTCCAGCCAACCGCTCAACCACCCCATGTAATGAGCGCTGATAAAGCCGCTCTTCAAGTTGGGAATCCATGCCACCAGCCAGTCTGTGCTCAGATAAACAGCGTAGGAGCCGATGCCCAGCAAAACTAAATTAACGGGCAGCATCCGCCCAAAAGTTTTATTTTGCCGCGCATTGTTTTTTAAAACTTCAAAGACATGAAAGGCCTGCCAAAACAGGAACAGCCCGATCAAGATCAGCCCTTCTGGCCGGCCGATTTCCCGGCGCCGGCCCAGCGCCCACGCCATCCCCGTAAAAAACAACACCGCGAATAATGTCAACAACATGGAGAGACGGTCCAGGTGATGGGAGTAATCCTGCTGCTTCCTTTGGCTGGACTTGGCCGGCACGGCCGTCATTCCCCAAAGCGCGGCCGGCAAGCCGACCAGCAAAGTTAAATTGGTCACATTATTGACAAGGCAATTGGTCAAGACTTCCGCCCCGTCACCACTGCGCCTTCCCAGCACGAAGGCAAAGATCAAGTTACCCATGCCAGTGCAATACGGCATGATCAATGTGCCCAATACCGTCCCTTCCATTCCGTCTGCCGCCATCGATTCCAGCCGCCAGATCATCAGAAACGACGCGGCCAGAAACAATCCCACAAAGAATCCCGGGGTGGCCAATCCGGCATTTTCAATCCATATCATCAGTCTCAACCGGCGGATTAAACAGCAACAGGGCGGGGCGAGTCGAGCGGGTTTAAGCCGGCCGCGTATTTTACCGATGGAAATGCGGATATGGTCTTTAAGCCGTCAGTGCTGCTTTTCGGACAACTGTGCCTCAATACGGGCGTTGTCCCATCTCCGTGTTTACTCCTTCACATCCGTCCCATTGGACCCATTACCAACCCATGAATAGACCCGGGATAATCACTACCAGCGCTGTCCTGGCGGCCGCGGTCAGCCTCCTGCCAGCGGGAGCGCAAGGCGCAGAACAAACGGCAGGAAATGCCCCGCAGATAACCCACAATGCGGTGGCGGCGCCAGAAATGACGCTCGAAGAATGCCTGAATACCGCCACGCAAAACAACCATAGGCGTCGGGCCTCAAAGTTCGCCGTGACGATGGCCGAAGCCCAGCACCGGCAGGCTTTGGCCGGGTACTGGCCGCAGATCAACGCCAAGGCTGGCTATGAGCGAATGGACCAGGCCCCTGATTTTTTATTTCCCGCCACGAGCATGGCAGTCCCGGCCCAATCCATCCACGTTCCCGCCGGCACGGCCCTCGTCACCGTGCCCGCAGGCATCCTCGGTCCTACCGCAGTCCAGCTTCCGGTTACAACTCCTGCTCAGAACATCGGAGTTGCCGCGCAGCGTATCCCCGTTGCGGCGCAGGATGTCAAACTAATGGACCCGGACTCCATTGTGACTTCCCTGGATTTCACCTGGCTGCTTTACGACGGTGGCATGCGCAAAGGCTATCGCGAGCAAAGCGGCGGCTTGTTGGATATGATGAGAGCGGATGCCCGCCGCACCGACCTTGAAATCGCGGATAGCGTCAAACGGCTTTATTACGGATCGGTTTTGGCCCGGCAACTTCATCAAGTCGGGAACGATACCTTGTCCCGCATGGAGGCCACCTTGAGCTTGACGGAATCCATGTACAAAGAAGGCTCCGGCAAAGTCAAAAAGACCGATTTTCTGGATAACAAGGTGATGGTGGAAACCCTCCGCGCCATGGTGGCGCAATTGGAAAAGAATGAGGAACTGGCCCAAGCCGCCCTGGCCAATACGATGGGCCTTTCCTGGACCACTTCCATCAAACCGGCAGACAAGGAACTTCCTTACACTCCTTATGGCGGCGACTTGGACACTTTGGTCAGCACCGCTTACCAGTTTAGTCCGGATTGGGCCAAGATCGAGGCGGGCCTCCGGGCGGCCGAAGGCGCCGTCCGCACGGAAAAAAGCGGCTATTACCCGAAGCTTGCCGTCACGGGTGAATTATACAATTGGGCCAACGGATATGATGCCGGACTGGCCACCGACCGAAATAAACAGGGCTGGACCGTCGGGGTGGGATTCGACATCCCGATCTTCAGCGGGTTCCTCACGAAAAACAAAATCGCCGAAGCCCGGGCTCGCGTTGATAAAACCAAGGAAGAGCAGATTCTGCTCAAAGAAGGCATCGGCCTGCAAATTAAAGATATTTTTCTAAGCCTGTCGGCCACCCAGAAATCATTTCAGGCCACGCAGGACGCCATGACTGCCGCGCAGGAGAATCGGGACCTCAATACCCGCGCCTACCAGAACGAGCTTGTCGAAACGGAAAAAGTGATTCGCGCCCAATTGGTGGAGGCCCTCATGTCGGCCCAACATTACAAGACTCGCTACGATAACCTCGCCTTGCAGTCCCAACTTAACCTCTTGGTCGGAACAGAAGTGCTCAAAAAGTTGAACATGACTCCATGAATGAATGCGCTGGGTGTCGATGACCGGTGCGCCCAAACGGCCAATTAAATGAAAGAGCGACCTCCTATTGAAAGAGAGCGGCAGCCGTCCTTCGCCGTCAGGCGGGTCTTTGCTTGTGTCCTGCTTGTCTCTCTCGGGTTGCTGCCGGTTCGGGCGGTCGAAACGGTTGATAACACGGAGTTGCGCCTGGGCTTTACCTCGAGTGTTTTCGTCGGCGTCAACGAAAACGATGCCAGGGCGGCCATGAAAATTTGGACCCAGGCCATCCTGAAGGAACATGGCATTCTCATTCCCTCCGATCCGCGAGTGCTCACCGGCACGGAAGCCATTGCCAGCGCCGTGCAAAATAAAAAGATCGACGCGATCACCATGACGGCGGAGGAATACTGGACCCTGGGCCGAGAGTGGATGGCGACAAACGTGATTCTCGGCGTCAGCGATGGGGTGGCGACGGAAAATTATCTGCTGCTCGTTCATCGCGATAGCGGCATTGCGCGAATCAATGACCTGCGGGGGCACAGTATTGTTTTCTTCCAGAATCCGAGGGCCAGCCTTGCTCCCCTATGGTTCGAGAACCTCTTGCTAAAGGCCGGCCTCGGTCAAACCGCCCAGTTTTGCAGCCGCACTATTCAGGGCGTGAAACTTTCGCAGACAGTTCTTCCGGTATTCTTCCGTCAGTTCGATGCCTGCGTCGTAACCCGCCGGGGATTTCAGGTCATGTCCGAACTTAATCCCCAAGTTGGCCAGCAATTGAAGATTTTAGCCTCGTCCCCCTCCATGGTGCCGGTCGCGTTCTTGTTTCGTGCCGACTACTCTGATCCAGCGAAGGACCGTATCATTAAAGAAATCCAGGGAGTGCATTCCACCATCGCGGGGCAGCAGGTCTTGACTCTTTTTCAATGTGAGAGTCTGAAAGTCCTTTCGGTCGCCGCATTAGATTCGTCCTTGGAGTTGTTGGCCACTCATGCCCGCCTGATGGAAGCGTTGAACAAACCCGGGTCGGCCGGAACTGAAAAGTCTTTAACCCTGGGCAAAACCGACAAATGAGCCATATTTTACAGGCCAGATTTGCGCGCACACGCGGCGGGGTTGGACTCTGTCAAACCATCGCGCGAACGATGATGGCAGGAGCTTTGGCGCTGCTGTGTTCGTTGGTTGCGCCGCGCCGCGCCGCCGCGCAGGAAACGGCTGTGCGGCCAATGACGCTCCACGTGGGATTTACCCGCTCCAGTTTTCGCAACGTCAATGCCAGCGACGCGACCGCGGCATTTCGCGTCTTTGCCCAAACTGCGGCGCGGAAGCGCGGTTTCAGTTTGGAAACCGATGCCCGTTTATTCGGGAGTGCCGAGGATTGCCAGGCCGAAATCAGGAAGGGTAATGTCAACATGGTTATCCTGGATACGTGGGATTATCTTGAAATGGACATCCAGTCCACGATGGAGCCGTTATTTGCTCCTCTGGAGGATGGCACGACTTTTAGGGAACACTTGGTGCTTACTCGTCGGGGTAGCGGACTGACCACCCTGGCGGATCTTCGAGGCAAGAATATCATGGTTCTCGAAGGCATGGGAGGCAATCTGTCCTTGGCGTGGCTTGATTCCCTTCTCTTTGCGCAACACCTCGAAAGCAACGAGAATTTCTTTGGCAAACTGGAACCAGTTCCCAGACCTGCTGGTGCCGTCCTGCCCGTTTTCTTCGGCACCAAAGCGGCTTGCCTGGTGGACCGCGCCGCATTCCAAGTCATGTCTGAACTCAATCCGCAGGTTGGCAGTAATTTGGTGGTCACGGCGGCTTCCGAGCCTTATTTGGAGAATATCCTGTGCCTGAGCAGGTCCGGCTGGCTCCCTCAAGACCGCCTGGATTTGATTAAAACCATTGGCGAGCTGCATCTGGAGCCCAGCGGGCGGCAAATCCTGGAACTCTTCAAATTGGAGAGAATAGTGCCTTTCAAAGACGAATATCTAAATACGGCGCGAAAGCTCCGGGCGGGCAGCCGTAAGCTTGTTGCGGCGCAAACCAATATTCGCCCTGACCCCGAATCCAGGAGGGAACGATGACCAATGTGAAAACGAGGCGATTGGGTATCACAGTGCGAATCGCGCTTTTGGCGTGGCTGATCACTTTTGTAACCGTGTCGATATTCGTTACGGTGATTATTCCGGAACAGAAACAAACTTTCGTCGAAAACCTGGAATCCAAGGCCAACGGCGTGGCGGTCTCCATCCGGGACGTGGCCACCGGTGCTGTTGTCACTGAGGATTACGGGGCGCTGGTCGAACACTGCCTGCAAATCCTCAAGGGGGACAAGTCCATCGATTACCTGGTGATCACCAAAAACAGCGGCGAGTCATGGATTCACGATCGCACCGGATGGCGTTTCAGCCAATTGCCCAAAGAGTGGCACCCGGAAACGCGAACAACCAACAGCGCTATTGGGGTGGTTTCCGAGTTTAACCGCCGTGTGTTTCATTATTCACAGCCGTTTGATTATTCGGGCATCCAGTGGGGCTGGATTCATGTCGGGCTTTCTCTGCAAGCTTATGACAACAGCGTCGCGGTGGTCTACCATCGCACCGGCGTTCTGGCGCTGCTCTGCATCCTGTTAAGCCTTTTGGCCTCCGTCCTCTACGCCAGGTTTTTGGTCCAACCCATTCTAACGCTCCAATCGGTTGTTCGCCGAATTGCGCGCGGTGATCTCTCTGCCCGGGCCGTCATTCAAACCGGCGATGAAGTGGAGCTGCTGGCGGACTCGTTCAACGCCATGGCCGGCAGTCTGCTTCAGCGGGACAGGATATTGGGCAGTGTGCAGTTTGCCTCGCAGCAATTTCTCACAGCGGCGGATTGGCGGACGGTCACGGTGGAGGTTCTGACCCGGACGGGTCAGGCGGCTCAAGTCTGCCGCGCTTGTCTCTTTGAGAACCAGGCTGGTGCTGAGGGAAGCCTCCAGGCCGTGGAACGCTTTGCCTACGAGGCGGGCGAAGGCAGGGAACTCAATGCCGCCCGTCAATCAAGTTTTTCCTGGTCCGGCTCGGGTCTGGACGCCGTGGCGGAGCATCTCAAAGAAGGCCGGGTGTTTTTCGCCGTCACCCGTGAATTAAGCCCCTCAGAGCGGGCTTTGCTTGCTCCGCAAAAAATTCAATCACTCATTCTGGTTCCGATTCGAATTGAAGGCTCCTGGTGGGGCCATTTGGAATTCGACGATTGCCAGCGTGAACGGGTCTGGACGGATGCGGAAATCGACAGCCTGCGCGCTTTGGCGGACATGCTGGGCGCTGCTATCGCCAAAAACCGCGTCCAGGACGCCTTGCTTGAGGCCAAACTCACACTCGAACAGCGCGTGTTGGAGCGCACCAGCGAACTCCAGGAGCAGGTATCGGCCAAGGAGAAGGCCCGTCGAGAACTGGCGGAGGCACAGCAGGAGCTTATCGTTGCTTCGCGCGAGGCGGGCATGGCCGAGGTCGCCACCGGCGTGCTCCATAATGTCGGCAACGTGCTCAACAGCGTCAACGTCTCGACCACCCTTATTCGCGAAAAGCTGAAGCGATCCGAAATCTCAACCCTGGACAAGGTGCGCCATCTGCTGCAACAGCATGAATCCGATATGGGAGCATTCTTGACCGCCGATCCCAAAGGCAAGCTTGTGCCCGGCTTTATTATCAAGCTTTCCGAAAGTCTCGAACAGGAACGGATCGCCCTGCAGCAGGAACATGATCAGCTTGCGCGCAATGTCGAGCACATCAAGGAAATCGTGGCCATGCAGCAAAACTATGCGCGGGTCTCCGGATTTCTGGAGCGAGTCTCCGTCTCCACTCTTATGGACGATGCCCTGCAGTTGAACACGGCCGGCCTGGCCCGCCACGGGATATCCGTCGTTCGCGAGTATTCGGAGGTGCCGCTGTTGCTGTTGGACAAACACAAAGTTCTTCAAATCCTGGTCAACCTTGTCCATAACGCGAAGTATGCTTTGGACGAATCGAAAAACGGGGAGAAGCGGCTTACGGTGGGCATACACATGAATGGCGACCGCCGGGTTAAGGTCACGGTGGCGGACAATGGGGTCGGCATTCCGCGCGAAAACCTCACTCGCATTTTCTCGCATGGATTCACCACTCGAAAGACCGGGCACGGTTTCGGATTGCACAGCGGGGCCAATGCCGCCAAGGAAATGGGAGGTCAACTAACCGCCCAGAGCGAGGGCGCCGGCCGCGGCGCCACTTTTACGCTCGAACTTCCCCTGGAGGCGCAACGGAACGGCTAGCGAGAATATAGTCAATACTATGCACCAACCAAAAGATTCAAACTATTACAGGATCTTGATCATTGACGATAACGCGTCCATCCATGAGGACATTCGCAAAATCCTCGTCGGCCCTGGCGAAAGCCAGAACGATTTGGCCCAGGCCAAAAACCTGCTTTTTGGCGATGAGTCTCTTCCAACCGATCAAGTGTCGTTTGAGATCGAGTCCGCCTTTCAAGGGCAGGAGGGATTGCAAATGGTGGAGGAGGCCGAGGAAGCAGGTCGGCCGTTCGCGCTGGCGTTCGTGGACGTGCGCATGCCGCCCGGGTGGGATGGCGTGGAAACGATCAACCGCATCTGGCAGACACATCCGCAATTGCAAATCGTGATTTGCACAGCCTACTCCGATTATTCCTGGGAAGAAATGATCCGGCGCATCGGAAAATCCGACAGCCTCGTCATTCTCAAGAAACCATTTGATAACATCGAGGTCTTGCAATTGGCTCATGCCCTGACCGAAAAATGGCATCTCAATAATGAAGTCCAGGGCCGCTTAAAAAACCTCGACTTGCTGGTCAGCCAGCGCACCACTGAACTCGAGGCGGCCAATGAGAAGCTCAAGAGGGAGATTGCGGAGCGGATGCTGCTGGATAACGCCTTGCGCCTGTCCGAAGAACGGTTTTCCAAGGCTTTCAAAGCCAGTCCCATTCCTTTGGCCATTCAATCCCTGCGCGAGGAAAAATATGTGGATGCCAACCGGGGTTTCTTGCAATTGACCGGATACAGCCGCGACGAATTGATCGGTCACACTCCGCATGAGCTCGAGATTTGGGGTGATTCCGCCGAAGGCACTGCCATGTTGAGAACCCTTCAACACCAGATGTCCGTCAGCAACATGCCTTGCCGCTTGCGCAATAAAGCCCGGCAATTACGTCAGGTGCTCCTCTCGGTGGAATTGTTCGATTTGGAAGGCGAACCCTTTCTCCTCACCCTCGCGCAGGACATTACTGAACAACTCGCGCTGGAAGGGCAACTGCGCCAATCCCAGAAGATGGAAGCGGTGGGCCAACTGGCTGCTGGAGTGGCGCACGATTTCAATAATATTCTCGCCGTGGTCAAGGGCTATGCCGGCCTTTTGCTGGCCGACATGCCGCTGGATTCCAAGGATCGCAAACCTCTCCAGACCATTGCGGCAGCGGCCGACAAGGCCAGCAAACTTGTTCGCCAACTTCTGACCTTTAGCCGCAAACAAGTCATTCAGTTGCAGCCCGTGCCCGTCCATGCAACCTTGTCCGCCCTGGCAGAGATGCTGCCACGCGTCCTGGGCGAAAACATCCAGGTGAAAGTTCGCGTTTCCCGCACCGGCCCCCTGATTAATGCGGATTCCGGCATGTTGGAGCAGTTGTTGATGAATCTCGCCGTCAATGCCCGCGATGCCATGCCTGATGGAGGCCTCTTGACCATTAGTGCTGAAGTGGTGGAACTCAACTCCTCGTCCGCCCTCCGCCATCAGGATGCGCGCCCGGGCCAATTTATGCGCTTAAGCGTCACCGATACAGGTTGCGGAATTCCAGCCGAGCATCTTTCGCGTATTTTCGAGCCATTTTTCACGACCAAGCCCGTCGGAAGCGGCACGGGTTTGGGCCTGGCCGCAGTTTATGGGATTGCCAAACAGCACAACGGCTGGGTGGAAGTGCAGAGCCAACCCGGTCAAGGTTCCACGTTCCAGGTTTTTATTCCCACCTATGTTGCGGTCCCGGAGAAGGACGATGTCCAACCCCGCCAGCCGACTTTGAAGGGCGGCAACGAAACAATCCTCGTCGCCGAAGACGACGACGATGTTCGTGAATTTGTCGTGGCAGTTTTAAAATCCTACGGCTACAACGTGATTGCCGCCAGTTCTGGCAAAAAGGCACTGGAGCGTTGGTCAGAATGCACCGAGACGGTCCACCTTTTGCTGACGGACATGGTCATGCCGGAGGGATTGACCGGTCGCCAGTTGGCCGAGGTGTTGTTGACGAAAGACCCCGCTTTGCGCGTGCTTTTTACCAGCGGCTATAGCCCGGGTATGGCTGGAAAAGACCTCGCCTTGCTGGAAGGACGGGACTTCCTGGCCAAGCCCTATGAGGCGGCCACGCTTGTCCAGAGGGTTCGGGCCTGTTTGGATGGCCCGGTTCAAACTGCGCCCCACGTTCCCGAGACTCCCGTCGCCCAAGTGGCCTGAGCCGCCGCCGCCGCAACCGCAGGGGTCAAACCATAGTTTTATACTTTTCATGCTACGCAGGCTCATGCTTTTTTCTCCAATGATGGAGTTTGCTGTTAAGACTTTCGGGCTGCCCCATATATAAAAGTTT
>Ga0182030_10009713_pt1 | contig 19671 bp, 17 predicted proteins | sample 812S3MmetaG_FD_121299 | JGI IMG/M metagenome (GOLD analysis project Ga0182030, IMG submission 121299) | Permafrost microbial communities from Stordalen Mire, Sweden - 812S3M metaG (Illumina Assembly) | ecosystem: Environmental > Terrestrial > Soil > Wetlands > Permafrost | place: Sweden... | reverse complement strand
CTTCAAAATCCTGGTTCAAATCGACTGCCTCCTCCCCAGAACTCACCGAAACGCGGCGTATCGGCCTAGAAAAATACCTTCGCGCGATTGCCGAAGGACCAGATCGACGATGGCGTGAGACATCCGTGTGGCGATCGTTCTTGAACCTGCCGAGTTCGAGCGGGAGCGGGAGTAGCGCGCGAGGCGAACTGGTTGCTGCGCATCAGAGAGGCTTAGGTGGGCAATCGGGGCAGGTGGCGGCGGATCCGCATGTTTGGTTGGATATGCATCGGGAGATGAAGGGGCAGTTGCATGATGTGAGATTATTTTTGGGGAGGAGGGATGGGGCGACGACGAGTCAGGGACAGTATGAGGCGGGGGCGAATGCGAAGAGGAGTCTTGTAAAGGCGGGGAGTTTACTGGGGAATTTGGAAGAGGGATTAAAAATTATGATGGATGGGGAGAAGAGGGGAAGGGAGAGTAGATTGGGGGCGGGGGAGTTGAGAAGGAGGAGGGATTTGTTGGGGAGTGCGAGGATGGAGAGGGAGGGATTGGAGAAATTGGCGGTTAGTTTGGCTGTTAAGGGTCAAGGGAATGGAAGTGGAAATGGAAATGGAGGGACGGTCGCTACGCAACAGGACAAGAATGCTCTTTTTGGGCCTGGTATTTCGAGGCCTTCTGGAGGTCGCGTTCTTGGTGCGCCTGTACCTGAGACGGAACGGACCAGGGAATTGGACAATGACGGCGTACTACAACTGCAGAAGCAGATGATGCAAGACCAAGATCTGGATGTAGAGGAGCTTGCTAAGATAGTAAGAAGGCAAAAGGAAATGGGACTGGCCATTCATTCCGAGTTGGAGCAGCAGAATGAGATGCTGGCAAGGGTTGATGCTGATGCGGAGCGTGTAAAAAGTAAGATTGATGTGGCCAAGAAGAGAGTGAAAAAAATCTCATAATCATAGTCACTGTACAAATCTTTCAGCATACTGCATCAGCGTAGAGTTTGTGAATATCGTTTGGGCGCGGTCTTTTATTGCAAATTACCTGTATACAAGTCATGGAAGGTGGTTCCGGTATAGAATGAGTACCAAAGCCATGTCACTCGTTGGAAGCCCAATTCTTGAGGTGCATCTGTTGTCGAGTCTGACCAATAATGGAGTAGTTCTGATGAAGGGTTGAAAGGGTCCCAAAGACTCCGTTCAAATCCATTTATATCCAATTTTGTCCTTCGCAATGTAGAATAGTCCAACACTGATTCCATATCGATATATGTTGAGAAGGCTTGAACTCAAGCATCAATGATCACAAAGCAGCATCCTGTTTTGATCACATCTTGTATTTTACTACCTAGGGGACCTGCTATATTTGTTCAATTTATCCTCAACTTCAGGGAACCCTTAGCTAACCACTTGTATGCCATCATCGTATCACCTTTGTAATGTCACTACTCTTCTCGCTGCAGGACAAGGAACCTTTCAGTAACTGTACATACCTAGCTTACTGTCGCTGCAGTGGGATGCGGCTGCCCACTATATTCTGGCCAACGGTAGAGAATTTATGGAAGCGTCAAGACCATAATATGAAAGTTTCGTTTACATCTAAACTGTGTGCAGTCTATGAGAGAGGTAAGATCTCAAGATGAAAGCCTGGCTTTGTTACCTTCCAGATGAAAGTTTGGCTTTGTTACTTTCCAGATGAAAGTCTCAATTACGTCTGAACAATGCACACTTATCATAGAGTTAGGACTTTGAGATGTCCATTCAAAACACAAAAGTTTCTTCCCGTCTGAGCATAGCAGTGCGCACTTGACTAAAGAGTCAATACTTTAAAGTGCCATTTTGGTTTTTTGATATAAAGTTAGATAAGCCTTGTATCATGGTACAATTTCCAAAAAAACCACTGGGTCATTGATTATGTTCATTTGACTATTTCAGAACGTAAGAGTCCAAACCTTCAGGCTTGAACTGACTATTCCCTTCTCCTCAAGCATAAATTCCATACTCACAGCATATTGTCTCAGGCCGTTGAAGATTATTCATTGCACAAGCTTTGGTAACAACAAGTAATTGAGAGGAAGGCAGGAGAAAGTTGCAGACATGCTAGTTCCTTTCTCGAATGAGATGTATTGTAGGTATTGAAGGGACTGTATATATTGTAAAGAAGTTATACATTACGAGAGTCGTATATCACATGAGAATTCTATATAGATAGCATGGGAATTATATGTATTGTAAGAATCCTATATACATGTACACATATACATATATGTTTGTGGGTGTGATTATTGTATAAATATACACAAAGTAAATTATCGTTTCTCTCCCCATTGCCGTTTGACTAGAAGTTCAAAATTCCAAACTTAAAATTACAATACTTCGCAACGCAAGGGATTTTTAATTGTACAAGCTCATACAATGCCACAAAATCCAAGAAGTGGAAAAACAGACGCTAGCCACCTGGTTCTTTCTAAAAGTAGGATACAGTGATTGTATATACTCTTATTGTTAACAATCTAGTCCCTGACTCGAATCAAGTACAGCGAATATATAGGTACTTGCCACTGAGAACGCAATTCTCCTCTTGAATGCAAAACACCTTATATGCGCTGGAGACCGTGCCCAAGCGTCGAATTGACGGTACCAGAGTCCCCCATCCATTAGGTCTGCATCTGGAAACCCTTATAAAAGAAAGGGTGAAAGATTAGGATACCATAGCAATTGAACAAAAAGATTTCGATACCACAATTAAGATTTCAGTACCATCAGTACACAAAACATATCCCAATCCTCCAAAGGTCTAGAAAAGCCCTCCTTCAGTCGTAATACCATAAAGGCACTAACTCCTGGCCCCCCCTCTCTCTAATCCTAACCACTGACCCTAACCGTCGCTGACGCTTTGTAAGATGATACTACAGGCGGGCTGCTATAGTATGAAAATCTTAAATTCCATAGCTATAGTATCCTAATCTTTTCTTCAAAATACTATGATATCCTAATTTTTCCCCCTAAAAGAAATGGTGAACAGCAAGGACGACCTCGTTTCTCTCAGGCTATTACCATCCGCTGCGACGCAAACTCCCCGGCGCCGCTATTTCACGTATGGGTATCGCATATAGCGAATATAGCCATTCACTACCGCGCGACCGCGGCGCTCCTCTTCTCTATAAAAAATTCCCCAGGTCTCCCCCTTCCCTGCCACTCCATACTCCCACAACAACTTGAGATTCGAAAACGCCGTTGACTTCGAGTTATCTCTTTCATAAAGGTAATATTACTTGACCTCTCTTACACTTGCTCTTATTCCTACTCGTACTCGAGGTATACTTTATATCATACTGATGATAGTTTGTATAGACCGCGACTTCAACACTCTTTTTTTTGCAGAGCTATCTCGTCCACCGCACAACCAGAAAGCAACCAACTCTCTCGAGAACTCATAACCAGCGTCAGATACATACATATCTTAGAACTCTTATCAATCTTCGATCTTGACTAATAATACAAAAATAGACCGCGCTTCGCTCTTGTCACGAGACTATCAGTCATCAACACTTTCACCATCCTAGATCTTCCGGTACCTACTATAGGTTGGTCTTATTTCTTCTTCATACTTTTCAGTTCTACTAAACAGTAGGGATATAGATCTCTCGAGATGGCGGACACTGATCCACCACTTCCTCCTATACCTACCCCTTCCAAAAACAAGCTTAGCAAGAAGAAAACCACCAAGATCAAGACTGCCCCACCCATGGCTTCCCTTGCGCGCCCCTCCTCTTCAACAGGCTCTCTTTCGGCTGCTTTGACACTTACTGCGTCTCTTGAAGACCCTTCTACTACAATCATTGTTCAGCCCGTGTCGATGCATCCTGCACCTATGCAGGCGGCATCGTCCAAGAGCAAGCATCCGTCATCCAAGCAGAAGCCATCATCCAAGGTAGCTGCAACCCTAGCTTCCAATGAGATAGCCTCCGCTCGGCTTGCATCATCTGCAGCTGAATCTGAAGTCCCGGCGTCAACCACGACTGCGACAGGAGTGTCAGAGGCGTCCGCAACAACAGGAGATTTGGAAGTAAGTCACTTTACTTTACACCCATTTTGTAATCTATCTTCACCTATGTTCACTTGCCAAACCACTTTGATCAAAGTCTATATGGTTTATCGCACACCTCTTCTCTTCTTAATTGCACTATCATCACATTCGTGTGAGACTGGGAGTCTTCCTTCGGCTTTTGGGCTGCAGGACTTTCTGTCGACCAAGTTCTTCCTTCCATCAATACCTGCCCACTATTGTCATAGCCCATCGGCTGTTATTGCAAACCCCCACCGTCAGACGGTATAACGGGGGTTTCATTTTTATCATCCGATGTGTACACTATCTTTTCTCCGGCTGCTTCATGTCAAATTGTCTCCAGATGAAATACTGACAGCATCCTAGAGTGGTAAAGAGCTAAAGGATACTAACAAAAGGGCACGCAGCGATATAGTCAGTCATATCAAGAAGGACTGGAATATCACTGAACTAGTAGCTGCTTTTCCGAAATCAATCAGACCTACGAACATTGGTCAGACGGCTATCTCGAATCTCCGGAGTATCTGCATTCGAGTCCCTAAGCTTGCGGATGCGCAGAATTTATTCTTAGAGTACTCTAAAGACGAGAATGGAAAGCCAATTCCATTTGGGTGGGCCACTTCCGTCAAAATCTTGCAAGCCTTGAGGGAGAAGGAGAAGAAGGAGGGTGAAAAGCTTCGTGAAGAGTTCGCTTCTGGAGACGAGGATTCCGAGCATGAGCGACTTGCGTCCAAAGCAAAGAGAGGTCGTGTCAAGATATCTGCAGAGGAGAAGTGGTCGTCAACAACACCACTTGGTAAGAGAGTTGCCGTTCCGAGTCTCAAATTGCGCACTGAAAAAGGAGACTCAATTCTGGCGGCTTCAACTACATCGAAGGGTCAAAGCACGGCTACTCTCAAGTTGCGTACTGAGCAAGGAGGTTCATTGAAAGGATCCGCGGATAATCCTCAAGGGAAGGCATCGGATTCCGCGTCGAGAGTAAGTGGTCCTAAAACGGCGCAAGCAGAGAAACACACAATAACCATGAGACAGGCCTTTACTAAAGTTCAGGCTTCTTCGGCAACTAGAGGCCCCCATGAGTCGAACGGAGAGTATGTTCCCCCCATGCGCAAGAGACCTGTCCTGCCCCTACGTCTCCCAGATCCTTTCGGGTTCTCTGAGGGAAGCCCCAATATCAATGAGGTCAATTTCAGTTCGTATCTTCCCACGAGACTTCGCGGTGGTGTTTCTCAAGGCCTAGCACGTCCTCAGAGAGAGAGTCAGGTAAGTTCACGAAACCTGCTCTAGAGACTCGTCCCCACATATAGCACGGAAACTGACGAGGCCCCTTAGCCGCCTCCTAACGGCAATCTCAAGAGACGTGTGGAGTCAGACAAAGGTCAACAGACGACCGGTTCAGAGCACAAGAGACTCAAGTTCAATCGCCACGAGGAAGGCTCGGTATCAACCACACACCAACTTGCCAATGGTAATCTCAAGAGACGTGCGGATTTCGGCAAGGAGAATGAGTCCACCGGTGCAGATCCTAAGAGGCTTAAATTGAGCAGCCAAAGAGAAACCTTTAGATCATCCGCCGTTCCCAACCTGAAGGATGTCTTGAAAGGCTTGGGCTCTGAAGCACGAACAACTACTAGGGTAAATCTATACCCACACCCAGTACTAGTGATTTGCTGACATTGCTTTAGACATCCGAGGAAGTCGGTAATGCTGTTCACAATTCCCATAATCCTTTGGCCAAGATGAGGAGAGCTGTTGGTCATGCATCCGGAGCCTTTGATAACCAAATCGTGCAAGTTCAGGCTCGAGTTTCAGAACAATCGTTGGCATCTGGATCCGGTCAGCCCACCGGACCTGTTACAGCCAACGCGGCCACTGTGGAATTGCTGCGAGATTGGTCGGATAACTTCACTGCATCTTATGATAGGTTCAGCAGAATTGGAGAACGTCCTGTGGGATTGTCTGACCCTGAGCGGATCGTCTTCGATGAGGTCAAGAGAGTTCTCGATACCACCAGCAGTCGACTCAAGGCTGATCTCGAAGATATTTTCGAGCAATATGAATCTGAGCAATAAAGGACGTCGAATGGGTATTTCCTACTTTGGACTTTTACCTTAGCTCCGATAGAGTATCCGCGACAAATCCGCGACAAAACCCGCGACCATCAACCTTATCTGCTGCTAATATCCAGCATACAGAGAGTGGCGTCTCCGTCTTAAGCTTTCTCTATGGAGCAAACCTGCGATTGACCTTTCATATTCTGATGAACCATACCTCAAAAGTCTTTAATATGACCGCGAGATGGTCAGTCTTGCGTCTCAACCTACCTCAAATCCCAAAATTCGATGGCTCCTGATTCCGGTTTCTTTCAGCATGTCCTCGTCGACAACGCCGAGGGTCCACGATGTCCCGGAGTTCTTCGATAACTTCATCATTTTCCTTTTCATTTTCCGACACCTCAGTACGTTCTTGATGGTCAATTTGGACGTCAACCCCAAAGAGCACTTCCTCGATGTATTCTTGATCGTCAAATTTGATAAGCTTGAGATCTTCCAAGGCGTCGCATCTAAATTGCGTCTTCTCGACATTCACCAACAGCGTGTGGACATGTCTCCCCCAAAAATTGAGTTTATTTTCTTGAAGTTTGGATGTTCCTTGTGACAGATTATTGAATTGATATGCAGCCACATGGAAAGAGAATATTATGTAAGTCTCCTCTTGACCCTTCACCCTGCCGTAATATCGCCTCCAGTCCCCTCCGATCTTTTCCTTAGCTTGTTCAATGTCACCTCGTTGCCGGAGCGACGAACGCGAAATGAGAAAGGGTCCAACGACGCGCCCTCTTTCTCCCTTGACCTTGCTGCCAACCAATCCCCACCGCAAATGTCCGCTCTCACATCCTAGTGGCGGACCGTTCCATGCACAGGTGCTCCCCCCGTCTGCCGTGTGACCGAGAAGCGGTGGAAATTGTCTGTTCCTTCTATCGATTCTGCCCTGGTGCAGACGGCTGATGCAACCTTATGTGACTGGTTCGAATGGGCCTTTTCCGCGATTCGCTGTACACGGTGGAGATCTGGTGAGATCGTGACCGCTCAACGTGTCCGGATTAAGCCTCCGAGTCGTATTGGACAGGTTTTTGTAGACGTTGTTTTGAATAGCATTCGAACTGACACATGAATGGTCGTTGGCCAGCTGGAGAGAAGCGGGGGACAGAAAGAGAGGACTGCGCTCACCAAGAATGAAAAAAATTACCTGGGGCCCGTATAGTCGACCCTTCTGATATCACACATCCCGCGACAATCAAACTGACAAGAAGTATTGAAATACGCCCAATAAAAATCCCCGACGAGGACTCGAGACTCCTTTTACCTATCGCCGTGCAGCGGGAGAGATTGCCTGCCGACCCAAGGGCTCTCTCGCTAAATTACCTCTGAGCTCATTTTAAGTAAACAGATACTCAAGATTCTGCAGCCATATGGAAACGACAAACCTCGACCACCACGACTACCAGTTCATTGTTAACTTCTCTTGGGCTCGATGATCTGTACTTGGTAAAGGGAGCCCGGAGTTCTATTTTTGCTAGCGATTCTGTCATTCTTTCAGCGTTGTTTGCTTCTTGAGGTTTGTTTTGTTAACTCGGAAGATTTGGACCAGAGCAAAGAAAGCTGATCAGAGCAGTTTCTTTTCCTTTACGACCTCACGACCATTCTACGAATCTCAGAGATACCCTTGAAAAGTCTTCGCCTTGGACCTACATATTCGCCAGTTTTTCCGTCGCACGTACCGGTTTTCGAGTCGAGCCACAAAATCCGAATTCTGGTGTAGCGCCAGCTCGAAACAATGAATCCACCACCTCCTCCACCTCCTCATGGAGAAATACCAAAATCCTCGGGCCTACCTCCTGGAAAATACGACATCTTCATAATACCTCCACATTCCTCAGGATCCGGTTTCCTATATTTGCCTTCCCTACAACCGAACGTTAATAGTTTCGCTGCTGGCATAGCTGTGGGTTTGATACTCGCCGCTATGGCTCAAGCTTTGGCACCAATATTTCAAAATTGGTGGTACAGCGTAAAGGGGGCCGGAGGAATGGGAATGATGATGCTGATGTTAGCAATTGGTATTGGAGCGTGGTCTTTGGGTAGGACGCAAACAGATGGAGGGCCGGGGCCTGGTGGAGGCGGTGGTCCGCCCCCTCATAGCGGAGAGCAGGCGCATGGAACCTCGAATACACAATCAAGTGGATATACAAGTGGTGCTGGGCCTGGACCTGGACCTGGACCTTCGGGAGGAGAGCAGCCCAAATCAAGTTGGCAACGACCAAATCCACCCCCCGGCACAGGCGCGAATACACACACAGCAAGTGGTGCGGCAAAGGGAGCTTGGGAGAAGGCGAGAGAAGATACAAGAAAGAAAGAAGAAGAGCGGAAGGCTAGGGAGGCAGAGAAAAAGAGGAAAGAGGACTTAGAAAAGCGATTGAAGGAAGCACGAGAAAGGGAGGCTCGTGAACGGGAAGCAAGAGAGCGTCTGGCTCGTGAGAAAGAAGCACGAGAGGCACGAGAAGCGCGAGAGGCACGTGAAGCACGAGAGAGGGAGGCACGAGAAGCGCGAGAAGCACGTGAAGCACGAGAGAGGGAGGCTCGTGAGCGGGAAACAAGAGAGCGTCTGGCCCGTGAGAAAGAAGCACGAGAGGCACGAGAGCGAGAAGCGAGAGAATCACGGGAATTACGAGAGAAACTGAAAAAACAAGAAGAAGATTCGAAACCCAAGGGAAGTACCTATGCGTATTCTGCAGTCGGGGAAAAGACAAATCCTTGGCCTCGTGGTCAACCACCTGCAGCTCGCTCAATACCACCCTCAGCCACTAAGAAACCTCCAGCTCCTACAGCAAAGACTTACCTAGGTACCGATGAAGATGCACACTCATTCCGACCTTATGATAAACCTAAAAAGCCCATGCACAAAAAGTCACACTCTTCACTATACTCCGAATCCTCATACGCTGCGTCACACTCTACATCTCGAACCACGCCTCCGCCCTCACATCGTGGTCCATACAGCACCAAAGACCCCGATAAGATCGTCATAAAAGCCGTCTACTCCTTTAACAACGCATTCCTCAAAACCCCCACCTCACAACTAGTCTCGGGCGTAGGATCAGTCACCGACGGCCTAATCCTCCGCATCACAACCGAAGGTCTCTTCATCGATGATGATGTCCGTGGTGTTCCACAACGAGAGTGGGACGTCAAAGCATGGACAATGAAACTCGTAGAGGTATGGTGTCCCATTTTCAACAGCCAGGACCCCGCTGGCAATTCTGCATCTGCGCGCGTTGCTTCTTCCGGTTCGCCTCTTAAGCAAAGCAACACCAATCCTGTTCGTCGACTCTGGGGTATGGATAAGGGGAGCAAACCCGCCACCTCCGAAGAGACCGATGCTCTTTTGACCTCCATGTTGGAGCTTTGCAAGAATAATTGCCGTTTGCAATCTCCTTCTGCTTATGCTGCTTCGGGTTCTTCTGCTTATAGCGCGAGTTCTGCTGATTCTGCGTCTTCTTTTGATGGCAGATCTTCTGTCTCTGATTCAGCTTATGGTTCTTCTGTTGGCTCGTCGTCGCCTTCTATGGAGAAGAGAACTGACAAACATCACCAGACTGGAGAGCTCAAGACTGCGAGACTGCATGTTTTGAGAGCTAGCATTAGGGATCAGGAAGGCAAGAAATATGTCTTCGTCATTACTGAGGAGGAGAGTTGGAAGGTGGCTGTGGGCTTGCAGAGGTTGAGGAAAGGGACTCAGGTTAGGGCTTTAGGTGTTAGTGGGATGAGTAGTGGGGATGCGAGAAGTACTTTGGAGAATTTGGGGTGGGGATAGGGGATGATGAGAGGAATGTGAGGGGTTGTCTGAGGGATTGGTTTTGTGGAATGTCGATAAAATGTTGAGCGAGCGATCACACTGCATTTGAATCATGGCGACGGAGTTCTTTTGCATCTTTGAGCGTTTGGATGTTTTTAGATCATGGCTCATGTCAGATTGGAGCTATTCAGTCAGCCTGTATTGGAAATGGAAAATGCATATACTTAATGCCTAGATTCCTTCAACGATGTACCATGTGCGGTAAAATTGCTGCCTCTAAGTCAAAACTTTTAGCAGATAATACACCATGCAAGCACAACGACAAACATTATATTTGATCAAATATGTATGTCGATACCAGTGGTATCATAAATTCGTAACCCTCATAATCACATCATCAAACTCCACCACTTTTGCGTAATCCAACCCCTATTCCATCCCATCTAAACCATTCCATTTCCTTTGCTCCCAATACCCATCTAACTGATGGTCCATACAGGCGCTTTACCCAGCATCTGTCTCCCTCGAACCTCAATCCCCACGAACCCAGCAAATCTGACCTTTTGAGATCCATCTTCGCTCGAGTTCTTCGGCTTCCCCTCGCCAGACGCCTCGATGGCGCTTGGGGGACCGCTATTCGATTTTTGTTTGGGTCCTGCCCCTGTTGAGTTCCCACCCATCATTGCCTGCAACATGCCCGTTTTGGGTTTATCCTTACCTCTGTTCTTGCCCTCACCCTTTTCAGAGTCTTTGGGGGCTTCTTCTTTGTCACCGCTAGCGGTGCTGCTTGCTTCAACCTCGCTCGATAGGTCAACACCTGGGTTCTCTAAGGCTGGCATTCCTGCCCCTGATTCAACTTTCATGTATAAAGGTTGTAGAAGATCGCCCGGCATTGGGTATATAATGCTGATATCTCGACTTTCCAGTGGTAAGTTGGCAGCGATACTGACTGCAAGCTCCACAATCATATGAGCGCTATCTTCAATCCCCGCGGGTACCGGTTCCTGAAGAAAATTGATCAGGCTCGCGGTCAAATTCGTGGTCGCCACTCTCGAGAATTGCTTTCGAAATTCTTCGCTTTCAGGCGTGCCCAAAACTTCGCGTAGACCGTCGAGCGTTGCTAATCTCCATTGCACAACCTTTGCCGTTAAAGCATCTGATTCCTCCACATTGTTGAGCACTGGTGAAAAGCGCCGAATGTTCTGCTCGATGTTCTTAAGATTTTCACTCAATTCCACTTCGAGGCCAGGATGGAAACTCTTGGTGAAAATCTCCTCCACGAGAAACCGTGTTATGCACGCCCGGCCCACAGCTGTCATTTCTTGCTTCCCTACTTTCATCGCGTCTTGGTTGACATATGGCGCGATCCATGGTGGTATCGACCGCCAATCCTTTCGAATATTGAAGGCGAGGTTTGTCGTCGCTCCATCTAATCGTTGAAACCTTGTCATGTATTCACTGTCATCGAGGGAGGTACGAGATTGTGATAATCGTTGATTGGCGAGGGTATTTTGTAGTTGCTCGACTTGCGCTGTCTTGTCGAAGTATAGGCCTTTCACCTTCTTATATTTTTGTACTGCTGGAATCAATAACATATCAAGGAAACCTTTCGTGATAACTTACACAACTCTTTATACGCATCATTAACATCCCGCTCTGATGGAGCTGGGGGCGGTGTGCTTCTGCCTTGATCTCCACCGCCGGGAGGTCCATATTGCTCTCTTTGCGGAGGTCCTCCTCTATAATTTGGACCTTGATTTCCAACAACAGGCGGGATAGGACTTTGTCCTGGGCCAGTAGTGGGGGTTGAGTTTCCAGGAAATGTTTGTCGATATCCAGGTGGTGGTCCGTCTCGAGAATCGGGTGGGCCGCTCTGATTTCCTTGCATAGTCTGCTTTGGATCAGCAGGCCTGCGATTAGGCTGCGATGTTCCAGCAGGGGGAGCCATCGCAGAGTATTGAGATAACGGTCTTGCACCCTGGATTGAGGTGGTACGATTAGGATATTCTGCGCGTTGAAGTACTTGGCCGCCGGTAGGAGAGTGACCGTTCGATTGTACAGAAACTGGTCGCTGTTGCTGTTGTAGCTGCAGCTCCTCTCTCTGATCAGTTGGCGATTCGTACGATAATTGAGACACGGTTTCTGGATTTTGTTGTCGGTAATGATCGTGAATTATGCCCAGAGAATCTGGATTATTGCTCAATTGTTGATTCTGAATCGTCTGCAGATAGTGACTTTGAGGAGGCGCCTCGAATTGTTGATGTTGACCGGCTGAGTATTGTGACTGGTAAAACTGCGGATCCTGTTCTTGTAAGTTGTGAACGTCTTCGTTTGTCGCGTAGATTGGCGGTTCTGAGTCGCTCTGTGAAGGTCGGGTTATTTGTTGATGGGGATCTTGTTCTTGAACGCCACTGTGAGCTTCCTCCTCTTCTTCGGGTTCCCTAATGAGATAAGGATCCAGCCCGGCGTCCTCCACTCCTTCGCGCGGTGAAGGCAAGTATCTAGAATTTCGTTGCTGATCTAGTGAAGCTCTTGATTGTTGAACAGTTCGGATTGTAGGCGGGACCTCTTGTCGCTTTGAGAGTCTACGGGCGAGTCCCGTTGTGTTGTTGTAAGAGCTTTGTGTGCTTGGGGGTTTTTGGTCGGCAGTAGTTTTACTCGATCGCATGCGATCAAAGATACTCTTACTCTTCTTCTGCTCCACTATGGGTGATTGAGGTAGAGACCTTTGTCCCTGTTGCTGCTGCTGCGGGATCTGGATTTTGCCCGTGTGGAGAGCTAGATCATCTGTAGAGCTGCCAGCCTGCGAAGGTATAGCTGCTTGGGGATAAGAGCTACGGTATCGGGTCGACTGCGACCGGGCAGGAATATCTCCAAAATTTGGATAAATACCACGATCAATCTCTCCTGCTGGACCCTGAGGGGCGGCGTATTGATTTGCGTCGACGCGTTGTTGTTGAACGAAGGCTTGAGGTTGGGTCGTCCCCTCGTTTGTGCCCGCGAATACTGGAGTTTGAGAGGAGGCTGAACTCTCGCTGGTAGGAGTGGCCGTACCCTTTGAGGGGGCTGCTTCGTTCAATGCCTGCTTTGACCGATTGCTGTGTTTATGGATTCCGAAGGGCATATTATGCACCTGCTGTGTGGCCTTGGGCTCACGCAAGTTTCGAGTCAACTTGGGGTGAGCGCTGTGAGGCAGTGCCTGCGGTGGGGCTAGAGGAAGACGACAGGATGAACCGGCTCCGCAAGGACAGCGACCCTGAGCGCTTGAGCTTTGAAACAATTGCGCATGCGAGTCGAATGTGGCTAGATGAGATGATACACAGTATTCCTCCTTTGTTTAATCGGGAGGGAAGATAATAATAGAAATTGGATGGCAATTCGCTGGTACGAGGGCATCTGAATGGGGCTGAGCTCTCCTCTGCTCCATCAACCAATTCAAACCGACCTAGGGTGCATGCTGCGGCAGGATAGTTCAGTGGTGGGAGAGGCTTGCGATGCAACATTCAAATATGTCCCCGTCTCGAACGTTATACCCCAATATATTGGATGGTGATCTCGACTCTGATAACTTGGTTGTAGCCGTCAAACAACCCCACCACGATCAATGATCTACACAAGTTTATCTAGAGTGGCGAGAGGGGACAGGCAAGCCCTGATTGCGATCACTGAAACTGGAGGCTCGGGGGACTGTTCTAAAGCAGCTCCAACATAAGCCGTAGCTTGTTCCTGGAAGGCTGAAACGTTCGAGAAGGAAGTCAGCCGCTGGGGCAGGATGGGGTAGGATTAGCCTGAGTGAGCCAAAGGAATCTCGTCATGTACTTTTAAGGTCACAGGCGAGATACACTCCCCTTGGGCAAGCATACGGTACGGCATGCAAAGTGATAGGGGCTCACGCTCCCCCTTTCTCGTACCTCGCGCGTCCATACCCAACTCCTGGGGACCGCATGTCACCACACCTTTGGCAAAGCTTGCTGCAAGCTGGTTCATCTGATGATGACTAACCGATTCTATAAATATCATTTTCTCGGATGGAATGTCCCAATGCGGCGTTGCCCGCCGTCTTGCCAGATGATCTTCCATCTTTTCGAAGATCAAAAGCCTCTGCGCCTCACAGGGAGCCTTGAAATTCGCCACGGATGTCTACATTGTATCTATTGAAAATGCGCATGAGATTATTGCTTCTAGACGATCATGAATCGGTGAGGAATACGAAATGATGACCCGGCCGCTGGTCCCGGATCGACAAGATCAAGGTCAAGATATGGCTGTCAGCCGGAGACATGCATGGGAAGATCCTGTGAATGGAAAGACAACCGCACAAGAAGTGGTCTGCTTATGAATAAGCAATCCCAATCTGGAGTTTCTTGCAAAACTCATCTTACTCGTGCAACTTCAAAAGCAGAGGAGCAATAGGCTAAAGTCACATCGTTGACTGCGAAGACTACCTACGCATACGAAAAGCTTCACGTGCAGGAAGAAATTGCCAGTTATAGACATAAAGACATGTAGTCGATGCGCAACTTGTCTGGCAGTTCCAGACAATAGGGGGCAAGAGTATCTGCCCAAATTCAAGTATACTTGGAATCCCTTGCACTTCGATATCCAGCCTCAAAGCACATGAAATTTTATTACTTTTATTTTGGACCCCATATCTGACAAGCTCTCGAGAGGGTATTTTGCATTTAGATGGTCACTGGTCAAAGGTCCGCGGGCAAAGAAGAAACTCTTTAGAGTCTCGAATTGGAACTGGGACTCGTAAAAGGTAGTCGCACAACCTCACTGCTAGGCTAATGTACGTGTCTGTTGTGAAAGATTCCTCTTTCGCATATATCGCAAACTCGTTTCTTCCGACATGCGGAGGCACCGTTGGGATATTGACGGGAAGTCTCACTCCACGATGAAAAAAGCGGCTCCTGGCATGTTCCCACGAGTATCAACTATCTTGAAAACTTTTGCTCTTGATTATGGAATGGAGTATTTGAAGTCCATCTATCCTCTGTGTTTTGAAGGTTCAAGTAAGACTTGCTGTGTTGGACCAATAACTTGTACTTTTGGAATCCTTCCTCTTGATGTCGAGTCCTGAGCTGCTGTATAACACGTCCAAATATGCGAGCTCCAAGCGTCATCAGCCTTGCGCTTGGCGTGGCCTCGGCAGTCCAGGGTCTAGTTGCACGTCGAGATGTTCAACGTATTGAAGATGTAGCACGGTTTAGTCTCCAGAACTTCCTGATCTCAGACGTCTACACGTATTCCTTCGTCGACCCGGAGACGACGTATAATAGGGGCATCTCCTGTATGTATCCAACATCCAACTTTATTTCACTGTACTGATGGTCTCAAGTTCTTTTTTCAGACCCCAACTCAAACACAAGCACAATCTGCACTGCGTCATGGACCCAATCGAATTACACAAATACTGCTCCATTTTCCTACGCCCTTTGCGACTACACTGGCAACGAAGAAGCTTTCGAGTGGTATTTCACCTCTTATATCAGTCTTCAGAGATTCTCTATAGCATTCAGCCATGGATGGGATGACCCTGCGTATGTGCATCTCTTCCTTTCTCGTCTTATACTGACAACTGAAGGGATTTTCCACCTCCATGGGAATATATTGGCATGTTCTCAGAGGTGAACTCTTTCAATCTGACGTGCGTGTCGGGCAATAGTCTCCATGGGTGTTTCTTGCCCCTAGCCCAAAGTCCTTATCGTGCAATGATTAACGCTCTAACAAATTGAGGAGGAAACTGGGAGCTTCTTAGGCAATTTTATTCAATTCTGAAGGTGTGTCTTTTGGGAATTGGAGGGTCTTTGGATATGTACAGAATGTGGTGTCCATTCGATGTTCTAGATAAGGAGGGAGAGGTTAATATGTAATAGTTGAAGACCCCACTTTACAATATCAACGCGAATTGAAAGCACTTCTGATGCTAACCCTACCACACTCGGTTCGTTACCTTCTATTCGGAGCTTTCAAGCGACGTTCTCTCATGGAACCCCTTTTCTTCTTGGACTCTATTTTGAAAATGACCACGTTTTTTCACGGGAAATGATATCGAGATCTTCTAGACAGTCACGATGACTCGGTCATGGCAAGATCAAGGCAACAACGAGGTCGGCTATTTCTCCATGAAAAAGTTCATCATTTCTGAAACAACGCCGAGTTAGTCACTGTTACCTTGAGCAAACTGTCGCGTTTCTACTTGAAGTTTTGCCCGCCGGTGACTCAAGTCAACGTCACGTGCGCTCTTCTTGGTTTTGGTTTACCTTACCTAGGTACCTTGGAGGAAGGTAGGTAGGCTACAGACAAGACGTAACCAACGAGCCTAGTTGTACTGAGGCGGTTCCGCGATTCAACCAAAACTATTCATAGGGATGCATATAAAATCAGCATGCATACTTTGGAATGCCAAACATTCTTCGGCTATTAGTAAATCTTACCTAGGTATCTCCTAAGGTAGTATATAAGCCCCCACCAGCCCCTTGAAATTTACGCCACATCCCGCCTGCACAGCCCCATCCCGCTCCCCAGCTCCGAAATCTTCCAGAACATCCCCATTCCCAAGGCTTTCTTTCGCAACGGGCTATCCGCACAACACCATGCGGTTCATCAAACTCTCACACCCTTTCATTATTTGCGTATCCCAAGTTTGTTTGAAAAATCTGCCTCGGTCTGACAAGGTCCAGCCCTGCGCCACTCAGGTCGAACTTTTAAGCATGAATCAGTGAGTCATTGCGTCTCTTCCCGCGCTCATCAGCTTTTCAACCTATCAGTGGCAAGCACATGACATTCTACCCTCTACATTCGAGTCACTCTCGTAACTCCACTATAGCTAGGTATAGAATTGAGTGACTCTATCATAGGATATAAGTAATATGTCCTCTCTCATATTTCCCCCCCTCTCTTCATCGCAGCCCTTCTCTCCTCTTTTAATCCTTAGGGATTAATTACCTTCTACCTATCCTATCTATCATATCCTCAGTTTTCACTCATCATGGTGGAAATGAATGGCTACACTGTCACTCCCCACCATCGCCAAAACCGGCGACGAGAGCGGCCTGGCAGTCGGACTCGACGGACCATCACTCGCAAATCGAACGTTCAATACGACTGCTACGAAGGTCTTCTCGATGCACGCGACTCCAAAGTCAACCTCCCATCCGACAGAAGCAAACCTTCGCCACTTCTCCGTCAGAACATTGACCTCGCATGGCAGCGATGGAAGACCAGGCAAGCAGAAGAGAAACATCTAGCAGAAATGGATCGGATGAAGATGGAGCAAGAGCAGCTCAAGCTCACCGAGCTTTTCGGGGGAGATGTCGATGACGACGTGAGTGTCACAAATGCTCTTTGTGAACCGATGCTCTCTGTAGTCATACATCTTTTCGGAGATATAGACTACACAGATCCTTGAATCACATCTTCACTCTCCACCCTTCTCCTCTCTTTCTACCATTCATTGGTGGCGTTGGCGTTCCGAAACAAAGGCAGAGCAGATGAAGGCTTACGCATCCTCGCCAGGACCTCCGCAAAATGGGCATTCTCTATGGCGAATACGACAACAAGCTCGACGATGCAGCCGCTGCTTATTTGGGTCGCCCAAAGGAGGAACCTTCCCCAATGTTCACCATCCGTCCTAGTCGACGCAAACCACGGCGCTCTCATTCGCAATGGCAGGCTATACCTCTCTACCTCTCCTTATCTGACTTGAGCACTGACGCCGATATCGCGCGTTTAATATATCCTTCTATTTCTTATACCGAGACGATTCAACATCGCGATATTACTACAAATGCCACGGATATCCCACAGTCATTACCGCCCCCTTCGGCGTTATCATCTTTGACCGGGTCCATACATATCCTTGATGATATTAATACGAATTCAATTCCAATAAATTTCGACCTTACACCAGGAGACTGGGCATTCATCACCGCCTCACCCCACACAACACCAGTTCCGCATCCAGCAACACCTATCTCAGAACCAGAGACCTGGATTCTACTGAGTGACGACTCGTAGCAGATCTTTCTTCACTGAGGGCAACTCTGTGGACCGCTGGTTTGGCTAAAGTCGGGCTATGCGAGAGGAGCAGTGAAGAGGATTGGTCCTCACATACTCAGTCCACGTGTCGATGGGATGAGGCTCTTTTCAAAAGGGGAGACCAGGAAATAAATAAAACGGAGGATCAGTAGAAAAGTAGAAAGACAGTTGTGTGCTCGCGGCTAGGACCGTTGGAGCTCGCTGTCAAGGAAGAAGTAAACGAGAAGCTGATTCGCTCCGAGGAAGGGATTGTAGAGTTGTGGACTGGTGTGGTGTGCTGGGTTTGGGTGATGTGAAAGAAAGCTCTTTGAGTAAGTCGTAGGCTTTGATAAATCAAATATTTGGTACCAAAACATCAGTTTCCATTGTATGTGAATCTCACTCGTGCGGAAAAGATCTTGAAGAATCTACTCTCCTCATCGCAATGCAAAGTCCCGAAAATCACCAGAACCACCCTCTCTTGTCCTTCATCTCCTTTGATTCCTGATCATCCCCATTGATAATCTTCAGCGCGGCCTCCCCCTTTGGTGCAGTGGTAAGATTCTCGTACCCGTCTTCAGTAACAAGTAAATCATCCTCAATCCGTACTCCTCCAACAGGATAATATTTATCAACCAGAGGCAAATTGATATGCTTTGCAGCCCTTGGATCTTTCGAATAAAATTGTATAGCGAATTGAGAAAAGTAGATTCCTGGCTCAACGGTAATAACCATTCTTGGTGCGAGAAGCGACGCCTCACTAGCGATAGGTTCTTGTATTGTTGTAAGAAAGCTGGCTGAACTTTTAGGAGAGGGTAAGTTTAATGGGCGGCCCCCATTTGGACCAACGTCGTGGACTTCAAGGCCTACGTAATGGCCCAACTAATCGTTTCAGCCAGACTCTGGTTGAGAATTGGTAGGGATACTCACGCCATGAGGAAAGAAAGCGGCATGGGCACCGGACTTGTAGATCTCATCCACAGTCCCTCTATGCAATAAGCCTAGTTTCAATAGCCCAGCAATAGCAACCTTCTCAGCATGTAACTGGATTTCGCGATAATCAACACCGGGTTTCACCAGCTCGATGCACTCCTCTTGCATTTTTTCAACAACGTCATAGATTGCCTTTGCTTCAGGCGTGAATTTGCCTGATATAGGGAAGGTGCGGGTTACATCAGAAGCGTATAATTCCCATTCACATCCTGCGTCAAGACAGACAAGTTGGCGCCCAGTAAGCGGCTCATTATTGGATACGTAGTGCAGTACACTTGCATTTGAGCCAGATCCTGCAATAATACCATATGATTGCTGTTTAGCCAACTTAGCTGTGCACGTCGCGGCGAATATAGCTTCAATTTCAGCCTCATTGGTGAGCTGTTTGATACTGCGTAGAACATTGATATGAGCCTGCGCCGTAATCTCATTCGCTTTCCGGATCATCTTAATCTCATAGGGACTCTTGATCAACCGACTAGAATTCATGGCTCCAATGAGTTTAAAAGTGTCAATGTGTTGCCTAGGCGGCCAAGAATTTTCGTGAAGGGGTTTTGGTGCTTGGTCTTCGTGCAAGACGTAGATTTTGCCGGCTTCCATACGAGCAAAATACTCAATGTAATTAGGGAGACTAGTAGTGTATGCTACGAGGTCGAAGTCGTAGTTTGCTTTGACTTCCTCGCGGGTTGGGGTGGATCCATTGTAGATTACGGATCTGCCTGTAGGTGGTGTAGGGACGAAGAGGATAAGGCG
>Ga0182030_10009712_pt1 | contig 19671 bp, 18 predicted proteins | sample 812S3MmetaG_FD_121299 | JGI IMG/M metagenome (GOLD analysis project Ga0182030, IMG submission 121299) | Permafrost microbial communities from Stordalen Mire, Sweden - 812S3M metaG (Illumina Assembly) | ecosystem: Environmental > Terrestrial > Soil > Wetlands > Permafrost | place: Sweden... | reverse complement strand
GACCACCAGCATGGTGGCGGGAAGTTTGTCCGGATGAAATTCCAGCAGTCTCTTTTCGGACGCTTTTTCGATGTCTGCGGCAAGCAGAACGCTGTTTTTCCCCGCGCTGATACGCAACGTGCAGCCGCGATTATTCTTGCTGACTTTTTCATCGGCGTAGCTGGCGCTTGATGGATGTAGAATTTCGAAATGTATGCCATCCCAATCCCAATTTTGGCCGTCCACACAACGTTGATGGTTGTGCGACTGTAGCAGGATGGGGCTGTCATCGGGCAGCGACGAAGAGAGCAAACCGATGGGCATGGCTTGCATTACGGATAGCGCGCCGCCGGTGTGGTCGGTGTCGTCGTGGGATAATATCAACTCATCCAGTTGCGCGATGCCTTGCGCGCGCAGCGAGGGAATCAGGATGCGGTTGCCGCTGTTGGCTTCTTCGGAAAAACCCGGCCCGGTATCATCGAGCAGCGCATGCTCGTGCGTTTGTGCGACGATAGACATGCCCTGGCCGACATCAAAAATTACCATGTGCACAGCGCCTTGCGGCGGCGGGGTGGGCAGAATCAAGAACATCGGCAGCGCCATCAATAGCCCCAGCCAGCGCGACGGAAAACCGCGCGGCAGCAAGCACCACAGCACGCCGACCATGCCCAGCACGATAGTCCAAACGGGCGGCGCATGTTGCGTCCACACCGCATCCGGCAATTGGTTTAGCCATTCCAGCGCAACCATGCATAGCCACATGGAAAAATGCGCGAGTTGCAAAATCCAGTCGAAGGGAATGACCGCGCCAAGCAGGGTGATCGGCACGACCACGAACTCCACCAGCGGAATGGCAAAAGCATTGGCGATGGGCGATACCAGGGATATTTGCTGGAACATCGCCAGCAGCGGCGGGATCAGGCCGATCATCATCGCCCATTGCACGCGGCCATATTCAACCAGCCAATGCGGGCGTCCAATACGGTTGGCGGAGACATAGAGTATCAGCCCCACCGCGCCGAACGACAGCCAGAATCCGGGCGACAATACCGCCCATGGGTCGAGCAGCAACACTACCAGCAAGGCGGCGGCGAGGATTTGCGAGGCGGCTACAGTACGTGAAAGAAACAGTGCGGCGGCCACCGTGCCCAGCATGTACACCGTGCGCTGCGCCGGAACGGAAAACCCCGACAACAGCGTATAAGCCAGCGCCACCAGCAAGCCGACCACGGCTGCCGCCTTGCGCGCAGGCAGGCGCAGGGTAAGGCGCACGCTGCGTTTCCATGAACGATACACCAGCGCAAACGCCATCCCGGCCAGCATGGTGATATGCAGGCCCGAAATACTCATCAAGTGGTTGACTCCGGTGCGCGTGAACACCTGCCATTGTGCGGCGGGGATGCTGCTCTGATCGCCGATGGAGAGTGCAGCCAAGACGCCGGTGTAGGGCGCATCGCCCAACACTTTTTGGAAATGCGCGCGTACGGCTTCGCGCATGCTTTCGATGAGGTAGCTTGGCGAATTGACCATCGCATCCAGCCGCTTATTTCCCTCATCGTCCCGTACATAACCGCTGGCGCGCAACTGGTTCTCCAGCATCCACGCCTCGAAATCGAAACCGTGCGGGTTGCTGGAGCCGTGCGGTTGCTTCAGGCGCAAAGTGAGTTGCCAGCGCTCCCCGGCGTGCAGCGGCAGCGGTTCGTCCCCTTCGTTATTGTAAGTAGACAGCAGAACATGCGGTGGCACATGAGCGCCGGGCGTAAGCACCTTCTCCACATCGAAGGCAAAACTCAGCCCGCCCGTATGCTGCCGTGGCAGTTCCGCCACCACGCCGATCACCGCAATATCCTTGCCTTGCCACTCCGCAGGCAAGCTATCGGCCAGGCGTTGCTGCGCTACCCATGCGGCATATGAAAAGCCGAGCGCACAGGCCACAATGGTGAGCATTGCTTGACGTACAAGGCGTTGCCACAGCGCGCGGCGCGGCAGCAGCATGATCAGGACAAACAGTATGGGTAGCCATCCCCACGCGAAGTCGGGCAGCGTTGCTTGCTGTTGCAGTAGCCAGATGCCGAGAGCGAAGAAAATGGAAAAGATGATCATGGGGCACAGGGTAACCCCGAATCATCTTGGTGATATGGTTAGTTGCCGGAAAGATCACTTCTTGTCGGCAGAGCCGGTGGTTTAGCGAACTGCCTAAATTAGACTATCGATGATCCTCAAAACCTTTTTTCATCCACGAAAAACACGAAAGTCACGAAATAAATCAACGCTATAGGTTAACTCAGCAATTCACTGGATGGGTGGCACATCAAATTATAATATGCATTTGAATTCTTTCGTTTTTTTTCGTGCCTTTCGTGGACAACTGGTTTTTCTAGGATGATTGCTTAACTCAAATTGAGAAGACGCTCCAGTATCTTCCGCTTCGCCGCACAGCGTTCCTCGGCCCAGCAAGACTTGTAAACTTTCGTAATCTTTCCGCCGCTGGATAGGGTGATTTCAAAGGGCTTGCCCATCAACACGGTATGAACGTAAGTCACAAAAGACTCGGCAAAGTCATCATAAGGATTTGTGGCAGCATAAAGCGTGGCGAAATTGGTACGCTCAAGCGCGTCGTAAGTATGGACCATCTCTGCCGCCGGGAGTTTCGCACCAAAATAATAGGCAACATCCTTGCGCTGCGGAAAACTTTTATCGAAGATGGTTACATATTGATTGCTGTCTTTTGAAATTTCCCACGACAGATGAAAAAACGGATAGCTTGCGCTCGTATTAATATCCTTGGGATCAATGTTCCAATTGGGAATGAGGCCCACATTAATGGATAGTACGTGCCCCAGTTCATGGAGCAGGATGTACTGGATCGCCTGTTTGCGATTATCCTGTGAAGCTTCCTCGATAGTAGCATTCAGCTTGAAATCGGGGCTTGAGATGAAAGGGGTATTTTCTTTCCAGGTTGCCCAGTTATTAGCCGTTCTGCTCTGCAAGACTGATGCGTCGAGAACGACGTAGCCAGCGACGGGTTTCGATGCATCGTAAATTAGCTCGGTAAATCCGCTACCGCCCAAATCTTCGACGAAATAGATACCCGCCAGTTTCTGTGCGAGGAGGCGCTGCACGGGAGCAGGGATTTCTGCAAACGCCTTGCGCACGTCGGAGGCGAAATCAGAAGACAGGATTGCGGCTCGCGGCTTGTTGGGATAGCCGTTATTAAAATTATCCAGCGCGAGGTATTCCACCAATTCAGGCGGTGCGGCGCCTATGCGTTCCGAAAAGGGTTTGGAAAGCGACTTCTGCCAGAAGGCAAGTTTTCTGGTTATGTGATTGTGTTCAGCTGCTATTTCATATTTTTTGTCAGCGTATTGGCTGACGGCTGCGCTGGCTACCGCTGCCAATATGCATAGGACTGTGAAGCCAAGATATGCGAGCAATGACCGGGTTCTTTGCGGCTTGTCTCGGCTCAGAATCAGGTAATAAGGAACGGCCAAGAGTGGCACAGCAACAACCGCGATATTTAGCCATCTTGAGCGTGTAAATAAACGCGCATTGCTATCGAGGTAGTACCAGTCGAACAGCAGGAACCCCAGCATGACCTCAAAAAATGCGTACCACGCTGGTTCGAACATGCGGTGGGATTTGAGGTATGCAGCAACCGCCCCAAACACAATGGAGAAAATCAGCAATGCGATAAGCGATCGCTTTCCTGAAATATTGGGCATTAATTCAGAACCAGGTTGCATTTATGCCGATCGTAATTTTATCCCGCGCCGTTTTGTTTGAGCTAACGGCGCGGGACTATCGAGCGGCAACAATTTTTGCAACGCCAAGATGTAGCTCTGCAATGCAGCGCGTCCAACTTTAGTTAAAGCGTAACAGGTTTGGGTGCGGGCAGCGCTATCATCCTTGCGCACGCTCACGTAATCGGCGGCAATCAGTTTCTTCAGGTGCGAATCCAGGTTGCCGTCGGAAACATCCAGTTGTCGCTTGAGTTCGGTGAAAGTGGCTTCACCCGCGCCCGCCAGAAACGCGGCAAGCTGGGTGCGCAGGGGCTGGTGCAACAGGGGGTCGAGCATATCCATTTTGTGAGCCTATTTCTGATCTATTTTCATATGCAGCAATCCGGCATTGCTGCCATCTTTCTGTGGAATCTGGAGTTCCAGATGGGTTTCTATCAACTCGTGTGAAGGCTGCCAGTTGCGGTCGTCAAAACTTGCGAACCGACGGTACACATACACATCGCGCTTGAGGGTGACATGCAGGGTTGCCTGGCCGTCGTGCTCAAATAAGTTGCCATCCACCACGGTGGATACTGGCAGCGGCGTACCTGCCGGGAAATGCAGGACGTAGTTATCATCAGCAGGAAGAGGCTGTCCAAACTGGATTAAAGGCACTTTGGCGATTTCAGAAGCGCTGGGCGGCAGTCCGGCGCAGGCTGTTAAAACAACACAAGTGGTGGCGGCGATTAAAATGTGGGTGAGCTTCATGGTGTTCTCCTTGGTGGGTTAATGAGTGGGTTGATGCTTGGTTTCGAAGACCAGGCTGGTGCGTATCTCCGGCCCGGTTTGTGAAGTCAATTCGGCCTTGAGCCAGGGGATGCTGATCCAGTGCGTTTCGCGTGCCCGCAACCAGTTCTCGCCGGGGAAGCGCCAGTCTCCGGTTGGCTGTCCGTTGTTCATCATGATCTCGACTGGCTCGTTCAGCACCAGCGGTAATACCGATGAATTACTTGGGCGGAACAAATCTCCGGAAACCTCGACCTTGACCGGGATGCTGCTGCCTGCGGGCAGGGTGACGACTTGTTGCGTGGCGGACTGTTTGCGGAATTCTTCCAGTGACACTATCGGCGCATCAGGCGGGATGTTGGTGCTGACCAGATGCTGTGCCAGCAGCGGCGGAATCAGCACGCACAGCAGCCAGCCTGCTGATTGCAGCATCCGCACCCATGCTGCACGTTGTCGGCCACGATCCAGCATGGCGGCCAGCAATGGTAGTCCCAGTCCCAGCGTTGAGGTGGCGACCCAGCGCGAGGCAGTGTAGCTTAAACGGAACGTCAGCATACCGATGCCAATGGCGATGATGAGTGCGCCCGTCCACTCCAGCAATTCTTCGGAAAACAGGCCGTGGACGTATAAGCCAAGTCCGGTCAGGACTACCCAAGCTGCAATAATCATGTAGCCGCCGCCGTAAAAGAAAGTGGCGAAGGTCATCAGTACGCCGACCGACATCAGCAGCCACCAAACCTTGAGCACTTGCCGGTGAATGAATGACCAGGCTTCGTCGCGTGCCTGCTTTGCCCGGCGAGTGAGGTGCCAGTCAAACAGGCTGACGCCGGAGAGCGTGATCACAAGTAGAGTCAGCCATGCCAAGGCGCGCTGCCCCAAGTCCGGAAATTGCTCGGCAGTAAGGATGTGATCGCTGAACAGAATCAAGCCGCCGCAAGTGATTCCCCAAAGAATCAAGCTATGCCGCTCGATGCGCAAATTGCGGTGTCCGGCGGACAGCATCGAATGGATGGAATCGAGTTGTTGTGTTGCAAGTTGTGGCATGGCGGCACTCCCGAAAGTGTGACTCTGTTTTGCAGAGTATATAACTCTGCAAAACAGAGTGTCAATACGTATAGTTAATTTGTGCTGGAAGAATTTATTTAACTCGAACCACGGCGCGCTCCAACACGGCAGCGAAACTCACTATGAGTTGGCAAGGCGTGACCGGGGCGAGAGGGATGCTTGATCCTTGAAAAAGCAGTTGTCCACGAAAGGCACGAAAAACACGAACAAATTCATAGAACCCCATACTGCAAAATATAACCCAATGGGTGATTCACCGAACGAATGCAACCTCATGTTTTATTTCGTGCCTTTCGTGTTTTTCGTGGATAGGTCGCCGTTTTTAGGTTGATTGAAAGATTATCCAGCAGCCCCGCGCCGCACCTGCAGAATCTTCAACCACAACACCACCGAAGCCAGCAACAGCGTCACCGCATTCGCCGCGATGATGGGCAAGCTGCCGATCACCAGACCGTAGCCCAGCCACAGCGCCACCCCCAGAGTAAACAGCGCATACATCGGCAGCGAAATACCGGAAAGATCGCGCGTGCGCCAGGAATGCAATGCCTGCGGCACGAAGGCGATGGTGGTCAGAAAAGCGGCGGGGTAGCCGAGCAGGGCGCTGAGGTCGGGAGTCATGGCAAGGTCTCGATGTGATTGCGGTAGGGCAGGGGCTTCATGGGCGGTTGGGACGGGAGCTTGTATTTCAGCATAGTCGGTTTGCGTGCTTATAATATTCCACTGCCCTATGTCGGTTTTATCGAGTCGTTCGTTTAGCTGGCAGCCGATGCACCTTGATACAAATAGCGCTGGAAGCCGGAAAACAGATTGCGGATTTCTGCGATGTCGCCGCCCAGATCGGCGACAGCATCCGGAATCGAGTCGTGATATTTCAGCCGGAGCAGCTTGGTCAGCTTTTCCTGTTCCAGTTCTTCCACGCCCTCCTGCACGTAATGCGCCAGCACAAAATCGAGGAAAGTCTGCTGCTTGTCGCTGAAGTGTTCGTGTATCTCTCCGCGTGCCGTAACTGCCCGCTCCTCGCGGCTGATCGGTTGCATGGCGAAGGCCACATGTGCCAGCACATCGAATAAGTCGCTGTTCTCGGCATCGATGATTTTCTGCATCTCACCTAGTTGATCCTTGCCGAAGCCTTTATCTGCCAGCCCTTCGAGCAGCTTCTTGCGCGTATCCGGCAGGCTCCAGAGGGCGCGCAGTTCATCCTCGTCCCTGAAGAATTCTGGCAACTGGCCGAACAACAGCGTCAGGAATTCCGCAGCGGAAACGGGTTTTCCATCCGGCCCCCAGAAGGTCGTCACCGAAATATGCCGGATGTTGCGCTCCTTACCGTCACCCAATTTCACCCGAACTTTCTTGCAGACACATGGACGTTGACCGCATTTTGGACAAGGCTCTTTTTCACACACGCAAGGTTGCTGCCCGCAAACATAACAGGGCGGTGGAGGCTCATTGATGCACACACAGGGATAACGATTACATTTCTTGCACGGCTCCGGCTCGGCTGGCGGGCCATCCCAATCATCGTCATTAAACCGTTCATGCGCCTTCACGAAATCGTAGATGGTGAAGTAGTCCTTGCCATCGTACAGCCGCGTGCCGCGACCGATGATCTGCTTGAACTCGATCATCGAATTGATCGGGCGCATCAGCACAATGTTGCGCACGTTGCGCGCATCCACCCCAGTGGAAAGTTTCTGCGAAGTAGTGAGGATGGTCGGAATGCTCTTCTCGTTGTCCTGAAATTCGCGCAGGAATTGCTCGCCGCGCTCGCCGTCGTTCGCCGTTACCCGCACGCAATAGTTTGGATCGGTGCTGGCGCTCTTCATCTGGTTGATCAGGTCGCGCACCGCCAGCGCGTGTGCCTGATTGGCGCAGAACACCAGCGTCTTCTCGCGCTGGTTGATCGCCTCCATGAACAGCTTCACGCGATATTTTTCGCGCGCCTCGATCTCGATGATGCGGTTGAAGTCCTTCTCCGCGTACAGCTTGCCCGCCTCGATCTCGCCTTCGACCAGATTGTCATCCGAGGTATAGACGTATTCGTCCAGCGTGGTGGCGAACTGCTTCACGCGAAACGGCGTGAGGAAGCCGTCGTTGATGCCCTCTTTCAGCGAATACACATATACCGGCTCGCCGAAATAGGCGTAGGTGTCGGCATTATCGCGGCGCTTGGGTGTTGCGGTCAGGCCGAGCTGCACCGCAGGCGCGAAGTAGTCGAGGATGCCGCGCCAGTTACTCTCGTCGTTCGCCCCGCCGCGATGGCATTCGTCGATGACGATGAAATCGAAGAAGTCAGGTGGATACTCGCCGAAATAGAAAGCCCGTTCGGGCTGTGGTTCGACCAGCTCACCACGAACGGTATCCGTGTTCCGTTCGCCCTGATAACCAGCGACTTGGCTGCCGTCTTTTGGCAGCTTAGTCGAATGGCTAGTAGTTCCATCAGCTTGTCGAAGGGTTGGCGGCCCAGACATAAACGTCTGGAAGATGGTGAAGAACACATTGCCGTTCTTCGGCACGCGCCCTTTTTTGCGGATGTCTTCCGGCGCGATGCGCACCAGCGCATCTTCGGGGAAAGCGGAGAACGAGTTGTAGGCCTGATCCGCCAGAATGTTGCGGTCGGCAAGGAACAGAATGCGCGGCCTGCGCCCCGCATCGCGCTTGAGGTTCCAGCGCGCATGAAACAGTTTCCACGCCAACTGGAACGCGATGAACGTCTTGCCGGTTCCCGTCGCCAGCGTCAGCAAGATGCGCTGCTTTTCCGCTGCGATGGCTTCCAGCACATTGTTGACCGAGCTGTCCTGATAATAGCGCGCACCCCACAGCCCGCCCTTGTCCTCGAACGGCACGGCGGCGAAACGGTCGCGCCAGTCGTCCGCCTTGGCAAAGGTCAGGTTCCACAATTCATCCGGCGAAGGATAAGCCGCGACATCGCCTTCGACACCGCTCTGCATATCCACGCCGTAGATGCGCTGCCCGTTGCTGGCGTAAGTGAAACGCACACGCAACTTGTCCGCATAACTCTTGGCCTGCGCCAGCCCCTCGGTGTGCGGCAAGTCCCAGCGTTTCGCCTCGATCACCGCCAGCTTGTGGTTGCGGTACACCAGCACATAGTCGGCGATCTCCGGTTTGCCGCGCTGCCCCGCGCCCTGTAAGCGCCCTTCGGTGATGCGGTATTCGCGCAGCACCCGACTGCCCTCCACCACGCCCCAGCCAGCGGCTTTCAGCGCGGGGTCGATGTGTTCGGCACGGGTTTCGGCTTCGTTCATTGAAGAATTATGCGTCAAGTATGAGTCAAGTTATTCGTCAGGCAAACCCAAGAAATACCGCCAGCGCCCGATTCACTGCCAGCATCGTCTCATCATCCAGATGACCGATCACCGCACCGACTTTTTCGCGCGCGATGGATTGCGGCTTATCCACCATCACCTGCGAAGATTTGGACAAGCCGTTCAATTCAGATGAACTCACAGCGATGCGAAACAGGGGCGCAACGCGCAACTCACCGGTCACGGGCAAGATCGTTACGGAAGGATGTATATCGAAAAGATCGGACTGGATGACCAAGGCCGGGCGCGGTTTGCCGAGATCGCCTTGCAAGGCCACCGTCACCAGATCGCCACGCCTCATTGCCAGCCTTCGCGGTCGGCTGCCGCCTCAAGCCAAGCGGCGGTTTCGTGTTCTTGCGCATCGCCTTGCAATAACTGCGACTGACGGCGACACTCCTCGGCGAAGCCCGCGCGTCGCGTATCCGGCACCCAAATCTGCACCGGGCGCAGCCCGGATTCGCGCAATGCCGCGCGATGCTTCTGCACGCGTGCTGATGTACTTGTTCTCATGTTGACCTCCAATATGTAGTGTTACATGAAACGCATAATATCCGGCTTTTTTGTTACATGCAACACCGCAAGAGCTGCGCCAACAAGTGATGTGTCGATTTTTTCATGTTTCATCGACACATCATGGCGATATGTCGATGGCATCAACCTGGTTTCCATCAGCACCGTCATTCCCGCGCAGGCGGGAATCCAGCGAAAACAACACTCCGCGCAGCGGACAAGGCATTGATGTTGTACCGCTTCGCGGTGATGTTTCAATCAACTGGATTCCCGCCTGCGCGGGAATGACGGCAGAGGGTATTTATAGCTCCCCCGCGAAAGCCTGATGCAGCAGCGACTTCTTCAGTTCGTCGAGGGCGGCGAGCTTGCGCTGGTAGAGGGATTCGAGGCGTTGGGTTTCGGCGGAAATTGCCAACAATTTTTCAACGATGACGTGCTGGTGAGCCAACGGTGGAATTGGAAGAATAGCCTGTTTAACAAGATCGCCGCTGATGTTTTTGACGACAGAGCCACTCGCCAATCGAGCAAACTGCGCTTGTACGAAACCCGATGAAAGCAGGTAGTAAAAGTAATCTGTGTCAATTGAGATATTGAGCCTTAACACGAACCAGCCGTCGTGAATGTAACCGCTTGTCTTCATGATGTACGGTCGCCCATACGACATGGAATTCGTCAGGATGAAATCGCCTTCTTTGACGAAGCGTGATTGCTTGGCACCTTCTGGTGTAATTTTCTGCGCCGTTGAATAGACATATTTTCCGCCCTCTTCGGTATCGCCGATTTTTATCCAATTGACTCCGTCTGGTGCAGTCGTGAAAAACTCTTTGATTGGTCGAGGGGAGCTTCCTCTTTCGACAATGCATACTTGGTCAAGAGTTTTGTCTACCCAACCCTCGCCGCGCTGGGTGAAGACGGATTGCAGGTGGCTTTCAAACAGGGCGCGGGCGTTTTGCAGGTTCTTTACGGCGTTGGCTTTGGCGATGGCGATGCCGTCAAACGCTGCGTCGAGAATGCCGACGATGCGCTGCTGTTCGGAGAGTGGAGGAAACGGTATCGGAATTGAGTTCAACGCCTTTTGGTTCAGCTTTGGTTGCGCTGCGCCTGTTATATATTCATCAAGTGGAATGCTCTCCAGATACAGCTCAATAAATCGCTGAGTTGTCATGTTTTCGAACTTCAGGATATGAGCGTGATTGTTCACCCAGTATTTTCCCGATGCAGGGAACGCTATGGGAGTTGAACGTGCGAGCAGGTTTGCCCCGTCTTCTGAAACAAGTAATGTATCGCAATCGAAAATGTAATCCGCTACGAAATCTACTATCCCAGAAGCTCCGTAATACGGGTATTCACCGTTTACGCGATCTGCTTTCGTTATTGGTACTCGCTTGTTATCTAGGTTCTCGGCGATCTGATTCAGCGTTTTGATCTGCCACCCTGCCTTCATCGCGCACCACCCAAAGTACCGTCATTCCCGCGCAGGCGGGAATCCAGTGGGTTTAAACAAAAGGCATTTTTTAATGACTGGATTCCCGCCTGCGCGGGAATGACGGAGAGGGCGGGAATAACGAGCGGAGAGGTTTGAATTTTTCTCATAGTAATGCGCGGATGCCTTTCAGCACCTCCGCGCTTTCCACATCCAGCGCGGCAATCTCGTTCATGATGTCCTGCGGGCTGCGATGCACCACGGCCTCATTACCGTTTGGATTTTTCACCGACAAATCGAACCCTTCAGCTTCGCTCAGGGCGCGGGTGTCAACCGACCACGACTTGGGCGAGTCGGCAAAGGTCTTTTGAAGCTCAACAAATTCGGCGAGGTCGGCGTCGTTGAGCGGGTTGGTCTTGCCCATGTTCCTGCCGGGGTCGAGTTGGTAGTACCAGGTCTTGCGCGTCGGCGCGCCTTTCTCGAAGAACAGCACCACGGTCTTCACGCCCGCGCCCTGAAACGTGCCGCCGGGACAATCCAGTACCGTGTGCAGGTTGCAGGACTCCAACAATGATTTGCGCAGGCTCACCGAGGCGTTGTCGGTGTTGCTCAGGAAGGTGTTCTTGATGACCACGCCCGCGCGGCCTCCGGCCTTGAGCATCTTGATGAAGTGCTGCAAGAACAGGAAGGCGGTCTCGCCGGTCTTGATCGGGAAATTCTGCTGCACTTCCTTGCGTTCCTTGCCGCCAAAGGGCGGATTGGCGAGGATCACGTCGTAGCGGTCTTTATCCTGCACGTCGGCGAGGTTGAACGACAGGGTGTTGGCATGCACGATGTTCGGCGTCTCGATGCCGTGCAGGATCATGTTCATGATGGCGATGACGTAGGCGAGACTCTTTTTCTCCATGCCGTAGAAGGTTTTTTCCTGCAAGGTCTTGAGGTCGGCGGCGCGTTTGGCCTGCGGGCGCAAATAGTCATAGGACTCGCACAGGAAGCCCGCGCTGCCTACCGCACCGTCGTAGATGGTCTCGCCGATTTTCGGATTAACAACGCGCACCATGGCGCGAATCAACGGACGCGGGGTGTAGTACTCGCCGCCGTTACGCCCGGCGTTGCCCATGTTTTTGATCCTGGTTTCGTACAGATGCGAGAGCTCGTGCTTCTCGGCCTGCGAGCCGAAGCGCAGTTCGTCGATGTGGTCGATGATCTCGCGCAGGTTGTAGCCGCTCTGAATCTTGTTCTTGATCTCGCCGAAGATCTGGCCGATCTTGTATTCGAGCGTGTCCGGGCCAGTCGCCTTCTGCTTGAAACCGTGCAGATAGGGAAACAGCTTCTGGTTGACGAAGTCGATCAGGTCGGAGCCGGTCTGCGCGGTGTTGTGGTCGATCTTGCCGTCTTTACTTTTGGGCGCGGCCCAACTCTCCCAGCGGTAGGGCGGGTCGAGCACGAAAGTATATTTCTTCCCCTCCAGACCGGCTTCTTGCGCTTTTACATGCTCCAGCGCATCGAGGTATTTCAGGAACAGCAGCCACGAGGATTGCTCGGCATAGTCCAGTTCGCTGGCACAACCCGCTTCTTTCCAGAGCACGTCGTCGATATTTTTGAAGGTTTGTTCGAACATTATTTTCTCGGATTAAGCGAGTTGTGCCGCCTGTTTTTATAAGTGCCGCCAGTTTACCGCACACAGACCCTTCAAGCACCGATACACCACATCATGATCGCCCGCGTTCATGGGCTGAGCATTTTCATGAATTGATCGGCGGTGATGATGGGGCAGGCAAACTGGTCGGCGAGGCACAGTAGATCCCGGTCACCGCTAACCAGGTATTCCGCCTTGCCCGCGATGGCGAGTTGCAGGAAAGGCAAGTCGAACGGGTCGCGGCAGGCGGGTGTCGCGGGCGGCTGATCAGGTATGCGCACCGTGGTGCAATAAGGCAGATAATCGGCCAGCAGTTCTTGCTGATCTGCGGCAGTGAGTTTGAATTTCGGGTAGGCGAGTACGCGTATAAGCTCTGCGGCGGTGACGCTGGATACCAGCGGCTGACAGTGATTGCCTTGCCATGCATGGCGTAGTGGCGTCAGCCGCCCTTGGGCAAATACCAGTGCGGACAACACCAGATTGGTGTCGATTACCACGCGCGGGGGACGCGGGGAACGGGTCATTTTTTGCGGGTATTTTTGGTTGCGGGAGATTTTCGCGCCCATGCGACCGCATCGGCAATGTCTTGCTCGCCCAGATTCAGTTCTGCCAGTTTGGCGCGCACGGCGTCGCCACGCTGAATGCGCACCGGGGTGAGCACGATCTGGCCGTTGCGGGCTTCCACCTCGAAGTATTCCACAGGGCCGATGGCGGCGGTGATGATCTTGGGCAGGGTGAGCTGATTTTTAGAGGTCATTTTGGCAAGCATGACAAATCTCCAATTCGCAAAAGTAAGGAATCCTTACTTTATGTCATTTGCTGAAAACAATCAAGCAGCGGTATGTTGCCTGTATGCTTACGTCACTACGGCATAGCAAAAGCGGGGGAGAGAGATGAATGAATTTACGGTGCATATTGTGAACTGGCATGACGGCGAGCCGTTGTTGCGCGCGGTGCGTGAGGCGGTGTTTATGCGCGAGCAGAGGGTGTCGGCGGAGCTGGAGTGGGACGGGCTGGATGAGGTCTGCCGCCATGCGCTGGCTGTGAGCGCAAAAGGCGAGGCCATCGGTTGCGGGCGCCTCACGCAGGATGCGCACATCGGACGCATGGCGGTATTGCGGGCGTGGCGCGGCAGGAAGGTCGGGACGGCGTTGCTCGAAGCCTTGCTGGATGAGGCGCGCAGCCGTTCTTATGCAGAGGTTGAACTCAGCGCGCAGGTTCAGGCTTTGCCGTTCTATCGCCGTTTCGGTTTCGTGGAGGAGGGCGAGGTGTTCATGGATGCGGATATGGCGCATCGCAAGATGCGCTTGCGCTTATAAGAAGCTTCAAACGATGCCGCATGCCTCGTCGAATTCCAGTCTCGGGTTGCGCGGGTAAACACCGCTTGGGTCGCCGTAGCCCAGGTTGCACAGGAAATTTGATTTCACTGCGGTTCCCGCAAAGAAAAGCTGATCCACCATGGCGTTGTCGAAGCCGGACATCGGGCCGCAATCGAGGCCGAGTGCGCGAGCCGCTATGATGAGGTAGGCACCTTGCAGGGTGCCGTTGCGGAATGCGTGGGTGAAAGTGGTTTGTTCGTCCTTCTCGAACGCGGCGCGCATGGCGGGTGCGTTTGGGAACAGTTTGGGTACTTGCTCATAGAAACGCATGTCGTAACCGATGATCGCGGTGACGGGCGCAGCCATGGACTTTGCGCGGTTACCTTCCATCAGCGCGGGCTTGAGTTTTTCCTTGGCTTCGCTTGATTTGACGAAAACGATGCGCGCCGGGCAGCAGTTGGCGGAGGTCGGCCCCATGCGGAAGGTGTTGTATAGCTGCCGCAACAGTTCGTCATGCACCGGACGACCCTGCCATGCGTTATGGGTGTGGGCTTCGAGGAACAGTTGGTTGAGCGCGGTTTGATCCAGAAGAGCAGGCATGATTATTCCTTTACGGGATGAATTAGAATTTCAGACAGGGGAATCTATGGGCGATGGTTTATACCTTTTTGTATCGACTACTCATCTGTGTTGCTTGTTGCTGCGAGCATGGCGTTGCGGCTTTGCGGGGTTTCCAGGCTGATGCGTCCCAATGCACCGGTACGGTAATCTTGCAGCAGCATGAGTGCAGTTTTTTCGAGGTCGGGATCGCCTCCTTTGATGCGATAGCCGCGCTTCTGTGCGATGGCGGCGATGACGTCTGCGCCATCCATCTTATCCACGGCAAAACCGTAACGGGCGGTCAGCAGGGCAGGGTAGCGGGCGAGCAGGAGATCGGCGAGGAAGGTGGCAACTTCTTCGTCGATGACGGCGTTGCGTCCTATAGCATGGCTTGCGGCCAGCATGAGGCCGTCGCTGTCGTGCTCGATCTTCGGCCACATCAATCCCGGCGTGTCGATCAGCGTCATGTGGTCGTTCAGGTCGAAGCTTTGCTGGTTTTTGGTGATGGCCGGTTCATCGCCCACCAGTGCCGCGCGGCGTTTCAGCAGCGCGTTCATCAGGGTGGATTTGCCGACGTTGGGGATGCCCATGATCAGCATGCGCAGGGGCTTGAGGCTGGTGCCGCGATGCGGCGCGAGTGCGGCGCACAGGCCGGGTACCTTGGCGGCTTCGCCCGGTTTTTTGCACGACAGCGCGACGGCCTTGACGCCTTTTTGCCCGTTGTAAAATTTAAGCCAGGCCTTGGTGGCGGCGGGGTCGGCGAGGTCGGTCTTGTTGAGAATTTTCAGGCAGGGACGCTGGCGGTGCAGGCGCAGTTCGTTGATGAGCGGGTTGCTGCCTGCCTCGGGCACGCGCGCATCCAGCACTTCAATGACGACATCAATACGCTCCATGGTCTCGGCGGCTTTTTTGCGCGCGGAGGTCATGTGACCGGGGAACCACTGTATGGACATTAGAAATTAAGCCGACTAATCAAAAGTGGATTTTACCTGCTTACGCGTTGCCATTTCGGATGATGTGAGAAATTTTTGCTCCGAACCGATTTATTCAAACTGAGGATTTGAGCCGCGAGTTTTACTTTTTCCTCAATTAGGCATAGCCTTTGAGGCTGCAAGGCGAGCAGGATTCAGTGTTGATCTTGTTGCCTCACTCAATTTTCGAGAAGAGAAATGTTATGGACAAAATTATTTTTGTAGTTATATTGCTCATGGCTGTCTCGGTTCCGGCTTTGGCTGCGGATAATGACCGGGGAGTTCGCATGGATGTGGCAAAGGAGGCGATGCGTTCTTTGAAGGATCAGCAGATGCAAGAGCGCAGTGCCATGCGGGACGAGTACCACAGCAAGATGAAAGTAATGCTTGAACGTCAGCAGAAGGAACGCGAAGACATTAGGGTCAAGTACGGGATGGGCAAGGACTGCTAAGGAGGCTTGGACCAGAAATGATCCACGCTGACCTTATGTGAAGGGCTATATCTATGTCGACGCGCAAAACACCTGATACGGGTAAGTTGGACAGGATTGTCGCCGAAGCCAGGCGCAATCGGGAACAACGCGAGCAGGGCTACCGGGAGCAGGCGCTCAAGCTTTATCCGTGGGTATGTGGACGTTGCGCACGCGAATTTGATCGCGTCAATCTCCAGCAGTTGACCGTGCATCACAAGGATCATAACCACGACAATAATCCACCTGACGGCAGCAATTGGGAATTATTATGCATCTATTGTCACGACAACGAACACTCAAGATATCTGGATTCGGACGGGCGTACGTTGGATAGAGAACCCGAAACACGGGCCAGCCATCAGCCATTCGCCGATCTCAAGTCCCTATTGAAGAGCCGGGGATAGCTGTTTACCATGCAGTGTTGTGATCTTTTGTTATCATTAGACAAATGCAATACGGATGGCCCCCAAGATTTCACCTGATTGACACTTAGAAGGATAGCGTTATGTCAAAGAATCCTGAAAACCCAGTGCTCACGTCCGAAAAAATCGGTCTCGATGCGGCTTCAATCAAACAATCCTTTCTGGATCGCCTAACTTATTCGGTTGCAAAAGACAGCATAACCGCCACAGATCGCGACTGGTTTTTCACCGCTGCATACGTGGCGCGGGATCGCATGATTGACCGCTGGATGGAAACCATGCGCTGCTATTACGATAACGACGTTAAGCGAATTTACTATTTTTCCATGGAGTTCCTGATGGGGCGCACGCTGATGAACAGCTTGCATAATCTGGGCTTCGATCAACAATACCGCAAAGCGCTGAGTGAATTGGGCGTCGATCTGGATAAGGTGCGGGAGATCGAGCAAGACGCCGCGCTGGGAAACGGTGGTTTGGGACGGCTTGCGGCCTGCTTTCTCGATTCCATGGCGACGCTCGAACTACCCGGCTACGGTTACGGCATCCGTTACGAATACGGCATGTTCGCTCAGCGCATCGAAAACGGCAGGCAAATCGAGCATCCCGACAACTGGCTACGCTATGGCAATCCGTGGGAATTCGCACGTCCGGAGGTGTTGTACCAAGTTAAATTCAATGGGCATGTAGTCCAATATAAAGACGATCAAGGCGTAGAGCGTTACCACTGGATCGATACCGACGACGTGATGGCGATGGCCTATGACACACCGATTCCCGGCTATGGCACAAAAACCGTTAACAATATGCGTTTGTGGGCGGCCAAGGCGACGCGAGATTTTGAGTTGCGCTATTTCAATGAGGGCGATTACATCAAGGCGGTGGCGGACAAGAACGAGTCCGAGAACCTTTCCAAAGTGCTCTATCCCAACGACACTACGGAAATGGGACGCGAGTTGCGTTTGAAACAGCAATATTTCTTTGTGTGCGCTTCGCTGCAAGACGTTTTTTACCGTCACAGCAAGCATCATGATGATTTTGATTCCTTACCCGACAAAGTCGCGATCCAGTTGAACGATACGCATCCTTCCATCGCCATCGCCGAGTTGATGCGAGTGCTGGTGGACTTGCACCATCTGGAGTGGAGGAAGGCATGGGATATCACTACTCGCACTTTTGCCTACACCAACCACACCTTGATGCCGGAGGCGCTTGAAACCTGGCCGGTCGCCATGTTCGGTAAACTTTTGCCGCGTCATTTGCAGATTATTTATGAAATCAACCAGCGGTTCTTGAAAGACGTGATGCACCAATACCCTGGGGACACCGATAGGCTACGCCGTATGTCCATCATCGACGAGTCAGGCGTCAGGCGTGTCCGTATGGCGCATTTGGCTATTGTCGGCAGCCACAAGGTAAACGGGGTGGCGCAAATTCATACCGAGTTGATGAAGCAAACTATTTTTGCTGACTTCGACCATTTCTACCCCGGCAAGATCGTCAACATGACCAATGGTATTACGCCGCGCCGCTGGCTGAATCAGGCCAATCCGCGCTTGGCCGAACTTATTTCCTCGCGCATTGGGCGTGACTGGGTCAAGGATTTGAATCAGTTGAAGCGCCTGATCCCGTTTGCCGATGATGCTGAATTTCGCAATGAATTCGCAGCCGTGAAGCGTGCCAACAAGGAGCATTTTGCCGCACTGTTGAAGCAGAAGCTCAATATCAATGTCGATGTGGATTCGCTTTTTGATGTACAGATCAAGCGTATTCACGAATACAAGCGCCAGTTGCTTAACCTGTTGCATGTGGTGACGCTATACAACCGCATTCGCCACAACCCGAGTATCGACTTTGTACCGCGTACCGTGATTTTCGGTGGCAAGGCGGCGCCAGGCTACGCCACGGCCAAGCTGGTCATCAAGCTCATCAACGATGTCGCCGACATCATCAACAATTCCCCAAAGGTGGCTAACCGCCTCAAGGTGGTGTTCGTGCCCAACTACGATGTATCGACTGCCGAAGACATGATCCCCGCAGCAGATTTGTCCGAGCAGATATCCACCGCAGGCACGGAAGCTTCCGGTACGGGAAACATGAAGCTGGCCCTGAACGGTGCGCTCACCATCGGTACGCTGGACGGAGCCAACATCGAGATCGGCGAAGAAGTGGGGGCGGACAATATTTTCATCTTCGGACTCACTGCGGCGGAGGTCGCCAGGGTGAAGGCAAACGGCTATCAGCCCTGGGATTACTACAACTCCAACGGCGAATTGCGGGAAGTGCTCGACATGATAGGCTCGGGCTTCTTCTCGCCGGATGAGCCGGATCGCTTCAAGCCCATCCTGGATACGCTCTTGCAGCATGGAGACCATTATCTGTTGCTCGCCGATTACGCGGCTTACATTGCCTGCCAAGGGAAAGTCGAGACGGCCTACCGGAATCAGGAGCAATGGGTGAGAAGCGCGATACTCAACGTTGCCAACATGGGGAAATTCTCCAGTGACCGGACTATCAGCCAGTATGCGGAAGTGATATGGAATGCCAAGCCAGTTCCGCCAAATCAATGAGACGTGGGCGTAGGGCGTATGAGCGATAGCGCATCCACAAATGAGTTCATGGTACTGAATCTTGGTGGATGCGCTATCGCTTATCCACCCTAATGTGAAGTGTTCAATTGAACTGAAGAGCATGCAGGCAAAAAGAGGCTCCGCAGTTCATCTTTTACCGAAGGCGATTGCAGAAAGGGGCTACAATCGAAAACATCGGTTCTCCCATTGTCCCGGTACTTACCGCGAGAAAGGCTTAAACATGAACAAGACTCGCTTTACCAGTTCGCTGCTATTCGCAGTGTTGATGCTATCTATACCACTTGCGTCGTTTGGCGATATATTCTTCTCTGTCACGGTTGCGCCACCGCCGCTGCCCGTTTATGTCCAGCCTCCTATCCCGCAGCCCGGCTACATGTGGACACCTGGTTACTGGTCTTGGAGCGATGATGATGGATATTACTGGGTTCCTGGAACTTGGGTTCTGGCACCTACGCCAGGTTTGCTCTGGACTCCGGGCTACTGGGGTTGGACAAATGGTTACTTTCAGTTTAATCAGGGTTACTGGGGACCCCACATTGGGTACTATGGCGGCGTGAACTACGGCTTTGGATTCGGCGGTGTGGGATTCGGCGGCGGCGAATGGCGCGGCGGCGCATTTTTTTACAACACCGCAGTGATGAACGTGGGCAGCAACGTTACGAATGTCTACGTAAATAAAACCGTCATTGTGAACAATACGACCATCAACAATAATGTGAGTTACAACGGCGGCACCGGCGGCACAACAGCCGCACCGACCCCCGCAGAGCAACAGGCGGCACAAGAGCACCACATTCAGCCAACAGATGAACAAACACAGCATCAAACCGCCGCCAGCCATAACCCGCAGTTGT
>Ga0182030_10009710_pt1 | contig 19674 bp, 18 predicted proteins | sample 812S3MmetaG_FD_121299 | JGI IMG/M metagenome (GOLD analysis project Ga0182030, IMG submission 121299) | Permafrost microbial communities from Stordalen Mire, Sweden - 812S3M metaG (Illumina Assembly) | ecosystem: Environmental > Terrestrial > Soil > Wetlands > Permafrost | place: Sweden... | reverse complement strand
GCCGGCGAGGAGAAGCGCACCAGGCCTTCGAGCATCGCCGCCTGGCTCCAGCCCGCTTGCGCCGTCTGCCGTACGCGCGACCCCTGTAAAACGGTCAGCTGCACGCCAGGCATCACCAGCATGGTGACGTCTTTCGCGGCCGGCTGTCCGGTGTAGTAAGCCGTGCCGTGATCGAGCGACAGCAACGTAATGCGTTGCCCGGTCGAGAGGCGCGTGTAGTCGGAGATCTCGCCCAGAGAATCGGGACCGAGACGCCAGGCGCTGCCGTCATCCATCTCGATTTCCACGCGCGCGCCGGCGCCGGTGCGCAGCCACGCCAATTCGGTGAGTGGCAGGTTGCGTTCGGCGGGAATCCAGGGGTCGGCCGCGGTGAGTTGCACCTCCACCTGGCCTTGAAATTCACCCAAACGGGCGAATCGGGACTGGCCCGCGAGCAGCGCGGCGGGGACCAGAAACAGAGTCAGGAGTCGCATTCGAACCTCCGGTCGTAGAGATGACGTTGCAAACTGGCAATTCGTTGCCTGTAAAATCGCGCCGATGCCTGTAAAATCGGGACTATGACGGATCGTGCGATACTCGACCACATCTCCAGCCTTCCGCACGCCCGCGGCACCTTCAAACAACTGGTCCGCGAACTGGGCTCCAAGGGCACCGATCGCGATGAACTGGAAGCCGCGCTGGACCGCCTGACCGCGCGCGGCGACCTGCTGGAGCTGCGTTCCGGCCACTTTTCCGTCACCGCGCGCACCAAGGAATTCGCCGTCGGGCGCCTCAACATGCACCGCGACGGTTACGGCTTCCTGATTTCCGAGCGACCGATTGAGGGGATTACCGGAGACATTTTCATCCCGCCCGATTCCGCCGCGCAGGCCATGCATGGCGACCGCGTGATCGTGCGGATCGCCCGCATCGAGGCTGGCGGCCGCGCCGATGGCGAAATCGTCAAGGTTCTGAAACGGGCCCACCCGACGGTGGTAGGCGAATTCCGCGTGGGCAAGCGCGGCCAGTACGTGGTGCCGCATGACGACCGCATACAGCAGTGGATCGACATCCCCGACGGTATGGAAATGCCGCCTCCGGGCTTGGCGGTGGACCGTATCGGCGTCACTGCGCCGGTAGTCAATAGCGTGGACGACCTCGTCGGGATGGTGGTCAACGTCGAGCTGCTCGATTACGAAGCGCGCGTCGGCCGCGTGATCGAGATTCTCGGACATCCCGACGATTTCGGCGTCGACGTGGAGGTGGTGATTCGCAAGCACCACCTGCCGCACCAGTTTCCGCCCGAAGTGGTGGAACAGGCCGAGCACGTTCCGGCGACGATCGGCGAGGCGGAGTTGGCCGGACGGCGCGATTTCCGCGGCATGGACATCGTGACTATCGATGGCGAGACGGCCCGCGATTTCGACGACGCGGTGTGGGTCGACAAGCTGGCCAATGGGAATTATGAGCTGCATGTCCACATTGCCGACGTGAGCCACTACGTGCGGCCGGGAAGTCCCATCGATCGCGAGGCGCTGCTGCGCGGCACCAGCGTTTATTTTCCCGATCGCGCGGTGCCGATGCTGCCGCATGAGCTCTCTACCAACATCTGTTCGCTGGTGCCGCAGCAGGATCGCCTGGTGCTCTCCGCACTGCTGGAGATCGATCACAAGGGCGAAGTGGTCGGGCAGGAATTCATGGAAGGCGTGATCCGCAGCGTGGAGCGGATGACCTACACCAACGTCCACAAGCTGCTGGAGGGCGATGCCAAGCTGCGCGAACGCTATCAGCCGCTGGTGGCGCGCTTCGAGCTGATGCAGGAACTGGCGCTGGTGCTCAATCGCAAGCGCGTGCGCCGCGGGTCGATCGACTTCGATTTGCCCGAGCCGCTCATCGAGTTCGATCAGTTCGGCGCCATGACCGGCGTCACGCGCGCGCCGCGAAACATCGCCCATCAGTTAATCGAAGAGTTCATGCTGGCGGCTAACGAGGCGGTATCGGCGCACCTCGAGGAGCACCTGGAGGCGTCGATCTTCCGCATCCACGAGAAGCCCGACCCCAAGCGCGTGCTGGAATTCGAAGAGGTCGCCGCGCATTTCGGCTATACGCTCGGCGTGGGCGCGATTCCCGTGAAGCGCTTTTCGTTTACCGACCGTCACCGCGACGGCTCAAAGAAGCGCAAGCAGTTGGAAATGACCGGCGCGGAGATCGATATCTCGTCGCGTCATTATCAGAAGCTGGTGGCCAAGGTGGAAGGCAAACCGGAGGAGCGGATTCTCAGCTACCTGATGCTGCGGTCGTTGCGGCAGGCGCGCTACAGTGCCGATAATCAGGGTCACTTTGCGCTGGCGGCGGCGACGTACACGCACTTCACGTCGCCCATCCGGCGCTACCCCGATTTGATCGTGCACCGCCTGCTGAGGGGTGTGTTGACGGGCCGCGATTCGGGGCTGGATTACAACGAGCTGAAGTCGATTGCAGAGGATTGTTCGCTCTCCGAGCGGCGCGCCGCGGACGCCGAACGCGAACTGGTGGAATGGAAAAAGGTCAAGTTCATGACGGATCGCGTCGGCGAAGAGTTCGACGCGCTGGTGATCTCCACTGCAAAATATGGGTTATTCGTGGAATTGGCGGATTTGTTCATCGAAGGGCTGGTGCCTATCGACACGTTGCCCGGCGATGAGTACACTTATCAGGAGAACATCCGCAAAGTAGTGGGCCGGCGGACGCGGCGGGAGTTTTCGATCGGGGACACGTTGCGGGTGATTCTGGATCGCATAGACGGAAACGAGCGAAAACTGCAGTTTTCGGTTTGGGACGATGAGCGCAAATCAGCTGGTGGTAGGCGACCTGATAAACATTCCGGGGGGCGAGTTCCTCATGGGTCAGGCCGACGGAAGAGATGAGGAAAGGCCTGTCCATAAGGTCAGGCTGGCGCCGTTTCGCGTATGCCGCTACCCCGTGACCAACGCCCATTGGGAGGAATTCCGCAGGGCCACCGGCCGGGAGAAACTGGCCTACACGCACGAGGCCGCCCCGGCGGCGGGGGTTAATTGGTACGACGCGGCGGCCTATTGCAATTGGTTGTCGGGGCGGTGGTTCGTGCGCGTGCGCCTGCCTACCGAAGCCGAATGGGAGTTCGCCGCGCGCGGCGGTGTAGAACAGCAGACGTATCCTTGGGGGCCCGACCCTCGGCACTACGATGCGGAGCGCTGGCGCAACGGTCCGGAACCGGTGGCGCACGGCCAGCCCAACGGGTACGGGCTGCTCGATATGTGCGAAAACGTGCACGAGTGGTGCGCCGACTGGTACGACGCGGGCTACTATGCGGTGTCGCCGCAGGATTACCCGGCGGGTCCGGAGCACGGCACGCGCAGGGCGTCGCGCGGCGGCGCGTGGCGGCATCATATTAAGTGCTCGCGATGCGCGGCGCGGAGTAGTATTCCCCCGGAGTTCCGGTATGCGGATTATGGATTCCGGGTGGCGGCGGATGTGTGAGGCTGGGCGATTCCGGACGGCGTCTGCGAGGGCGGGCCTGCGGGGCTGTCAAACTACCGAAGGCGTGGTGTTCCAGCAGCGAGCATACTCACCGCTTTCACTACTCGCCTCGCTTTGGTTGCAGGCTGCTTAGCCGACGAGATCCAATCTACGTACTCTTTCTTGTGTGAGTAGGCGAGCCCGGCAAAGACGGAAGCCGCCTGCTCGTCTTCGAGGAGCGCCTGCTCCAATTCCACAGGCACGATCACCTCTCGCACCTCTTGGTCGAGTTGGAGGGAGATCGAGACCACGTCTCCCGCTCGTACATTCGCGCCCGCCTGCATTTCCTTGTTGACCATCATGGAGTGCGTTCCATCGCCCTCGGGCAACAGCGAGCTCCGGAAAGGAAATCCGTTCATGGTGCCGGCCACGGCGACGCGCGACTTAGATCCAAACATCTGCTGTACGTCGAACGGGATGGGAAGGTAGGTCCATGCGCCTCCGGGTCCTTTTGACATGAGTCTTGCGTTGAACTGTTGTTTCATGGTGGCGCCGTAAAGACAGAATTATAAACCAGGAGGAGCTGCGGCTGGTCTTCCAGGTGTTTCGCGCCCATCTACCGGTCGCCAACGAGCGAGCGGTCTCGCTCCGATGGCCGGAAAACGACCAACACCAATCGAACTGGAGTATAAGGATAGCACCGGTAGTTAACAGGTTGACTCTACACCCGCAGAGTGTTTACACTACTCCATGTCTTCTTCCGCACCAGCACAAGTCCCTGACAACGACGGGCCGTTATCGGGAGAATTACAGTTTGAACACGCTGAACCGCTGCCAGCTCAAGGCACGGGTCCGCAATGCGTGGCCTGCAAACAGCATATTGCGAACACCTACTACCACGCGCAAGGGGCGATGGTATGCGAATTGTGCGCGAAGCGCATTGAGAGCGGCCAGCAGGCTCCGCCGGCAACGTCTCTCGCCCGGGCAGCACTATATGGAGTAGGAGCCGCTTTAGCCGGATGTGCTCTGTACGCGCTGGTTGCCATCCTCACAGGCTTGGAAATCGGCCTGATCGCGATCCTGGTGGGCTATATGGTGGGACGGGCTGTGCGGCACGGCTCGCACGGACTGGGCGGGCGTCCGCAGCAGATCTTGGCCGTCGTGCTGACTTACTTCGCGATTACCACCAGTTATCTTCCAGTATTTGTCTATCAAGCCATCAAGAATCCCACTGCGTTGCACCAGCCCAAGCAATCGGAAACTCCAGCGGTAGCGGAAAAGAAGCCCAAGGTGTCGCTGGGACAGGCCTTATTCATCTTGTTCCTGCTGTTCGCCGCGGCGCCGTTCTTAAGCCTGACGCAAGGTGTCGGCGCATTGATCACATTATTCATCATCTTTATCGGATTGCAAAGAGCGTGGCGATTGACGGCACGGTCGGAGATTCTGATAATGGGGCCCTACGAACTGGAACCTGCGCCATGACTGGCTGCCCGGAATGCAGCACTGAAATCACACCCGATGCGCTTAGTTGTCCGCAGTGCCGCAAGCTGACGCGCTCCGCCGATCTGGCAGCTCTGGCCCAGCAAGCCAAGGCCGCCTGGCGAGTCGGAAACTTTGCAGAGGAGCGGGCTCTCTGGCAGCAGTCGCTGAACCTGCTGCCTCCCGACACCGCGCAATACGCGAAGATTCAGGCCCGCCTGAGGGAACTCGACGAGCAGTCCGCTATCGCCGCCGGCGATCAAACCAGCGGAGGCTGGCGCAAAGGCGCGGCGGGCATCGGCCCAGCCATCCTGCTTCTGCTGACCAAGGGAAAAGCGCTGCTGTTGGGGCTCACCAAGGTCGGCACGCTCCTCACCATGGCGGCTTCCTTGGGAGTTTACTGGGCGCTTTACGGTTGGGGACTGGCTATCGGCGTGATATTCTCCATCTACATTCACGAAATGGGGCACGTCATCGCGATCCGGCGTTATGGATTCAAGGCCAGTGCGCCGATGTTCATCCCCGGCTTGGGAGCACTCATCCGCATGCGCGGAGTGCGCCTGCCGCCGATTCCCGATTCGCGGATCGGGCTGGCGGGGCCGATCTACGGGCTCGGCGCGGCCTTGGCGGCGCTGGCGATCTATTACGCCACGCACATCAAGGTGTGGGGAGCGATCGCACACTTCGGCGCGATTGTGAACCTCTTCAATCTGATTCCGATATGGCAGTTGGATGGCTCGCGCGGAGTCCGCTCCCTGACGCGGGCGCAGCGAGGAATCGTGCTGAGTGCGACGGCGCTCCTTTGGGCGTTCACGTCGAACGCAATGCTGTTCCTGGTAGGCGCCGTCTGCGCGTACCGCATCTTCACGCGGGACTGGCAGAAGGAGCCCGACAACCCCGGACTGTTTCAATTCGTGGGATTGTTGGCCGCGCTCACGGTGGTGATGCTCTTGGCGCCGCTCAGGTAAAGACTCGCACGAGGTGCGATTCCATTCATGCTGCTGGCGCACAGGTAGGTCTGCGCGCAATCGACGCAGCTGGACAACGGCGTTCTTAGTGGCCGGCCGTTTTCTGATTGCGCAGCCACTTCTCGAGCGTGCCAGCCTCCTCACGAGATATCCGAGGAGCCGCCTTACCCACCATCGCCAGGAACCAATCGACCTCCTCGGGCTTGTCCGGATGGCCAATGTTCTCTGCCGGTTTGCCATTCTCCCCAGGCCGCAGGGAGTTGACGATCGGGGTTCCCTTTTCGTCCAGAAAAGCGAAGAACGGCAGCCCCGATGGGCCGCCCAGAGCCTTCAGCAACTCCTCGCCACCGGGCGTCTCCAGAGCTTTCTTCGGCTGGCTTTCCTGAACCGTGCAATGGACCGTCACGAAATACTTATCGACGATCGGTTTGATTTCGGCGGACTCGATGAAACTATCGAGTTTGTGGCACCACCCTCACCAGGACGCGTGAAAGATGACGAAGATGGCCCGCTGATTCGCCACCGCCTGAGTCTTCGCGTTGTCGAGAAGGGTTTTCGCCGAAGGCGGGGCTTGCGCCCGCGCCAGGGTAGCGGCGAGAAGAACGGCGGGGATCACGGCCTCAAGACTCATCCGATGGCGATGCATGCATCCAGCATACTACCGCGGGCGCCTTGTCTCACGCTCGGGTGTGCGACTTGAAATTGGATCCGTACGCGGGTCCTCCAGAAACGGCGAGATCCGTGCGTAGGCCGACGCGAGAGCAGTCTGGCCGTTGCCGGACGAACCGTCATCTCGGCCCCCGCCGATTGATTCGTGGGGAAGCGCCATATTTCGGGCCGGGGCGTGGCGAACCGCGAAACATCAGGTTGCGCAATGCAGATCAATGCGACAATCGCGCGACCGATCCAGAGTTCCGGCACGTCTCGATCTTACCACTCAATTCGTGCGACTTAGTCGCCCAGGAGTAACTGTTTCAAGCTATGATGCTTTGAGGAGACGGAGCCTATGAAACTCGCGGCAATCGTTGCCCTGCTCATTCCCTGCTTGGGTTTTGGACAAGCCGGCGATTCGAAGGTCACATTCGAGGTGGTTTCGGTAAAGCCGGCCGGTCCTGGCACTCGTCATCTCCAGCCAACCCTTCTCCTGGGAGGGCAACGGTGTCATGCCGAAATTCCTCTGATAGAAGTCGGCCACCTTCGGAATATTCTTCACGTAGAGGATCACGCGCGTGATCGGTACCGACATAGTTATTGACGATTGACTTTCGAAGAGTCACGAATCTTCAGAGTCGCCGGAAGCCGCACGGTGATCGGGGCGCCAGCCTCAGCCTTACCCTCGATCCGGTCCAGCAGGATCCGCGCCGCCTCGAACCCGATGTCGTAAGCCGGCTGCACCACGGTGGTGATCGAGGGCGAGAACAAGTCGTCGACCGTCAACTCGTCGAATGTGGCAAAAGCAATGTCCCGCGGGATCGCCATACCCCTCTCGCGCAGGACACGCAGAACGGCCAGGGCCGCGGGCCCGTTGGTGCAGAAGATAGCTTGCGGAGGCACGTCCAGTCCGGCGAGACCTTGGCGGCAAATGTCGGCGACATCGCCGGACCGCAAACTTCCCCGCCAGATCAGGCTGTTGTTTACCGGAATGCCCGCCTTCTGGAGCGCCTGTTTGTAGCCCTGCAGACGCCGCCGTTCGTTCTTCAGCGCGGGGGGGCCGGTAACCAGGGCGATACGGCGGGCGCCCATCTCGATCAGGTGAGCGACCCCCATCTCGGCCGCTTCTTCGTCCTCCACCGATACCGAATCCACCGGCACGCGGTCCGGAATGCGATCCAGGCACACCATCGGAATGGACGCGTCCAGGATAAGGGTCAGTTGGCTGATGGGCGTGGGCGCCGCTGCCACCACCAGCAGGATGCCTTCCACGCGCTGCGATCGCAGAAGAGAGAGCAGTTCCTTTTGGCGCTCGCCATCCTCGTCGGAGTTGACCGCGATGAGCGAATAACCCCGCTCCCTGGCCGCCGTTTCCGCTCCCCGGATCACTTGCGGGAAGAAGGAAATCGTCATGTCCGGCACAATAATTCCGAGCGTGCGCGTCTTACTGGTCTTCAGGCTCCGCGCCACATGGTTGGGATGATAGTTCAGTTTACGGATGGCATCCTGAACCTTCAGCCGCAGCGGCTCACTTACGTTTACCGAGCCGGTAATGACGTGCGATACCGTGCCCACCGAAACGCCGGCTATCTCGGCTACTTTCTTGATGCTCGGCATCAGTTAACAGGTTACAACTTCTTAAGCCGTATATTGCGCGCCTCGATTTTCATGGGTGGGCCGAGGTGGATCTGTATGCCGATCAGTCCGTCCATGCGGCGATTGGCGGTGTCGTCGTCGATCAGCATGCTGGTGACGCGTCCGTTGATGGCCTGGACAATGGTATTTCCGCGCGCCAGGATATCCAGGTCGTTCCAGTCCTCGCTCTTGATCACGCTCTTCAATTCGTTGGCCTCGCCCAAGGAGGCCAGGACGCCGGGCTTCTTACCGTCCGGAATGTAAGTGATCTGCCCGCGCATGGCGACAAATCCGCGGCCCCGCTCTTCGTAGATCTGGCCGGTGTATTTCTGTTCGCCATCCATGTCGGCCTGGTAACCCTTCATGGCCCACTTGATATCGGGGAGTTCGATGCTGCGGAACTGAATGCCGCTGTTGAAGCCTGTCAGACGGAACTGCAGCTTCAGTTCGAAATCGGCCGGACTGCCGCCGCGCCAGACCAGGAAAGTGTTCTGCTTGGGCTGTTTATCCTTGGCCGTCTGGCCGACGATGGCCCCATTCTCCACTTTCCAGAATCCGGGGTCGCCGTCCCATCCGGCCAGCGACTTGCCATCGAAAATTGCCTGAAAGCCGCTCTCTTCGAGTGGCGCGACCTGTGCCGTCAGCGCTAGCGCGAAGACTGCGAAGCAGATCGACGCTATCGTAAGCTTCTTCATGATGTCGTACCTTTCTGCGCGGCGGCCTGACCGGCGACCTGCGCCCAGTTGCGATCCCTTGCAGATGCCAGAACGGCATCGGTTACCCGGTCGGTGAGCAACGCATCGCGGAACGTGGGAGCGGCGGACTTACCTTCCCCCACGGCGGAGAGAAAATCGGCAGCCTGATGAATGAACGTGTGCTCGTAGCCGATCTGCAATCCCGGCACCCACCAATGCTTCATATAAGGATGGTCGCTGTCGGTGATGTGCAGATTGCGCCATCCGCGCAAGTGGCCTTCGTCCTTGTGATCGAAATACTGCAGACGGTGCAGATCGTGGAGGTCCCAGGCGATGGAGGCGTGCTCGCCGTTGATCTCGAGGGTGTAGAGCGCCTTGTGTCCGCGGGCGTAGCGCGTGGCTTCAAAGGTGGCCAGCGATCCGTTTTGAAAGCGCGCCAGGAACAGGCTGGCGTCGTCGATTCCCACCGGCTCCGGCTTGCCCGTCAGGTTATGTTTGCGGCTCTTGATAAAGGTCTCGGTGACTGCCGAGACTTCGCTGATGCCGCCGTTCAGCCACATGGCGGTGTCGATGCAATGGGCCAGCAGATCGCCGGTCACGCCGCTTCCCGCCACGGCGGCGTCGAGCCGCCACAAGCCTTCGCCGCCTTGCGGAAGCTCGGCGGAAATGGTCCAGTCCTGGAGGAATTTGGCGCGATAGTGGAAGATGCGCCCCAGGCGGCCCTCGTCGATCAGTTGCTTGGCCAGCATCACGGCGGGGACGCGTCGATAGTTGTACCAGACCATGTTCGGCACACTGGCGGATTCCACGGCGTCCACCATCGTGCTGGCCTCGGCGGCGGTGCGTCCCAGCGGCTTCTCGCACATCACCATCTTGCCCGCCCGGGCGGCAGCTACGGCGATTTCCGCGTGGGTGTCGTTGGGGCTGGCGATATCCACCAGATCGATCTCGGGCGACTCCACCACTTTGCGCCAATCGGTCTCCACCGACTCATAGCCCCATTTCTCGGCGAATCCACGGGCTCGCTCGGGGTTGCGCGCGCAGATGGTTTTCAGGACCGGTCGGTAGGGAACGTCGAAGAAGTGGGTCACCTGGGAGAAGGCATTGGAATGGGTCCGGCCCATGAACCCATATCCGATCATGGCGATGTTGAGCTTCTTCATATCAGTTCCAGCCGTGAGCGTCACGCACACCGATCATGGTGCGCAACACGTCTTCCCACGTCTTGGGATTCGTCATCACGCTATTGGGGAACATGCAGCCGTCCCAGCAGATGTGTTGGACGGCGCGCGTGGGCTGCCCATCCGCGCCGCGCAGCCAGGCGCCGGCATCGCGCACAATGTCGAGCTTGCCGTTGGGGTCGCAGGGCGGACAGTGGCGGCCGGTCTTATCGTGCGAGCCTTCGCCTTTGACGGTGCCGTCGTTCTGCGCCACGTGGAAATCGATGGTCCACGGGCGGAGCGCGGCAGCCATTTGGGCATAAGCTGCGCGCAGCCGTTCGGTCTCGTGCCAGTCGAAACCGTCGGGCAGAAGGCGATCCTCGGGCGCGTTGTACCCCATGGTGAAGAGCATGGTGTGCGCCATGTCCGCCTGGAAGCCGAGCGTGGCAGGACGGTCCACCATCTCGAGTAACTGCACGTTGCGCCGCCAACTGTGCATGCCGCCCCAACAGATCTCACCTTCAGCGGCCAGCCGTTCGCCGAAGTCCTCGGCGATTCTGCAGGCTTCGCGGAAAGTCTCGGCGATGCGCTGGGTGTTGCCTTCGGGATTGTGCGCCCACTCCGCGACACTGGCCGCGGAGTCGATGCGGACCACGCCATATTTGCGGATCTTGAGGTCGCGCAGCTTGCTGGCGATGCGGCACGCTTTCTTCACCTGGGTCAGAAAGCGGCTGCGCTCCTCAGGTTCGCCCATGGAAGATCCACCGCCGGTGGGCGGCCACACAGGCGCCACCAGGGAACCGGCGCGCAGGCCCTTCGCGGAAAGCTTTTCGGCGAGCGCGGCCAGATCGTCGTCAGAAGAGTCGATGTCGGTGTGCGGTAGCGACAGGAATAGATCGACGCCGTCGAAGCGAACTCCATTTACTTGGGCTGCCGCGGTGAGATCGAGCATGGTGTCGAGGTCGATGGGCGGTTCGGAATCGGGACCCTTACCGACGAGTCCCGGCCACATGGCGTTGTGAAGGGCGGGGAAGGCGTGGGTTGCAGTGGTGTTCATGTTTCCGTCCTATATAGTGCGCCTGGATGGCCGAGCTTGAAACGATTCAAGCCCTGCCAGCGTATCTCAGGCATGCAAGGTTGTCAATGCCGATAAGGTACCGATGCTGCAATCTGAAGGAACTCCTGGCGAGAGTAACGGTGCTTTTCGGCCCGCCTCACGCCCCCGGCACATCAGGGCGCCCCCTCGCGACTGCCCGATCCTGGAAGCGGGATTCATATCCCAGATTCAGGAGCCCAATCGCGATATGGAGGTGTGGTGGGACGCCGGGAGCGGCGAGGGTACCGATGCTGCAATCTGAAGGAACTCCAGGCGAGAGTAACGGTGCTTTTCGATCCGCCTCACGCCGCCACCGGCACATCAGAGCGGCCCCCTCCCGACTGCCCGGCCGTGGAAGCGGGATTCATATACCGGATTCAGGAGCCCAATCGCGATATCGAGGTGTGGTGGGACACCAGCGGAACACTGTACCTTCCTGGAGGTCGCCGACCTGCTGCTCACGGGGAGTTACCTGCCGGGAGCGGCGGGGATTCAGCGCTAATTATTTTTGCGCGCCGGGGTCGGCACAGATGAAGTTGGCGGCATCGGTCGTCGATCCGGAACCGCGATAGCGCGCCACCTCCGGATACGGACACACGGGACGCTCCACGGCAATGCCACCCGGTTTCCCACTCGCGGCGATCGAGGCTGGCGCGATTCCGGTTTCTACCCATTTCACCAGCGGATCCATTCCGCTGAAAGAAGTCAGTCCCGGCCCCCCACCGCAATGGGCCATGCCCGGAATCATGAACAGACGGTAGAACCGATCCGTCTCCTCTGGCTCGGCAGCCGGAACCGTCGTGGCGCGGGCATCGCGCTGCCGGCGAGCGATTACCGCTTCGCGATAGTTGATGGCTTCTCCCGGCGGCACCAGCCAATCCGCCCACCCGTGGTACACGATCAGTTTGTGTCCACGCGATTGAAATTCGCTGAGATCCGGATCGAGTGCGTTCAAAACGGGTCCCAGCTTGGCGACCATGGCGGCATAGTCCCGATCGAAGTCGAAATTCCGCCAATTCCAATCGCCGCCCAGGGCCCACTTGAAGATCGCCTCAAAGGGCGGGGGAGCGGTCTTGCCGGGAGGCGGGCCGAAACGGACCCAATCGAGTTCGCTTCCTGGCGGAACGCCCGGATAAATTTGTTCCTTGCTGCGGGGGTTTGCAGGGCCCGCATAGACGCGGCGCGCGGTTTGAACCTGGGCCGCGGTGAGGCAGGAGCCGGTATCCGCGCCTTCGCATTGCAGAGCCGCCGGATCGAAACGGCAATTGCGAGGATCGGAGATGAGTCCGTCCTTGAGTCCATCAGCCGCGTCACACGCCGCCAATACGGCAGAGGCCAACAGCGCCAGTTTTGAAGGGGGAAGATAGCTGGCCGGCTCGCGCTGCGTCACCGCATAATTCCACAGAATGCTGGTATGGACGCCGGTGCGGTTGTTCGCGGCCGCGCCGCCGAGAATGCCGTCGTAATCGCCGGGGAAACGCTGCGCTTCCATCAGCGCCTGCTCGCCGCCGGTGGAGCAACCGGAAAAATAAGAATACCGGGGAGCGGTCTGGTAATAAGCCTTCACGAAAAGCTTGGCGGCCACGGTCATCTCATGGGTAGAGCGATAGCCCCAGTCGGCCCATCTTTCGGAACGGCCGGTAAACGCGCTGGCATCGGAGCCGGCGGGAGGGTGCATTCCCATATCGGTGTTGGCCACCGCAAAGCCACGGCGGACTCCCGCGGCTAACGCACTCCAGTCCAGGCCGCCGGCGAATCCGCCGTTTCCAGTTCCCTGGAATCGCGAGTTCCAGCCGGATTCCGGCATCCAGACCTCGATCCGAATGGCGGAGTCCGCGCTTGGTGTTAAGGTAGCCGCCACCCGGCAGAATGCAGGCAGGTTCGGGATTGGTGTCCCGGAGGGAGGGGTGAACGTTCCGGCGGGAACCAGTTCGGCGGCGGTAATAGCGGTGTGTGGCGACTGCAACTGAGCCAGGCTTTCGCAAGTGTCGGAGCTGGCCCGCGGCGCTCCAGTCAGTGAGCCAGCCGCGAGGAACAAAGGAATGGCGTAACGGATCATCTTCTCAGTCTCTACCTATTGGCCGCCGGAGTGCGAGCGGCCGAACCCGCCGCGATTCATGCCAGATGGCTTCGGAGAGAATCTTCCCAACGAGCGGCAACTGCAGGAACCGGGCGGCTGCGTGTGAGGTACCGATACGCCTTCCAGTGGATGCCCGACCATGGTCATTGACCATGGTACAAATAAAATATGCGGGAAATGGCGATTTCCAAGTTCAAGGCGACTTGTCTGGCGGTGCTGGAAGATGTGCGAAAAACCGGCACGCCCGTCCGTATTACGCGGTTCGGCCGGCCAATGGCAGAAGTGGTGCCTCCCCGGCCAGTCAAGACGACATCGTGGCTCGGGTGCATGAAAGATTCGCTGGAAATCAAAGGGGACATCGTCGGGCCGGTCGGCGCGTTTGACGGTTGGGCCGCGTCGAAAAAGTGAAACTGCTGCTCGACACGCACATTTGGATCTGGGCAACTGCCAGCCCTGAGAAACTTAGCCCCAGAGTGCGAAGAGAGCTGCAACGGGCCACCAACGAGTTGTACTTATCGCCCGTCTCGATTTGGGAGGCGCGTTACCTGGAACGGCGCAAGCGGCTCCGCACCAAGCCCGACTTTTCGCAGTGGCTCGAAAAGGCGCTTCTGCAGGTGCCGCTCAGGGAAGCTCCTTTCACGTTCGCAGTTGCCATATCAGCCTCTCAAATCGAACTCCCGGAGTCTGACCTCGGCGACGTGTTTTTGGCAGCGACTGCCCTGACGCTGGGGTTAACCTTAGTGACAGCCGATTCCCAACTTCTCGATTGTGCGTGGCTCAAGACTTTGTCCAACCACTGATCTGTCGCCAGCCGCCTTTTCCCCACCTGCTAAAATAGTCGCAGCGATGGGTTCCTCCGCTACGACTTCTCCTCTCCGGCAGATGCTCGAAGGCCAACTCTCGCAGTTGTCCAGCGAAGTGGAGCGCCTGTTCGACGAGGCTCGCGGCCGCGCACGCCGCGAATTGGCCGATCAGTTGAACCAATCGGTGCGCCGCATCCGGCAGTCCGAGTCGCACGATGAGCTGGCCGCCACTCTGCTCGACTCCGCCACGGCATTCGCGTCCGGCGCCGCCATATTTCGCATCGCCGAGGGTGTCGCGCACGGTGAAAAGGTCCGCGGTATCGCGGCCGAAGATACCGAGTCCTTCTCTTCTCTCGAAATTCCTCTGACCGCGGCGCCTGCGCTGGCCGGCGCGGTCGAGAGCCGCGATCCGGTGATCGCCGTCACCACCGCCGCCGAAGTCTCGGCGCGGCTGATCTCCCTGGCATCGCACCAGCCCGATGGCCGCACCTATATCTATCCTCTGGTGGTCAAGGATCGCGTCCCCATGCTGCTGTACTGCTGGGGCACGGTGCATGGACCGGTACACGGGCCGGTACAAGGCCCGGTACTCGAGATGCTCGCGCAGGTAGCGGCCGCCGTGTGGGATTCGCTAGTCGTACCCCCGCCGCCCGAACCGGCGCCGCCCCAATCGGCGCTCCAGCCGGAGTTAGTCACCATCGCGCCCGCACCGGCCTCGACGCCGGCGCCGGCAACCTCATGGGACGCGCTCCCGCCCGAAGATCAGGCTATCCATTTGCGGGCGCAGCGATTCGCCCGCGTGCAAGTGGCGGAGATGCGTTTGAATGACGCTGCGGCCGTACAGTCTGGGCGCGGCCAACGAGATCTCTACGGTGCTCTGCGCGCGCGCATCGACACCGCGCGCGTAACCTTTCGCCAGAAGTTTTTCGCTCCCGGTTCGAGCATGGTGGACTATATCCATGTGGAACTGGTGCGAACCTTGGCTCATGACGATGCGGACCTGCTTGGCAAAGACTATCCCGGGCCTCTGGTTTAGCCTGCTGGTGCTCGTCGCGCTCCCCGCGTCCGGCAGTCCGCAGACCAAAAGTGCGCCCACAAGAAAGCCGCCAGCTAAAGCCGCGCCCAAGGCCGTGCCGCTGCCCAGCACGCTGGCTGGCATGGTCCGCGTCTTACGCGAGACGCCCTCTGTGCCGCATCGGGCCGCCATCGAATCCTACGCCACCGCGCATCCCAAAGAGGCGCCGCTGGCGCATCTCGCCCTGGGGGTCGCCGCGATGGAGACCAGGGACTTCGCCAGCGCCATCGCCTCATTCCGCAAGGCGCAGCCACACCTGGCGCCCATCGCCGACTATATCGCTTACTACCTGGCCGCCGCGCGCGTGGAAGCCAAAGACTTCGATGGTATTGCCGAAAGCTTGCGCCCCGTGTATGCCGGCGAGGTCGCGTCGGCATTCGCGGGACGAAGCTGGATCCTGCAGGCTCGTGCCGCCAAAGGCACCGCGCCCGCCGACGCCGTAAAGTTCCTGCGCGACCATTACGCCGAGTTGCCGCAGCCCGATGGCGATATCAACCTGGCGGATTGCTATCTTGCGGCCGGCGACCAGTCGCGCGCTATCGAGACCTACCAGCGCATCGTGTCGCAGTACCTCACGGGCGACGCCGCCGCGCGCGCCACGGTGGCTCTCGCCGGTTTCAAGGACGGGATGGGCGCGGCATACCCGCAGCCAGCGCCGGTACTCCGGCTGCACCACGCCGATCGCCTGCTGGAGACGCGCGCCCTTCGCCAGGCCCGCACCGAATATCACGAGCTCGCTGGTGAACTCAGCGGCCTGGAGCGCGACCAGGCTCGCGTGCGCATCGGCGAAACCGATTACCTCGACGGCCGCGCGGCCACCGCTTATCCATACCTGCGCGAACTCGAGTTGCCCAAGTCGGAAGCCGATGCCGAACGCCTCGCCTATCTGGTGGAATGCACCCGGCGCCTCACGGATGACGATGAGATGAAGTCAAACCTGGAGCGGCTGGCGCAGCACTATGCGCACTCGCCCTGGCGTTTGAAAGCGCTGCTCTCCGCCGGCAATCGCTTCCTGCTGATCAATCGGCCCGACGAATTCGTGCCGCTTTACAAGGCGGTGTACGAGGACTTTCCCAACGCGCCCGAAGCCGCGCTGGCGCATTGGAAGGTGACCTTTCAGGCGTACCTGCATGACGACCCGCAGGCGCGGCCGCTGCTGATGGAGCACGCCCGCAGCTATCCCACGCATCCCACTGCCGGCGCGGCGCTCTACTTCCTGGGCCGATGGTTCGAGCGTTCGGGCGATCCGGGCTCCGCTCTGGCCTGTTACCGGCGACTCACAGCCGCTTGGGAAAATCATTACTACTCCATGCTGGCGCGCGCGCGGAAACCGGCCGACGTCACGCCGAAAATCCCCATCGGCGAATTCCTTTCCAGCCTGTCGATCCCCGCGGCGCAGTCCGTGCCGCAGGCGCCTACGCGGCCCACCGCGCTCCGCATCGAACGCTCGCGCTTGCTGCGATCCGCCGGACTCTCCGACATTGCCGATTCCGAGTTGCGCTTCGGAGCGCGCAACGGCGGGCAGCCGGCGCTGCTCGGAATGGAAATGGCCGCGGCCGCCGAGGCGCCGCACAACGCCATGCACATCATGAAGGTGATGGCTCCCGAGTACCTGAGCCTGCCCTTCAACGGCGCGCCGCGGAAATATTGGGAACTGCTGTTTCCGCTGCCCTACCGCGGCGATCTGGAAGCCAGCGCGCACAGCGAGGGAATCGACCCGTTCCTGCTGGCCGGCCTGATCCGCCAGGAATCGGAGTTCGACCCGCAGGCGCTCTCGCCCGCTAATGCGTACGGTCTTACGCAGGTGCGCCCCGGTACCGGCCGAGAGTATGCCAGGAAGGCCGGCGTCCCGAAGTTCACCAATCGAATGCTGTTCCAGCCAACCACCAATCTGAAACTTGGCGCCGCCATTTTGAAGGGCATGCTCGACGGTAACGGCGAGCAGGTGGAGCATACGCTGGCATCCTACAACGCCGGACCGGCGCGTTTGGTCCAGTGGCTCGGCTGGAATCAGTACCGCGAACCCGCCGAGTTCGTCGAATCGATCCCGTTTACCGAGACCCGCGACTACGTGCAGGCGGTGCTGCGCAACGCCGACGTATACCGCCGACTATACAACCAGTAGGGGAATCCGCCATGCTGAAAACCGCCGCCCTGTTCCTGCTCCCGTTGGCGCTCATCGCCCAGAGCGACACGGAAAAGCTGTACCGCAACGCCGCCGCGCTCGCTGCCGCCGGCAAATACGCGCAAGCCGAACCATTGCTCACCAGCGCCCTGGCATCGGAGGACGCGGCGCCGGGCCCGGATCATCCGATGCTGGTGCCGATTCTCGATGCGCTCGGGTCTGTGCAGCGGGCCCAGGGCCGCAACGCCGACGCGCAAGCCTCCTACCTGCGGGCGCTCACCACGCTCGAGAAATCGGATGGCGAGCGCAGTGTCACTCTAATTCCGCACCTCAAGTTGCTGGCCGGCGCTTACGCAGCGCTCGATCATGGCTTCGACGCCGAGCGGCAATTGTTGCGCGCCTTGTCGATCCGCGAGGCCAGCAATCCCGGTGAGCTCGAACTGGCCGGCGACTGTGCCGAATTGGGTAGCTTCTACCTCGCCCAAAAGCGCTATGCCGTGGCGGAACCGAATTTTCGCCGCGCCATCGGACTGGTGGAGAAGAGGCTCGGCCCCGAAGACGCGACGCTGGTGCCGCTTCTCGACAACCTGGCCGATGTCTTCATCAAGCAGAAGAATTTCCCGCCCGCCGAGCCGCCGCTGCGCCGCATCGTGTGGATTCAGGAGCGCGCCGTCGGACCCGGCGACGTCAAACTCGCTCCCAATCTCGATAAGCTGGCGCTCGAGCTGTTCCACCTGGAGCGTTTTCCGGAGGCGGAGCAGTTGTATCGCCGCTCGCTGGCCATCTGGGAGCCGGCCATGGGGCCTACCAATCCCGACCTCACTAGCGCCATCGATAATCTCGGAGTAGCGCTCGCTGCACAGCAGAAATATGCCGATGCAGAGCCGTTCTATCGGCGCTCTCTGGCTCTGCGCGAGATGGCCACGGTGCAGAATCTCAACAATCTGGCGCTCGTGCTGGAAGGCTCGGGCGACGACGCCAACGCGGAGAAGCAGGACACTACGGCGATCGCTATCGCTACTAAGATTCCTTCGCTTCCCGGGGAGAAGTCGGTAAATGAAAAGGAGCTGTTGGCTAAGACTCTGGATAACTACAGCACGCTGTTGCGTAAGCTGAAGCGCGACGATGAGGCGGCTAAGATAGAGGCTCGGCTGAAGGCTTTGGGGAAGACAACGCCTCAGTAGAGCGTGGCTTTCAGCTATCAGCTCTCGGCTCTCAGCTTTCAACACCCCTCACGCGCCTGCGGCGTTGACCACGGAGTGACTGACTGAAGCAGCTGTCCGAGGCGGAGTGGGAGAACGGCGCGAAACGCTGAACGAAAACAGCTGATAGCTGAACGCTGACAGCTGATAGCCGAAGTTATTGCGCTTCTTTCACTGCCAGCACCCTATCGGCGCGGACATTCTTCAGCGTCTGCACTGTACCCGACGGCCAGTGGATCTCGATGGACTGCGCGGTATCGTTGGCGCCCAGTCCGAAATGCACCGGGCCATCGCTCGACGAGGCGTAGCCGACGCTGGTGGTCATGTGATTGTATTGCACGCCGCTCTTGGCGGTCACCTTGATGCGCGCGCCGATGCCGTCGCGATTGCTCTTGACGCCCTCGAGCGCGATGTCGAGCCAATGGCCGGATTGCGGGCTGCGATTCATCCAGATTTCCGCGGGAGCGCCGATCGCGGCGGTCACCACGTCGACGCGGCCATCGCCGTCCAGATCGCCGAATGCCAGGCCGCGGTGGCGGGCGGCGGGTGCGGCGTCGAGGCCGGCTTCCTCAGTGAGAGCGATCCACTTTCCGGTGGCGCCGGGGTTGTGGAATGCGGAGTTGAACTGGTTGGTAGTGGTGCCCGGCATGGCCCGCGATAGGACATCGCCGCGGCTGACGAAAATGTCCTTCCAGCCATCGTTGTCCAGATCGTAGATGCCCACTCCGAAGCCGGCTTTGGAGATGCTGGCTGTGCGCATACCGCTGGGCGTGGTGACCTCGCGGAACTGGCGCCCGGCCATGTTTCGGAATATGGGGAACGTCTGCCTTTCCAAGGCCGCGAAGGCGATGTCGGGGAAGCCGTCGTTATCCAGATCGCGGAAATCGGCACCCATGCCGGAAATGAAAGCGCCATCTTCCACCAGCGCGACTGCGGCGGGGAATGCGACTTCCTCGAAGCTATTGCCGGTATTGTGAAACAGGAAATTGTACGAGCCGTCATTGGTAACGAACAGGTCGGGCAGGCCGTCGAGATCGTAATCCGCCACCGCGACGCCCATCCCTTTGCCGACCTTTGGATGGATGCCCCATTTCTCGGATACGTCTTCGAACGTGCCGTCGCCCTTGTTGAGATAGAGCTCGCTAGGGAGGCCTTTGTAGGATCGCGGCGCACAATAGTCGGCCACGCCCTTGTACTCGCACAGCGGTTCGGTGGCGAAGTCCCATTGCAGGTAGTTGAGCACCATCAG
>Ga0182030_10009708_pt1 | contig 19676 bp, 19 predicted proteins | sample 812S3MmetaG_FD_121299 | JGI IMG/M metagenome (GOLD analysis project Ga0182030, IMG submission 121299) | Permafrost microbial communities from Stordalen Mire, Sweden - 812S3M metaG (Illumina Assembly) | ecosystem: Environmental > Terrestrial > Soil > Wetlands > Permafrost | place: Sweden... | reverse complement strand
GGGCTGGGCGGGGCCATGGCCGTGGTTGCGGTGCTCATCAAGCAGGAAGTTCTGCTGCTCTTCATCGGCGGCATCTTCATTGTGGAAGCCATCTCCGTCATCCTCCAGGTGGGCAGCTACAAGCTGCGCCACGGCAAACGGATTTTCAAAATGGCGCCGCTGCACCATCACTTCGAGGCGCTGGGCTGGACGGAATCGAAAATCATCGCGCGGTTCTGGATCGCCGGGCTGGTGCTGGCCCTGTTCGCGCTGACGACACTGAAACTCAGATGAACTTCAAAGGCATACAAGCGCTGGTAGTCGGCATGAAGAAGTCCGGTGTGGCTTCGGCGGCGTTGCTCGCCCGCGAGGGCGCCAGCGTGCGCTCTACCGACCTCAAGCCCATCGAGGACCTTCCCGGCGTAGCCGAACTCAACATCCCTTTCGCCCGGCAGACCGCCGAGGTATTCCAGTCCGCCGGCCTCATCGTGCTGTCTCCCGATGTGCCGGCCGATCTGGGGCCGCTGGTGGTCGCGCGGCGGCGCGGCGTGGCCGTGATCGGCGAAGTGGAACTGGCCGCGCCCTTCCTCAAGGGCCGCACCATCGGCATCACCGGCTCCAACGGCAAGACGACCACCACGAGCCTCGTGGGCCATATCCTGCGCGAATCGGGTGTCGCTGTGCAAGTGGGCGGCAATATCGGACTGCCCGTGACGGCGATGGTGGATACCTCGCGCGAGGATGGCTGGAACGTGCTCGAGCTCTCCAGTTTCCAACTGGAGACTATCGTCGAATTCCGCGCGCACATCGCTTTGGCGCTCAACGTCACGCAGAACCACCTGGACCGTCACCACACCTTCGAAAACTACGCCGCCGCCAAAGGCCGCCTGTTCGAAACCCAGCGCGCCGGCGATTATGCCGTCCTCAATGCCGATGACGCCGTCTGCGCGGGCTACGCCGGCCGCTCGGCCGCCGTGGCGCAGTGGTTCAGCAGCCGCCGCAAGGCGGAGCCGGGCGCCTGGCTCTCCGGCGAGACGCTGATACTCGACGGTGAGCCTCTCATGGCGGCCGGCGACATCCCCATCCGCGGCCGCCACAACGTGGAAAATGTGCTGGCCGCGGCCATAGCGGCCGCCCGCGCGGGTGTCTCCCACGCGAAGATCGCCGCCGCCGTGCGCACGTTCCGCGCCGTGGAGCACCGCCTGGAATTCGTGCGCTCCGTGAGCGGCGTGGAGTTCTATAACGATTCCAAAGCCACCAGCGTGGATGCCACGCTGAAGGCCCTGGACGCTTTCGCCGGCGGCCTGTGGGTGATTCTGGGCGGCAGGACAAGGGCCTGGACTACACGGTGCTGCGCGCTCCGCTGGCCGCCAAGGCGCACGCCGCGCTGCTCATTGGCGCCGCCGCGGCGAAGATCGCCGAACAGCTTCAGGGCGCGGTCCCGCTGGTTGCCGCCGGGACCATCGAAGCGGCTATCGCCCATGCCTACGCGCATGCCGTGCCCGGTGACACCGTGTTGCTGGCGCCTGCCTGCGCCAGTTTCGACCAGTTCCAAAGCTACGAACACCGTGGCCGGTTCTTCAAACAGATAGTCAACCAACTGCAAATGAAAAATTGATATGGCGCAAAGACTCAAAACCGATTGGATCCTTTTCTTCACCGTGCTGGCCATGGTATTTTCCGGCGTGCTGATCGTCTATAGCGCATCGGCGATCATGGCCCAGATGGGCCCCAACCACGATGCCTGGCACTACGTGCAACGCCAGGCCGCGTGGGCCGTCATCGCCCTGTTCGTCATGATGTTTCTCAAGAGCACACACTACCGCAAGCTGCAGAACCCCACGGTTGCGCTGAGCGCCATCAGCGTGGCGCTTTTCCTGCTGATTGCCGTGTACTTCGCCGACCCCGCCAACCATCGCTGGCTCCGCCTGGGCGGACCGGTAGGAGTGCAGCCCTCGGAACTCGCCAAGCCGGCGCTGGTGATCTTCCTGGCGTTCTTCGTCACTTGGCGGGCGCGCGCCATCAACAACCCGCGCTACACGCTGGTGCCCGCCGCCATGGCCGTCGGCCTGGTCATCCTGGCCGTGGTGGTGGCCGATCTGGGTACCGCCATCGTGCTGGGCGCCGCCGCCGCGCTGGTCTTCTTCGTGGCCGGATTGGAGAAGCGCTACTGCGCCATCGTGGGCGCGCTGGCCATGATCGGCCTGGTGTTTTTCGTTTTCTCCAAGACCTACCGTCTGGCGCGGGTGGTGATGTTCTTCGATCCGCAGTTCAAGATCATCGAGAAATTCGATAAGCAGGGCACCATCAAGACACGGCTGCAGGAGTCGCTGGTCACGCGCGACACCAACTACCAGTTGGAGCAATCCAAGATCGCCGTCGGCGCCGGCGGCCCCTTGGGCCTGGGCTTCATGGCCGGGCGGCAGAAACTCCTCTACCTCCCCGAAGCCCACAAGGATTTCATCTATGCCGTGGCCGGCGAAGAACTGGGCATGATCGGCTCCGTCGGACTGCTGCTGGGGTTCGTGGTGATCTTCTGGCGCGGCATCCGCGCGACCTTGCGCATCAACGACGATTTCGGACGCTTTCTCGCCCTGGGGCTCACCGTGGTGGTGGTGGTGCAGGGCTTCATGCACATGAGCGTGGTGTTGGGGATGATGCCGACGAAAGGCATCCCCCTGCCCATGATCAGCTATGGCGGCAGCAGCCTGATCAGCACATTGGCGAGTCTGGGGATGCTGATGAATGTGAGCGAGCACGCGGGATGAGTATGCGTCGTGGGGCAGGCAATCTTGCCTGCAGCCGCCTTTCAGGCGGCTCTTCCGGGCGAGGCGCGAGTCTGCGCACCCGGACGCCGGCTGAAAGCCGGCGGCAGCCAGGATTGGCTGCCCCACAATGGATGGCCAGGTTTAGATGAAGGAGCGAACGTTTGTGATGGCGGGCGGCGGCACTGGCGGGCACGTGATTCCGGCGATCGCCGTGGCGAGGGAACTGCGCACCCGCGGCCACAACGTGTACTTCGTCGGCACCGAGCAGGGCATCGAAGCCAAGCTGGTCCCCGCCGCGGGGTTCGAACTGCGGCGCATCCAGATCGGCGGACTGAACCGCGTCGGCGTGCGCCAGATGCTGGCCACACTGGGCCGTTTGCCCATGGCCACGTTCGCCAGCAATCGCTCGGTGCGCGGCGTCGCGGCCGTCTTCAGCATGGGTGGATACGCCGCCGGACCGCCGGTGCTGGCCGCCATCCTGCGCCGCGTTCCGGTGGTGGTCATGGAGCCCAACGCCGTCCCCGGATTCACCAACCGCTCGATTGGCCGCCTGGTGGCGCGCGCGCTGGTTTCCTTCCCCGAGACGGCGTCTTTTTTCCCCCGCGGCCGCACCGAAGTCACCGGATTGCCCGTGCGCGAAGAGTTCTTCCGCATTGCGCCCAAGCCGCGCGGGGGCGTGCTCCATCTTCTGATCACCGGCGGCAGCCAGGGATCGCGCACCCTGAACCACGCCGCGCGGGAGAGTTGGCCGCTGTTCCGCCAGGCGGGCCTCGCCGTTCGCATCACGCACCAGACCGGGGCCAACGGCTTCGCCGAAATCCGCGACGCCTTCGCCGGGTGCGGCATCGAAGGCGAAATTGCGCCCTTCATCTCCGATATGCCCGCTGCCTTCGCCGCCGCCCATCTGGTGGTCTGCCGCGCCGGCGCCGGCGCCGTGAGCGAACTGGCGGCCGCCGGCAAGCCGTCGATTCTGGTCCCGTTCCCTTATGCCGCCGACGATCATCAGACCCGCAACGCGCAGGCCATGGAGCGCGCCGGCGCATCCCGCCTGGTGCGCGATGCCGAAATGACGGGAAAAATGCTGGTGGAAACTGTGAGCCGAATTATGGCGGATCTGGCGCGCATGGGCGAAGCGGCACGCCCGTTCGCCAGACCCGCCGCTGCCAGGCGCGCCGCCGACGTTTTAGAGGAGGTCGCACGGGTTTAATTGCCATATTTGAATTGACAGTGAACCGATAAGCCGAAACAATACGATAAGGAAATGTTCTTTAGACCCCAGCACCTTCACTTCACCGGAATTGGAGGCATCGGCATGAGCGGCATCGCGGAAGTGCTGCTCAACCTGGGCTACCAGATCTCGGGCAGCGACGTGAAACTGTCGCCCATCACCGAGCGCCTGGCCGCTATGGGTGCGCGTGTCTTCGAAGGCCACGCCGCCGGCAACATCGCCGGCGCGCGCGCGCTGGTGGTCAGTTCCGCCATCGATGAGCAGAACCCGGAAGTGCAGGAGGCCCGCCGCCTGCAGATCCCGGTCATCCCGCGCGGCGAGTTGCTGGCCGAGCTGATGCGCCTCAAGTACGGCATCGCCGTGGCCGGCAGCCACGGCAAGACCACCACCACGAGCCTGACCGCGACCATCCTCAATTTCGCCGGGCTCGACCCGACCGTGGTGGTGGGCGGACGCGTGGGCACCATGGGCGGCTCCAACGCGCGCGTGGGGCACAGCGATTTTCTGGTGGTGGAAGCCGACGAGAGCGATGGAAGCTTCCTCAAACTCGCGCCCATCATCGCCGTGGTCACCAACGTGGATCGCGAGCACCTGGATCACTACCCGTCGCTCGACGCCATCCGCGCGGCTTTCATCGAGTTCGTCAACAAGGTGCCCTTCTACGGCGCCGTCATCGTGTGCCTGGACGACCCCAACGTGCAGGGGTTGCTGCCCGAGATCCGCCGCCGCACCATCACCTACGGCGTCACGGCGCAGGCCGACGTGGAGGCCACGGACATCGTCTGCGGACCCTTTCTCAGCGAGTTCCATATCCGCTATCGCACGAGCAGTCTGGGCCGCTTCACGCTGCGCATCCCCGGCCGCCACAACGTGCTGAATGCCATGGCCGCCATCGCGGTGGCGATGGAACTCGATGTGGCTCCGGACGTGATTCGGGAAGGCCTGGCGACCTTCAGCGGGGTCGATCGCCGCTTCCAGAAGCGGGGCGAGGAACGCGGCATCACCGTGGTGGACGATTACGGTCACCACCCCACCGAAATCCGCGCCACGCTCGATGCCGCACGCCTGTGCGGCTTCCGGCGCATTCACGTGCTGTTCCAGCCGCATCGCTATTCGCGCACCTTTCACCTCATGGACGAGTTCGCGCGCTCTTTCCTGCAGGCCGACAGCGTCTTCGTGATGGATATCTACGCCGCCAGCGAGAAGCCCATCGCGGGCGTCACCGCCGAGGCGCTGGCCGAGCGCATCCGCCAGTTCGGCCACCGCGGCGTGGAGTATGTGGGCTCGCTCGATCGCGGCGTGGAGGCTCTCCTGGCGGTCGCCGCCGAGGGCGACCTGGTGCTCACGCTGGGCGCCGGCAACGTTTGGCAGGCGGGTGAAAAAGTCCTGGAACGGCTGCGGGCGGGGGGGCCAAACTGATGGCGCGCGAAGCCAGGAAATCGCCCGGCCGCCTCAACTGGCGTCTCACCTTCGCCATCCTCGCCTGCGGCGCCATCGGCGTCTCCACCGCCGTCGCCGGTTACAGAGCCAGCCTTTTCGTCACCTCCGACCCGCGGTTCACGCTCTCCCACGACCGCAAGGACGCGCTCACCATTCTGGGTCTCACCTACGCCTCGCGTTCCAGGGTGCAGCGCATCTTTGCCGGAGATTTCGACCGCAGCGTTTTTTCCGTGCCGCTGGCCGAGCGCCGCCGCCGCCTGCTGGCCATCGATTGGGTGGAAGACGCCTCCGTCTCCCGCGTCTGGCCGGACCGGCTCGTCATCCGCATTCGCGAACGCACGCCCGTGGCCTTCGTCTCCTTGCGCTCCGGGTCGCTGCTCATCGATGCCCAGGGAGTTCTGCTCGAACAACCGGCGCAGGGCCAGTTTTCCTTCCCCGTCCTCGCCGGAGTACGCGAAGAGGAAAGCGAAGCCGAGCGCCGCGCCCGGGTGCGCGTCTTCCTGCAGTTGCAGGAAGACATGGGGTACCTGGCCAAAGAGATCTCGGAGGTGGACGTCTCCGATGGAGACAACATTCGCCTCGTTGCCCAGGTGGACCGCCGGGTGGTGACCCTGCTCCTGGGCGATGGCAACTACGCCCAGCGCTTTCAGAATTTTCTCAACCACTATCCGGAAATCCGCAAAGGCTCGCCGCAAGCGAGAGTGTTCGACCTGCGGTTGGATGGCCGCATCACGGTGAAGGAATAAAGGGTTTCATGGCAGTCAAACCGATTTACGCAGCAGGACTGGACGCAGGCAGCCGGCATACGAGGCTGGTAATCTGCGTCCTGGAAAAAAACCGCATTCGCTTCGTCGGGGCAAGCGCCGTGGAGTCGCAGGGTTGGGCGAAAGGCCGGGTGGCCGATCAGCAGGCCGTCACCGAATCCATCATCGCCGCTCTACGCGATGCCGACAGCTACGCCGCCGGCGCGCTCCAATCCGTCGTGGTGGGTATGGGTGGCCCCACCGTGCGCGGCGCCAACGGGCGCGGCGTGCTCGAACTCGGCTACGTGCAGGAGATCCAGCAGACCGACATCCGCCGCGTCATCGAGCGCGCCAGTCGGGTGCAGTTGATGGAAGACCGCATGGTGCTGCAACTCTTTCCGCAGGATTTCGTGGTGGACGGGCATCCCGGGCACAGCGACCCGCGGAAGATGCTGGCCTCCTGCCTGGAAATCAACGTTCACCTGGTCACCGCCTCCATTCAGGAGCACAACGCGATCGTGGGCGCCGTCAACGCCGCCCACCTCGCGGTGGAGGAGTCGGTGTTCGAATCGCTGGCCGCCTGCTACGCCGCCGTTCTCCCCGAAAACCGCCGCGAGGGCATCGCCGTGGTCGATATCGGCGCCGAATCCACCGAACTCGTGGTGTACTACGGCGATGCCATGTACCTCGCCTCGACGGTCCGCGTGTGCGGCGATCACTTCACCCGCGATCTCGCCCAGGGGCTGTGCCTCAGCTTCGAGGACGCCGAACTGGTCAAGGTGGAATTCGGCTCCGCGCTGGCCCACGACACGCCCGAGAACGTCCTGGTGGAGTTGCCCACGCCCGAAGACCGGCAGCCGCGGGAAGTGCCGCTCTACATGGTCAATCGCATTCTGGGGGCGCGCGCGGAAGAACTGTTCCGCTTCGTGCGCGGCGAATTCGCCCGGGTCGGCATGGAACGCTCGCTCATCGGCGGCGTCTTCCTGACCGGCGCCGGCGCCAAATTGCCCGGCTTGTGCGATGCCGCCGAGGAAATCCTGCAGTGCCAGACGCGCTTCGGCCTCACCGAAGGCATTCAGGATTGGCCGCTCGAATTGAACGATCCGGCGTGGTGTACCGCCGCGGGTCTGGCGATGTATTCCGCCAAGTTGAAGGAACATTCCCGGCTGCGAAAGGAAAATGCAACCTGGATCGGAAAAATATTGAAGTAAGGAGATCACCATGAGCATCATCGATGGCGACCTGGATATGGACGATCTGAAATACGAAATGGAAGAAGAAGCGCGCACCGGCACCCGGATCAAAGTGATCGGCGTGGGCGGCGGCGGCTGCAACGCCGTGGCCCGCATGGTGGCCGAAGGGCTGGAAGGGGTGGAGTTCTACGCCATGAACACCGATCTGCAGGCGCTTTCGGCTTGCCAGGTGCCTAACAAACTGCAACTCGGCGTCAAGATTACCAAGGGCCTCGGCGCCGGTTCCAATCCCGAGGTGGGCCGTCAGGCGGCGCTCGAAAACACGGACGCAATCGTCGAACTTCTACAGGGCGCGGACATGGTCTTCGTCACCGCCGGCCTGGGCGGGGGCACCGGCACCGGCGCCGCGCCGGTCATCGCCTCCCTCGCCAAGGAACTCGACGCGCTCACCGTGGCCGTGGTCACCAAGCCCTTCGGCTTCGAGGGCCCGCGCCGCATGCGCATGGCCGAAGAGGGACTCGGCCGCCTGGCCGGCACCGTCGATACCGTCATTGCCATTCCCAATGACCGCCTGCTGAAACTGGTTCCCAAAGGCACCAGCTTCTTCGAGAGCTTCAAGGTGGCCGACGATCTGCTCCGCCAGGCCGTACAGGGCATCAGCGACATCATCATCACGCCCGGTCTGATCAATCGCGATTTTTCCGACATCAAGGCCACCATGATGGGCATGGGCTACGCCATGATGGGCACGGCCATCGGCCGGGGCGAGAATGCCGCCGTGGAAGCCGCCCAACAGGCCATCAGTTGCCCCTTGTTGGAAGACAGCCGCATCGCCGGCTCGCGCGGCATTCTGATCAACATCACCGGCTCCGCCAGCCTCGGCCTGCACGAAGTCAACGAAGCCTGCACCATTATTCGCGAAGCCGCCGGCTGCGACGACGTGCAGATCAACTTCGGCGTGATCTTCAACGAGTCGCTGGGCGACGCCGTCAAGATCACCGTGATTGCCACCGGCTTTCAGCCCGAGAACTCGCCTGTCCCGGAACGCCGCGGGCTGGTGACCCCAGTGGTGAAAGTGCAGCAGCGTCCGCCGGACCCGGAACCGCTGCCGGACCTCTTGTATGCCGTCGCCCCACCGCCCGTGCCGGAGCCCGCGCCGGCGCCCGTGATGACAGCCGCAGCCGCACCGGCCGCCGAGCCCGCGCCCATCCTGGACCTGGATCTCGACGACCTCGATACGCCCGCGTACCTGAGGCAGGGCACGCTGTTGAATTGAAGATGTTGAGGTTGGTGGAGTCTTGGGAAAGAAGCAATGGGCCGCCGATGAACACGGATGAACACGGATAAAACGGTTTTGTTGCTGACCCGTGTTCATCTGTGTTCATCTGGGGCCAAAGCTGTTTTTTCCGCAGCCTGCGAACGGGCACCCGGCTCCTCCACCCGCTGGGGAATCTGAAACCCGAGGGCGATACGCTTCCACTCGCCCACAGATTGGCCCTTATAGCTCACGGCAAATGACGCTTGGGCGGTGGCCCGGATGCCGCGAAGACCAAGTTCCCTGAGCAGGGCACGTTCGTACACTTTCTCCAGGAATCCGGCGCCAAGAGTATTGGAGACCTCAAACACGGCCCCCAGAACGCTCTCCGTCAGCGAATCGATGCATCCATGTTCCTCTGGGTTCATCTGGGACCAATATTCTATGTGCCCGCCTAAACCGACCTCTCTCATAAGTATTCCCGAGCAAACTCCGGCTCGTGCATCCGAGTGCTGTCCTGACATGGATTGCCCGCCGCCCGCCGTGCGATAATCGGAGTTCCCATGAAAGCTCGCGTATTCGTCACTCCCAAGTCCACCGTGCTCGACCCGCAGGGCCAGACCGTGCGCTCGGCGCTCAACGGCCTCGGGTTCGCCGCCATCGCCGAAGTGCGTCAGGGCAAGTTTTTTGAAATCGCGCTGGCCAGCGGCACCACGCGCCAGCAGGCGCAGACCGACATCGAGACCATTGCGCACGAAGTGCTGGCCAATCCGGTCATCGAAGAGTATCGCGTCGAAATCCTCGATTGACGCCCGGTTGCGTCCGGGTTCCCCTGTAGCAGCCCCTATAATGAGACATTATGTGCGGCATAGTCGGCTACATCGGCACCCATCGCGCCGTTCCAATCATTTTGGAAGGGCTGCGACGCCTCGAATACCGCGGATATGATTCCGCCGGCCTGGCGGTTTATTGCGACGACGGCCATCTCGCCGTCCGCCGCGCCGAGGGCAAACTGCGCAACCTCGAAGAATCCCTGCGCATGAACCCGGTCGATGGCTCCTACGGCATCGGCCATACGCGCTGGGCTACGCACGGCCGCCCCACGGAGGAAAACGCCCACCCTCACCGCGATTGCAAAGGCGACATCGTGGTGGTGCACAACGGCATCGTGGAAAACTACCTGGCCCTCAAGCAGCAACTGCAACACGAAGGCCACGTTTTCAAAACCGAGACCGACACGGAGATCATCGCCCACCTGGTGGAGAAGCATTTCGAAGGCAACCTGGAAGAAGCGGTGCGCACCGCCGTCAAGGAACTGGATGGCGTCTTCGCCCTCGCCGTGATCGCGCGCACCGATCCCTACAAGATCGTCGCCGCGCGCAACGGCCCGCCCGTGGTCATCGGCATCGGCGACAACGAGTACTTCGTGGCCAGCGACGTGCCCGCCATCCTCTCCCACACCCAGGACATGTTCTTCCTGGCCGATGGCGATATGGCGATCCTCACGCCCGATGGCGTATCGCTCTGCGATTTCGACGGCCGCCCGGTGCACCGCCAGGTGGCGCACATCCTGTGGAACCCCATCGAAGCCGAGAAGGGCGGCTACCAGCACTTCATGCTCAAGGAGATCTTTGAGCAGCCCCGCGCCATCCGCGACACCACGCTCGGGCGTGTCGGCCAGGAAACCGGCCGCATCTTCCTCGACGAGATGGACATCACGCCCGCCGAGTTCGCCGCCTTCAAGCAGGTGAAGATCATCGCCTGCGGCACCAGTTGGCACGCCGGCCTCGCCGGCAAGTTCATGATCGAGAAACTGGCGCGCATCCCCTGCGAAGTCGACTACGGCAGCGAGTTCCGCTATCGCGACCCCATCGTTATCCCCGATACGCTCACCATCGTCATCTCGCAATCCGGCGAAACCGCCGACACGTTGGCTGCCCAGCGCGAAGCCAAGAGCAAAGGGTCGCGCACGCTCGCCATCTGCAACGTGGTTGGCTCCATGATCACGCGCGAGGCCGCCGGCACCATCTATACGCATGCCGGCCCGGAAATCGGCGTCGCCTCCACCAAGGCCTTCACCTGCCAGTTGACCGCCCTCTTCATCCTCGCCATGTACCTCGGGCAGGCCAACGGATACCTCGGCGAGGAAGCGTCGCGCGCCCTGGTGCAGGAACTCGTGCACCTGCCGGGTAAGCTCGAAACGGTGCTCTCCCACGACCATCTCTACGAGGTGCTCGGCAAGGAACTCCACCGCACCACCGATTTTCTCTTTCTCGGCCGCGGCGTGCATTTCCCCATCGCGCTGGAAGGCGCGCTGAAGCTCAAGGAGATTTCCTACATCCACGCCGAAGGCTATCCCGCGGGCGAGATGAAGCACGGCCCCAACGCGCTGATCGACGAGAAACTCCCGGTGGTGGTGCTCGCCACCCACGATTCGTCCAGCCCGGAGAGCTGTCTGCTCTACGACAAGACGCTATCCAACATCCAGGAAGTGAAAGCCCGCGACGGCATCGTCGTGGCCATTGTCACCGAGGGCGACGACAAGGTCCACAAGGTGGCCGACCACGTCATCGAAATCCCGCCCTCGGCGGAACTGCTGACGCCGATCCTCGCCGTCGTACCTTTGCAGTTGTTGGCCTATCACATCGCCGTACGCCGCGGCTGCGATGTCGATCAGCCCCGCAATCTGGCCAAGAGCGTCACCGTGGAGTAGGCGGCAATCCTGGAGATTGGCAGGCGAAAGCGCCCCACGCCGCCCGCTCCGGTTCCCGCCGCCTCAGCCCCCGCACGCCGACCATATATAATTAGGTTGACGCCCAAGGAGTTCGTTCCCATGCAGTCTCGCCGTAATTTCATCGGCCATGTCGCTACCGGTCTGGCCGGCACGCTGGCCGCCGGTAATGCGCTCGGCGCCAACCAGCGTATCCGCCTGGGCATCATCGGTCCCGGCGCGCGCGGCACGGAAATCCTGCAACAGGCACTCGCCTGCGAGAACGTGGAATGCATCGGCGCCGCCGACGTCTATACCCGCCGCCTGGAAGACGTCAAGAAGATCGCGCCCAACGCCAAGACCTACCTGGACTATCGCCGCCTGCTGGACGATAAGGACATCGACGCCGTCCTCATCGCCACCCCACAGCACCTCCACTCGGAGCACTTCACCGCCGCCCTCTCCAGTGGCAAGCACGTCTACCAGGAAAAGACCATGGCGTTCACCGTGGAGCACGCCAAACGCATGCGCGCCGCGTTCCAGAAGGATGACGGCAAGCATGCCGTGCAAATCGGCCATCAGTGGACTTCCACCGGCGCCGTTCCCGACGCCATCAACTTCAACAAGCCCGAGCTGATGGGCAAGATCACCGCCATCCACGGCCACATGTACCGCAATACGCCGCACGGCAAACCGCAGTGGTCGCGCCCCGTCTATCCCGACATGACGCCCGAAAATATCCTCTGGAAGAGCTTCCTGGGCGACGCCAAACCGGTGGATTTCGACGCCAACCGCTACATCAACTGGCGCTTCTTCTGGGACTACTCCGGCGGCAACGTCTACGAGAACATGTGCCACCAGATTTCCTTCTGGTACAAGGTGATGGATCTCAAGATTCCGCGCGCGGTCACCATGGTGGGTGGCATCTACCTGTGGAAGGATGGCCGCGAAGTGCCAGACACCATGAACGTCAGCATGGAGCACGAAGAGGAACTGCTCTACACCTGGGACTCCGGCTTCGGCAACGACCAACTGCGCGTCACCGAAGACGCCCTCGGCGATAACGGCACCATTTCGCACACCCCGCAGACCCTCAAGTATTACCCCCAGAAGGTCAATCGAAAAGACGGCAATGAGATGACCGGCGTGACGCGCAGCGATCCCAAGGCGCACATGCAGAACTTCATCGACGCCGTCCGCGGCGGCGCGCAGCCCAACTGCCCGTTTGAAATCGGCTTCCGCGTTTCCATCGCCTGCCGCATGGCGGTGGAAAGCTACCGGCAGAAGCGCACCGTCCGCTGGGACCCGGTCAAGGAAGAGATCGTCTAGGGGCGGTTACGCGGACGCGATGACCCAACTGGCGCGAAAAATCCGCGAAGGGGACACGCGCGCGCTGTCGCGGGCGGCCACCGGAATCGAGAACCGCGATCCCGAAGCCCTGGAAACGCTGCGTGAGCTCCAGCCCTTCGAGGGGCACGCGCGCATCGTCGGCATTACGGGCTCTCCCGGCGCTGGTAAGAGCACGCTGGTCGATGCCCTGGCCGCGCAGTTCCGCCGGCAGGGGAAGACCGTCGCCATCCTCGCCGTGGACCCCAGCAGCCGCATTTCCGGCGGCGCCATTCTGGGCGACCGCATACGCATGCAGCGGCACCACGCCGACCCCGGCATCTTCATCCGTTCCATGGCCACGCGCGGCACCATGGGCGGACTGGCCCGCGCCACCGCCGACCTGGCGCGCCTCATGGACGCCGCGGGGAAAGATTACGTCCTCGTCGAGACCGTCGGCGTGGGGCAGGACGAAGTCGAGATCGCCTCGGTCGCGCAGGTGACGGTGGTCGTGCTGGTGCCGGGCATGGGCGACGACGTGCAGGCCATCAAGGCCGGTATCATGGAGATCGCCGACATCTTCGTCGTCAACAAAAGCGATCGTCCCGGCGCCGGCCGCATGCAGTTGGAACTGCACGCCGAAGGCTTCGCCTGCCCCATCCTGCCGACCATAGCCACCGAAGGCAAAGGCATCGCGGAATTGGCGGATGCCATTGAAGCAACTGGAAAATTCACTCAGGAGAGCGCAAATTGAAAGCGGAAATCGGAATCATCGGCGGCAGCGGGCTGTACCACATGCCCGGTTTTGAAGCCAGGGAAGAACTCAACATCACCACGCCCTTCGGCAGCCCGTCGGACAACTACGTCCTGGGCACGCTGGCCGGGAAAAACGTCGCGTTCCTGGCGCGCCACGGGCGCGGCCATCGCATCTCGCCATCGGAACTCAACTTCCGGGCCAACATTTATGGCATGAAATCCCTCGGCGTGGAGCGCATCATCTCTTTAAGCGCCGTGGGCTCGCTCAAGGAAGAGCATCGCCCCCAGCATTTCGTCCTCCCCGACCAGTTCTTCGACCGCACCCGCGGCCGCGTCTCCACCTTCTTCGGCGAAGGCCTGGTGGCGCACATCGGCTTCTCCGACCCCATCTGCCCTGAAATGAGCGGCGTTCTGGAAGCCGCCTGCCGCGCGGCCAGCGTCAACGTCAAGCGGGGCGGCACCTATCTCTGCATGGAAGGCCCGGCGTTCTCTACCAAGGCCGAATCCAACGTCTACCGGAGTTGGGGCATGGACGTCATCGGCATGACCAACCTGCAAGAGGCCAAGCTGGCCCGCGAAGCCGAAATCTGCTACGTCACCGTCGCCATGGTGACCGACTACGATTGCTGGCATCCCGAGCACGACGCCGTCACCGTCAACGACATCATCGCCAACCTGGTGAAGAATGCCGAAAACGCCTGCCGCGTGGTCGCCGAGGCGGTCGCCGAAATGCCGCCGGCGCGCGCCTGCAAATGCGGCTCGGCCCTGGCCCACGCCATCCTCACCGACCGCGCCCAGGTGCCGTCGGCGACCAAACAGAAATTGGGGATTCTGATTGACAAGTACTTCGTGTGAGCAGGTCGCGCGAGAACTGCTGGAGCGGTGCATCGCGGGCCAGCCTCCCGCGCGCCTGCCCGCCTCCCTGCTCGAGGACCCTTGCGCCCAAGCCCTCTTTGGCATCCTGATTGAAGGCCTCGCCGACCGCTTCGAGCCCGCCCTGTGCGAGGTCTACGCGCGCCTTTTTTCGCAGGCCATCGAAACTTCGTCACCGGGCGCCGGGCACGACCCGGCCGAGCTGGTGGCGCGCTATGAACGGGTCCGGCGTCCGCGGCCGCTCGGGTGGGAACCCAAGCGGGTGCTGGTGCTCTCCCGCATCACGCTGGGCGCCGACGTGGCCGTGACCAGCGTCCTGATTTCCGCCGCCAAACAGCGCCTGCCGCATGCGGATATCGTGTTTGTGGGGCCGCGCAAGAACTTCGAGCTGTTCGCCGGCGATGCGCGCCTGAGCCATGCCGCCGTCGAGTACCGGCGCGGCAGTCTGCGACAGCGCCTCGCCGTGTGGGACGAGCTCAAGCCGCTGGCCGCCGGCCCGGATTGCCTGGTGATCGACCCCGATTCCCGTCTCACCCAACTCGGTTTACTCCCCATCTGCGCGGAAGATCGCTACCACCTGTTCGAAAGCCGCGCCTACGGCGGCGCCGGCACCCTCAACCTGCCCGCCCTGGCTGCCCAATGGGCCCAGGAAACCTTCGGCGTCCCTAATGCCGCCCCCTACCTGGCCCCAGTAGGACAGGCCTCCGGCCTTTCCACCGCCCCCTACATCGCCGTCAGCCTGGGAGTAGGCGAAAACCCCGCCAAGCGCATCCCCGACCCGTTCGAAGAGCAACTCCTCTCTCTGCTCTCCACCCGAGCCCCCCTGTGGATCGATAAAGGCGCCGGCGGCGAAGAGGCTGCCCGCGTGGAACGCGCCGTGGAGCGCTCCGGCGCCCGCGCCACCTTTTGGGACGGAAGCTTCGCCGGCTTCGCCCGGATCATCGCCGGCAGCTCCCTGTATGTGGGTTACGACTCCGCCGGACAGCACGTGGCCGCCGCCCGCGGAGTGCCGCTGATCGGCATTTTCGCCGGCTTTCCGGCGCCGCGCATGTTCCACCGTTGGCGCCCTTCCGGCCCGCGCGCCACCGTCATCCGCGTGGACCGGCCCGTCCCCGCTGAGATTCTCGCCCAAGTGGCTCACGCCATTGATTAAAACACCCAAAAATCTTTTGCGGGGTGGTACTTAGGTCGTTGACGCGCGCCCGCGATTGGCCTATCGTGTCTTCATGAGCCTGACATCCAGGATTGCCACCACCGTATTGCTCTTTACGCTGATTGCCGCCGCGCCAGCGCAGCAGAAGAAGCGCGTCGCAGTCATGAACTTCGACTACGCGACCGTGCAAGGCGACGTCTCCGCCCTCTTCGGCACCAATCAGGATATCGGCAAAGGCATTGCCGACATCCTCGTGGATAAGCTGGTGAACGAGGGCGTCTATTCCGTCATCGAACGCAAACAGCTCGACAAGATCATCGCGGAGCAGAATTTTTCCAATAGCGATCGCGCGGATCCCGGCAGCGCCGCCAAGATCGCCCGTATTCTGGGCGTGGATGCCATCATCATCGGCAGCATCACCCAGTTCGGACGTGACGACAAGAGCACCGCCGTCGGCGGCGGAGCGGCGTCCGGCGCGCTCAACCGCTTCGGACTCGGCGGCGTCAAGACCTCCAAATCCACCGCCGTCTGTACGGTTACGGCGCGCATGATCGACACCTCCACCGCCGAAATCCTGGCCAGCGTGCAAGGTCACGGCGAGGAGTCGCGCAGCGGCGCCGGCATACTGGGAGCAGGCGGAAGTTCCAGCGGATGGGGCGGCGGCGCGCTCGACATGCGGAGTTCGAATTTCGGAGCCACCATTCTGGGCGCGGCCGTCACCAAGGCGACCAGCGATGTCGCCCGCGGCCTCGATCAGAAAGCCGCGTCGCTGCCTACGGCGCCCGTCCAGGTCATTGCGATTAGCGGCCTCGTGGCCGATGTTTCGCCCGATGGCACCATCATCGTCAATGTCGGCTCCAAGGACGGCGTCAAGGTGGGCGACACCCTGGCCATCAATCGCAAGGTGCGCGACGTGAAAGATCCCTCCACGGGCAGAGTCCTGCGCAGTGTGGTCGACGGCGTGGGCCTCATCACGATCACCGAAGTGGACGCCGCCTCCGCCGTGGGCAAGTTCGCGGGAGCCAGCCCGGCTAAAGTCGGCGACGTAGTCTCCAACAAGTAGACGTACAAGCAGGCCCATCATGAATTTCGAAATTGGTTCCACCGTCGGCGACTACCAGGTGGTCGGAATCCTGGGCGCCGGGGGTATGGGGCAGGTGTACAAGGTCCGCAATGTCATTTCGGACCGCGTGGAAGCCATGAAGGTGTTGCTTCCCGATCTGGCCAATCAGCCCGAACTGGCCGACCGTTTTCTGCGCGAGATCAAGGTGCAGGCCAGCCTGGAGCATCCCAATATCGCCGCGCTGCACACCGCCGTGCGGGTGGAGAATCAGCTCCTCATGCTGACGGAGCTCATCGAAGGCGTCACCCTGGCCCAGAAGCTCAAGTATGGTCCGCTGCCCTTCGCCGAGGCGGTGGACTACATCATGCAGGCGCTGGCCGCGCTGGAATACGCGCACGCCCGCGGCGTGGTGCATCGCGACATCAAGCCGGGCAACATGATGCTGACGCCCGAGGGTGTGGTGAAGCTGATGGATTTCGGCATCGCCCGCTCGTCCGACGATCTCAAGCTCACGCAGACGGGAACCACGGTCGGGTCGCTCTACTATATGTCCCCGGAGCAGATTCAGGGCGTGGCCGAGCCGGATGCGCGTTCGGATCTGTACTCGGTGGGAGTGTCGCTCTACGAGTTGGTAACGGGCAAGCGGCCTTTCGATGGCGACAGCCAGTTTGCCATCATGTCGGCGCATTTGCAGGGCACGCCGGTGCCGCCCGTCACGGTGGATCCGCGTTTGCCGAAGATGCTCAACGATCTGATTCTGATGGCGGTAGCGAAGGACGCCAATGCGCGTTTTCAGACCGCCGCGGCGTTGCGCAACGCGCTGTCCAACGTGGTATCCGGACCGAAGCCGGCGGCCACGGCCGCCGCTGCGTTCCCTGTGGCGGCCCCCGCTGCTGCCCCGCCGCCTGCTCCCGCGGCCGCGTCTGCCGTGGCCGCCGCCGCTGTGCCCGTCGGCGCGGCGGTGAAACCGATGAAACCGGTAAGCCATCGCGGGGCCTGGATGGGCCTTGGCGCGGTGGTCGCGGTGCTGGCCATCGTGGCCGTGATCGCCATCGCCCCGTGGAAAAAGACCGGGGCGGCGCCGGCCGAGGTCGCCGCGCCCGCGGCCCAGTCGGCGCCTGCCGAGCCGCCTGCTCCGGTTGCCGGGCAGACGCCGCCCGCGCAGACGCCACCGGTGCAGCCGGAGCCGCAAGCGCCGCCGCCGGGCGCCGCTCCACCTCCCGTTTCCACGCCGGTAAGTGCGGTCCCGCGCGCTCCGTCGCGGCCGGCCGCGGCGGCTAAGTCTGTTCCTGCGGCATCGCAGCCCGCGGCACAACAGCCGGTTGCGGAGCAGCCGCCGCCACCTCCGCCGCCGGTACAGCAGCCCGCGCCGCAGCAACCTGCCCCTGTTGGACCCAGCCGCGCGGAATTGCAGGAGGTCCGTGAGAGTATCGCGCTGGTCAACGTGCGCGCCAGTGGCATCCGCACCAGCCTGCAATCGTTGCAGCGTGCCCAGGGCGGCCGCGGCCTGAACTTGCGTGGCGACATGCAGGCGGCGGCCAATCTGATGACCACCTACCTGGAGGGCGCCGAGGCGGCGCTCAACGCCGGCGATATCGAGCAGGCCAAAACTTTCCTGGACAAGGCCGAGCCCCAGGTGCAAAAGCTGGAGAAGTTCTTCAACCGTTAAAATATAAGCTTGGCAGACCTGGAACAAGCTCGTGAATGGCTGGCGCAGGCAACCCGCGTCGCGGTGTTGACCGGCGCCGGCATCTCCGCCGAGAGCGGAGTCCCCACCTTCCGCGGCGCCGGCGGTCTTTGGAAGGACTACAAGGTCGAAGACCTGGCCACCCCCGAAGCCTTCGTGAGGGATCCGCGCCTGGTGTGGGAATGGTACAACTGGCGGCGCGGGCTGATGGCAAAAGCGCTGCCCAACGCGGCGCATAAGGCGCTGGTGCAACTGGAAATCCGCAAGCGCGAGTACACCCTGATCACGCAGAACATCGACGGCCTGCACGATCGCGCCGGCAGCGGCCGCATGCTCAAACTGCACGGCGACATCTGGCGCCTGCGATGCACGGTATGCGGCGCCAACTGGCCGGACCGGCGCGCTCCCTTGCCCAAGATTCCGCCGCACTGCGCTTGCGGCGGATTGGCGCGCCCGGGCGTGGTCTGGTTCGGCGAACCGCTTCCCGACGGCATGATGAAGGAGGCCGAGCACGCCTCCGGGGCTGCCGAAGTGTTCCTGGTGATCGGCACATCGGCGGTGGTCTATCCGGCGGCCGGCCTGGTGCCGTACGCCAAGCAAAGCGGCGCCAGGGTGATCGAGATCAACACCGACGATACGCCGTTCACCAACCTGGTGGATTGCGCCCTGCGCGGCCCGGCGGGCGAGTTGTTGCCGCGGCTATGGTGATGGCGGCCCCTGGCCGGGTTCGCTATCCGTGGATCAGGTACATGCCCCAACTGCCGGCCACCGTAGCGGCCGTGCAGCAGAAGAATATGTACGCCGCCACGCACAGCCGTTCCCGCGGGGACCGATTGCCCAGCAATGCCATGGCTGTGGAGAGCAGTACGGCTACCAGCGCGGTGAATGTGAGGTGCGGCATCAGCGGCCGGCCTTTCGCAATTCGAGCGCGCTGGATATCCCCAGCAGGTTGAAAAGGCCCGCCAGCATGAGCAGCGTGGTGCCATACTCGTGCAGGCGTCCATCGAGGAACCCACGAGCGCTGTCGAAGAGCAGGGCGAGCAGAAACGGGCAACCGGCGAGCCCCTTGGCCAAGGCCCCGCTCTTGAAGAGCAATATGGTGAAGCCGTCCAACCCCTGGATGTCGGCGGCTTCGGGCCACCCCAAGCCGCCGTGCAGCGCGAGGCCGGTGGCAAACGTAGTCGAGACCAGCACGGCGAAGACCGCAAAATGCAGGTAGCGCCGCATCAGCAGATACGCCCCTCCCGGCACGAGCCATCCGAATGCGGCGAACGCCACGGGCTTCATTGGGCGCCTCCGGCTTCCTGCGCGGGCTGGGAACGTGGGACTAAGAACGTCCGTTCCCAGCGGGTCTTGGTGAAGAAGTGCTGGGCCAGATCGAGCACGTGGGTCAGCGTCCACTCCTGCAGGTCGGCCGTGGGCGCATCGTACGACCAATAGACCAGCAAGGGTTTGCCGACCACATAATTGCGCGGCACGAATCCCCAATAGCGGCTGTCGAG
>Ga0182030_10009706_pt1 | contig 19679 bp, 15 predicted proteins | sample 812S3MmetaG_FD_121299 | JGI IMG/M metagenome (GOLD analysis project Ga0182030, IMG submission 121299) | Permafrost microbial communities from Stordalen Mire, Sweden - 812S3M metaG (Illumina Assembly) | ecosystem: Environmental > Terrestrial > Soil > Wetlands > Permafrost | place: Sweden... | reverse complement strand
CATGGTAGGAATACTGGAGGATTTCCTGATACACCGGCTCACGCCGCCAATTCCAGATCGGGTGATGCAGGACTCCCAGATTGTCCCGTCGCTGGCTGCTGTAAATGATGTCACGCAGCATGAATCGAAACGTCATGCCGATGAGAAACTTGGATTCAATGGCGTTGAAGGGCAGTGACGTTTGCGGCGTGAGCGTGCCCTGGCTCAAGGCGGCCACCTTGAGAAAAGTATTTTCGAGGTTGTCGGCCCGGTTGGTGGCCGGCCACTTCAGCGGTGCATTGTAAAATTCATCCAGCTTTAATACTCCCTGCGCCATACGAACCGGGGTGTTGATGGCGACATAACGGTCAAAGCGAACCAATGGCAACTGGTTTGTGACGGAAGTGATTCTTACCTCTTTCACGCCCTGTTTCCCCTGAAGAAAATGGAAAACCGACCCCTGCTTGATGACGGAATACTGGTTCGTCGGTCCGGTCGCCGCAACGAACAAGGATTCCAATGCACCCATCGAATAACCCATCAAGGCCCGGTTGCCCAGCCGGTCCGGATACAAGACATGCAGGTGACGGTCAACCTCGGTGAGGGCGACGTCCAAATCCCGGCCATCCACCGGCAGATAAGCCGGCAGCGCCACAGTCGAGGCGTTTTCCATGAACTCGAAGTTGAACGGGCTGCTGATCAACACGGCGGAGAAACCATTTTTATAGACTAGTTCCGCCAGGGCTAGGGAGGTTTCTGAAAGCCGGTGACCGCCCAGACCTGGAACAATGTAAACCACGTTCGCCTTGCCCGGTTGCAGCCAGAAGGTGAATTTCAACTTATGGCCCGTCGCCGAAATCCGCACCGACCGGGTCTGCCCGTGGCTTGGAAATTCAGGGTCTTTGAAGGTGAAGAAGACGGATTCGAGGGTTTCCAGCGAGGCCTCATCCTGCTTTCCCTTCACTTGGAAATTCGCCACCCGGTTCGCGCGGGCGAACGTCCAGGCGTATTGAATCTCGGAATACGGATCCGCCTCGGCCTGGCTGAAACGCACATATTCGCCCACGGTGTCAGAAAGATTATTATACATGATCGCATAGGCGACATAACTGTAGGGGCCGAGATAGGTCAGCGGCTTGTGCAAGTCAAATTTGTAGGGTGCGATGTAGAAGAGCGGATTGGCCGCCGTGTCCGCCGCCAGGCCAACGGTGTCCCGATCATTGCTCGGACCATAGACCGGCAGCATGATGAAAAACTGCGGCTGCCAGCCCCACTGGCCAAACGTCTGGCCAAAGTCCGCGTCCGATTTTGGAATCTTCCATCTGGTCGCCGGATCGAAGAAGCCGGCCACCCCGACTGTCGTGTTGCAGGCGAACCGGTAGGTTTCATCGCGTGCGCCGGTCCATTTTTTCTGGAGCAGGTTGTTGATTAGTCTTCCAGGGTAAGTAAGGTTCTTGCCAAAATTTCCGATACAGGTCCGGACTGGTTTTGCAACGACAAACCGGTAAACCCGGCTGGTCGGCTTGATCACACCGGTCATCACCGCCTTGTTGAAGCCCCACATCACCCGGTTGAACGGTTCGAGCGGATCGGGAACGGATTTGGGAAGAACAACCGTATCCGCAATGGATGGCTGCAAACTGGCGGCACCATTGGTTGAAACCGATGTCAAGGTTTGGGCCGTGGAACTGGCCGTCAAGCCGCCGCCCAGCGCGACGGACAGCACGATGAGTCCCACCCTGGAGAGCGGGAACCGCGAAGCGTTCGGGTGATGCACAGGTAGGGGTTACCTGACCTGCGGAACTTGAATGTCGCCGGAATGACCAATGACCCCAAAGGCGGACAGCAACCAAACGACAACGCAAATGACCACAACGACGTTGAGGATTTTCTTTATCTTGCCGTCCATTGGAATATAGGTGTTGACCAGCCACAGCAGAATGCCAACAACAATAAGGGTGATGGCGAGTGAAATCAGTGACATGGCCTGCCTCCATTTCGAATGAGTGGTTTATAGTTCACGCAACAAAATTAAATTGAAATACGGGCGAAAGCTATGGGGTGTTACCCTACCCATGAATTCATTCTAGGCTGTCGGGCCGGAAGCCATCCGCACGGGCCGCCCGCCTTCTGCCAATGCGGCACGAAGCTGCCGCAATTCAAGAACAATTGAGTTGCCTTTCCAAACCCACGCGATTCCTGACATCGGTGGAAATCCGATCGCTGCCATTTCTCCGTTCGGAGAGATTAACTGATGCGCCGCCCAGTTTGAGCGATTGGGATGACGCTTCCAGAATGCGAATCAATTCCAGGCCCTGTTTGCCATCCGTAAGTGGAGTGGTCCCCTGGTTGATGCAATCCAGAAAATGCTGGCATTCCATTTTTAGCGGCTCCTCCTGCTTGATATGAGGAACATGGACGTCTCCATAATGATAAGAATATTGAAATTCAGCGAAAGTGTCGTAATGCGGTGGTCTTTCCACCCGCGCATCATAGATTCGGATTTTCTCAAGTGGAGAAACGTCGTCATAGACGATCATCCGCTTGCTGCCCACTATGGTCATCTCCCTGACTTTTCTCGGATCAAGCCAGCTGTTATGTATGATGGCCGAGCGGTTTCTCGGGAAATTAAGCCACATGGTCGTCACATCTTCCACCCCGGGCGTGATGTGCGCGCTGCCCTTGCAGTTGATGGTGACTGCCTCCTGTTCCATGATGTGCAAAATGATGGCAATATCATGGGGTGCCAGATCCCAGGCAACATTGATGTCCTTTTGGAACAGGCCCAAGTTCAAACGACGGGCGCAGATGTAACGGATTTCGCCGATGTCGCCGCTTTGCACGATTTCCTTGATTTTCCTGACCGCCGGCGAATACAGGAAGGTATGTCCCACCATCAGCACCGCTCCCTGTTTCCGGGCAATATCAATCAACTCCTCGCATTCCCCGGATGATGCCGCCATGGGCTTCTCGATAAAGGTGTGTTTGCCGGCAAGCAAGCTCGCCTTGGCCATCGGGAAATGAGATCTTACCGATGTGGCGATGATCACCGCGTCGAGACCGACGCCGTTCAGCATGTGATCGTAACTCGTCTCGCCTTCGACTTCGGGATAGATTGTCTTTAGGTGCGCCAGCCGATGTTCGCTGACATCACACATCATCTTCAGGTTGCAATCAGGAAGTGATCTGAAATTGCGGATTAAATTAGGCCCCCAATAGCCGCATCCCACCACGCCGACTTTTATTCTTTTTGCCATAACTATAAACTTTTCCCTATTCCTTCCGCACCCTCGCAATGCCACGGCGTGAAAAGAACCAATAAATGCTCCCATTCTTGTAATGCCTGGAGCGCAGGCCCTGAAAGCCAACACGCTCCAGTATGAACCGCACCGGCCAACCTTATTTGGTTTGGGTATCCGTGGTGGTGGTTGTGACGGGTGCGGGAACCGTGGTTTGTTGCGAGGTGGTGGTTGTGCTGCTAGTGCCTTTATCTGTGTCGCAGCCGTTTAGTAAGAACAGGGCGGCGACGGCAATGCAGGACAGGATGATGGTTTTCATATTTGTATTTGTTGTTTGATTAATTAACTTACAGGCGGATGATGGCTCGATTGGTTGGTAAATGACCATGGGGTGTTACCCTACCGTGAGTTTTGATTTCACCAGGCAGAAAAGCCCATCCGGTCGGCGGGTTTTATGAAAAGCGCCAGCGGACTTCCCGCTGGCGCTGTCAGGGAAGCACCGTTTAGAAGGCAAAGCGCAGGCCGAGCCGGGCCACGCCATAATTCTTTGTTTCGTTGGGCCACACTGCGCGGGCATCAAGGAATACACCCACATGCGGGCAGAAGCGATATTCCATTCCGCCACCCGCCTGACCAAACCAAAAATCGGTCTGATCAAACTGGTGACCGCCGCCGCCAAAGATATAGGGGGCGAATCCGCTCTGGCCCAGCGGAAGGCGCAGCATCAAATTGGCCGAGGCGCTGTCTATAAAAGTTCCGGTGGTGTTCTGGGAATAAGCCTCGGCACCAATGCCGATATAGCGGGTGATGTAATAACTTAGCCCCGCGCCGGCACCGAATTTTGTGTCCTGCCGGACGGTCCGATTGGAAGGATGTTCAATGTTGTATTGACCGAGCGAAGCCGTCCCGAACGCGTCCACGGATAGTTCGTTGCCCCGGTAAAGGTCGGCCTGCTCATTTTGCGAGCCATTGTCTTTGGTCATCGCCTCCGATCCAGAGGCTGTCGTGGTGGTGGACGATCCCGTGACGATGTTGGTATCGGCGGCGCGCAGGGACGCGCTGGTGTTTAACATGGCGCCGGCGGCAATGATAAGTGCGAGTGAGCAGGTTGATTTCATTATATTTTGATTTCGGTTTTTTGATCTGTTGGTTTTTAACATGGGAGACACACTGCCGGCTGCACCGGCTTATGGCCATGGGGTGTAACCCTACCTTCTGATGGTGCTGCCTGCGCAAATGCAAAACCCCTCCGATGCAAATCCGTTTAAGCTTTTGAGTTCTGGTGGGGTAACACCCCATAGCAACCACAGATTTCCAAGCTTAATGTGTTGCCATATGACAGCTAAAAATTTGGTGCCGTCTCCCGGAAGACCAGCCAGTGCCATTGATAATAAAAATTCGTCCCGACGCATTCTTGTGGCGGATGACAAGCCGTTGATCCTTCATCTTTTCACTTTGGTTTTGAATGAGGCCGGCTATGAGGTGGACTCTGCCGAGGATGGGGCGGCTGCTTGGGACATGCTTCAACTGAACCGCTACGACCTGCTGATCACCGACAATGAAATGCCAAATGTTTCCGGCATTGAGCTGCTCAAAAAACTTCATGCCGCCAGCATGGCCTTGCCGGTCATCATGGTGTCGGGAACGATGCCGACGGAGGAATTGGCCCGGCAACCGTGGCTCGAACCCGCCGCCCGCCTGCCCAAGCCCTTTGCCTTGGTGGAGCTTTTGGCGACAATTAAAAAAGTTTTGCAGGCAGCAAACAACCCCGCCGACAAATCCCAATTGATTACCATGAAAGACAACAAAATCCCGCAAGCCGAAGCGCCGGGCATCACGCCAACCCGGGGCCAAATGAATCCAACCCAGCGCATTCTCGTGGTTGATGACAATTGCGACACCCGCCAATTGAGCATTGATGCGTTGGTCGGTTCCGGCTACGACGCTGAAGGCGTCATAGATGGTGTCGCCGGCTGGGAGGCGCTACAAACCTATGACTACGACTTGGTCGTCACCGACAACAAAATGCCACGGATGACCGGCGTTGAAATGATCGCAAAATTGCGCTCCGCGAACATCGCCGTCCCGGTCGTCATGGCCACGGGAAATTTGCCCATGGATGAATTTGCCCGCAGGCCGTGGCTGAAGCCCGATGCCATGCTGGAGCGGCCATTTTCCGATGATGATTTGGTGGCGACGGTAAAAAATGTTCTGGGCACGGACGACAGCAAGCATTGGCTTTAAATTAATTGTGCAAAAACAGAATGAAGACCAATTACCAAAACGAGAATCACAACGGCACCGAGGCACACACGGAGCAGGCGCTCCGCGCCTCCGAATTAAGTTATCGCCGGCTGTTCGAGGCGGCAAAGGACGGCATCCTGATTCTGGACGTGGACACCGGGCGCATCAATGATGTGAATCCGTTCCTGACCAAACTTCTGGGTTTTTCCCATAGTGAAATGGCCGGCAAAACTGTCGGCGAGTTGAGTCCTTTCAAGGACATCGAGGCGAACAAGATCATGCTCGAGCGGTTGCAAAAGGACGGGTATGTCAGCTATGCAAATCTGCCGCTGGAAACGCGGGATGGCCGCCACATTGCCGTGGAGTTTGTCAGCAATGTGTATGAGGCCGGCGACCACAACGTGATTCAATGCAACATCCGGGACATCACAAAACGGAAAACTGCGGAAGATGAAGCCAAACGTTTTAATGCGGAACTGGAAAAGCGCGTCTCCGAGCGCACGGCACAACTTCGGGCCGCCAACGAGGAAATGGAGGCGTTCAGCTATTCCGTCTCCCACGATTTGCGCGCTCCGCTCCGGCACATCATGGGCTTTGTGGTCCTGCTGCAACAGGACGCCGGTCCGACACTTTCAGAAAAAAACCTCCAGCATCTGACCACGATTTCCCAGTCAGCCAAGCTGATGGGAAAATTGATTGACGACCTGCTGGCCTTCTCGCGCATCAGACGTTCGGAAATGAAAAAGACGGACGTCAACCTTGACGCGCTGGTCAAGGATGCACTCGGTGATTTTCAGACGGAGACAAAGGATCGGAAAATTGTATGGAACATCCACAAGCTGCCAACGGTGCGGGCCGATCGCGCGTTGCTGCGCATGGTGCTGGTCAACCTGATCTCCAATGCGGTGAAGTTCACCGGTGCCCGCGCCGAGGCTAAAATCGAGATCGGCTGCGTTCCCGGCGGCGACCGTGAGACGGTGATTTTCATCCGCGACAACGGCGCTGGTTTCGACCCACTTTACACGCACAAACTGTTCGGCGTGTTTCAACGCCTGCATAGCCAGGACGAGTTTGAAGGCACGGGTATCGGGCTGGCCAATGTCCAGCGCATCATTCACCGGCACGGCGGCCGGACCTGGGCGGAAGGCGTGATTGACGGCGGCGCAACCTTTTACTTTTCCATCCCCAAACAAAACAACGATGTCAATGGACACTGATTATAATTTCATCAAAAACATCCTGCTGGTCGAAGACGATCCGAAGGACGTGGAATTGACCCTGGCCGCGCTCGACGAACACAACCTGGCCAACCGGGTCGCGGTCGTCTGCGACGGCGCGGAAGCACTTGATTATCTTTATCGCCGTGGAAAATACAAAATGCGCGGCGGCACCAATCCAGTTCTGGTTCTGCTCGATCTCAAGATGCCCAAGGTCAACGGACTGGAGGTGCTGAAAAACATCAAGGCCGACGAGTATTTGAAGATCATACCCGTGGTCGTGCTTTCGTCCTCGCGCGAAACATCGGACTTGGTTGAATGTTACAGACACGGGGTCAATGCCTATGTGGTGAAACCCGTGGATTTCGCCGAGTTCATGAAGGCCGTCAAACAGCTCGGTATTTTTTGGGCCGCCATCAATGAACCGCCGCCCACTACCGTGAGGGAAATGCCCGAGCTTCAGAATGACAGAGCACTCTTGTCAAAAAGGAATAATTAAAAATGAAATCCCCGTTCCGCATCCTGCATTTGGAGGATGATCCAAATGATGTTACGCTCGTTCAGTCCACCCTTGAGGCTGGAGGCATCCCCTGCATGATCACTTGTGTGCAAACCCGCGATGATTTTGCGGCGGCGCTTAAGACGGGCGGCATTGACCTGATCCTTTCGGACTTTTCGCTGCCCGCGTTCGACGGATTATCCGCGCTGAAAATTGCCCATGCCCGTTGCCCCGATGTTCCGTTTATTTTGGTCTCGGGAATACTCGGCGAGGAACGGGCCATTGATGCGCTAAAGAGCGGCGCGACGGATTATGTGCTAAAACAGCGTCTCTCCCGGCTCGTTCCGGCGGTGCGCCGCGCCCTGCAGGAAGTCGAGGAGCGGGTTAAGCGCAAACTCGCCGAGAGAACGCGCGATGAATATAGCCGCAGACTTCAAATTCTTTCCCGCCGGCTGGCAAAGACGCAGGAAACTGAACGCCGCCGACTTACAGGCGAACTTCACAACAAAATTGGCCAGGTGCTCACGGTCGCCCAGCTCAGCCTGCATGCGCTGTTGCAGTCGCAAGACAAAAAGACCCTGGCCCCACGCTTGAAAGAGAGCCTTGAGGTGGTTGTCAGGATTCAAATGGTTTCCACCCTGGCGTCAAACCTGCGGGGGAAAAGTCCGGTGGCCATCAATTCCACCAGCCCCCGGTAAACTTACAGGCGTTGCCGGACTGTTTGAGTAATTGGTGTTCCGTGAATCGGACTAAGGAATGATTTTTTGGCCATCCGGGCTTCCAACATTTGAACGACCAAGACTGGAACCGTAACCAAAATGATCTTCAAATCCAACAGCAAGGTTTTATTCTTCGCATACCTGATGTCCAATTGAATCATTTCCATGAACGTGGTTTTGTTTTTTCCGCTGACCTGCCATAACCCGGTCAAACCTGGCACCGTGTTAAATCGTTCCTTCTGCCACGGCAGATAGTTGTCATATTCGTATGGCAGGCAGGGGCGCGGTCCCACCAGGCTCATTTCACCCCGCAGCACATTGATCAATTGGGGGAGTTCATCCAAACCGGACGCCCGGAGCAGCACGCCAAAAGGGACGATGCGCGGATCCCCATTGGAGTCCATCTTCTGCATGGGAGTGTTCGAGTTCATCAGTTGGTGCAGGTGTCCCTGATGCGTCGTCGTGTCAGTATCTACGAACATGCTGCGAAACTTGTAACATTTGAAGCTCCGGCCTAGATGACCAATGCGCTCCTGCTTGAATAGAACCGGCCCAGGGGAGCCGCTCCAAATCAACAGGGTTACAAGCAGTGCCAGAGGAATCAGTAATGGCAGGGCCAGCAAGATAAGTAGAACATCCAATGTCCGCTTCCAGAACCCGACCTGATTTGCCTTATGCAATTGGCCAACCGGACTATTCCCATCCAATAATAATTTTTTTGTTTTAAACATAGCTTTGAAATTCCTGGTGCAATCTGGCCGGGATGTAGCTCCGGGACTTGTTGAGCACGGTGCTGACGGTGGCCTTGGATTCAGCCAGCAGTTTGATTACGCCGGTTACGACATCCTGATTGGTCTTTTCCGATTCGATGACGAGCAGCACCATGTCCATGAGGCCGGAAAGCCGGGCCGTCGCAGTCGTTGGGGTGACGGGCGGCATGTCAAAAATGATATAGTCGTATTGGCTGGCCTTGAGTTTGGGCATCAGTGCTGAAAGCTTTTTTGGCAAATTGGCCGGTAATATGTCCCCATTGGCCTGTGTAACGGTGGTGTATAAGCTTGCTTTGACAAGTGTTCTGTCTTTCGCTCTCTCCAATACTTCATCCAGGCTGTAACCCGGCTCGCCTTTGCAAAATTGCCTGGCCGCCCCGTGTTCGCCGCTGATGTTGACGAGGAGCACGTTTCCGTCATCTGTTTCAGACAGTGTAGCGGCTAGCCCGGCGGCAATGCTGCTGACGCCCGCGCCATGGCTGCAACTCGTCACGGCCACCAGCTTGGGGTTATGCGTGACATTTCTGACTTCAAAATAGACGATCAGCCGGTCGCGCAGGCCCTCGTAGAAACGGCGCAGTGGATTTTCCTGATCCCATGGGGCGATGCTCTGGCCGGTGGATGCTTCCCCGTTGGCTGTCCTGGCCGATGCATTGTTCAAAAGTAATCGCGCGCTACCATTCAACCGGGCGGGTTTTCCAAAACCGTTTTTTGCCACATCAGGAATGGAGATAAACAGCGGCAATCCGAGTTTGATTTCAATATCCGCCGGGCGTTTTACGGAACGGTCCAAATACAGTTCCACAACAAAGGCCAGCCCCAACCCGGTCATAATGCCGCCTGCTGCCAACATGCCCAGTATTTTCTTGAATGGTTTTGACCAGTCTTTCAAAGGCGGTGTCGGCGACTGGATGATGCTGATGTTCGAGACCTTGCCTTCGTTCAATGTCTCGTCAATGCGAGAGCGCTCCAAGCGATCAGTAAAGTATTTCAGGCTGGTTTCTTCCGAAGCTTTTTTTTGTTGCAATCCGGAAATGGTGGCTGCCACCTGTTCAAAATTAGTTGCCTCGTTCCAGACTTGGTTCAATTGTGAATGCAGCAGGTCTATTTTCATTTTCAACCCCGTGATTTTGGCGGAAGAGCTTGGTAAATCATCGGCCACGTCTGCTGCCTCCCGGGACAGGTTCATCAATGGCATATCCAAGCTTCCCAATTGGGGATATTTTTCCTGAAGCTGGTTTCTAATTTTCTCCGCGTCGGCAATCTGGCGGCGCACATCCTTGACCCATACGTTTTCCTCGGTGAATCCCTGTTGCGTCAAATAGTCGTCTTGCCTTTTATTAAGAATGGTGAGCCGCTCACAAACCTGCCGGTAGGCGTCGTATTGTCCGGCGGGAACCATTGGCGCTGACGTGCCCTGTGCGTCCTTTTTGGACGAGTTCAGCACTTTTAGCAGCGCCTGACGTTCCGCCAGTTCTTCCTCGGCACTGGAGATTTTTCCTCTAAACTTTGTGATCTCGGTGGAATAGGCACCCTTCGCATCATCGGCGGCTATTACGCCAATTTGACTTTGAGCCTGCTGAATCTGCTTGTCGGTTTCGGCCAATTGCCCCTCCAACCGCGTCGTTTCATTCGTCAAAAAGTCGCCGATCACACCACCACCCTGCATTTCAAAATGCTTGCTGAAATACCCGTCAATAAACTTGCTCAAAGCAGTCTGGGCGATTTCCTTGTCGGGATGTTGGTAGGCGATGTGAATTACGCTGCTGCCCGGCGTCGTCTCCACGGTCAGTCCTTTCTTCACATAATAGGCAGCCCGGTTCGAATCTGAGCCACCGCCAAAGCCGGCGAGAATTTTTTCGGGCGTCATGGCTTGAACCACCTGTTGCGCCAGATCCCAACTTTGTAGAATTTCGATTTCGGTGTGAATGATGTTATCGCTGGGATCATTCATCAGCCTGGTTTCTTCTCCGGGCACGTTGATCGGTTTAGCCTCCAGCACGCTTAACGAAAGCTCCGCCTCGGATTTGAATTGCGGCGGTTTGATCACACACACTGCCAGCGCCGCCAGAATTCCCGCCAGGGAAAATCCGAGGATCAGCCGCTTCCTCCGGAAAAGGACATAGTATATGTTCGCTACGGACATTCCCGGATGCGGCGTGATTGTCTTCTTATCGTTCATGCAGGGGTGGCATAATTTTCTTTATTATATGCCGCACCAGTGCATCTACCATCAGGTGTTACCCCCATGGGTTTTGAAGTTTTTGCCGCAGAAACGACCTCTAACAGCACTGAAAGCGATCTCCGCCAATTGGTTCACAAATTGAAAAACGATTTGTCAGGAGAACACCCCATATAAAACAGAAACGATGCCTGTTAATTAAAAGGCATGTATCAAATCGAATGTCAGCGCGAAATTAAGCAGATCCAGGAAACCCTCCAAAAGGATAAAAACTTACTCAGCACCACATTGTCCCGCATTTTTGATTCGGAAGCCAGAATTCAGAAGATACAAGCGAAGCTGAAAGAGAAACAATCGGCTAAAATGGGCGATTGGAAAAATCCGGAATTTGATGCTGCCTGTCTTTCCATCTGCTCTGCTTCAGGTCGCTAACCACCAAAAAGTGCGTTTCTTATGTGTTCAATGGAGCAAAAGGTGGAGCCGATTCTCAAGCAGTCGGCAAAACTCCTGCTGGAGCAACAAGACAGTCAGGGCGGCTGGAGTTTCCCCGCCCATCTGGGAACCCATTATATCTCGCTCTACGCGCTGTTCCTGGAATGGCTCCGTGTCCGGGGATTTTCGTCGCGGTTGAATCTGAACCGGCTGGCAACGATTCTCGTGGAGACCCAGTTGGCAGACGGTTCATGGAAGCAGGCCCGGGATCCGTCAATCCGTTCCGGCGACATCAATGCCACCGTGCTCAACTACGCTGCGCTCAAATGTTTCAGAACCTCCATCTCGGTCGTCAATGTGCAACCGGCCATGGATGCCGCCAGGAAATTCATCCTGGGGGCCGGCGGAATTGATTTCACCAATCAGTTTATCAAAACCTTTCTGGCGCTGTTCGGACTGCGCGGCTGGGAGGAGATCGGCGAAATCCCCTATGTGATCTTCATGGAAGCGCTGCCGCTAAACTACCGGCAGTTTTCGCAATGGGTCATCCCCCATTTGATCCCCATGGCCTACCTTCGCCACAATCGCGTGTCGCGCAAGATCCGCGGAACCTTCGGCCCGGAGCTGGATTTGAACGAACTTTTTGTCGGGCCTGCCTGGCAAAAGAACAGGGACGAAAACGAACCCTCCGTGTGGTATGACGGATTTGTCATCAACAAAATCCTGCGGCAGCAACGGCAACACGGAAGCTGGGGCGGATATACGGTTTCGACTCTTTTCAGCATCGTGGCGCTGGATCATTTTTACCGCAAGCATCCTGGACGGTTTACCGGTGTTCCCGGAGCAATCAAACGCGGACTCGATTTCGTGGATACCTTATATTTCAAGAATGGAAGCGGAAATTACCTCGGCTGCCTGATGCACGGTGGTGTCTGGGACACCATCCTGGCGGCGCAAGCGTTGGCACAAGCTGGTGAGACGAGCGAATCTTTGGTTCTGGCCGCCGAGCGCCTCTATGAAATACAGACGGCCGAAGGAGGCTTTCCCTATGGCCGTGACTTCGAGCAATACCCGGATGTGGATGATACATCGAGGGCATTGGTGTTTCTGGGCCAGATGGCTCCGTTGACACGAAGGACGGGAGCAGCGGGATCCCGAAAGCGGGGACTTCATTGGCTCTTGAAACGGCAAAACTCCGACGGCGGCTGGGGAGCCTTTGATCAGAACAACGTCGGGAGCCGGATGATGAAATTTTTCACCAAGGGTCTTACCGATTCGGTGGAATTGTTTGACGACAGTTCCGCCGATAACACAGGACACGTGCTTGCCGGTCTGGGTGCCTATGGGTTGACTGCGGAGCGTTCCCGCTCCGTCCGGCGGGCAGTCCGTTTTTTGCGCACGACCCAGGATCCCGCCACCGGCCTCTGGGAAGGCCGCTGGGGCATCAACGCTCTCTATGGCACCACTCAGGCCGGAACCGGACTGCTGCGGGCGGGGGAATCGCCCCGCGCACCTTATCTTTTAAATGCCGCCCGGACGCTGATGAGTTTTCAAAATCCCGATGGCGGTTTTGGCGAATCAACGTTATCCTATCTCGATGTCGGCCGGCGTGGCCGGGGGACAAGCACTCCGACCCAGAGTGCGTGGGTGCTGGAGTTCCTCTGTGAAATGGGACTGCGAGACACCCATACCGCTTCCAAGGCCGTGAACTACCTATTGGACACCAGAAGCGACGCGGAATCCTGGTGTGATGACTCGGTGGTCGGGACCGGACACCCTGGTATTTTATATGTTGATTACCCGGCGTATCCGAAAGTGTTTCCGGTCATGGCCTTGGCCAACTATATGAAACCTCGCTAACCCGGACGAGACAACGAGTGATGAAACTGCTCAGCAACAACCAAAGTGATATGATGCCGCCGGATTCCGCCTTTCATTTCACGCCCCGGCATACTCGCCGGATTCTGTGTCTCTTCCCGGAATATGCCTGGTCGTTTGCCACCTTCAACTACGCCTTCCAATTGATGGGCCAGGTCAAGGCGTTCATGCCGCCGCAGGGCATCCTGTTCGTCGCCGCCATGGTTCCAGCCGGTTGGGAAGTCCGGTTCGTTGACGAAAATGTCCGACCCGCCACGGACAGCGACCTGCTCTGGGCCGATGTCGTGTTCACCACCGGAATGCATATCCAGCGGGAACAGATTCACGATATCATCGCCCGCGCACACCGGGCCGGCAAATCCGTCGTGCTGGGCGGACCATCAGCTTCCTCCGCGCCGGAATGGTATCCCGATGCCGACATCATACACTGCGGCGAAGTGGGTGACGCCACCTACCGGCTGTTCGAACTGATAGACCGTTCTCCTGGGCGTTCCCAGGAACAGAAAATCCTTCGCACCGTTGAACGCCTGCCGATGACCGAGTTGCCGACACCCGCCTATCACCTGATCAATATCCGCAACTATCTGCTGGGCACGGTGCAGTTCTCCAGCGGTTGTCCACTTACCTGCGAATTCTGCGACATTCCCGCGCTCTATGGACGCCGACCGCGCCATAAGCATCCGGAACAAATCATCAAGGAGCTGGATATTCTGGCCGCCGCCGGCGCGCCCTCGGTTTATTTTGTGGACGACAATTTCATCGGCGATCCCCAGGCGACCCGCGAATTGCTCCCCCATCTGGTGGCCTGGCAGGAGAAATGGGACGGCCAGGTGCGGCTGTCCTGTGAGGCGACTTTGGGTTTGGCCAAGCACCCGGATATTCTGGCCCAGATGCGGGACGCCTTTTTCACGAATGTGTTTTGCGGCATCGAAACACCGGAACCAGTCGCCCTGCGCGCCATCAAGAAAACCGTGAATCTCCAAAAGCCGATTCTGGAGGTGATTGACACGCTCAACACTTACGGGATCGAGGTGGCCGCAGGTCTCATCATGGGCTTCGACTCCGACACGGAACAAACCCCGCTGGTTATCGCCGATTTCATCCGCGCCTCCCAGTTGCCCATCCAGACCGTCAACATCCTCTACGCGCTGCCCAAGACCCCGCTCTACGATCGGCTGAAGGCGGCCGGGCGTATTGTTTGCGACGATCATCGCGACTCCAACATTCAATTCCTTCAGCCCTACGAGCAGGTGGTGACCAACTGGCGGCGGGTGATTGCCGGAGCTTATGAGCCCAAGGCCCTCTATCAGCGCTACGCCACCCAGGCCAAAAAAACCTACCCGCACCGTCGCCACCACGAGTACCCGCTTCGTCAAGCTACGCCACGCAATCTCCGCCGCGCCTTTTCCATGCTCTCCCGGCTGATCTGGTATGCCGGACTCCGGTCCAATTACCGTGCCGAGTTTTGGTCCATGTTTTGGACCCAGTTGCGCCAGGGTCAGATCGAAAACATTTTTCAGATCGCCATGGTCGCCCACCATCTTATCTGCTACGCCCAGGACTGCGTCGCCGGCCGCACGCACGCATCCAACTACGCCAAACGAATTCGAGCACAGCCGACTGCTCGCGATGAAATCACGGATGGAAACAAGGTTGTTCCACAACTTGTCCGCAATCCGACCGTGGATTAGTCAATTAAACTTATTTGAAAACTGACCATCGCCAGATTGCATCTCCATTGTTCACGGGAACGATGCGATATAGTATCAGATAAAGTGCGACCTGTTCAGCGGAATGGAAGTTTGCTGACGGACGACTTTGACCTGTCAATCTGCAAACATGGAGCGCCCAACCTTCTTCCAATGCGTTCGTTCCAAATCATCACACCGGAAGCCCGTCACTCGTGATCTCGCCGCTAGCCAAAGCGGCACGGGATTGCCACGATCCAGGAAGTATTGACTCAGCTTCCCCGCTTTCAGTCTGGCTTCATTGCCCATTTGTTGCTTGGTGTCCATTGCTTTTGATGGTTGGCTCGATGCGGTTCTCCGGCAAAGTCTGACGGCTGCCATTGGCGGTAACCTCCTTGACTTCGTTTTCGGCGATCCGCTCATAACCCAACCCGCACACACAGTCCATAAACCGGCCGTGAGTGGGAAAAAGTTTTTCTCCACAGCGGCAAATCCAGGCGCGAATCCGGGCCGGGTTGCCGACCACCAAAGCGAAATCCGGGACATCATGGGTGACCACGGCCCCGGCACCAACCATCGCCCAGCGGCCAACCGTCAGGTTGGGCAGCGTGATGCTGCCAGCCCCGATCGAACACCCCTCCTTCAGCACGGTTGGTAAAGGCTGCTCCAAATACTTTTTGCTGCGGGGCCGGGTATCGTTTGTAAAAACAGCGCCGGGCCCGATGAAGACATCATCCTCCAAGATCATGCCATTCCAAAGAAAGACACCGCATTTGACGGTCACGCGATTACCAGTTCGAACACCGCCCTCGATAAAAGTGTGGTCGCAGACATTGCAGTCCTCACCAAGAATTGCCCCGGCTACGACATGGGCAAAGGCCCACACCCGTGTTCCTCTGCCAATCGAGACGCCTTCGTCAATCAGCGCATTGGGATGCGCGAAATAGTCCCTGGCCGTCCCATTGCTGGAGGCAGAAGGAGATGCCAGGCCGGTTTCGTTCGGTAATCTTGTGTCAGGCCGAATCTTCAGCACCGCTTCCAGCTTTGGGTAATTCCCGGTCGCAATCTCAAAAAAGTCATGGGCGTAACAGCGGGCCCCAAAACCCTCCTTCCATTCCAGCAGGCCGTGGTTCAAGACGCGGCCTTCATGCTCGTTGGAGATGCCAAAATCAAAAAAGCGCTTGTCCTTGTAAAGCTCGATTAGCGAGCTGAACAGGAAAGCCTGCGCGCCGATCTGCCGTCCTTTTTCCGTGACCGCACCGTATTGCGCATGTGCCACGGCGGGCGTTTCGTAAATGGTGGTGCCGGCGACGATTTCATCGCCGCAATAGGCGGAGAACTGTTTGATCTGTTCGGGGAAGCGGGACGCGAGCAGGGTGATTTCTTCAAGGGTATGCACGGGCCTGGCACCATACCGGGTGGCCAGTTGCGGGGTCAGCACCTGTTCCCAGAAGGGCTGAAAAGATGTTTCCCGGACCATGCGGACTTCATGCCGGGCCGCCTTCTTGATCAGATATTTGTGGCCCCGGCGAAAGGGCAGCCGGTTCGCTTGTATGACCGTTGCCGAACAATCCCGGCGCTGAAGCTTCGCGTCGAGCATGAACAGCGCATACGCCACGTCATCGTCGGGGAACGTGTTGTAAAATCCCGGAATCCGCTTGTAAATGAATTTGGAGATCCCGCCCTGGTTCAGGTGGCGTAAAACCACATGAAAACAGGCCAGCACACTCTCAAGGGTCGCCGAGCAGGCGACGACCAGCCCGCCAAAGGTCAGCCCTTCATGGCTGACGAGCGTGCCGTCGGCCCTGAGGTTTGCCGGCAACACGGCCACCAGCTCATCGTCTTTGAACACCATCAACGAATGGTCGGCAAACCGGTCGCTGTGGTAGTCCATGTAGTCGCGGGCGAAAAGGAAGGTCGCATTCTTGGCCGTGCCCACGAATCTGTCCCACTCCGGCTTGTCGGCGGCGGTGTATTGCTCCACCGAAAATGGGCCCGCGTCGCTCTGTTTTGGTGCCATACGGGGCGGACTGATGTTTGTGGGCTCCGCCTGCAAAACAGTTTTCACCTTTTCCAGCAATTTTCCGGGGACGTAGGGTTTGACCAGCAGGGCGACGGGTTCGAGCCACGGATATTGGGCCAGCTCCTGCGTGGGCAATTTTCCGGTGGCCATGATGACCGGCAGTTTCATTCCGGCGGAACGCAGTTCCTTGAGCAGTTCAATGCCGGTCAGCCTGGGCATGTGGTTGTCGGTGATGAGCAGATCGTAGCGGCTGGCTTGAAGCGCCTCCCAGGCGGCGGCACCGTCTTCCGCCACGTCCACCGCGTAACCGGTGAAAGCAAGCACCATGGCGTTCGTCTGGCGCTGCTCACGATCGTCTTCAACCACGAGAATGCGCTGGCGTGGTTTTACCTGGTCTCCATCCGGCTTGGTGGCGACCGTCTGGCAAGGAGCTTCAAGAAGTTTATTCATTTATTCATGGCCGGGGATGGAAATCATCAAAGCCGCGCACTGACGGCTGGCGGCAGGCGTTGCCAGTTTAACGGCAGAGTTTTTTGTTCGTGGGCATCGCTCGTCGCACCCAAAACTTCCTTCACCGTTTTGAACAGCTCGGCGAGAGTATAAGGCTTGATCAACGTCGCTTGGATTTGCAGCCACGGGTGTTGTTCCAGTTCTTCCGTCGGCATGGTTCCCGACATCAGGATCACCGGCAGCGTCATGTCTTCGGCGCGCAGTTTCTTGATCAGTTCCAGGCCCGTCACGATGGGCATGTTGTTGTCGGTGATCATCAAATCGTAATGCTCGGAGTTGAGCGCCTGCCAGGCGGCAACCCCGTCTTGGGCGGCGTCCACCTGAAAGCCGGATTCCGTCAATACTTCGGTGTTAAGCTGGCGGATGTCGGCATCGTCCTCCACCACGAGGATGCGCTGGGGTGGATTTGCCGGGCATTGCAGCGCGGCGCTGGCCGACGCTCCTGTTTGCTTGATATGATTCTCTTTCATGGAACCACAGTTAAGCAGGAACACCTTGCGGCGGACATGGGGTGTTTCCCCCATCTACTAAAATCAGGCTGGCTGGAATTCCTTCAGTCAAGCTCACGCTGGCGCACTGTTAGACGGCAGGGTCAGGCCGGGACTTGGTTCCAAGATGATCCGGCTCTGAAATTGAAAATTACTCGCCGTTTGAGGGAACGAAATCTAAACGCGAAAATTGGGGGTTCAAGACAATGTTGGCATGTGTTTCGATCAAAGTGAAGCTGTGGATGTTTGAGTTCATTTCGAAATTCCCTTTGGTGACTTTGACCATCATGGCCTGCATGGCTTCCGCCGTCGTAAACGTCCGGATCTGATGGATCAGAAAATCCTGTTTTCCAATCCAAATCGTCTTGATCCGGCCTTGTGATTCCCGGGAAAAAACATAGCAATCAACATTGCCCACTTTCTCATCGGGTTGCCGGTTCTGGTTCAGCCCCGAACCATTAAGCTGGTCTCCCCATTGCATGTTGAAAAATGTCCGGGGAATTGTTCCCGCCGCGCCGCCGGAAATTTCAGTCGCTGTGGCCAGGGCAATCTCCCGGCTGTCTTCGTTTTGCGGTTCATGTCCCATTTCCAAGTGATTACCTGCTCCCGACGACCAGACGGCTTGAACTTGAGTATTGTTTGTGGAGTAGGATGATTCGGTGTTCTGTTGCCATTCGATCCGGTAAAAATTCGTCCGGGCCAGCCGGATGGTGAAAGTGGTGGTGATGGCGGTGTTGTTCATCGTCGCCACAATTTGTCCGTCATCGCTGTAGCTTGCCAGCGAAGCATATTTCCCCTGGGCTTTTTCGAAGATTTGGTTTGGCGAAAGATTGTCACCAGCGACGTCGTTCGAAAAAACCACCGTTGGGGAGCCACTCACCAGCAGGACCGCCACACTGATGCCGATGAATGATCTAATTTTTGCGTTTGTCATAGTTTTTGGAAATGTTTTGCAAAGCGAAAAGTGACGGATGTGGAACACTGCCCATCACAGTTGCCGGAAGCCGTCGCAGCAACTCTTTGGCTATGCATGGATTTTAAAAATGATTTCATTTCATGCCCGCTGAAATTCGTCATCTCGTTTAAATAGACCACGGCTGTTCCAACTGCAATGGGGTGAACACCCCATGGCTGCTGGCCCGGCCCGGCCTTAGGATGGCAGTTCGCTGGTTTCCCGGATGCGCCTTAGAAATGCATCTGAAGGCCGGCGATCAAGCATACAAAAACAAACAACTCTCCAAATCACCTCTAACGATGAAAACAAATTCATGTCGCGCAACTGTCTTGGCACTCGGCTTAACCTTACCCGGAATCGTTTGCGCCGATAACATTGATTATGCGGCGACAGGCAGCCAATTTGGGACAATTGATTTGCAAACAGGTGTATTCACCCAAACCGGCGAACTGGATGGAATATTTGGGAGTGCCACCGAGGATCTGGCACGTCTCCCGGGAGGTTTGCTTTACGGAAGCAATACGGATTCCACATTAGCCCTGATTGATCCTGCCATCCTGACGACGAGCCTGGTGGGAGTCTGTGGCAATAACATATTTGGCCTGGCATTTCGCCAGGATGGAACCTTGTTCGGCTGTTCGGGCGACACTTTATATCAAATCAATCCGAACACCGGCGCAGCTACGTTGGTCGGTGCCATGGGCGTTAGCAGCAGTTACTATGACATGAAATTCGACGGTGCCGGAAACCTCTACTTTGTTGGATCCCCCAATTTGCTCGAATTCCCCACACTTTACCAACTTGACACTGCCACCGGTCAGGCGCTCCAAATGGGCCAGAGCGGGGCGGTCGGCTT